>ENA-ORCW01000336-ORCW01000336.1-marine-metagenome-genome-assembly--contig:-NODE-336-length-35910-cov-3.790807_pt1 | contig 35910 bp, 34 predicted proteins | sample MGYA00237784_ERZ508517 | MGnify/ENA primary metagenome ERZ508517 (study PRJEB26187, sample SAMN06268979) | marine metagenome | isolation source: Tt ae E1 feedstock associated aerobic enrichment on... | reverse complement strand
GGTCGCACATCAGCCGCACGACGTCGAGGTCGTGCGAGACGAAGAACAGCGCAATGCCGTGCTTGCGGCGGAGCGCATCAATCAGCTTCAGGACGTTCGCCTGAACCGAGACGTCGAGCGAGGCCGTCGGTTCGTCGAGCACGAGCAGGCGCGGATCGGAAATCAGGGCGCGCGCGATCCCTGCCCGTGCCTGCTGACCGCCGGATAGCTGGTGCGGGCGGCGGCCGAGAAGCTCCGGCCCGATGCCGACCTCGCGCGCCACCGCCTCGACCCGCGCCATCGTCTCGCCCTTGAGGCTCAGGCTGCCACGGCCGAGCGCGATGTTGCGCGCCGTCGAAAAGGCCGGGTTCATGGCGTCGCCGGCAGTCTGGAAGACGAGCTGGATGGCGCGGCGCGCCGGATCACGGGCAAACCGGTTCGCCGGGACGGCGCCGACATCCCGCTCCTGAAAGCGGATCGTGCCATCGTCCGGATCGACGAGACGCACGACGAGGCGGGCAAGCGTCGACTTGCCGGATCCGCTCTCGCCGACGACGCCGAGACTTTCACCTTCGTCCACGTGAACGTCCACGCCATCGACGGCATGCAGCATGCGCCCCTTGCCCACCGGAAAGAGCTTGCGCAGCGCCGTTGCGTCGAGAAGGCGGGTCATCGCGGCACCCAGCAGGCGGTGCCGTGACGGCCGGCGTCGAAAACCATTTGCGGACCTTCATCACGGCAGCGGGCGATCACGCGGTCGCATCGGCCAGCGAAACGGCAGGCCGGAACGACCCCGTCGAGGTCCGGAAGACTTCCTGCTATCCCCTTGAGATCGCTGACTTCCGTCGCATCGGCCGGGGTCGCTCCAATCAGGGCAGCGGCGTAAGGGTGGCGCGGCGCGGCGAAGAGCGACTCGGTCGGCGCCTCCTCCACGATCTGCCCGGCATGCATGACCACGATGCGCTCGGCATAGGCGCGGGCGAGCGCCAGATCGTGGGTGATGAACAGCGTCGCCATGCGGCGCTCGCGGGCGTGGCCGAGCATCAGGTCGAGGATCGCGGCCTGTGTGGTGGTGTCGAGGCCGGTGGTCGGCTCGTCGGCAATCAGCAGCGATGGATTGCCGGCGAGCGCGATGGCGATCATGACGCGCTGGCACATGCCGCCGGAAAGCTCGCCGGGATAGGCGCGGGCGCGCATTTCCGGCTCGGGGATGCGTACATCGGCGAGCGCGCCGTGGACGGCTTCCGTGAGGCGCGCACCCGCCAGGCCACGATGCTCACGCAGCACGTCGGCGATCTGCCGACCGATGGTGCGCGAGGGATTGAGCGCGGCGCGCGGGTTCTGGAACACCACGCCGATTTCGCGCCCGCGCAGGCTCGCCCGGGCACGCGGACTGCCGCCGGCAAGGTCGACGCCGCCGAATTCCATGCGCGAGGCCGAAACACGCGCCGCCGGGGTCAGGATGCCGGCAATGGCATGGGCGAGCAGCGATTTGCCGGAGCCGCTCTCGCCAACCAGCGCCATGATCTCTCCAGGGGCGAGTTGAAAACTCACGCCCTTCACCACCGGCCGCGCACCGAAAGAAATCTCCAGATCATCGACTTCAAGAGCTGGCGTGCGTTCTGTGCTGGCTGTCATCTCAGATAACCTCCTTCGAGGTGGTGGACTTCGGATCCAGCTCATCGCGCAGAGCGTCGCCGAGGAAATTCACGCCAAGGAGCGCAACCGAGATGCAAAGCCCCGGCAGCAGCCCCAGCATCGGGTAGCGCATCAGATGCGCCTTTGCTTCCGCGAGAATATTGCCCCAGCTGGGCTCCGGTGGCGGTACGCCGAGGCCGAGGAAGCTCAGGGCGCTTTCTGCCAGCAGCACCCAGCCGAACATCATCGTGCTCAACACGATGAGCGGCGCAATGCAGTTCGGGAGCACATGCACGAGGAGTGTGTAGAAGCGCGAATTTCCCATGGTCGTCGAAGCCTCGACGAATTCCGACTGGCTGACGGAGAGCACGGAGCCGCGCACCACGCGTGTGACGGCGGGGAGATAGGCCACGGAAAGCGCCAGGATGACCCCGTAGCGATTCGGGCCGATGATTGCCATCAGCCCAAGCGCGATAAGCAGCCCCGGAAAAGCCATGAGGGCATCCAGAACAACGATGAGAAAACGGTCGAACCAACCGCGAAAATAGCCTGCGGCCGCACCAAGCAATGTCCCCAACACCACCGGGATCAACAGGGTGGAGAACCCGATGGAAACGGAAACCCACGCGCCACGCATGAGGCGTGACAGAATATCCCGACCAAACATATCGGTGCCAAGCGGATGTGAGAGGGAGCTTTGTGCAAAGCGGTTCAGCAGGTCGGACTTGAGCGGGTCATGGGGCGTATAGAAGCTGCCCAGCAGCGCCACAGCCAGAACGAGGCTCACGAGGACTGTTCCGGCCAGTCCGTTGGCTTTCCCCAAAATACGTTTCGCGAAGCTCATGAAAGACGCACCCTTGGGTCAAAGAAGGAATAGGCGATGTCGACGATGAGATTGGTCAGCACATAGACCGCGGCGATGAACAGGAGTGCTCCCTGCAGCACCGGATAATCGCGGGCGTAGATGGAATCGACCAGAAGCTTGCCGAGGCCGGGCAGCGTGAACACCGTCTCGGTCACCGCTGCGCCGGCCAGAAGACCGGCAAGCATCACGCCGACCATGGTGAGGGTCGGCGCGAATGCGTTCGGAAACACATGACGCCACAGGACCTTGCGCTCAGGCAGACCCTTGGCGCGGGCATGCGTTATGTAATCCCTGCCCATGATTTCAAGGCTTCCCGCACGCATCATGCGGGTGAGAACCGCGATCTCCGAAAGGGCCAGCGATGTGACCGGCAGGATGAGATAGACCATGCCTCGGCCCAGATCGTCGCTGATTGAAACGAAGCCGACGGTCGGAAGCCAGCCCAGTATCGCCCCGAACAGCACAAGAAGCATCAGCCCGACCCAGAAACTGGGCATGGAAAGCTTGAGGATGGTCAGGAAGACGATGGTGTAATCGGTCCGGCTGTTGTGGCGGTGCGCCGCGAGAAGGCCGGCAGGGATCGACACCAGAAGAGCCGATCCCATCGCCAGAAGAACGACTGTCGCCGTCACCCCGAAGCGCTGCCACAGGAGGCTGCCCACCTCCTGTCCCGTCATGATGGAGGTTCCCAGATTGCCGGAGAAAACCTCACGAAGCCAGACGACGAACTGCACCGGCACGGGCTTGTCGAGCCCCAACTGGCTGCGCATCTGCCGCAGGGTCGCCTCGTCATCGATGTTGCCGCCCAGCATCATCAATGCCGGGTCTCCGGGCAGCGCCCGAACCAGCGCGAAGATGATTACCGCCACGATCACGAATGTGGGGATGGACATCAGCACGCGCTTGAGCACGAAGGTGGGCATGGTTTTCTCCCTGACCCCTTGTCAGTCTTTCACTCTGAGCATCCAGCCGCGCAGCAGCCCCGCCCCCCAGTTTTCATACCCTTCGACCTTGCTCGACATGCCGGTGAAAAGGGTGCGGTGTCCAAGCCCGATCGCCGGGACCTCCTCGATGAAAGCCTGGTGCAGTCTGTCGATGATCGCCTGGAGCTCTTCCGGGTCGCCGGTCCGCAGGGATTCGTTCATCATCGCCACCGCTTCCGGGTTCTTCCATGCCTTGCGGTCGGCGTCTCCGGTGAACATCTCGAAGCTGAGCCCGGCGTGCAGGCGCGGCGAAAAGGTGAAGCTCTGCATCTGGTAGCCGGAGCCGTTGCGATAGGCTTCCAACTGGCTGCCCCACTCGACCACTTCGAGCTTCGCATTGATGCCGGCATCCATCATCATCGCCTGCGCCATCAATGCCCGCTCGTAGTAGGCGCCGTTGCGGCGGGTTGCAAGGATGGTGATTTCCTCTCCGCTGTAACCGGCTTCTTCAAGCAGCGCCTTGGCCTTCTCAACGTCATAGGTCAGATATTTGGCCTGCACGTCGGTGTAGTTGGCCGACATTGGGGGCACCGGCGATGGCGAGGCCTTGCCGAAGCCCTCGGTGATGGCTGCCATGATGCGTTGTGGATCGATCGCATGCGCCATGGCGCGGCGGATGCGAACATCCGACAGCACCGGGTCGTCGGAGTTGAGCAGGTAGGTGTCCCAAACGGCAGATTCGGCAGCGTCGACGCTGAAGTCCGGATTGCCTTTGAGTTCTGCCGCCGTCATGGCATCGATAGAGACCAGATCGAGATCGCCTGCGAGCAGTGCCGTCTTCGATACCGCGCCTTCACCGACGACTTCCCAGCGCAGAACGTCGACCGTGGCGTTCTTGCCACCACCATAGCCATCGGAGGCACCTTCGCGGCTGGCGTAGTCCTCGAAGCGGTTCAGTTCGACATAGCGTCCCGGAGCATGATCTCCCATCATGTAGGGACCGGTGCCGATCGGCTTGTTCCAGGTACCGTCGGCGTTGACGGAATCGGGATGGAGCACGGCCATCGAACCGCAGTCGAAACGAGCCATGGTCGCCAGAAACACGGCATAGGGTTCGGCAAGCGTGATGACGAAGGTGTCGTCCCCTTCTGCCTTGGCGGAGGTCACCTCGATATTGTTCTCACCATTGAAAAAGTTCTTGCAGTGGGACTCCGAAGCTTCCCCCGCGAGCCGGTTCCAGGACCATTCCACATCCTTGGCGGTCATCTCCTCGCCATTGTGAAACTTCACGCCTTTTCTGAGCTTGAACGTATATGTGCGGCCGTCTTCGGAAATCTCGTAGCTGTCGGCCAACATGGGAATGATGCTGAAGTCGTTCGCATAGGTCACGAGCCCTTCGATCATGTGGCCGTGGACGTCGTCCGTATTGCCGTCGCGCGTGACGCCCGGATTGGTGCCGCGAATGTCTGCGTTGAGCGACGTTTTCACCATGCTCTGGGCCATCGCCGGGGCGATGCCGCCAAGGCCGACCGCTGTTGCAAGGGCAATCAAGCGGGCTTTTCCTGCTCTTTGTTTCATCTGTCGTTCCCTCTTGTGTTGTTTATGGTTTTCGTTGTCACTGAAGCTGGTAGTGCTCCGTATTCCTGGAAGCGTAGGGCAGCTGGCGCACCCGCATTTCTCCCGCGCCGGCATCCATAAGGATCATTGCCACAGTGGCGGAGAGATAGGCGTTGGTTTCGCCTTCGTTGCCCTCCGGCGTGCGAATGATGCCGCGCGGTGAACCAAAGCGGTCGTCAAGCGCGTGTGCGAGCGTGTCCAGATCGTGCCGTTCCTCCGGCCCCTCAATGAGCTGACGCAGGCGTCGGTCACGAAAGAGAGTGTCTGCACCACGGGCAATGCCCCTGTCGCGCTCCCGAATCCGTGCTTGAGGCGTGACGAAATGGTTGGAGTGGGTCAGGCACGCTCCGTCGGGGGCCTGCCAGTAAATTTCGTCCGGAGTGGTTTCGAAGTTCAGGCAGTCGCCGCTGCGCGCGCAACTGATCGTCATGTTGTTGGAAACCGTTCGCGGCAGGCGATAAAGCTCGGTCAGGGCCTGGGAATAGCCGCCTGCCTCCAGAACGCGCCGCCGGATGACGGAGAGGGGAATCCCATAAGGGCGGGTTCCATCCTGCGCGCTGACGAGATTGTTTCCTGTTATGGCCACGCCCTGATCGTTGAACCCGGCCCGCGCGAGGCCTCCGGCTTCGACATAGGTGAGAATGTCCGGGTGCCGGTCTGAACGGATTTTCAAAACAACCGTGCTTTCGGCGCATTCCGGCAGCCAGTCCCAGTTCTGAACGTGCAGAAGGCGACCGTTTTCGGAGAGACCGGGGAGCACAACGGCAGCCGTGCATCCATCATCGAGTGAAGCGGTGTCCTTGGGAGCCTGCGCATGGAGATTGATGATCTCGCTCCGGCCATTGATGACCAGAACCTCTGCAAGTTGCACTCCCGCGCCCTCGGCTATGCCGCGCAGCTCTTCGACTGCGTCTGGAACCTGAACGGCGAGCGCTTCGCACAGACGCGCCGAGTAGCCAAGGACACTGTCCCAGCCGAGTTCGTGCTGCCGGAACAGATCCTGATAGACGGCGAGCCCATGGCGCAGTTGCACATCGGCCTGTCGTCCGTAGGAAAGGCCACGCTCGAAGGCCGGACCTTCGATCTCGACAAGCTTGGGAGCGGCCACCATCAGCGTGCACCCGGCGTTGACAGGCGGTCCCTGAGCACGTCGGTGAAGAAACGCTCCACATAGGGAAAAACGCCCATCATGTCGTGTGCGACACCTGGTGCCGTGTCGTACCAAACGTCAATACCGCGCGCATCCAGACTATCGCGCAGGGCGTACAGGCGGTGATTGCGATTGCGGCCGGCGCTGTTTGCACCGGGAATGTATTTGGGCGAATCTTCCGGAAAGGTGATTTCCCATTCCTCGGTGTCCAGCGCCCCGACCGACATATGCACCTTGACGTCTTTCAGGGCTGCGAGGTCGATTTCGCGCCCGAACACACTCCTGAAATTGCGAATACCCGGCCACCAGTCCATCGTTTCATCAAGAAGCGTCACCGACCCCGGTGCACCAATCGAGACAGCCTTGAGGCGCTCGGGATGCAGGTAGAGGAAGCGGTGGGTGAAATGGCCACCGCCGGAAAAGCCGAACAGCATGAATTTCCCGAAACGGCGGCTGATGAGTTCGCCGGCCTGCTCGACCATGGCGAGCAGAACCTCATCATACCGGATATCGCCCTCGACCATGTATTTGTAGCCGCCGGCTTCCATGTCGCCGCGCACGCCAACGGGAAACAGCGGGGCAAGAATCATACAGTTGTTGAAACGGCCAAAGCCCGAGAACGCGCCACGGTAAAGCGATTGCAGGCGCATCGTTCCGTGCACGGACACGAGAAGATCGAGCTCCCGTTCCGGCTCACTCCACGCGCTTTCAGGAACATAAAGCATGAACGAAAACCGCGGATCGCGCCGGCATGCGATGATTGTCGTCTCACCAGTCAAATACAACGCGCGGGATCGCTCCTGCGGACTGTCCTGCATCCGTGGCAGCATGTCGAAAGCCTCCTGACCTCAATTCGCGGAGACGTTAGCCGTCGTTGTTTTTGGTGTCAAAATAATTTTATAAATTGGCGCCAATTTTGAAGATGATATTGCTTCACCGATTTTTCCCGACTATGTTCGCCACAAAAGAAACGTGGGCCTGGCTAAACGATGGCGCGAAGACAAGACCAAGATGGCGAGAAGACCCGGCCTGACGAGATTTCCCAGCGCATTATGGTCGACATCAATGCCGGTGTTCTGCGCAGGGGAGAATGGCTGAAGCAGATCGATCTTGAGCGCCGCTACGACTGCACACGTATCAAGGTCCGCGATGCGCTGGCCTATCTGCACTCCAAGCGGCTGGTGGAACACATTCCCAATCGTGGCTATCGTGTACCAGAGCCGGACGCAGCCCGCGAAAGTGAGATCGGCGAGGTTCGCGCCCTGCTTGAAGCTCATGCGGCGGCCGATGTGATCGATGAGGCAAGCGACGGCGATGTCGCCCGCCTGCACGACCTGGCCGAGGCCTTCCGCCAGGCCGCATTCAACGGCACCTCGTTTTCGCAGATTGAGGCCAATTACGCGTTTCACGCAGTTCTCTACAGCTTCTGTCGCAATGCAGTGTTGCGTGAATTGATGCTGGATATGCGTCAGCAGGGCCCGGCCGCCCCCGTGGGGCAATGGCAGACGCTTGCCCAGTTGCAGCGCGCGACACAGGATCATTTTGACATAGTCGATGCGATCGAGCAGCGGGATCTGAATCTGCTGCGCCGCCGCATCAAGGCCCATATCTTCGGTGAGCAGCGGCAGGAAGAGAAACACGATGACGCTTGATCCGGCACTCCGCCGCATGCTCGATCGCTCTCAAGCGACGGGCGGGCCTCCGCTCCAGGAGATGGGTTTGGGCGACGCGCGCTCAGCCATGCGCGCCATGTTTCGCAACAATGGCTATCCGATCTGCCATGAGGTCGATGTGGTCCATGTTCCGGCAGCGGACTGCCTGGGCACTTTCGATGTCCATCTATACCGACCGGAAGGCGCCGAGGAAGCGCAGCCGGCGGTGGTCTATTTTCACGGCGGTGGCTTCGTACTCGGCGACGCGGAAACCTACGACACGCATTCACGCGCGCTGGCATATCTCACACAGGCGACGGTGGTTTTCATCGGCTATCGATTGGCCCCCGAACATCGGTTTCCGGCAGCTGTCGAGGATGCTGCGCGTGCTATGGACTGGCTGGCGGAACACGGTGCTTCTCTCGGACTCGATCTACAAAAAATGGTTCTGATGGGGGAAAGTGCCGGCGGCAACCTGACTGTGAATGCGGCATTGCATGCGTGCAGATCCGGCTGCATCTCACCACGCAGCCTCATATTGATCTATCCCGTCACCGACATGCGCCCATTTACGGAGGCGGATCCGATTTACCCGTCTGTAGAGACATATGCGGAAGGAATGAATCTGGACGCGGACGAGATGAGATGGTTCTGCAACACATATTTGAAGGCGCCTGATGAAGGCGAGCTACCTGAGAATACGCTCTTTTTCCAGTCGGATCTGGATTTGCTGCCGCCCACACGGATTTACAACGCTGAATGCGATCCGCTGCGCGATATGGGGCTTGCCTTCGCTTCACGCCTTATTGAAGCCGGTGTGGACGCTCGCGCGGAATGCCTGCCGGGCATGCTGCACAGTTTTATGTGCCACGGTGGAGTGTCTTCCCGCGCGTTGAGGCATTTCTTTCGCATCGTGGAAGATGCCTCCGAGTCGCTGGCGTAATCCAACCTACGGCGGTACGGCGGCGCCATGTCTTCACAAACCCGCTTGAGGAGATCGTCCATGCCGGAGCAAAAATGCATGGAGCACGGGACGAGATCGATTTTCTGGGTGGCGATCCGGTGTTGAAGAACCATAGGGGCGGCAGACACCGCAAGGTCGATCGTTGGACCGGAAGCCGTCGATGCCAACTGTGCACCGACTCTCGCAAGCGAGGACTTCACGTTCATGCTCAATGAGATCCCCGGCGCCTAAATCTTCATCGGGATTGACGATACCGCCTCTCTGCATAACTCAGCTTACGACTTCAACGATACAGCAATACCTTATGGCTGCGCCTTTCTGGCTCTGTTGTCAGAGAACGCGCTGTTCGGGATGAGATAACGGGGAGTTCTGTCATGTCTGGATTGCGCCCGTTTGGCAGTATGATTTTGTGAGATGTTGAAGCGCAGCGCCAACATCATGTGCGTTGCGGCGCCGAATTTTTCGCCGTGCGCTCGCGCGCAGCGGCGAATGGCCAAACGGCTACACGAAACTCGGCGTTATTCAGTGGCCACCGCCGAGGGACACAAGCCTTCGGCTTGCAACAGGCCGTGTCCGAAAACGGGATCCCGGCCTTCCGCACCAAGGTCCAGCGCACTTTCGGCAAGAATCGCCCGCACCGCCTTGTGGTCCAGATCCCGAGACTGCCGTTTCAGCATTGCCGCGGCGGCGGTCACGAAAGGCGTCGCAAAGGATGTGCCGGTCTTGGGCCGGGCGCCCGAAATCGAGGCAGCCGTCCAGACCCTGACGCCCGGAGCCGCAAAATCGATGTGCTCGCCCTGCCCCGCACGCCTGTAGATGCGCTTGGAACGGTCTACCGCCGTCACGGCGATAACCGCATCATAGGCGGCCGGATAGACCGGCGCGGCGCGGGGACCATTGTTGCCGGCAGATGCGACAATGATGGTGCCGACCTCCGCCGCTTCATTGACGATCCGCTCCACCACCGCATTGGCGCTGCCGCCAAGACTGAGATTGAGAACGGAGACCTCCCGGCGCAGTACGGCATCGATGGCCGCAATGAGATGATAGGCGTCGGCGCGCTCGTCTCCCGATTGGCGGTAGAAAGGGTCTGCGGCGACAAGCTTCGTGTCGTGAAGAAGCCCCGGCGACCGGCTTTCACCAGAGCCGATCAGGATCGCGGCCACGGCGGTGCCGTGCTGCCTCCCCGACCGCGTCCGGTCGGGCGTGGCCAGATCGACAAACTCGATGTCCCCACCGTCGAAAGTGGTGTGATCCGGGTTGATGCCCGTATCGACGATGCCGACGCGCACGGGCGCGAGGCACGCCGCATGCCCCTGCTCCGGCATGGACCAGCCGACCAGCGCACGGTCGGCACAATGCGGCCCCGCACACGCGAAGGCCTCTTCGGGTTCCGAATTGCCGCGCGAGGATGGGCGGTAGTAATGATTGAAATCCAGCAACGCATCCGGCTTCAGGGCGCGAACTGCATCTCGCGCGGTTTCAAGCGTCTGGCTGGCGGGTATCCGCAAGCGGTAAAGCGTCGTGGCGAACGATATCAGATCGACCTGTTCCAGAACGGCGAAACCATCGTCGACAAGTGCCTGGATATCGTCTGCATCCAGATCGATGGCTATGACTTCCAAGTCCGCATGAATGGCGGGAGGCGGCGCGGGTGGCACCACACGGCGCACGGACTTCTTTCTGCTGCGGCGCGGTGCGCGCTTCTTGGGGCTCAACCGCTTTTTCAAAGCATCGAACAATGGCGTCCGACCGGGCGTCAACCGCTGAGAGGAGCCGGAAGAGCCACCCGACGAGATCGATCCGCCGCCAAAGCCGCCACCTCGACCATCGTCGTCGTCGTCATCATCATCGTCGTCGTCATCCGCGAAGGCGTGGCTTGCTGGAGCGTCGGCAAGAACCGGCGCAACAACGACCGAAAAGCCAAGCCCTACGACGAAGAGGAGATGCAGAAAGAAACGACAGGCGTGATTTGTGTTCATGAAGCCTTCCATTCGACGCCTCATTAGCATTTTTTTGAGTGTGAGCGAATAAACGGGCGAACCGAACGTTTATTCCCCACAGTTCACCAAGAAGGCACCCGGAACTGAGCATGAAATCCAGCTTTGCGGATGATATCGTCGACCTGCTGCCCAATCTGCGCCGTTATGCGTTTGTGCTGTGCCGTTCGCTCGATCTGGCCGACGACCTGGTGCAGCAGACCTGCGAGAAGGCCTTCGCCAGCCGTGGCAGCTATGCGCAGGGCACCAATCTCTCCGCATGGCTGCTTCGTATCATGCGCAACGCCTGGATCGACCGCGTGCGACGCGACAAGACACGCGGAGAAAGTGTGGACATTGTCGACCGGCCGGATGCGATCTTCACGGATGGCGCACACGACACCGAGAACCATTTGTTGCTTGGAAACGTTGCGAATGCGCTTCAGGAGCTTCCCGAGGATCAACGAGAGATCATCATGATGATCTGCGTTGAAGAGCTTTCCTACAAGGAGGCCGCTTCCACACTGGGCATTCCGATAGGCACTGTCATGAGCCGGCTCGCCCGTGCGCGAACCAGCCTCGCCGGCAAACTCGATCTAAACTGACAAGGGCGCCACGACCTTGCGCGACAGGACCCAATACGATGCATGAAGAAAAATTCACCGACGAAGTTCTGATGGCCTACGCGGATGGCGAGCTCGATGCGAAGACGCGCCGTCAGGTGGAGGACGCCATCGGTAAAGACAGCGCGCTCGCAAGCCGCGTCGAGACTTTCATGAAGACACGCGCCCTGCTGGCGGGAACGTTCGGAACGGCGAAGGTTTCCGTGCCGGACAACCTTGAGGCGCGCGTGCGGCAGATGGCGGGCGCGCAAGGCGGGGATGACGACACCGTTGTCCCCTTCGCTCCCCGGTCCACCCCGCCGAAAACGGGATTTGCACAAAGCTTCGCCTTGCCCATCGCCGCGTCGCTGGCGCTGGTTGCAGGTGGTCTGCTCGGCTACATGGCGGCGGGCCAGCCTTCGGGCATGGATGTCGCTGGCCTGGCCAATCACCAGATCGTTGAGGCCTTGAATGCCTCGGTCTCCGGAGAAACCAGAGAGTTTGGCGCAGATGGCCGTTTCGAGGCGATCGCGACCTATCGCGACGGCACGAACGCCCTGTGCCGGGAGTTCGAGGTTCGCACAGGTGGCGCATCGCATGTGGCGGTCGCATGCCGCAACGAGGAGAACTGGCAACTCCGGTTCGCCACCGCGCAGACGGATGCCGGTGGCGACTTCGTCCCCGCCTCGTCGCTCGAAGCGCTGGACGCCTTTCTGGCGGCCACGAAGGCCGGGGAGCCGCTCACGGCTGAAGAAGAGCGCAACGCTCTTTCCAGCCTGCGCTGATCCAGCCTGGCGGACTAAGCCGTGGCCGTCTCAACCCGGAGCGGTAGCACGTCACGCGGCAAAGTGAAGCTTTATACGGGCTCCCGCGCCAGACTGAAACGACAATGAAAAACTCCCTTCAGAGAGAATCCGGGGGGAGTTTTTCATATGGGGCAAGGGATGCGCGCCCCGGCACAAAATAAAATCGCGGCCGATGGAATAGATCCATTTCCCTCACGTTTTCCGACACAAGAGACGGCTTTCTGACAGTTTTACGACAGTTTTCTGACAGTCGCCGTGCCCAAAAAATGAGGAAAACAATGCTGGAAACGTTCGCATTCGGTGACACCCCAATCCGCTTTGGTATCGACGTCGTGGCGATGACGCTGCTCGTCTTCGGTCTTTACTACCGGCGCTACCACGACAAGGAGCTGGTGACGGCGGCATCGCTCTTCAACATTTTCGCTTTCGGCGTTCTTTCCATTCTTTCAGCGGTTGAATTCTCACTGGCCGCCGGCTTCGGACTCTTCGCGATCCTGGCGCTCTTCACCCTGCGTTCGGAGCAGATCTCGAAGGTGGAAATCACCTATTTCTTCGGCTCCGTTGCCATCGCCGTAATCTGCGCCATTCCGGGCACCCCGCTGACCATCGTGCTGGCCGTCGTCGCTCTCGTGCTTCTGGGCGCCTACATCCTCGATCACCCGGCCATCCTGCGCTCGTCCGACGGTGTGAAGATCACGCTCGACAAGATCGATCACGAAGCGCTTTCACAGCCCGAGAAGATGCGCCGCGACCTCTCCGAACGCCTTGGCGTGGACGTGATGTCCTATCAGATCACCGCACTCGACTACATCAACGACATGGCCCGGATGAACGTGTTCTTCCGCAAGCCCCGGCACTGATCTGCCGGGAAGGAGACACTCCAATGGATCACTCCATCGCAAACGAACTGACCGGCTTCCGCCCGATCTCGCTTGAGGGACTGAACGGCAAGGCCGCCATGCTGGAGCGGCTGGACAACAAGTACATCGTTCCGGCCAACCGGCTCCGCCCGGCACTGCATGCCTTCTCGGACCTGTTCGACGTGCTTGAAATCGATGGCATTCGCGCCTTCACCTATGCCACGCGTTATTATGACGATGACGACCTGCGCAGCTATTACGACCACCATCAGGGACGGCGCAAACGCTGCAAGGTTCGGGTGCGCGACTATGTGGATACGGGCCTCAGCTATCTGGAGGTGAAACTCAAGAGCAAAAGGCAGATCACGGTCAAGAAACGCCTGAAGCTCCCAGAGCCCGGCGCCGGCCTCGATCGCTCCGGCGAGGCGTTCATCGATACATGCCATCGCGAAATCTATGACAGCCCCTTCGAACGGCCTTTGGCTCCGGTGATCGAGCTGCAGTACATGCGCATCACGCTGGTTGCCAAGGAGGGCGGCGAGCGCATGACGATCGACACGCAACTCTCGTTCCGAGCAGGCGATGTGAGCCGCCTCGTGCGCCCCGACATCTCCATCGTGGAAACGAAATCGGCACGCGGCAACGGCATCGCCGACACGATTTTCCGAGAGTTGCATGTCCACCCCACAAAACGCTGCTCGAAATATTGCGTGGGCATGGCCGCGACAGGCCAGGTGAGACGGCACAACCGTTTCCTGCCCGCACTGCGCCGCCTGCAACTTTTGGAAGGCCGGGCCCTGAGCCCCGCCTGAGCCTCATCTCTGCCATCGAAAGGAGAGGACCATGCGTACGCATGTCAGCCCCGCTTTGCCTGAAACCGGCTATGTGGCGAACTTCGCCAGAGCCGGGTCGGACATCAGGAGCCTCGCACCGTTTCTCGGACGCCTTTTCATCGCCCTGTCCTTCGTCGTTGCGGCGATGGCCTACGCGCTGATCCGAACCCAGAATGGCGGCAATCCGGAATTCGCCCTCTGGATCGCCACGGCCGCCGGTTTCGGCGCATACATGGCGCTCAACATCGGTGCAAACGACGTTGCCAACAACATCGGGCCGGTGGTCGGCGCCCGCGTGATTCCGCTTACCGGGGCGCTGGTTATGGCGGCGGTGTTCGAATTCGGCGGCGCGCTCATCGCCGGCGGGTCGGTCATCAGTACCGTGCGCGGCGGCATCGTGATACCGGAGGCGCTCGCAGACCGGAACGTCTATGTCTGGGTCATGATGGCAGCGCTTCTGGCCGCCGCCCTGTGGCTGAACCTCGCCACGGTTTTCGGCGCACCCGTTTCCACGACCCATTCCATCGTCGGTGGCGTAATGGGCGGCGGCATAGCGGCGGCCGGCCTCTCCGCCGTAGACTGGTCGGTGATGGCCAACATCGCCGCAAGCTGGATCATCTCTCCGCTTCTGGGCGGCCTGTTTGCAGCCCTCTTTCTCTATGCCATCAAGCGCTTCGTGACCTATGAGCCGCAGGTGCTGAAAGCCGCGCAGAGAGTGGTCCCGCTTCTTGTGGCTGCCATGAGCTGGTCGTTCGGCACCTATCTGATCCTCAAGGGGTTCAAGAAGGTCTGGGCCGCAAGCCTCCTGGAAGCGACCATGGCGAGCGCGCTCATCGCCCTTGTCGCATGGGGCGCGGCCCGCGCGCTGATCGCACGCCGCGTGCCGAAACTTCAAAACGACAAATCGGCCGTGAACCAGCTTCTCGCCCTGCCGCTCATCTTTTCCGCAGCGCTGCTGAGCTTCGCGCACGGCTCCAACGACGTGGCCAACGCCATCGGACCGCTGGCCGGCATCTATGACGTGCTGACCAATACCGCCATGCAGGAAAAGGCCGTCATCCCGCTCTGGGTCATGGGGCTGGGCGCTGCCGGGCTTGCCATCGGTCTCCTGCTGTTCGGTCCCCGCGTCATCCGGACGGTGGGTGCGGAGCTGACGCGGCTGGACGCGATGCGCGCCTACTGCATCGCAATGGCCGCCACGATCACCGTAATCGCGGCCAGCCAGCTCGGCCTGCCGGTCTCCACCACCCATGTGACGGTGGGAGCCGTGCTTGGCGTGGGCTTTCTGCGGGAAATGCTCAAGCGGCGCTATGCGCGGATCGTGAGCGACATCCGCACCCTGCATGCCGGTCGCGACGAGGCGGAATGCATAGCCTTCATCGCCCGCCTTCAAGCAACCCCCTTCGCGCAACGCAAGGCCATGATCGAGCGACTGCGAACGGTGCATGCAAAGAATCTGCCTGACTCCGGCATGTGCAGCAGCACTGCGACACGCGGACGGGGAGACGCTCTCGTGAACAGAACCTTGATGACCAAGGTTCTGTCGGCGTGGATCATCACCGTTCCACTGACGGCGCTCATCTCGGCCGTGATCTACTTCACCCTTCGCGGCATCATGCTCTGAGGCGGAAGCATCGCTGCCAGAAACAAGGTTAGAACCATGCGAACCATTCTTTTGACATCCCTCCTCGCCCTTGCCACGACGCTGACGGGCAATGCCGAGCCAATGACAGCCCGCGTTCTCGATCATCGGATTATACACGGCATCGACGTGAACGGCGAAACGATGGCCGAACTTTCCGGCCTCGCCTATGACGCGAAAAACCGCAGCATTTACGCGGTTTCCGACCGGGCAACGCTCTTCAGCTTGGCCTTTTCCACCGATGGCAGGGTGATAACCGCTCTTGAGCCAAAGGCCGCGTTCAAACTGACCGACGTACACGGCAATGCGCTCGTCGATCAGGGGTTTGGTCCGGAAGCACTGATGCTTCAACACGATGAAACGGGCGAATTGAACTTCGCGATCCTGAGCGAAAGCGGCCCACGGGCCGCCCTTTTCGATCATAACGGCGGGTGGCTGGAAGACATCGACTTGCCACCGGCTGTGCGCGACAGCTCACGGCAGGCAGGCAAGAACCGCGGTTTGGAATCCATTGCACGCGACCCCGCACTCGGACTTGTGACGCTCCCAGAGGAACCCTTCGAGCCAGCGCCGCGCACTGCCCACACGCTTTACGCGGAGAATGGCCAAACGTTTTCCTGGTCGAGTGATGACATTGGCGCTTCACGGGTAAAGGCGATGACGACCCTGACGGATGGCAAGCTCCTAGTGCTCGAGCGCGTCAAGCAAGGCAAGGCCCTCATCCCCTATCTGCGCCTGGTCGATCTGGAGGCCTGCACGACCGAATTCGCTTGCAAAACCCATGCTACACGGGTCGATGTGCCCGGCATAGACGATGCGGATTTCGAAGGCCTTGTCGCAGTTGCACCGTCGCTCTTTTTCCTTGTGAGCGACGACAAGATCAGAAAAAAACAACGCTCAGTGTTTGCGTTGGTTGAACTGAAATTCTCAGAAACACCGTAAACGCAAAGGCTTTGTCGCAATCGCGCCAAGGATTATACATCGAGCGGACATTGCCAATGTTGTTCTGGTTTGGTTGAGAAAGGCAAGCCCGGCACCGGTCAGGCCGCGATCTCGGCAGCATAGGTGTTCCAGAGGTCGAACGCATCGGCCCTGGCGTGGTGGTATGAGGTAGTGGAAAGTCGAGAGCGGTTTGGTCTCAATCGGATCGGCGGTCCAGACACAATCCGTCCACACCGCCTAGCGTTTTCCTAGCCCACATTGAGTTTGTCGTCGGCGTTGAGGCCGCTTCCGGGCCACCCGGTTTTGAAATAGAAGAGGCGAAAGCCAACGTGCGGAATCTCACACCGCGACGGATAAAGAGTGTGCCTCAGTCCGGCGCATCCAACACCGGCCCTAGAGGAGAATAGTTGAACAATTCCAACCGCATAGATCCCGAGTCCGCAGGTCGTTCGGCGAGGACGGTGAGACTCGCAGGCCCAACCGGGATGATGCACCTGGGGGACAGGTCCACGAGTCTTTCGAGTAGCGCCCGAATTACGCCACCATGGCACACCACCAGCAAACGCTCGCTCGTGTTGAGGGCGTCCATGACACAAGCACTCGTGCGGCTGACAAAGTCGTTCCAATGCTCTCCTCCGTCAGGCGTGAAAGTTCCCGAGCGCCAACCCTGATACCCGACAGCATTCTCATCTCGAATATCGGCGATCGGACGACCGGTCCAGGCACCGACATCGATCTCTCGAAGCGCAGGGTTCGGCAACGGGGTTTTGATCCCGAGGAGCTTGGCCGTTTCCACCGCCCGCTTGAGATCCGACGTTATCGACGCATCCGGGTTGAGCGCTTCCACTGTGGTTCGAAGCGCGCGCGCCTGCTGGCGCCCTCTTTCGGAAAGGTCGATATCGGCTTGGCCTTGCAGCTTTCGGCTCGCGTTCCACTCCGATTCCCCATGTCGGACGATCATCAGCCGCTTCATGCCAGGCGCTCCCCCTTGAGTGAAAAGAGAGCCGCCGGAGCTTCGGGCAATGAGAAATAAACCGGATCGCCAGGGTAAAATTTGGGTGCCTCGTCCACGACCGCCGTCAAGCGCAGGTCGTCGCGCGTTCCTGTCACCATCATGCGTCCGGCAACCGGGCTGGCCTCCGCGAACTCCATCGCAATGCTGCGGGGGCCCGGCTTATCGTACACTGTGAGGTCTTCAGGCCGGAACATGGCCAATGCGGGACCTTCGAGTGAGAACGTTGCGACCATCGGCTCGCCCGCCAGTATCATCTTCGAACCGTGTGGTGAGGCTGGAATCAGATTGGCTGGTGGCGTGCCGACGAAGGTGGCCACAAAAGCGGTTCTTGGCTGGGCGACCAGATCTCCAGGCGCGCCGAATTGCTCCACTTCGCCGTCCTTGAGCACGGCAACGTGGCTGGCCATGGTCATCGCTTCAACCTGATCGTGGGTGACATAGATTGATGTGGCACCCGTCGCGCGATGAACACGCAGGAGTTCGGTGCGCATTTCAACCCGAAGCTTGGCATCGAGGTTGGACAGAGGCTCGTCAAAAAGCAGAACTTTCGGTTTGGGCGCTATCATGCGCGCAATGGCCACGCGCTGTTGCTGACCACCCGAGATTTCGTTGGGATAGCGATCAGCGAGCGCATCGATGCCCAGAAGGGATAGCACTTCGGTCACGCGTGCCTTGCGCTCAAAGGCCGCCATCCTGGCCACTGTGAGTGGCCACTCGACGTTTCCGGCAACAGTCATGTGCGGCCAGAGCGCATAGGACTGGAAGACCAGGCCCGTGTCGCGCTTGGCCGGTTCGATTGTCCAGCCGCGCTCCCCGTCAGACACCGTCTTGTCGCCAAAGGAAATTGTGCCACGACTTGGCTTCTCAAGGCCTGCCAGCATACGCAACATCGTGGACTTGCCGCATCCCGATGGCCCGACGAGAACCAGAAACGCTCCTTCCGGCACCGCAAGACTGATCGATTTGACCGCATCGAAATTGCCGAAGGATTTTGTGAGATTGGAAAGACTGATCATGGCAAACGGCCTAGTTCTTGAGCCATGGCTGCGACTTGGTCTGCAACCGGTTGGCCAGCAATGTTGCTGCTATGGAGATTACAAGAATGACAACGGTGATAGCGTTGGCGAACTGGGTAAAGCCTTCGGATGCATAGCGATAAGCAAGGACGGAGAGCACCGGTGTGGTTGGTGTGAACAAGAGCACCACAAGTGAAAGATCGCGCATGATCTTGACAAAGATGATGATTGCGCCTGCTGCCAGCCCGCGGCTGGCCAGGGGCATGGTGATGGCAGAAAGCCTGCGGAAAAACCCCGCCCCTGTCAGCCGCGCACTTTCCTCAAGATCACCCGAGACCTGCTGAATGACCGCCCTCCCTGTCTGGACCGAGAATGGGACCAGGTAGGCAGTGCCCGCGATAACCAACAGGGTAAAGGTGCCGTAAAGTGCCGGGAAGGGACCAATAGGCGCTCCAAACAGCGCGATATAGGCGGCTCCAAACGCAATACCTGGAACCAGCAAAGGCAAGAACGCAATCTGATTGATAACGCCTGACACAAGGCCGGTGCGATAGCGCGCCAAGGTAAAGGCCACCATCAACCCGAGGATCGACCCTGTGATCGCGACTACCAGTCCGAGGCTGACTGTTGTTGCAGTTGCCGAAACGATAAAGGGGTTATGAAGCACACCTGCCTGGCCGTGAGCGATCGAAGGATTGGAGGTGCCGAGCCAATAATGCAACGTCCAGTTCGAGAACAAGGCCGATGAGCTTGGTGCCAGCGACGAGGCTATGAGCACGACCACAGGAACGATGGTGGTCAGGGCGCAGATGGTCATTCCAATGGCCAGCAACGGCAATCGAACCGGGCCGAGTTCAAACCGTTTGGCCCGTCCACCCTTGCCGGTAATTGTTGCGTAGGATTGACGTCCCGAGATGACCTTATTGCCAAACCAGAGGAAGAAAGCCGACACGACAATCAAAAGGATCGCGATGACGTAGCCGCGCGCAGTCTGACCGATCTCGATCATGCCAAACAGTCTCGTCGCCATGGTCTGCATTCGCACAGGCAACCCCAGAAGCGCCGGCGCTGCGAAATTGGAGACAGCTCCAGCAAAGCTGAGCGAGGCGCCCGACACGATCGCGGGAAGCGCCACCGGCAATATGATGCCGGCAAAAATGCGACCGCGTTTTGCGCCGGTCATTTGTGCCGCTTCAACTAGGTCGGAGTTCACAGTGGCAAGTGCTGCCGCGATGACCGTGAATGCCAGCGAATAATAATGAGCCGTGAGCACGATGAAGGTGGGGACCATTCCCCAGCTCAGCCAATCAGGCACGGCCAGCCCCAACGCTTCAAGAAACCCGGTCTGACCGCCGACCCGGCTATTGCGAAACAACGAGCTCCACGCAAGAGCGGTAGCGAAACTGGGGATCATGAAGGGAAGCGTTGCCAGCAATCCGATGGTACGCCGGAACGGCACGTCGGTCATGACCACCAACCATGCGAGGAAGCCCCCGATCAGGACGCATCCACCCGCCACCCCAATGCCAAGGACAAGTGTGTTGGACAGCGGCACCCACAAAAGATTGCGCGAGAGTGGACTGAGGACAACGTCGCTCCATGCGGCGATGGTCTGCGGTGCCAAGGTTTCAGAGAGGATGCGCAGCAATGGCCCGGCGATCAGCGCGCCGACCGCCAGCAGTACGCCGATCTTCAAGGAGAGACCTTGCGGAATGGCATAGCGCAAGCGCTCTGCCAGAGGGGTCATGTTGGCCATGGAAGATGTCCGTTCAAGTGCCCTGGCGACGGGTCGCCAGGGTCAATGTCAGGTCAATTATTGCAGGATCAGAATCGTGTCGGCGACATCCTGTCGGATTTCTGCTGTAGCGGCCGGAACGATGCGCCATGCGGAAAAGTCTTTGAGCGGAACAGCATCGGGGTGACTGACAATGTCGGTGCGCGTTGCATAGTCGCCCGCGACATAAAACGGAGCAAAACCGTCTCCACCCGTTTCACTGTCATCACCCATCAGAAAATCGATGGCGAGCCTAGCCGCTGCAGGATGCCCGGCATCGGCAGCAAGGGCCAGGAGTGCTGGGAAGATGATGCCATTTGACGGCGTGACATCGTTGGCAACCTGAAGTGCCCAGCCTTCATCTTCATTATCCCGGCGATCGGAATAGGATGTAAACCCGACCGGAGGGTTGGACTGCCCCATCGAACCGATCGCCGCATTGACGTCGTCGGTGGATGATACCAGCACGATATCGTTTGCAAAAAGATCTGTGATGAACTGGATGCCGGCTTTCTCGACGCCGGGGTCAAGCGTGACTGGCACACCGAACTCGGCTTCGTAGGCGGCCGCCATTTCCTCAGAGCGCAGGACGAACTCGACCATAAGATCGAGGTAGTCGCCACGCTGCAGCGGATCGACCATGACGACGCGACCGCTCCACTCATCGCGGGTCAGGTCCCACAGATTATCGACCGGAGCGCCGTCCGGATTCGCCTCTTCATTATACATCAAAACCTTTGTAGAGAGCCGCTGCGCAAGCAATGGCGATTTGAACTCTTTGGGCAAAAGATCACTCATGCGCGGCGGTACATAAGCCTCGATCAACCCTGTCTCCAGCAGTTCGCTGAGAACAACGGGTGCATCAGAAATGTAAACGACGTCTGCAGACGCAATGCCGGCTGCGGATTCGGCGCGCAATCGCGCGATTTGCTCGGTCGAGCTGGCATCATAACCTACGAGGTCGATGCCGGGGTATCGTGCTTCAAAGGCAGCTTCGACAGCCGCGATGCGACTGGTGAAGGAATACACCGTTACGGTTCCCTCCTCTTGCGCCAGCGGCAACAACTCCTGCGCACTCATCGCATCAAGATCCTGTGCCACAGCGGGCATCGCGAGGAGACCGGCGGCAGCCGTCGAAAGTAATACTTGCTTGAGGGTCATATCCCTGTCCTCCAGTTGGTTATGAACCGGCTTCACCGGCCCCTCTTCCTGCACATTTCTTTGCAACATTGTGATGACACGCAAAATAGCTTGCATAAATATGACGCGCAGAATTTCGGTGTCCTCCCAACACCGCCTCCTCCTATCGAGACTCGAAATTGCTGATAAGTTCGCCCAGCGTTTCCAACCGCTCGAGTGTTGCATCCTGATTCATTTGCGCCATCATGAGCACCAGGGCATTGGTTATGGCCATGGGTACCGTCAAAGTCTGAAAGCTGTCATTTGACCCTGATCTTGGTGCGGACAACAAAAGTTTTGGTGCAGGCGTCAAGGCAGGTCCGATCGAACCCGAAATGGCAAGAGTGCCAGCACCCACGTGATGCGCTCGTTCGACAAGGGGCGCGAAATGACGAGGCTGGCGGCGGAAAACAAACAATACCATCACATCGTCTGCGCCAATGCCCAGCATTTGTTCGGCCAAATCGCGCCCATCTCCCGACAGAACCTCCACCTCCACTCCCATACGCAATAGCCTGCGGGCCAACATTGTGGAGAGTGTTACGGCATTGCCGCGCGCGAAAATAAAGACGCGACGGGCGGCAGTCAGCGCTTTAACCGCGTCAGAAATTCGAGAGGAATCAACATAATCAGGAAGTGCCGTCAGCGCTTCGACTTCACGTGCGATCAGCTCGTTGAGAATATCGCCGTTTTGCGCTGCCGCTTCCAACGTGTTGCGAACGCGTGTGGCTGGGCCTGCCTTGACGATAAATTCCTGGCGAATGGCATCGCGAAAGTTGGCGTAGCTCTCAAAACCCAGTTTCTTTGCGAGACGCGATGCAGTAGCCTCGTGCACGCCAGTGCGCTGGGCCAGACTGGAAGCCGTTCCCAAAGCGACATCCCGGGGTTTGGCGATGACTTCTCGCACCAGCAAATGTTCCGCTCGTGTGAGACTTTCCGCCACTGCCTGAACGCGTTCGAGTATCGACATCACTCCTCCTTGCTCAAGCTATAGCGTAACGCATATAAACTTGCAATAGTAATATGTCTTGCAAGTTAGCTTGCATATTCTGGTCATACGATTTCGTCGGCTGAACAGCCGTCTGAATGCGAAAATTATGCATGATGTCGCATGCAAATATCGTCCGTTGGTAACGGCAGCTTTCGAGAAATGCCGAGACGGGTTGATGGCGGGTATCAGACGGCGCAAAGTGGTCACTCGCCAACGAGTCGACTCAGCACTCGTGAGCCGATTCGGACTCCCACTTCGCTCGCATCAGCGCAACTGCTTCCACTATTTCACGCACGGCAAGCGGCCGCCTGTAGAGCCTGTCTCCAATGAGGAAACCCGGCGTTCCGTCAAGCCTGAGCGCCCTGGCGTGCGCCTGGTTGCGAGCGATCAATGCATCGATCGTAGTCAGATGTACATCCAGCATGTCGCGCACATCTCCGGCATCGGCACCGACGCTGCGCAGCGCATCGTCCACCTCTCCATGCGTCAGTTCGCCTTCGATAGTCATCACGGCATTGTGCGCAGGTTCATAAACACCGAGCCCCGCCGATGCGTGCACCATGCGTGAGGCATACCAGGCCATACCACCGTTGATCGGCCAGTCCTTCATCACCAGCCTCAGTCTGCCATCGGCACGCACGCTCTCCTTCAGCGCTGCGTGGATCGCCTTGCAGGACGGGCAGAGATAATCGAAGAACTCGGCAATGGTCACATCACCCGCCGGATTGCCCAGCACCTTCAAGCCAGGGTCGCACACCATGTCGTCAAGGCCGGGCGCCGCACCCGCGGACAAAGGCACAAGCGCCAGCGTGCCGGAAGCTCCAGCCAGTAAGTCACGCCGGGAAATCACGTGCCTGCCCCCGCCGCGCGCACTGTCAGAACCGCTCTCAATCCGCCGCCATCCCGGTTTTCAAGTGCAAGCGTGCCGTCCATGCGCCCAATGGCCGCCTGTGCGATGGCGAGCCCCAGACCGCTGCCGGTGGCCGAGCGGTTTCGCCCGCGCACGAATTTTCCCACCACCTTGAGAATCTCGTCTTCCGGGATGCCCGGGCCGTTATCCTGTACGACAAGTCTCACCCCTTCGGTCTCCCGCTCTACCCGGCACTCAACCACGGAGGTTTCCGGCGAATGGTTGAGCGCGTTTTCGACCAGATTGCGCAGCGCAAGCGAGAGAAAATGCGGTTCGGCAAAGATCATGACGGGTGCACGCGCTTCTCCACCCTCAACGACAAGGCGTGCCCCGTCCGCTGGCAAAGGCAGCTCCGCCACACTCCGGTTGAGAAGCGCATGTGCACTCACAGCCTGAAGATTCGACTCAGCGTCGTTCGCCTCGAGGGCGGCCAGGTCGAGCAATTGCTTCACGAGTCGGCTGGTCCGGTCCACGCCCATGGTGATCTGCCGCAACGCATTGGCATGCACGGCCGGGTCGTCGCTCGCCAACGCAATCTGCGCCTGCGTCTTCACGCCCGCCAGCGGGGTCTTCAGTTCATGGGCGGCGAATGCGGTAAAACTGCGCTCGCGGTCGCGCGCGTCTTCCACCCGCTTGAAAAGTCCGTTGAGCGCATTGACCGCCGGCGCGATTTCCTTCGGCAGTTTGTCAGCCTTGAGCGGCCGCAGATCGTTTGCCGGGCGTGTTGTAAGCGTTTCGGCCATATCGCTCAGAGGCGCAAGGCCCCGCCCGACGGAAACGAGGATGACGCCCACCAGAAACGGCAGGATCAGAAGTGCGGGCACCACCAGTCCCGTGATCACGTCGCTCACCAGGCTTTCGCGGATTTTCAGGCTGTCGCCCACCATCACACGCACATTGAGCCGCTGGTTCTCCACGGAGAAAACACGCCAGCGCTCGCCCCCCACCTCGGTTTCTGAAAACCCGTCCACGACCTCGCTCAACGGCGTTGCCGGCGCGTTCTCCGAGCGTCCTACAAGACTGCCTTCCAGCGTCCAGATCTGACACGAAAGTTGACGCTCGTAGGGACGGTGGCTGTGCTCGAACTCGCCCACCACGTGGCTGGCTGCCCCTTCCTCCAGCCCCACGTCGATACGATGATCGGACAGGAGCGAATTGACCATCCGCGCCGCCTCCATCAGCCGCGCATCCAGCACCCGCTCCACCTCGGCCTGCGTACTGAGATAGATCCAGCCGACGGCAAGCAGCCACACCAGCCCCGTCGAGCCCATGAGGATCAGAATCAGTCGCGCCCGTATGGACTTCATGCGCGCACCTCCCGAAGCCGATATCCCACTCCCCGCACGGTGCGTATAAAGTCGGAGCCGAGTTTGGAGCGCAGCTTGTGGATGTGCACCTCCACGGCGTTACTCTCCACCTCTTCCTGCCAGCCATAGATCGTTTCTTCGAGTGCCGGTTTGGAAAGGATGCTTTCCGGCCGTTCCATCAGCGCCGCCAGAAGCGCAAATTCGCGCCGCGTCAGGATTACCAGGTCACCGTCGCGGGTAACGGACCGGTTTGCCGGATCGAGCGTTACCCCGCCCCAGGCGAGCGTTGCGCTGGAGCGTCCCTTGCCCCGGCGCACCGCGGCACGCACACGCGCCGCCAGTTCGTCGAGATCGAAGGGCTTTCCCAGATAGTCGTCGGCACCGGCGTCCAATCCGGCAATCCGGTCGGGAACCTGATCGCGCGCCGTCAGAAGCACCGCCGGCGTGGCATCGCCTCGCCGGCGCAAATCCGAAAGCACATCGAGACCGGAGCCGTCCGGCAGCATCAGGTCGAGAACGACACCTTCATAAGCCTGTGCACTGAGCGCGGCGAAGGCGTCCTCACAGGTGGTCACGGCATCGACCGTGAAGCCGGCAAGCCCCAGCCCCACGGTCAGACCGTCCAAAAGCAGCGGATCGTCTTCAACCACCAAAAGTCGCATCGCACGCGTCTCGTTCACATCGGCAAGGAACAGGCCTGTCAGGAAACCAGCAGATGGTGCATCTTCGGGTCTGGAATGACGACAATCGGGCTGCCGTCCCTCACATTGTCGTACAGGTGAATGATATCCTGATTGATGAGACGGATACAGCCGGACGAAACGGCCTTGCCGATGCTCCACGGCTCCGGCGTGCCATGAATGCGGTAAAGCGTGTCTTTGCCGTTCAGATGGATATAGTGCGAGCGTGCGCCAAGAGGGTTGCGCAGGCCCGGAGGCATGCCGCCATTGGCGATGCTGTAGGGCTCCAGTTCCGGTCGCCGCGCCACCATCTCGTCCGGCGGCGTCCAGCGCGGCCATTCGCGGCGATAGGCCATGATCGCCCGTCCAGCCCACGAGAAGCCGTCGCGCCCGACACCGATGCCATAGCGCGTCGCCCGGTTCGGCCCGGTCACATGGTAGAGATACCTGTTCGGCGTATCCACGATCAGCGTGCCCTTGCGCTCGCTGGTGGGATAATCCACCTCCTTGCGCCACCAGCGTTCTTCCAGATGACTTATATCGACTTCGGGAATGGGAAAACGCTCATTCGGCATGGCGTAATACATGGGTGGAACGACGCGCTTGGGTTTCGGCGGCTCCACCACCTTCGGAGCTTCGGATTTCGGCGTCGCAACGCAGCCTGAAACCGCCAGCGCGCTCAGCCCGGCCAGAAAGCCACGCCGTCCCAACCGCCCTGAACCGATAGAATGTCCAACGCCCATATGTCCCTCGTCCGGTCGGTCGGACGCCCGCATCCGGGCGCTCATGCCCGTGCGAAAATGCGCCATGCTGAAAACTCCTTACTGCTTCATCGCCCGCCCAAAACAACACCCACCTTAAGGCTGCCTTAAGTTGAGGCGTTCAATTCACGCTCCAGCATACCGCCATGAGGATACGAACCCGGCAGTTCACACGATAGAAGTGACAGAATGAAGACCTTCCTGATCGCGCTTGCAGCTTTCCTGTCCGTCAGCCTCGCACCCGCCCCCGCATCGGCCCAGATCGCCAAGCCGCTGCCGGTCGACGAAGCCTTCACCCTTGAGGTGACGCGCGCGCAAGACGGTACGCTGGCCCTCAACTGGCAGATCGCCGAAGGCTACTATCTCTATCGCGATCACATCGGCGCATCGCAGGATGGCGCGGAACTGCCGCTCGAAACCAGCCCCGGCATCCGTAAGGACGATCCCACATTCGGCCTCTCCGAGATTTATTACAAAGAGGCAAGCGCACATCTTGCCGAACAGGTCTTCGGCACGTTCGACGTCACCTTTCAGGGCTGTCAGGACGGCGGCATCTGCTTCGCACCGGAGAGCCGGCAGGTAAACGCCCTTTCGCTCGCCGTCACCAGGCCCGAAGCATCTCAGGCCCCCGCGCCCGTAGAATGGATCACGGAAGAAGCGCCGACCGCCGCAGCACCCGCGGCGAGCGAAGACTCCGGCTTCGCGCTCGCCGAGGATGACGGCCTCATCCCGTCCCTGCTCGGCCGTGGCGGCATTCTTCTCGTGCTGGTCAGCTTCCCGCTCTTCGGTCTGCTTCTGGCCTTCACTCCATGCGTTTTCCCCATGTATCCCATCATGGCCGGCGCACTGGCGCGCGAGGGTGACAGGCTCACCGCGTGGCGCGGCTTCGAGCTTTCCTCGATCTATGTGATCGCGCTCGCCCTGGCCTTCGCGCTTCTGGGTGCCGCCGCCGGCTGGTCCGGGCAGAACCTGCAGCTTGTTCTGCAATCGCCCGTCACAATCGGCATATTGTCCGCGCTTTTCGCCGTTCTGGCGCTTTCCATGTTCGGCCTGTTCGAACTGCAATTGCCGACCGCGTGGACAAGCTGGGTGGCAAACCGCACGGGCGGTCTCAGTGGTTCGCGCCGCTCCGCCGCCATTCTCGGTTTCTCATCCGCCCTCATTGTCGGTCCCTGCGTCACCGTTCCGCTGGCCGGCGCACTCCTCTACATCGCCCAGACCGCCGATGTGGCGCTGGGCGCGGCAGCCCTTTTCGGGCTTGGCATAGGCAAGGGCATCCCCCTCATCGTCATCGGCACGCTCGGCGGCAAGGCCCTGCCGCGCGCCGGCGCATGGATGGAAAGCGTCAAGCGGGTGTTCGGCTTCGGCTTCCTCGCCACCGCCATCTGGACGGTTACGCCCCTGCTCCCCGCCGGTGTCGATCTGGCGCTCTGGTCCGCCTTGCTGATCGCCATCGCAAGCTTCGCCTTCAGCGCAAGGATCGCCGAAACGACGCCGCTCGCCGCCATCCGCTCTGTTGGTGCGCTATCGCTCATCTACGGCATCATCCTGATGCTCGGAGCAGCCTCCGGCGGCACCGATCCGCTCAAACCGCTTGCCCGGATCGCCCAGCGCGGCGAAACAGCGGCACCCGCCCGCGAACTCGCTTTCGGCCAGACCGGCTCCATTCCCGAACTCAAGGCGCAGTTGGCCGACGCCGACGGCACCCCCACCCTCGTCTACTTCACCGCCGACTGGTGCGTCACCTGCCGAGTCATCGAGCGCTCCGTCCTGCCGGATGCCGGCGTGATCGACAGTCTCGACAGCTTTCAGCTCATCAAGGCCGACCTGTCTGATTTCAACGATGAGAACGCCGCTCTCATGAAGGCGCTTCAAGTCGCAGGCCCGCCCACCATGCTCTTCTTCGATCCCGCAGGCCGCGAAGCGACCGGCACCCGTCTTGTCGGCTCCATCACCATGGAAAACCTCGCCCACTCCGCCAAAACCGCCAAGGCGCTTTGACCATGAACGCCGTTTCTCTCGGTCCACTCGTGCTCGCGGCAGACCGTTTCGCCGCCGTGCTTGCCATCTTTGTGTTCCTGATCGTCACCGGCGTCATGGCCCAAAAGGTCGATGAGCGCTTCAACGCTTGGTCCTGGTGGGCCTTTCTGGGTGGCATCCTGGGCGCGCGCCTCGGCCATGTGCTCATGAACATGCAAAGCTTCATGGCCGAGCCCCTGCGCATTTTCGCGCTCTGGCAAGGTGGTTTCTACTGGCCGACGGGCGCGGCCGCCATCGTCGTCAGCCTGCTCGTCATGCTGCCAGCTGGCCGCCAGCGCCTCTGGGCGCTTATGCCGCTGGCCCTCTCCCTCATCGTCTGGAACACGACCTGGCAGCTCACCGGCGGCACCAACCCGATCGCCGTCCCGAACCAGGCGTTTGAAACGCTTGAAGGCAACGGCTACCGCCTCGAAGCGCAGAAAGGCACGCCGCAAGTGGTCAATCTGTGGGCGACATGGTGCCCACCCTGCCGGCGCGAAATGCCGATGATGGCCGACATCGCCGCCTCGTCGGACGACGTCACCTTCGTCTTTGCCAATCAGGGCGAAGGCCGCACGGCCATCCAGCGCTATCTCGCCGCCTCCGGCCTCTCGCTCGACACGATACTGGTGGACCAGTTCAGCGACCTTTCGCGCTTCTACAGCGCCCCCGGGCTACCCGCCACGCTGTTCATCGATGCCGATGGCGTCCTGCAACATGCGCATCTGGGCGAAATCTCACGCGAGGTGCTCATCGGGAAGATCGAGAATCTCAGAACCAGCATCAACCCATCAGGAGACACAAGGCCATGATGAACCGCCGTATCCTGCTCGTCGCCGGCGCCGCGACGCTCGTCACCGCCGGCGCGGCCCGCGCCCAGCTTTATCCAACCGTGGAAGAGGTGCTGTTCGACCCTGAAATTCCTGTCATCGGCAATCCGAAAGGCGACGTCACCATCGCCGAGTTTTTCGATTACCAGTGCCCCTATTGCAAGCGCGGTCACCCCGACCTCCTAGACGTGGTGCGCGAGGACGGCAATGTCCGGCTGGTGATGAAGGATTGGCCCATTTTCGGCGAACCGTCCGTCCATGCGGCAAGCCTCGTTTTGGCAGCCGGTCCCGACTATGAAGCCGTCCACAACGCGTTGATGGTCACGCCAGGCCGCCTGACGAAAGACGAGGTCGACGAAACGCTTTCCACCGCCGGCCACGATCCTGAAAAACTCCTGTCCAACTTCAGAAAAGACCGCCAACGCATTGAAGGGATTCTCTCCCGCAACATGGATCAGGCCAATGCATTCGGCTTTAAAGGAACGCCGGCATTCTTGTTCAACACGAAGATCCACTACGGCGCGTTGGATCGTCACGCTATTCTCGTTGCAATATCTGAGGCCCGAGGCCAACCGGGGAGACAAAAGACGTTGTGACAGTAATTTTGACCGGCGGCGTCAATACCTGTTGATCATTTGACGCCGGTTCAGAACCTCCAGTCCATTATGCTTCGCCGCCAGGCCACGATTCGAAATCTGGAACACGGTGAACATGACGAAACCTCGGGCGGCTTCGGATTCATCTCGGCCAGGCCGTCAGGTTCTGTAGCGAACTATTCGGTAGTGGTGGGTAGAGCATGAAGGCTTGTTGCTTTCGGGGAGTTCGTCATGTTCAAAGACCGTCATTTTGATCACTCGGTGATCCTGCTTTGCGTACGCTGGTACCTTGCCGCAATCTCAGCCTTCGGGACCTAGAAGAGATGATGGCTGAGCGCGGTATTCACGTCGACCATTCCACAATCCATCGCTGGGTCTTGCGGTTCTCGCCGCTGTTGCTCGAACGGTTCAACAATCGTAAGCGACCCGTCACCTGCAAATGGCATGTCGATGAGACCTATGTGAAAGTTCGTGGACGATGGATGTATCTTTACCGCACCATTGTCAGTCTGGGTGATACGATCGAGTTCTTCTTCAGTGAACATCGCAATCTGTTGACTGCCAGGTGTTTCATCAGGAAGGCATTGGCGCGTCATGGCCGCCCTGAGCGCATTGTCATTGACGACAGCCAGACCAACCGCGAGGCAATCATCGCAAGCGACGGGGAAAGATGGTTGAGGGATCATCCGCGGCGTTCGTCGACGCCGATCCGCATCCGGCAGAGCCAGTACCTCAAAAACCAGGTGGAGCAGGGTCACCAACGCATCAAGCGCCGCAACCGATCAATGCTCGGCTTCAAGTCACAGACGAGCGCCGCCATCATTTTGTCCGGCGTCGAGATGGTTCACATGATGACAAGCGACAGGCGAGGTATGCCTACAATCCCTGTCCGACGATCGCTGAACAATTCGACCTTCTCGCCGCATGACCGATGGACCGAACCCGCGGTTCATCATCCCGTTGCTACGTTTGCGACAGAGCCCGATGGTTCAGGTGGAGTTACACAGCGGCTCCTATGACACGATCGAAAGGATGCTGCTTGATGAGCGTGCCGAACTGGGTTTTGTGCGAATGCCGGTCCAGAAGGGCGAGCTGGTGGAAACCCCGCTTGTCCAGGTCAATACGGTCTGCGTCCTGCCGCAAGACCATCCACTTGCCGTGGAAAGCGAAATCGACGTGCGCGATCTTTCCGATGAACCCTTGACCCTGCTTGGCCGGTTGCGGGTCCCGCGCCATGAGATCGACACGCTGTTTTTCACAGTACCGGATCCGCCCCAATGTGCGGCTGGAAGCGCACTCCGTTCAGTCTGCCTGCAGTATGGCCGCAGCCTGTCTTGGAGTCACGCTGGTCAACGAGATGATGGCGCACGACTATGCTCACATGCCTGTGGTCATCCGCAGGCTGAAACAGAACATCACACACTACTTCGCTCTGACTCTGCCTGCAGACATCCCCTTGGCGGACGCTGCACAGATATTTCTCGACACGACCGTTACGTTTCTCAAACGTCACTTCACCACTTTGCAGACCGGCCAGCATATCGAGCGGGGGCGGAGCCCTGAAACCTCAATCATTTCGTGAGGGCGCAACCGCCACCACGCGGTCACCGAGCAGCCGCAACCCGGTAGCAGGGAGTGAAAACCCACCCTCGCGAAGAGCTGCATCGATCTGCGCAAAAATGGCGTCCCTACAATCCACGTCATCGGCGAAACTTGGCACCCAGAACCGCACATGATAGCGGATTCCGTCCAGATCATACGAAGCGACCCGCACATCGGGGTTAGGGACGCTCACGATAACCGGTGAACGCGCCGCGGCTTCCGTCAGAAGTGCACGCGCATCGGTCACCGACAGATCATGACTGAGCACCACCTCCACCTGCGCCCGATATTTTCGGTTCGGCGCGCTGTAATTGGTGAGCTTCTGCTGTGCGATCTGGCTGTTTGGCAGGATCACATAGGTATCGTCGCGGGTGAACAGACGCGTTGTCCGCCAGCCGATCTCGATTACCCGCCCTCTTGTCTGGTCGTTGATCGAGACCCAGTCGCCGATGCGATAGGGAGCCTCGATCCCGACAGCGATCCCGGCAAACACATCCCCAAGCGTGCCCCGAAGCGCGAAACCGATCACCGCAATGATCAGACCCGAGCCGGCAATTGCACCACTCCAGCTCTGTCCGATCACCAACATGATCGTGGCAATCGTTGCCGCAATGAAAAGAGTGGCCGAGACCAGCTCAAGCAGAAGTTTTGGCACTTGACGGCGCCTGCGTCCAGCACGTTCCAGAGCCAGACCGACAAGTCTTCCGCCCAGCCACGCCGCTGAGAAATAGGCTGCCCCGCCCGTCAGAATACGGATCGGTTTCTGTGAGACCTCCAGCGCGAACCAGTCAATTGCCTGCGGGTGAAGCATATATAGTGTGACAGCCGTCAAGGTACTGAGTGCGGGTAGCAGAACGCGCATCAGTCTTTCGCGAAATCGGTTCATATCCGAACCTCGCCAAACGGAATGCATTTCGGCACCAGACGTGCGCGCACGCATCCAATGCACGATGATAACGCCTGCGATGAAAAAAAACGGTGGCGCCGCGAATGGTTGACCAGATTTCTGTTGAACACTTCTCTCTCCGGAACCCTGGGGGTACGTCAATGATCCTGCGAACAAAAACCCGGAGCAGGAGAGAGCCGATGCGCTATGTCAGCCCAATGCCGCCCCGGGCGCCACATGGCTTCGCAAGTGGGTCCTGCGTGTTTGAGATGTGAGAGACCTGAACATCACCTTTATCTGGGTATTCCAAACAACACTTCAATCGGATCTGGCTGCGTGCTTCAGACGCAGCCAGCCGGCAATCGCATGACCGTCAGTTGCCGTATCGATCAGGCCCCAGAGCCGAAACATCAATCTCCGGTGTCATACCTGAGATAATTTCAGTCAGCACCCGCGCGGAACCGCAGGCCATGGTCCAGCCAAGCGAGCCATGACCGGTGTTCACAAAGAGGCCGGGAACCCGCGTGGCGCCGATGACTGGTGGCCCGTCTGGTGTCATCGGACGGAGCCCGCTCCAGAATTCGGCGTTTTCCAGACTCCCTGCACCGGGGAAGAGGTCGCTCACCGAGTGCTCCAGCGGGGCACGGCGGGATGCGGGCATGGAGCGGTCGAAGCCTGAAATTTCGGCGGTCCCTCCCACACGGATGCGGTCTCCCAGTCGTGTGATGGCTATCTTGAAAGTCTCATCCATGACAGTCGATACCGGAGCACCAGCCGCATTGTGGATCGGCAACGTCAGTGAGTAACCCTTGACCGGATAGACGGGAATGCGGATGCCCAGCGGGCCAAGCAGACGAGGTGAGTGGCTTCCTGCAGCCACGATGACGGCGTCCGCAGCGAGAAACCCATCCCGCGTTTTTGCTCCGGTAACTTTGCCCCCTTCGCAGACCAGTCTCTGAGCCTCCACCCCATATCGGAATTCAACCGAGGACGATGCGAGCGCGGCCAGCCGCTCGGTGAAGATGCGGCAGTCTCCCGTTTCATCTCCGGGGAGACGAAGCCCGCCCACAAACTTTTCGGCGACCTGTGAAAGAGCCGGTTCTGCAGAAATGCACCCAGCCCGGTCGAGGATCTCAAACCCGACGCCGAACCTTTTAAGCACCTCCACATCGCCACCAACGCCATCCAACTGCTGATTCCTTCGAAAAAGCTGCAGCGTTCCCTTCAAGCGCTCATCATAGGCAATGCCTGTCTCGGACCGCAGCTCGCGCAGGCAATCGCGACTGTATTCCGCGATAGGCACCATGCGGGCCTTGTTGATCGCGTAGCGCCTGGATGTGCAATTCAGGAGCATTTTCAGGAGCCATGACCACATTGCGGGATCTGGTTTTGGACGGATCACGAGCGGTCCGTGCTTCATCAGAAGCCATTTCACCGCTTTTAGCGGAACCCCCGGTCCCGCCCATGGCGACGAATAGCCCGGCGAGACTTCACCAGCATTGGCATAGCTCGTTTCAAGTGCCGGGCCGCCTTGCCGATCAACCACGGTCACGTTGTGCCCCTGACGCGCAAGATACCAGGCTGAGGTCACGCCGACGACACCGCTGCCTACGATCAGGATCTTCATTTGCGCCCCCATCGGGTCGCAACAGAAACTGCCGCACGCACGCGGCGATCAAGAGGTTTTGTCATGATGCATCTCCACCGGGCCGACGGTGGTGGACCCGGAAATCAGAACCGAATTTCAGGTTTGTTGGGATTTCCGGCCCCTGGTCGACGGCCTTACGGCCGCGCCAGGGCTAGATGCATGCGATGAGGCCCCCCGCGTGGTTCATGAACCGCAGGCGGGTCTTCTTCCACATATGGTGTAACAGGGTTGAAAACGGCACGATCATCACCACCGAGTAGAATACAACAGAGAATAGCGATCGCACCTCAGAATCGCAACCGGATAGAAATCGGAGGGAGTTTACGATTTCTATGCACTCAGTCACCAGTCGATATCAGTTCCCAACTGTTACTAACAACTGGAAGAGGACGAGCGAACGTCCATGCTTCGACCACGTCGATGATTTCCGCAGGATTCCCACTGACGGTCAGACCTTCGGCGCTGCGCTCGACCCAGATCATCTGCGCGTTGAAGCATAGTGTCACTTCCATCGAGGCCTCGCACACGTCAATCTGCACAATGTCGATGCTTTCGATGCCAATCAGAGCGAGGTCGACACACTCTCCTCGACTGGCACGCGCTGCGCAGTGTTCCGCGAAAACCGCCAGAATCTCTTCCGAAACCAGAGGTTCAAGTCTATCCAAGTCACCCGCCGCAAAAGCGCTCACTATAATCTCGTAGGCGTGGCGCGCACCGTACACGAACATATCGAGGTCGAATGAGGGGTCGAAGCGCCGAATTTTGGCAATTCCGGTGTCGGTCGTGCCATACTCGATCACGGTATCTGCCATGGCTTGTGTCGGCTGCGTTTGATCTCTGGTATCTTGGTCCCGTGTCGCAGCTTCAAGAAACGTCAGAAAAACCCACCACAACCAGAACAGAATGATCCCGGGCAGGCCGGTTGCTCCATCCATAACCTCGTTCATTCATACCTCCTGTCACGATATACGCGGGAGCGACGAAAACTGATGAAACGGTGGCGGTGAGGTCAGCGTCCATTCGAGCGTGGTCGCTCCGGCGCCCCAGGGATTGGCTTCAGCAAGGCGCTTGCGGGAAAAGGCTTCGCCTACAGCGAAAAGAAAAACCAGGAGACCTGCCGCTGAAACATAAGATCCGACCGAGGAGATATAATTCCAACCAGCGAAGGCGTCGGGATAGTCGGCATAGCGGCGTGGCATTCCGGCGAGGCCAAGAAAATGCTGCGGAAAAAAGACCAGGTTGACGCCAATAAAGGTGAGCCAGAAATGCAATCGTCCCAGCGTCTCGTTCATCATGTAACCGGTCATCTTGGGGAACCAGTAATACCAGCCCGCAAAGATGGCGAATGCCGCACCCAGTGACAGAACGTAGTGAAAATGCGCAACGACGTAGTAAGTGTCGTGCAACATCCGGTCGACGCCGGGACTGGCAAGAACCACGCCGGTCACACCTCCGATCGTGAACAGAAGAACGAAGCCGGTCGCCCACAACATCGGCACACGGAAGGTGATTGAGCCGCCCCACATGGTGGCAAGCCAGGAGAAGACCTTCACGCCGGTCGGCACCGCGATCACCATTGAGGCGAAAGCGAAATAGCGTTGGCTGTCCATCGACATTCCAGAGGTGTACATGTGGTGCGCCCACACCACGAAACCGATCGCACCGATGGCCATCATGGCGTATACCATGCCGAGATAGCCGAAGACCGGCCTTCGGGCGAAGGTCGCGATGACATGGCTGATAATGCCGAAGGCCGGAAGGATCATGATGTAGACTTCCGGATGTCCGAAAAACCAGAACAGATGCTGGTAGAGGACCGGATCCCCACCGCCTGCCGGATCGAAGAAGGCCGTACCGAAATTCCGGTCAGTCAGAAGCATGGTAATGGCACCTGCAAGCACCGGCAGCGCCAGCAGGAGCATGAATGCGGTGACCAGCATCGACCATGCAAAGAGCGGCATCTTGTGCAGTGTCATACCCGGGGCACGCATGTTGAAAATCGTCGTGATGAAATTGATCGCGCCGAGGATCGACGATGCACCCGACAGATGGATCGAAAGAATGACGAGATCGACCGCCGGCCCAGGCTGGCCGAACACGGAATAGGGTGGATACAGCGTCCAGCCGCCTCCATGGCCGAACGAACCGGGCGCACCCGGTACGAACAGCGACATGAGGAAAAGCAGAAACGAGACGACAATCAGCCAGAACGAAATGTTGTTCATGCGCGGGAAGGCCATGTCC
>ENA-ORCW01000335-ORCW01000335.1-marine-metagenome-genome-assembly--contig:-NODE-335-length-35946-cov-3.500237_pt1 | contig 35946 bp, 34 predicted proteins | sample MGYA00237784_ERZ508517 | MGnify/ENA primary metagenome ERZ508517 (study PRJEB26187, sample SAMN06268979) | marine metagenome | isolation source: Tt ae E1 feedstock associated aerobic enrichment on... | reverse complement strand
TTCCTGGGACCTGCCGGACCCCGCGCCCTCGCCGCCCAGCGCCGCGCACTGGCTGGGCACCGACGACCAGGCCCGCGACGTGGTGGCGCGGCTCATCTACGGCTTCCGCATCTCCGTCGTCTTCGGTCTGGTGCTGGCCGCCTTCTCAGCGGTCATCGGCGTCTCCGCCGGCGCCGTGCAGGGCTACTTTGGCGGCTGGACCGACCTGCTGTTCCAGCGCTTCATGGAGATCTGGTCCGGCCTGCCGACCCTCTACCTGCTGATCATCCTGGCCAGCGTGGTGGTACCGAACTTCTGGTGGCTGCTGGGCATCATGCTGCTGTTCTCCTGGATGGGCTTCGTCGGCGTGGTGCGCGCGGAATTCCTGCGCGCGCGCAACTTCGACTACGTGCGCGCCGCCCGCGCCCTGGGCGCCAGCAACCCGGTGATCATGTTCCGCCACGTGCTGCCCAACGCCATGGTCGCCACCATCACCTTCCTGCCCTTCACCCTGTCGAGCGCCATCACCGCACTGACCTCTCTCGACTTCCTCGGCTTCGGCCTGCCCGCCGGCTCGGCCTCGCTGGGCGAGCTGTTGAAGCAGGGCAAGGAGAATCTGGCCGCCCCCTGGCTGGGCCTGACCGGCTTCTTCTCCATCGCCATCATGCTGAGCCTGCTGGTCTTCATCGGCGAGGCGGTGCGCGACGCCTTCGACCCGCGGAAGACGTTCAAATGAGTGAGACCCCCCTCCTTTCGATCCGCGATCTCTCGGTCTCGTTCACCCAAGGTGATCAAGAGACGCTCGCCGTCGACCGCATCTCCTTCGACATCGCACGTGGCGAGACGGTCGCGCTGGTTGGTGAATCCGGCTCCGGCAAGTCTGTTTCGGCTCTGTCGGTTTTGAAGCTTCTTCCCTATCCGGCGGCAAGCCATCCCTCAGGCGAGATTTTCTATAACGGCGTCGACCTGCTCTCGGCCGACGAAGCGACGCAACGCAAGGTTCGCGGCAACGAAATCTCCATGATCTTTCAGGAGCCGATGACCTCACTCAATCCGCTACACACCATCGAGCGGCAGGTCGGCGAGATGCTCAAACTGCATCATGGTATGAGCGACAAAGCAGCGCGGGAGCGCACGCTGGAACTCCTGAGGCAAGTCGGCATCCGCGATCCGGAAAAGCGACTCGATTCCTTTCCCCATCAGCTTTCCGGAGGTCAACGCCAGCGCGTGATGATCGCCATGGCGCTCGCCAATGAGCCAGATCTTTTGATTGCCGATGAACCGACCACCGCGCTCGACGTGACGGTGCAGGCGCAAATTCTCGAGCTACTGGCCAAACTGCGTCGCAAGAAGTCCATGTCGATGCTGTTTATCACCCACGATCTCGGCATCGTGCGCAAGGTGGCGGACCGCGTCTGTGTCATGACGGACGGCAAGATCGTGGAAAGCGGTCCCACGGAACAGATATTCACCGACCCGCAGCACGCCTATACACGCCATCTCATCGAAGCCGAACCAAAGGGCCGCCCGCCCAAGGCGGACCCAACAGCGGAAACGGTAATGGAAGGCGACCGGATCAAGGTCTGGTTCCCGGTGAAGAAAGGGATACTGCGCCGCACGGTCGACTACATCAAAGGTGTCGACGGGGTCGACGTCACGGTGCGGGCGGGCCAGACGCTCGGCGTGGTGGGCGAATCCGGCTCGGGCAAGACGACGCTCGGCCTGGCCCTTGCACGCATGATCGGCTCCGAGGGTCATATCCGTTTTGCCGGCGGGGAGATCGACCAGCTCAGTTTCCGCCAGATGCGTCCATACCGCCATGCGCTGCAGGTGGTTTTCCAGGATCCTTACGGTTCGCTCAGCCCCCGGATGTCCGTTGCCGAGATCATCCAGGAAGGTCTGCGCATTCACGAGCCCGGTCTTTCAGCCGAAGAGCGCGACGCCATGGTGGTCGACGTCCTGAAGGAAGTCGATCTCGACCCTGGCTCCCGGTTCCGCTACCCGCACGAATTCTCTGGAGGTCAGCGCCAGCGCATCGCCATTGCGCGCGCCATGGTTCTCAAACCGCGTTTCGTGATGCTGGACGAGCCCACTTCGGCTCTCGACATGAGTGTTCAAGCGCAGGTGGTGGACCTCTTGCGCGATTTGCAGAAGCGGCACAATCTGGCCTATCTGTTCATCAGTCACGACCTGAAGGTGGTGCGTGCGCTCGCCAACGAGGTTATCGTCATGCGTGCTGGCAAGGTGGTAGAGGCCGGTCCCGCGGAACAGATTTTCGATGCGCCGCAGACCGACTACACACGCGCGCTGATCGCAGCCGCGTTCAACATCGAAGCCACACCGGGAGGTGTGGTCAGCGAATAAATCCGAGGGGCAAACCATGAGTATACCGGAACGCGGCCGCGTCCTTCTGTCCGTTACCGGCTTCAATCCGCAACGCTGGTACGATCTTCTGTCTAGGGATCGAGATGTCGTGCTGGAACCCGCTGGCGCGGCCGACCCATCCATCGACTATGCGGTGGTGTGGAAACAGCAACCGGGTGTGCTCGCCAAATTGCCGAACCTCAAGGCAATCTTTTCCATAGGTGCCGGCGTCGATCACATCTTCGCCGACGATCAGGTGCCGGACGTGCCCATCGTTCGCGTGGTGGCGGACAACCTCACCCAATATATGTGCGAATATGTGAACTGGCGGGTGCTCGACCATCACCGCCAGGGCGCGCTCTACAGGGCACAGCAGACGAAGAAAGTCTGGCACGAGCCACGCCAACCACCCGCCAACGAAGTATCGGTCGGCATTATGGGGCTCGGCCAGCTCGGTGCGCGCGCGGCACAGGCATTGCTTGCGCTGGGCTTTTCGATAAACGGCTGGAGTCGCAATCCCAAGGAGATCGAGGGCATCAACTCCTATCATGGAGAAGACGGGCTCACACCGTTCCTCAACGCCACCGACATTCTGGTCGTCCTTCTGCCGCTGACGCCGGCAACAGAAGGCATTGTGGACTATTCGCTGCTTTCGCGCCTACGGCAAGATGGCCCGCTCGGTGGTCCCTGCCTCATCAATGCCGGCCGTGGCCGGTTGCAACGCGAAACCGACATTCTGCGCGCGCTGGAAGACGACGTGTTGAAGGAAGCGAGTCTCGATGTGTTCGAGCGAGAGCCTCTGGCGCCGGAAAGCCCTCTGTGGGGACATGCACGGGTTTTCGTCACACCGCATGCGGCCGCTACATCCGACCCGGCCCATCTGGTGCCGCCCATGCTGCAGCAGATGGATGCATTCGAGCGCGGCGAACCGCTTCGCAATCTCGTCGACCGCAAAGCCGGCTACTGATTCCGGACTACGCCGGCCGACGGTAATGCGTCGGCCGGCCATAGAGGCGCTCGATCCGCGCGATGGCCTCTTTCAAAGGCTCACGCGCGACGGTCATGGTATTGCCGTTGGCATGCAGCATCAGCTCGTGATCGAGCATGATCGCCACGTGTCCCTTCCAGAACACGAGATCGCCGCGCCTGAGTTGGCTTTCGCCAGGCTCAAACAGCATGCCGATGCTCTCGGCCTGCATGTCCGTATCGCGCAGAACCGATTTTCCAGCCATGCGCATGGAGAGCTGCACAAGACCTGAACAATCGATCCCGTGACCGCTTGTCCCGCCCCACAGATAGGGCGTGTGCAGGAAGGCCTCCGCAACAGTGACGTAGTCATCGTCGTGAACGTCAAGCGGCTGCAAATGTCCGGCGAACATCGCACCGCCTGTGGCGAGAAGCGCATAGCGCGTACCCCGGTTCTCGACCTCCTCCGTCACGCTCACCCCGGCACCAAGACTATGCACGGCAACAGCCGGTGTCTTCAGCTCCGGTTCGGGATAGACGAAACTACGCTGCGCGGTCACGCGATGTGTGGGCGCCACATCGTTCCCGGCAAGAGAAGCCGCATTAACGTATCCCACATAGTTGTCATGGTCCGCCTGCACCCATGCCCAGCCGTCGCGGCGCTCGAAAACCCGCACCGTATCGCCACAAAGAAACTGGGTGTCGATACCGGCATCGAGGCGCGGCGCACTGCGCACGTCGACGACTGGCCCGCTGATGCGCGCTGATGTGCCGGCGATGAAGCGGTCCGCATCGATTTTGCCTTTGAGGCGATCATCGGCAAGGTCCGGTCTATGGGCGTGGAGGCGGCGGTCAAGTTTGGTCATAACGATAGCTCCGCTGCTTTGGCCACCACCACGTCGCCGAACCGCTCCACGAACAGCGCGCCCTCAACGGTGCGCTTGATAAGAACATTGCGGCGATCGGCCGTATCGCGGTGGCGCGAAACGAATTTCAGTGCGCCCATCGTGTCGAGAGCGCGGGTAATGACGGGTTTCGATACGTCCAGTTTTTCGGCCAACCCCCGCACGGTGTGCGGCGGCGGGTCCAGATAGATTGTCAGCAGGATTGCAAGTTGACGCTCAGTCAGGTCAGGCGCCTTGCCACGCACCTCGATCAAACTGACCTGCTGCCACAACCGCAGTGCCTGGCTCGGCCTCAAATGAATGGACATGCCCTTTCCTGTCCCGCTTCCGGCCATCCTGCCGGCGCGCTTTCGCGAAGGACGACCCAAAACCGTTTCGGTTCCGTTCCATTCATGCCGCGAAAGGCGTGCCGAAGCAAGCGTCTCTATTTGCCGTAACGGTTCGCCAGAACATGTTCGATCGCACGAATGCCCTGTGCCTCGCCACCGACGGGCGAATAGGGCTTATCGGTCGGGTTCCATCCATAGATGTCGAAATGCGCCCAGCTTTTCGACTTCTCCACGAAACGACCGAGGAACAGACCGGCAATCGGCGAACCTGCAAAACCGTCGAGCGATACGTTGTTCATGTCGGCGATCTTCGAGTCGATGCGCGACAGGTATGGCTTCCACAAAGGCATGCGCCAGAGCGGATCCGCCACCGTCTCGGAGGCTCGTGTCAACGCCTCCGCAAGCGCTTCATCGTCGGTGTAGAAAGGCGGCACGTCCGGTCCGAGCGCGACACGTGCCGCGCCCGTGAGCGTCGCCATGTCGATCAGAAGTTCCGGCGTCTCCTCATCGGCCAGTGTCAGTGCATCGGCCAGAACCAAGCGACCCTCAGCATCGGTGTTGCCGACCTCGACGGTAAGTCCTTTGCGGCTCGTCAGGATATCGCCCGGCCGAAAGGCGTTACCGGCGACGGCGTTTTCAACCGCCGGAATAAGAACCCGCAGGCGGATGTCGAGTTTCGAAGCCATGATCATCGAGGCGAGCCCGAGCACGTTCGCTGCGCCGCCCATATCCTTTTTCATGAGCAGCATGCCGGCGGCCGGCTTCAGGTCGAGGCCGCCGGTGTCGAAGCAGACGCCCTTGCCCACCAGCGTGACCTTCGGCGCGTCTTCACGCCCCCAGCGCAGATCGAGCAAGCGTGGTGCGGCCTCGGCCGCCCGGCCGACCGCATGGATCATCGGCAGGTTGTCTTTCAAAAGCGCGTCGCCGAGAGTGACCGTCATGGCCGCGCCGTGCTCTTCCGCCAGCGTCCGCACCGCAGTTTCCAGTGCGTCGGGGCCCATGTCACCAGCCGGCGTGTTAATCAGATCGCGCGCCAGAAAGCTGCCTTCGGCCAGACGCTGGACGCGGCCTGTATCGACTCCATCCGGAACCGCAAAGCGAAGCGTATTCCGGGGTTTCTTGCCATAGCGGGTGAACGCATAGGAGCCCAACATCAAACCGAGGGTTGCCAGTTCGGCCTCGGCCGGTTGGCCGGCGAAATGCCAGTCGCCTTCAGGCAGAAGGCGGGCCAGCCCACCGGCAGCGAGTGGATTGGCGGCGTCCGATTTGCCAAGGCCAAAGAACGCACCCGCGAGCGCTCCCTTTTCTCCGGGGATTGCCAAGACCTTGCCCGCTACACCCGTAAAACCGTTCGACCGCGCCCACGCTATTGCCCCTTTCGGTGCATCGCAGACATCGAGACCATCCGCCTTTACCGTATAGACCGGGAGCGATGAAGCCTCTTTCGACCTCAGGAGCGTGACGGGCATTTGTTGTCTCCTCGTTTTCATTTCATGAAGCGTTTTAACGCTCCGTTAGGGTTAACAGATTATTTCTCTCTTCGAGAGTTGGCCGGAGGGCGGCCGAAGCCAATCGGAGGGCGCGGGGCTGATGTTTACCGAACAGCGCACGAATGCAACCGCAAACAAAATAACCATGACGGCACTTGCGCTGGTTATGGCAGTCGCAGTCGCCGGCTGCGCCAAGGACCGGATAACCACCGGCTCGGTCAGCCGCAGTACGCCAAAGGCCGCGTCCAGTGTCTCAAATATGAGCGAACCGCAATTGCGGGATGCGGCGGCATCTCTCGGACGCGCCTACACCCAGAACACCAAGGACAAGGCAACAGCGCTCCGCTACGCCTCGGTGCTGCAGATGACCGGACGCGTCGACCAGTCCCTGGCGGTGATGCGGAAGCTCGCCATCGACCATCCGACAGATCGGCAGGTTCTTGCGGCCTATGGCAAGGCGCTTGCCGCAGCCGGCGAATTGCAGCCGGCGCTCGATGCGGTCCGTCGCGCCCAAACACCGGAATATCCGGACTGGCGCCTGCAATCGGCAGAAGGCGCGATACTCGATCAACTCGGCGAGAAAGAAGCTGCGCGGGCGCTCTATCGTCAAGCCTTGAGCCTGCAACCGAACGAGCCGTCCGTACTCTCCAATCTGGGTATGTCCTATCTGCTCGAAGGAAATCTCAAATCCGCCGAACAACACATGCGGCAGGCTGCCCAAGCCCCTGGCTCCGACAGCCGTGTCCGACAAAACCTGGCTCTTGTCGTCGGTCTTCAGGGACGATTCGGCGAGGCAGAGCAATTGGCCCGGCAAGAGCTTTCGCCCGAACAAGCCGAAGCCAACGTCGCCTACCTGCGCTCCATGCTCTCCCAGCAGAATGCTTGGAGCCAAATCTCCGACGACCAAAAGGAGAAGCGCCGATAAACGGTTCTATCTTTCACCGGTTGATCTGAAAAAGGCCGCTTTAAGCGGCCTTTTTCATCATCTTAGAACAGCCCTTGCTGTTTGATCTGGATGCCGGCCGGTCCGAGGATGACGGCAAACAAAACGGGGATAAAGAAAAGAATCATCGGAACGGTAAGCTTCGGCGGCAAAGCGGCAGCCTTCTTTTCCGCCTCGTTCATGCGCATTTCTCGGCTTTCGTCGGCCAGCACCCGAAGCGCGTGGCTGACAGGTGTGCCGTAGCGTTCTGCCTGGATCAGCGCCTGAGTGACGCTCTTCACGGTTTCCAGCCCCGTGCGCGCAGCGAAGTTCTCATAAGCCTGGCGACGCTCCTGCAAAAACGAAAGCTCGGCATTCGTGAGCACCAACTCCTCGGCCAGCGCAACGGATTGAGCACCGATCTCATCCGCCACCCGGCGGAAAGCCGCTTCGATGGACATGCCCGATTCAACACAGATCAACATCAGGTCGAGCGCGTCGGGCCATGCGAGCTGAATGGATTTTTTTCGTTTTGCCGCAAGATTGCTCACGTAAAGCACGGGCATATAAAAACCCGCATAAGCGGCAATGATACAGACAAATAACTTCACAAAGAGGGGCTGATCGGGAAGCCCCCCGAGCACAAAGATATAAACGATTGCGAGCAGCAGCGTCGCGAACGGAAGAACGAGACGAAAGAACAGAAATTTCGTCAGCGGGTTCTGACCCCGAAAACCGGCTGTACGCAGTTTGGCGACGGCCGCGTCGTCGGCGAGCGCCCGTCGCAGATCGAGCCGATCCACGATCGCGCGCATTCCTTCGGATTGGTGCTCGCGCAGACCGCGCCGACGCTTGTCCGCTTCGGCGGCCAGACGTGCACGTTGCCTGGCCCGTAGTTCCTCGCGCTCCAGCGCCACGCTTTTCATGCGCGATTTCAGCGGATCGCCGCCGAACGCCGGCAAAAGGGTGAAAACGGTCGCAAAAACCGCAACCGCAACCAGAATTGCGATCAGGAAACTGGGATCGATGATATTTCCGACGGCATCCGCGGGCATTGTCTAAACCTCGAAATTGATCATGTTCCGCATCACGAGAATGCCGATTGTCATCCACAGCGCCGAAAAGCCAAGGATCAGATGCCCCATGCTCGTCGTGAAGAGCGGGGTGATATAGGTCGGGCTGGTAAGGTAGACGAGAAACGCTACCACAAAAGGCAGTGCACCGATGATGATGGCCGATGCCTTCGCTTCCATCGACAGGGCCTGCACCTTCGCTTTCATTTTCTTGCGGTTGCGCAGAACGCGCGACAGATTGGACAGCGCTTCGGAAAGATTGCCACCCGCCTGCGACTGGATCTGGATCACGATGCCGAAGAAGTTCGCTTCCGGGCAGGGCATCGTCTCGCCCATCCTCATACACGCCTCCGGGGTCGAGATACCCATCTGCTGGGCTTCAACGATCCGTCGAAACTCAGTGCGCACGGGCTCCTGGGATTCGCTTGCGATCAGGCGAATGCCGTCGTTGATCGGCAAACCCGATTTCACCGCCCGCACGATCACATCCAGCGAATTGGGAAACTCGTTCAGGAACGCCTTGACCCGACCACGGCGCTTCCAGGCAACGAACCAGCGTGGCAAACCGAATGCACCGACGATGAGAGCCCCGGGGAGAACCAGAAGCGGAGCGCCCAAGACGAAAATAATCAAGGTAAACACCAGGCCGCAAACAGCGGAGACGATGTGAAAGCGCTCCGGTGTCAGATCCATGCCTGCCTGTTTGAGCTGCATTTTCAATGGCGGTTTGCGCACTTTGCTGTCACGCTTCTTCTGCCGCTCATCAAGATCCTTGAGCGAATCCTGAATGGATTTGCGCCGTTTTGCCGTTTCGGCCACACGGTCCCGCGAAGCTTTGATAGCGATCTGATCGGTCTGCGCCCGCTTGACCGTATCGAGCCGGCGGCCGACCTTCTTCTCGGCGGCCATGTTGTTGAACATCAGCGCATACGCTACCGCGCCGGCACTGCAGCCGGCCAGAAGCACGAACGCGATGAGAGTGATGTCCATTCCGAACATGGATTTACCCGCTCCAATTGGAAAGGGAAGTCACGGACATGATTAGTCGGACTTCCTTTCCATAGCTTCCAGCGTGGTCGCCAGTCGCTGTTCTTCACCATAGTAACGGGCGCGGTCCCAGAAATGCGGCCGCGCGATGCCGGTCGATACGTGCTGACCGACGATCTTGCCGTTCGCGTCCTCACCCTTCATGTCGTAGAGCATGAGATCCTGCGTGATGATTACATCGCCCTCCATCCCGATCACCTCGGTCACATGGGTGATACGACGTGAACCGTCGCGCAGGCGCGTCGCCTGGATAATCACGTCCACCGAACCGACGATGATTTCGCGCACCGTGCGCTGCGGCAGCGTGAAGCCACCCATCGCGACCATGGATTCGATGCGATTCAGGCATTCGCGCGGATTGTTGGCGTGGATGGTTCCCATGGAGCCGTCATGGCCCGTGTTCATGGCCTGCAGGAGATCGAAGACCTCGGGTCCGCGCACCTCACCAACGATGATGCGTTCGGGGCGCATGCGCAGGCAGTTGCGCACCAGGTCTCGCATGGTGACCTCGCCCTCGCCCTCCAGATTGGGCGGACGGGTTTCAAGCCGAACAACATGCGGTTGCTGGAGCTGCAGCTCGGCGGAGTCCTCGCAGGTGATGATGCGCTCGTCGAGATCGATGAAGCTGGTCAAGCAATTGAGCAGCGTCGTCTTACCGGAACCGGTACCGCCGGAGATCAGGACATTGCAGCGCACCCGGCCGATGATCTTCAGTATTTCGGCCCCTTCCGGCGAAATCGCACCGAAGCGAACCAACTGGTCAAGTGTGAGCTTGTCCTTCTTGAACTTACGAATGGTGAGGGATGCGCCGTCGATGGCCAGCGGAGGCGCAATAACGTTCACACGGGAACCGTCGGGCAGGCGTGCATCGCAGATCGGGCTCGATTCGTCGACGCGACGGCCCACCTGGCTGACGATGCGCTGGCAGATGTTGAGAAGCTGCTGGTTATCGCGGAAACGCACGCCGGTCTGCTCGACCTTGCCGTTCACCTCGATATAGACATCCTTAGCGCCGTTGACCATGATATCGGCGATGTCGTCGCGCGCCAGAAGCGGCTCGAGCGGACCGTACCCCAGAACGTCGTTGCAGATGTCTTCGAGCAATTCTTCCTGCTCGGAGATCGACATCGCGAAGTTCTTGATCGCGATGATGTCATTGACGATGTCCCGAATTTCCTCACGCGCGCTGTCGGGGTCGAGATTTGCGAGCTGGGAGAGATCGATGGTCTCGATCAGGGCCGAGAAGACCTGACTCTTGGTATCGTAATAGGATTCGCTACGTGCACGCGCCGGCTGCGGCGATCGCGCGGGCGCCGGAGAGGTTGGTTTGGGCGCTTCTTCACGCGGTCGAGCCGTCGGCTCCCGTGGTGTGAGGTCCGCTTTCGGCTGCTGCGGCGCCGCCGGTCGTTCCGGCGTCAATACGTCGGCGCCCCCCGAGAAGGTTTTCGGGGTTTCGGTGTGCGGTGCTGCGGGATGCGGGACACCTGTCCCTCTCTTTCCGAACATCTGACGCTACCAATCCGTATCAGCTCTTGCGTTTCAACTTGTCCAGAATGCCGGACAGGCCGCTCTTCTTTTTGGGCTTCACATCGCGCCGACCGGTCAGCACGTGGGCGAGCTCGTTGATCGTCCCGACAATCGGATTGTTGGCATCCATTTCACCCAACATGCGCCCATTGTTCGCCGCGTTGCCGAACAGTTGCGGTTCGAATGGGATCGTCGCAGCAGGGATCACACCCAATGGTTCGGCGAAATCCTCAAGCGAGATTTCCGGCCGTTTTGGAATGCCTGCCTGATTGAGCAGGAGAACAGGTGGCTTGTCGTTGGGCCGCAGGGTCTTCAGCGTATCGATCAAGTTTTTCGTATTGCGCAGATTGGCAAGATCCGGCGTGGCCGTGATGACGATCTCATCGGCCTGCGCGAGCGTGGTCTTCGTCCATCCGTTCCAGGCATGCGGCACGTCGAGAACCAGAACCGGCGCCGTGCGCTGCGTTGTATCGATGATCTGCGCGAAGGCCTCCGGGTCGAAATCGTATACGCGATCCAGTGTCGACGGAGCTGCAAGCAGGGAAAGCCTCTCAGCGCACTGCGCCAGCAGGCGGTCGAGATAGACTTCGTCGATACGTTCGGGCGAGAACACCGCTTCGGCGATGCCTTGCGCCGGATCCTGGTCGAAATTGATGTTGGCCGTGCCAAAAGGAAGATCCAGGTCGGCGACGACAACCTCGTTCTCGAAGAGGTTCGAGATCGCCCAGGCCACGTTATGGGCTACGGTGGACGAGCCCACGCCCCCTTTCGCGCCAACGAATGCAATGGAATGCCCCAAGGGCTCGGCATCGGGATCAACGAAAATGTTGGCGATCACACTGACGATGTCCGCCATCGAGATCGGAGCAACCACATATTCCGAAATGCCGGCGCGGATGAGTTCTCGGTAGAGCCAGACATCGTTGTAATGGCCGATGATGATGACCTTCGTCGAAGGATCGCACACCGTTGCCAGTTGCTCCAGCGAGGCAAGCAGTTCCCTGGGTTCGCTGGAGGATTCGACGATCACGAGGTTCGGCGTCGCTGCGGTCTGATAGAACTCGACCGCGGTCGCGACACCGCCCATGTGCACCTTGAGATGCGTTTTCGCCATGCGACGATCTTCGCCCGCCCTCTCGATGGGGTTGGCGACACTTTCGGTTTCGCAGAACGCCTGGATCGATATCCTTGGGATCGGTCGCAGTTTTTGAAGCGACGGCGAGGTATCGTCGTCGGAGGACAGATCGTCGTGATCCGTTTCGTAGGCCAGATTGCTCATGTCATGCCCCTCGCCTAGTAGCCGATCTCGCTGGCGGACCGGAATTCCTTGGAGACCTTGCCAGCCTCATAAATGCTTTCCGCACCGCGATACTTGTCGATCACACCCATCCGGTTTTCCGCATCGATCTCACCCTGCTTGCGCGGGCCGAGGAAATCGTTGGGATTGGCGACCTGGGCAGCGAGATTGCTCTGATAGGAGCAACCGAAATTCGCATAGAGTTTGTTGTCCGTGGTGTTGAGAATATCTTCCGGCCAGCGACCGCACGGACCGGTCGATGCCTTGATCACCGGATAGGAGACGCGGATCGGCGGCGCCGTGTCGGGTGCCAGCGCCTGATAGGAGACCACGGAAATATTCTCCGCCGGAACGCCCTGTTTCTGAAGCAGGCCCGTGATCTGGGAAGCGACATTTGAGGCGCCCAGCTCGTTTGCCGAGCCGGAGGGCACGAGCACGGACACCATGCCGCCGGAACGCCGATCATATCCGCTCATGAAACCGGCAAGCGTACCCATCTGGTCGCGTGTCATCTTTCGTGCGGAGACAGCGATCGGCAGATCGATTTCCTGCGCCTTTTCCGAAATGACGATCGGATGATTTGTTCGATAATCGTCCGGTATCGAACCGACAATCACCGAATCGCGCTTTGCGGCGCACCCCGCCAGAAGCGCTGCGGCGCAGACGATCAGTACCCTACCGCCAAGCCTGGCCCGCGAAGCGCCGCCTGTTCCGTTCTTCATCATGACCACCCCCGGCATGACCTTCCCCCAACTCATTTGTAGATGTAGCCGACAACGCCGTGGTAGCGGCCGTTGGGCAGGTTGGTTTTCATGGTTCCGTAGACACGGTTGACCCGCCCAAGGAACATTCCCGCGCCATCGCTGGCCGGCGTGAAATTGTCGTCAGGCTTCGAAAGCGCGGTGCGCGCCGTCGGTTTCGACAGGAACGGCGTGACGATGATCACCAGTTCCGTTTCGTTGCGGACAAAGTCGCGGCTGCGAAACAGGGCGCCGAGCACCGGAACCTTCGAGAGACCGGGAACGCCGTTGAAAGCCTGTCGCACGTCGTCCTGCACGAGGCCGGCGATCATCATCGAACCGCCGGACGGCAACTCGACCGTGGTGTCGGCCAGGCGCTTACGGATCGAAATCGCATTCATGCTAGACGCGTTGCGATAGCGCTGACCGCGCCCCATACCTGAAAAGAAGGTCTCCGATCCCTGCATGGTCGGCTCTGAGACCTGGGTGCGGATCTTCAGACTGATCCGGCCGGCAGAAAGAACCGTCGGGAGGAACTCGAGCCCGATGCCGTAATCGATCTTTTCGACTTCGTATTTCAATGCGTTGGTATCGGGATCGACCTCCTGAGAGGTGACAATGTTGAACTCACCGCCGACGCGAAACGTGGCTTTCTCTCCCGAAACCGCGGTCAGTGCAGGTTCGGCGAGCGTTTTCATGACGCCCGCCTGCTCCATCGCATTGATGTAGGCGTCGATCAGCGATCCGCCCACCGAAAACTGCGTGGGAGAAAGTGGCTTGCCAAGCCCGAAGGCGTTGTCCACCACGGCACCCCAGGAAATACCGTCGGCGCTGCCCGAGCCTATCATGTTCACGCCAAGCTGTTTCATGACGGAACGGCTGACTTCGGCGACCGTGACTTTCAGGGTCACCTGGTCCTCTCCAATGATTTGCAGCATGTTGACGATGCTGCTGACCTGGCGCTTCTGATCGGGGTTGTCGATCGCCACACCGCCACCATCGGTCGGCGCGGCCGCGCTCTGCGAGTATTGTCCGGTCGTCGCCTCACCGCCGGTCACGAAGATTTGCGCCAACTGTGCGGCGCGAGACGCGTCGAGCGGTGTCTCGACGGTTCCGGTAAGCACCACATTGTCGTTGATCAATTCGACTTCGATGTCGGAGTTCGGGATGAATCGCTGCAGGTAATCTTCAAGCCCGGCGACATCGCGCTCCACGGCCACGTCGAGACTGGCAATCTGCTCGCCATTGGGGCCGAACACGAAGATATTCGTTTCGCCGACCTGCTTTCCGAAAAGATAGATTCGCCGCGCTGTGCGCGTTACGGCATCGGCAACCGACGGATTCGCGACGAGTATGTCATAAGCGTCGCTGGGTAAATCCAGCACGAGCGATTTGTTGAGACCCAGCTTGAGACGCTGGCTGGTGCTGCTTCCGCCTCTCGCCTTGATAACATTCTGGTCCGCAAACGCGGCCCCTGCCGGCAAGGCCGCCTGAGCGGCCAACGCCGTGGCGCATCCCAATAGAATGCGTGCGGTCAATTTCATCTTGTTGCGCATACCCCGTCCCGACTTTTTCACGGCCCCCGCCTCATTCGCGCTTTTCATCATTTCCGGGTTCCCACCTCGGTGACTTCACCGGACTTGATCAAACGGACACTGTTGCCCCTCCCTCTGCCTGTCACGAGGTAGGATCCATCATTTGCCGCTGTTTCATTCGTGTCGGTGATCGCCCGTAACGACAGCGTCAGACGATCGGCCATCTGCTGTGCAACGGTGATGATTTCTGCCTGCTCCGGTGTGAGTTCGAGCGTCGCGGTCTCGCCCACCTTGACGCGGCGACCTTCCTCATCCTCCTGAATGGTCTGATCGATCGCCAGAACCTTGATGTTCTTGAGGATGGTCTCGGTGATGAACCCGTTTGCCGTGCCGCTGTCCTGCGACCGGCGCGTCATGATGACGTCGACATAATCATTGGGAAGGATGAAACCGCCTGCCGAGGTGTCCGCCGCGATCTGCGTGGCGACGGCGCGCTTGCCGGAGGGCAGTATAGCCGACATGAAGCTCATGCCCTCGCCGATCAGCTTGGAGCGTCTGAGTGGCTCGCCGGTGTAGAGCGCGACACGCGCAATGGAGCTGCGCAGCTCTTCCAGCGCTTCAGGGCTCTGGCTTCTGGTGATCATGTTGGCGTTGATGTTGTCCGTCGGCCAGGCCTGCCAGCTAACGGCGCTGCCGAGCTCGGTACCCATGGGCACGTCCTGGCCAATGACCAGGACATCGACCAGATCGATGGCCGGCTCCTCCGGTCCCGCGCTCGCTATCGGCTGCTGCGGAGCCGGCGCCGTCAGATTCTTGGCCACATAACCGGCGCCAAGGGCAGCCAGCACGGCCACTCCTAAGATGACGATCCGGGATTTGCTCATGACTCCGCCCCTCGTACTCGGACTTCCCTTGCGTGAAGCGGAGAATGGAGCGCCAATCGTCAAATTATGGTTAACGCGAAGCTTACAGAAATGATTAATTTAAAGTTGAGCGATTATTCGGCAGGTATCGACGAACGCAAACACCCCGATGAAACATCGCGGTGCGATAGAATTCATAGCTCGAAATGTCCGGAACCGCGCCCGAAGCGACTAAAGACCGGCCAAGCGAGTCAGCGCCCACTGCATGAGCGGTGTTTCCGGATAGGTCACAAGCCCGCCTATGCCGAGCGCGATGCCATAGGGGACGCCGGCCTTTCCATTGGCCAGATGCTGCAAAAGAGCGTTTCCGCCCGTGAAATGGGCCAGAGGTGAATTTCGGAAATAAACCAACGCGACTGTAAGAATACCACCGAAAACCGATGCCAGCACAAGGTACTGGATCAGCGCCACGCTCAGCCCGAACCAGACAGCTGTGGCGGCAAGCAATTTGGCGTCTCCGCCTCCCATGCCGCCAACCGCAAACAGGACGAAAGTCGCGGACAACACAAGCGCTCCGGCCGCCAGATGCAGCCCGATCTGTGCCCACTCCATACCAGCAAACGGTGCGAGAACCAGAAATGCCGCAAGCAGGATAAGCGAAACACGGTTGGCAATCGTCATCGACAGGATGTCGGAGATCGCCGCAAACACCATGCAGAATGGAAATATGACGAAAACAGCCGCTTCAAGCATTGGAATATGCCTCTATTTTCCCCTGGAGTGTGAGGGAACGGGCTTAAGACTTGGTGAAACGCCTTGCAGGAGCAGATTTCGAGTAACGCTCCAATATGGAAAAACCGTCTCTCGATTGAGAGACGGTTTTTCCGATCGGGCTAAGCCCTTGTGGATTAGCCGCCGTTGGCGGTCGTCAGATCACCACCGATCGTCGTGAAAGTAGCGCCGATCTGCGTGCCAATCGTGGTGGCACCCGCGATAATGCCGAGCGCGATCAGGGCAGCCAGAAGGCCATATTCGATGGCGGTGGCGCCGGACTCGTCTTTCAGGAAACGTGCAAACAGATTAGCCATTTTGTAAAACTCCTCTTCCGCGTTTTTGTCAGCAAGACCGTCAACGTTTTTGTCGTGTTGATCGGATGGCCTGACCATACGAGGGAGCTCTTTCAACCTACTTAAGAAACACCCTTACCAAAGTCTTGCCGGCCCAAAGCGCCAGCATTGGTTAACGGCGGCATAACACGCCTAAACGGGGCAGGGATTGCCGAAACACATTATATATACGCTGGATGAATACGCGATCTTCCTGAAGGGCAGCGCGTTTAACCCTTGGTTCACCAATGATGTTCATAGTCTCTTCAGCTTGACGTGGGGAGCAGGACGATGCGTGCCGTATTTTCTAGAACCGGGTTTGCTTTAAAGACAGCCTGCCTGCTTGCAGGATTGCTGATTTTACCGAGCGCCGTTTCGGCCAACGAGGCAGCCATTGAAGTGGTGATGAACCAGGCGAAGATCGTCAAGCTTGCACGGGAAGCCGACACCATCGTGATCGGCAATCCCGAGATTGCCGATGCCGCGGTGCAGGATGCGACGACCATCGTTCTCACCGGTAAGGGTTTCGGCGTGACCAATCTCGTCGTTCTGGATATCGACGGGCAGCCGATCGTCGATGAACAAGTGGTCGTCAGCCGGCAGGCCGCCAGTTCCGTACGCATTTACCGCCGTGCCAACGTGCAAACCCTTTCCTGCACGCCCTACTGCGAAAGCTCCTACAAGACCGATGCCGAGCGCACCTCGGAAGCGGAGATCAGCGCCGGGCAATAACGGGTCGGGCATCGGACTTCGCTGTGAAGCGGTCTGTCGACGCGCAGGGTTTTGAAAGCGTAAACAAACAAACCGCAATTTGAGCTGCCCCTAAAACCGGATTGCAACCGGAGCGGGCTATGGTGCCCTGACGAACGCACACTCAGGGGCTGGATATGGGCGACCAGACAAAACGCAGACGATGTCGCGCACCGATCGGGCGCCGCATGCTGCGCCGTTTCATCAAGAACGAGGAAGGTGTGGCGGCGATAGAGGTCGCCTTTCTCGGCCTGCCGTTCTTCTTTCTAATATTCGTGATTCTGGAGGCCTGCATTGGATTTGCGGCCCAGCAATTGGTGGCCAATGCCACAGATGATGTCGCGCGGCTGTTCCGCACAGGGCAAATCCGCAGCAGCGAGGTAAACGAAGCGAGGCTCCGCGAGTTGCTCTGTGAGAGAATGTCGATCCTCATGTCAGAGACCTGTCCCGGCCTTGAGGTCGATTTGCGGCAGTTCGATACGTTCGAGGACGCCGCAAAATCGAATCTCGGCTTCAACGAGGATGGAAGCATCGACACGAAAACCGAACTCGGCCTGGCTCTGACGAAAAACATGCTGCGTGTTTATTACCGCTGGCCGGTTGTGACGAACATGCTGGCGGATCGGCTCCCGGACGGCAAGCTTCTGCTCTTTTCGTCGAACACTTGGCAAAACGAACCGTTCTAGGTTCACAAAAGGTCGTGGGGAACCGGGCAATGAGTTTCAATCAAAAAGCGAAGCCTGTGCAGGCGGGCATCATGTCCGCACTAGGGGATTTCGCGCGCAACAAGCGCGGCGTGGCGGCCATCGAATTCGCCATTATCGCGCCGATCCTGTTCGCGATGTATTTTCTGACTCTCGAATTCGGTCAGGCGATCGACGTCAACAAGAAGGTCAACCGAGCGGCCAGCATGGCCGGCGACCTGGTCGCCCAGCAGCCGTCGATCACGGCCAGTGAGATCGATGCCATCATGAAAATCGGCGGCGCCATCATGAAACCTTATAAGCGCTCGAGCCCGACCGTGACCTTGACCGCTATCACGGTGACCGACGACACCACGCCCGAAGCCAGGGTGGTCTGGTCCCGTCAACTGAAAGACGGGACTGCGGCGCCCGGCCTTGCAAAAGACAGCACCACCACCTTACCGGCAGAGCTGATGATCGAAGGGGCTTTCTACATCAGAGCGACAACCGCGCTGGGCTACAAGCCCATCCTCACCTGGTCAAAGGACGGTGCGAAATCGGCCGGCGTGTCGGCTATGCTGAGCCTTGACAATCTGCAAATGAGCGAGCGCTACTTTTTGCGTCCGCGCATGAGCAGCACCATACCCTGCGACGATTGCTGAACCGACACAAACCAGCAACACCTGATCGATTGCAAAGACCATGCCGCCCTTCTATGTCTTTGGGAACGGGGCAGCGACGGTGAGCGGATATGGCGCGCGCATTCCTTTTCGTTCTGGATTCTTTCGGCATCGGGCACGCGCCCGATGCCGAACTCTTCGACAGCCTCGGCGCCAATACGTTTGGGCATATCGAAGTCGCTTGCGCCGAGGGCCGTGCGGACGATGCCGGCTTGCGCGCCGGACCACTCAAGCTCCCCAATATGAAGGCGCTTGGTTTAATGCATGCCGCAGCGATCGCTGCGGATCAGCCAATCCCTAGGGTCGGCTCGACGACTGGATTCTATGGCGCCGCATCTGAAGTTTCACGCGGTAAAGACACACCCTCGGGGCATTGGGAGATCGCCGGTGTGCCGGTAACGTTCGAATGGGGATACTTTCCCGAAACCGTGCCCACATTTCCCGCAACGTTAACCGACGCTATCATCCGTGAAGCGGATTTGCCGGGTATTTTGGGAGACTGTCACGCTTCGGGGACCGAAATCATCGCCCGGCTGGGCGCGGAGCATATCCATTCAGGCAAACCGATCTGCTACACATCCGCCGACTCGGTTTTTCAGATCGCGGCGCACGAAGACGTTTTTGGACTGGATCGCTTGTACGAACTGTGCGCGATTGTGCGTCGGCTTGTCGATCCGTTGAACATCGGGCGTGTCATAGCCCGCCCCTTCGTTGGAGACGACGCGGAAACCTTCGAGCGCACCGCCAACCGCCGGGATTTCGCTGTTCCACCGCCGGAGCCCACTCTTCTGGACCGTGTCGAAGATGCCGGAGGCCAGGTGATCGGGGTTGGCAAGATCGGCGACATTTTCGCGCATAAGGGGGTGAGCCAGGTGCATAAAGCAGCCGGCAATATGGCCCTGTTCGATGCCACGCTGACCGCCATGGAAAATGCTGGCGACGGCGATCTGGTTTTCACCAATTTCGTGGATTTCGACACGCTCTATGGTCATCGTCGCGACGTGGCGGGCTATGCGGCCGCGCTTGAGGCATTCGATGCCCGCCTGCCCGAGGTGACGCAGATGCTGCGCCCGGGCGACATGCTGATCCTGACGGCTGACCACGGCTGCGATCCAACATGGAAAGGCAATGACCACACACGCGAGCGCGTGCCCATTCTTGGCGTGGCACCCGGCTTGCCAGCGGGCCCGGTGGGCCTGCGCGACAGTTTTGCCGATATTGGCGAGACCGTGGCCGCACATCTCGACCTGGCGCCCGGGCGTCATGGTCGATCCTTCATGAGCGAGCTTTCCAGACATGCCTGAATTGCCTGAGGTCGAAACCGTCCGCCGAGGTCTGCAGCCGATTATGGAAGGGGCGCACATCGTTTCCGTCGAGTTGCGGCGTCCGGATCTGCGTTTTCCGTTTCCCAAGGGCTTTGCCGAACGGCTCAAGGGTCAGGAGATTATCGCGCTGGGACGGCGCGCGAAGTATCTGCTTATTCATCTCGAAACCGCCGACGTGGTGCTGTGTCATCTCGGTATGTCCGGCTCGTTTCGTGTCGATCGGGAAGACGATGAGCAAGAAACGCCGGGCACGTTCCATCATCCGCGCTCCAAGGCGGAAAAGCACGATCATGCCGTGTTTCATCTGACGGCGGGCGACGGTCGCAGCCTGCGCGTGATCTACAACGATCCGCGCCGGTTCGGTTTCATGCTGCTTCATGACGAGGGACGGCTCGACAGCCACCCCTTGCTCGCCAGCCTCGGAACGGAGCCGACCGGAAATGCGCTCGACGGTGCACTGCTGTCCAACTGCCTGCGCGACAAACGCACTCCGCTGAAGGCTGCGCTTCTGGATCAACGGTTGATTGCCGGGCTTGGCAATATCTATGTCTGCGAGGCGCTATGGCGCGCGCGACTTTCGCCGAAACGCAGCGCCGAATCCATAGTGGCAAAACGCGCAACCTCCGATCGATGCGAACGGCTTGCAATCGCCATTCGCGCGGTCATCGCAGAGGCGATCACAGCCGGCGGCTCATCACTGCGAGACTACGTGAAAACGGATGGGACGCTTGGATATTTCCAGCATGCGTTCAACGTCTACAGCCGCGAGGGACAAGAATGCGCCCGTGACGATTGCGACGGCACCGTGCGCCGGATCGCACAGGGTGGCCGGTCAACCTTTTACTGCCCGAACTGTCAGCGCTAGCAATTCACGAATATGGAGAGGACGGCAAACTATGGCCTATGAAACGATCTTGGTGGAGACGCGGGAACGCGTTGGCCTGATAACTCTGAACCGCCCGAAGGCACTGAACGCGTTGAACTCGAAGGTCCTTGAGGAAGTCGTTGCCGCACTCGAAGCGTTCGACACAAATCCTCGGGTGGGCGCCATCGTCCTCACCGGATCCGAAAAAGCCTTCGCCGCCGGAGCCGACATCAAGGAAATGGCATCCAAAACCTATGTCGACGCCTATATGGAAGACCTGTTCGCTGGCTGGGATGGGCTGACCCGCGTGCGCAAGCCCATCGTCGCCGCTGTGGCCGGCTATGCACTCGGCGGCGGCTGTGAACTGGCCATGATGTGCGATTTCATCATCGCCGCGGATAACGCGAAATTCGGTCAGCCGGAAATAACGCTCGGTGTGATGCCCGGCATGGGCGGCTCGCAGCGGCTGACCCGCTTCGTCGGCAAATCCAAAGCCATGGACATGTGTCTGACGGGCCGTTTCATGGACGCCGAAGAAGCCGAGCGCACGGGACTGGTGTCGCGTGTCGTTCCGCCCGGAGAATTGATCGAAGAGGCGTTGAAAGTCGCCGAAACCATCGCCGGCTTTTCGCTGCCGGCGGTGATGATGACCAAAGAGGCGGTGAACAGATCCTACGAAACCACCCTTGCCGAAGGGCTGCGTTTCGAGCGGCGGGTATTTCATGCCATGTTCGCACTCGACGATCAAAAGGAAGGGATGTCGGCATTCACGGAAAAACGATCCGCCAACTTCAAAAACCGCTGAATTGAACTCTGGGTTTCCGGCTTTCTGCAACGAGGATTGCCGGATCTCGCTGCTTGCGGGTGGAAACACGAGACGGTGCCTTTAAGTGGGCCGCTTTGACGCCAATAGGCGTTGACCTTGCTCGAAAGCTCCACTATAAGCCGCCTCGACTGTGGTGGCCCTGCGGCTGCCCTTTTTGTTTTGCGCTCGCGAGAGTTTCATCGCGGCAGGATTTGTAGAGACAAGAGAGGAAACATGGCCAACACGACTTCGGCCAAGAAGGCGGTGCGCAAGATTGCTCGCCGTACTGCGGTTAACAAGAACCGTCGCTCGCGTGTGCGCAGCTTCGTTCGCAAGGTCGAAGAAGCACTGGCCTCCGGCGACAAGGCAGCGGCCGAGACGGCGCTGAAGGCGGCACAGCCCGAGCTGATGCGCGCCGCCGGCAAAGGCGTTCTTCATCAGAACACGGCTTCGCGGAAAGTTTCCCGCTTGGCACAGCGTGTGAAGGCGCTCGGCGCTTAATCCCGACTGCTGACTTTCAGGATCAACCCGGCGAGCATGCCGGGTTTTTCTTTGCCATCAAAAAGACCGGCTCTGGACAACTTCGCATTGTCCGGGACGGTCTTTTTTGTTTGCCGCCGTAAGTGTTTGAGAATCGTATTATTTTCGTCACATAACCATCTCGTCAAAATGGTCGACGTTCGGAATTTTCTTTGTTTTTCAAACAATTATAGAAGTTTATCCACAGGTTGCCCATGTCACGCTTGCCACCTGTTACAAGCGGAAATGTCAAGTATTTTTTTAAGATTTTTTTTCGCCCCGCACTTTGCATGCGATCATTCGGAAAAGGCTTTTGAATCCAAAAGGCTTATCCATTCGCATCCCGGGCGATGCCGATTTTAACGCCAGGCACAAGACCAGATTCGAGAAAAAAGCGGCAGACCCGCCCTTGCCCTTTCCACAAGGATTTCGGTAGTGTCAAACCATCGAGAGGGCAGCCAAAGCCCGATGACTTAAGCCCAAATCGGCATTCATTGCGACGCGGTTTGTTATCCGCGCGGGGTCTTTGTGCGCTCTCGAAACGGCCCCGTTGGCTCGTTTGTCGGGGTTCCGTTTCAGGCGCATCCGCGCCGGGGGAAAACGAGCGCGAGCGTTACCGGATCGATCAAAACAACCGGTGACTGCGACAATGAAATTGAACTGCGGCGAGATTGAACTGCGGCTCACGAACTGTAGTGAGGAAAGGAGGATCCAGGGCCAGAAGTCAGGCTGGCCAGCAATCGTCATAAAAACACGGACCGGGCAGAGACAAACGATCTCAAAACTGACTCGGCCGTGAAAAACACCACTCAAAGCAACAGGGACACGAGGAATGCAAAGCGGCGCCGAAAGGGAAGTGACTGGGGAGGTTTCTTTTCAAGAGCAGATGTCTCAGCAGGAAGGCAAGGAGACGGCGAACGCAGACAAGCAGGAAGGCAAGGCGGGGCCATCAGAGACAGTTTTCGAGCGCGTTAAGACGCAACTTCGCGCACGGCTGGGAAGCGAAGTTTATTCCAGCTGGTTTGGCCGAATGAAGCTGATGGAAGCCTCGAAAGGCTGCGTACGGATTTCCGTGCCAACGGCTTTCCTTCGTTCATGGATCAACGGTCACTATCTGGACCTCATCACCGAATTGTGGAAGCAGGAAGCACCCGACACACTCAAAGTCGAGATCGTGGTGCGCACAGCGACGCGCAATGTCCGCGTCAATCAGGAAAGCAAGCCCGCTGCCCGCAAAGTAGCAGCGAAGCCGCAGACCGCGCTCGCCACGGGCACGCTTGGCGGAAGCGCGGGGCTGCGCGCCAACGGTGTCAAAGTTCCCGAAGCGGAGGGGCGCTCCAACATTCTGGGATCGCCGCTGGACAGCCGCTATACATTCGATTCGCTTATCGAAGGCGCGTCCAACCGCGTCGCATGCGCTGCGGCGCGCACCGTTGCGGAGTCGGACTCCAATGCGATCCGTTTCAATCCGCTTTTTCTCCACGCATCGGTCGGCCTCGGCAAAACGCATATGCTGCAGGCCATAGCGGCGGAATCGCTGCGTCGCAAACCACAGGCCCGCGTCGTCTACTTGACGGCGGAATACTTCATGTGGCGTTTCGCAACTGCGATACGCGACAACAACGCGCTGACCCTCAAAGAGCAATTGCGCGACATCGACCTTCTCATCATCGACGACATGCAGTTCCTGCAGGGCAAGTCGATACAGAACGAGTTCTGCCATTTGCTGAACATGCTGCTCGACAGCGCACGCCAGGTGGTGGTAGCCGCGGACCGTCCGCTGTCGGAGCTGGAATCGCTTGAACCCCGCGTGAAATCACGGCTCAATGGCGGCGTTTCTCTAGAGATCGGTTCACCGGACTTTGCTATGCGCCTGTCCATTCTGAAGCAGCGTCTGGCGAGTGCCCAGGCGGAAGACGCCTCACTGGACATACCGGAAGAGATTCTGGTCCATGTGGCGCGCTCCGTCACCGGCAGCGGACGCGAACTGGAAGGTGCTTTCAACCAGCTTCTGTTCCGTCACTCCTTTGAGCCGCAGATCACAATCGACCGGATCGATGAGATTCTCGGACATGTCTGCCGAGCGGGCGAACCCAAGCGTGTTCGCATCGAGGATATTCAGCGCCTCGTCGCTCGCCACTACAATGTATCCAAGACGGAACTTTTGTCGAACCGACGCACGCGCACCATCGTCAAGCCGCGACAGGTGGCCATGTATCTGTCAAAGGTCATGACACCGCGCTCTCTTCCCGAAATCGGGCGCCGCTTCGGTGGGCGCGATCACACGACGGTCCTGCACGCGGTGCGTAAGATCGAGGGCCTGACTGACGGGGACAAGCAGCTAGCGCAGGAAATCGAGCTCCTCAAGCGTTTGATCAGCGATCAAGCCTGAAGGATCTGACATCACGGCGACGGTCGAGCGACCGTCGCCGTTCCTTCTTGTATGCCTTTGGGCATCCCTCCGGCTGCCACTCTGCCGTTTTCCCCAGAAAGCGGGGCGAACAGAGACGTAACGCCATGACAGGCTTGCGTTTCTTGTCGGTTTCCTGTCATTTTGGCGCAAATCGAAGCCTGTTCATGGCTGTCCTGGACATGCGTCATGTTCGCAGGGCTATTCTTCATTTAAGTGAGATTGATCGGTCATGCGTGTTATTCTCGAACGCTCCACCCTCCTGAAGTCCCTGAATCACGTTCATCGTGTGGTGGAACGCCGCAACACCATACCGATCCTTTCCAACGTGCTTCTAAGCGCGGACGGGGCAAGCCTGCAATTGAAAGCGACCGACCTCGATCTCGAAGTGACCGAAGCGGCTGGCGCAACGATAGAGCAGGCGGGCGCCACGACCGTGCCCGCGCACCTGCTCTACGACATTGTGCGCAAGCTTCCAGATGGTGCCGAAGTCATGCTGAAGACGGATGAGGACGGCAATGCCATGTCCGTCATGGCCGGCCGCTCCAGTTTCCGCCTTCAGTGTTTGCCGCAGACTGATTTCCCCGAGCTTTCCGCCGGCAATTTCTCGCACATTTTCCGGCTCGACTCAGCGGACTTGAAGGCTCTAATCGAGAAGACTCAGTTCGCCATCTCCACTGAGGAAACGCGCTACTATCTGAACGGTATCTTTCTGCACACGATCGAAGCCGATGGCGGGCTGAAGTTGCGCTCCGTGGCGACGGACGGCCATCGCCTGGCGCGCGCCGAAATGGAGGCACCTGCGGGTTCCGAGGGCATGCCTGGCATCATCATCCCGCGCAAGACAGTCGGCGAACTGCAGAAACTGGTGGATGCACCGGACGTGGCTGTCACTGTCGAGCTTTCGGACACGAAGATCCGCTTCACCATCGGCAGCGTCATCCTGACTTCGAAACTGATCGACGGCACCTTTCCAGATTATCAGCGCGTCATACCGACCGGCAACGACAAGAAACTGGTCATCGACCGTCAGACCTTTGCCTCGGCCGTCGACCGTGTGTCGACAATTTCTTCGGAACGTGGCCGGGCCGTAAAGCTCAGCATCGCTGAAGGACAAGTGACGCTAACGGTGAACAACCCGGATTCAGGATCCGCGACTGAAGAACTGGCCGCCGATTACGGTTCGGATCCGATCGAGATCGGCTTCAACGCTCGCTATCTTCTGGACGTGGCTGCGCAGCTCTCGGGCAATGAAGCGCGCTTCCTGCTGGCGGATGCCGGCTCGCCAACGCTCGTGCAGGACGAAGGCGACGAAAGCACGCTGTACGTTCTCATGCCGATGCGCGTCTAGAGCGCACTGGCGTTGGCCCTCCCTTGGTGGAACAAGCATCCGGCGAACAGACCCCAGCCCAGGTTCACGTCACCAGGCTGAGCCTGACCGACTTTCGAAATTATCATGCCCTGGGGCTGGATCTGGCACCCGGTGCGGTGGTTTTGACCGGCGAGAATGGCGCCGGCAAAACAAACCTGCTTGAGGCGATTTCCTTCCTCTCTCCCGGCCGCGGATTACGGCGCGCCAGATTCGACGACGTCGCGCGCGAAGGTGTGGAGACGGGCTTCGCCATCCACACGAAGCTTGCGGGCCCGTTCGGCGAATGCCAGATCGGCACGGGTACAGCTGGCCTGCAGCCCGCCGCGGAGACAGGAGGACGCCGTCTGCGGATCAATGGGGAGACGGCGCGAACTGCGGATGCCATGCTCGAATGGGTGCGCGTTCTGTGGCTGACCCCGGCCATGGACGCCTTGTTCACAGGACCGGGTGGCGACCGCCGTCGCTTCCTCGACCGTCTCGTTTTAGCCATCGACCCCGCGCATGGACGTCGCGCCCTCGACTATGAGAAGGCGATGCGTGCGCGCAATCGGCTGCTTGCGGAAGACTCGCGTGATGGCGGCTGGTTCGATGCCATCGAGACACAGATGGCCGAAACCGGCGTGGCGATCTCAGCGGCGCGCGCCGAGATGGTTCGTCTGCTTGCAGCAATGAATGAGCGTTTACCGGCCGGCGGTCCCTTCCCCACCGCCGAAATCGCACTCGAAGGCACCATCGACGCGGAAATCGGCCACCATGCCGCAGTGGATGTGGAAGAGACGTTCCGCCGGCTCCTGTATGATCACCGGCCGCGCGACCGCGCCGCCGGGCGCACACTGGAAGGCCCGCACCGCAGCGAGCTTCAGGTACGCCATGCGCCCAAGAACATGCCCGCCGCACGCTGCTCTACTGGGGAACAAAAGGCTTTGCTGGTGGGGTTGATCCTCGCCCATGCACGCCTCACCGGCGAGCTTTCGGGCAGCGCGCCCATCCTGCTTCTGGACGAGATTTCCGCCCATTTCGACCCCGACCGGCGGGCAGCGTTGTTCTCGATCCTCGAAGAGCTGAATTGCCAGGCCTTCATGACGGGCACTGAAGCGAGCCTCTTCTCCGCGCTCGATGGCCGTGCGCAGTTTCTTTCGGTGTCCGCCGGCGCAATCCAAGACCGACGCTGACATAAGCTTCTTGCCGGATTAAGGTCGCCGAATGATCCAGAAAGCAACCTCCCCATCCGCGCTCTCCGCCAGCGAGCTGGAACGCTACGCCCGCCATATCGTGCTGCCGGAAATCGGCGGTGCGGGACAGCAGAAACTAAAGAAGGCGCGCGTTCTGGTGATCGGCGCAGGCGGGCTCGGCGCACCGGTTCTGAGCTATCTCGCCGCCGCCGGCATTGGAACATTGGGCGTGATCGACGATGACACGGTTTCGCTGTCCAATCTGCAAAGGCAGGTCATCCACGACACCGCAAATGTCGGCGTTACGAAAGTGGAGAGCGCCAAAGCGAGCATCGCCCGCATCAATCCGCACGTGTCGGTTGAAACGCATTCCGAACGTCTCGATCTGGAGAACGCGGCGGAAATCATCACCGCCTACGATGTGGTTGTGGATGGATCGGACAATTTCGCCACACGCTATCTTCTGGCCGACACCTGCGCGGCTGTGGAACGCCCGCTCGTGACGGCAGCTGTCGGTCGTTTCGACGGATCGCTAACCGTACTCAAGCCTTTCGAGCGCGACGCAGACGGCAAGCTCTTGCCCGGCTATCGCGACCTCTTTCCGGAGCCGCCACCGGCGGGGCTGGTGCCCAGTTGCGCCGAAGCGGGGATTGTCGGGGCGCTAACAGGAGTGATGGGAACACTGGAAGCGATGGAAGTCATCAAACTTGTCACCGGAATCGGTGAACCGCTTATCGGCCGCCTGCTCCTTTACGACGCACTGGCCGCGCGCTTCGAGACAGTGAAATACAGGCGGGCGGCAGCGACATAGAAGCCTGCTCAGACGTTCCGGGGCAACACTCTGTCCGGCGGGCGATGGCCATCGTATAGAGTGCGGATATTTATAATCACCTTCTCCCCCATGTCGACGCGGCCCTCGATTGTGGCCGAGCCCATATGCGGCAGGATGACAATCTTGTTCTTCTGCGCGAGTTTCAGGAGTTTGGGATTGACCGACGGTTCATGCTCGAACACATCGAGCCCGGCACCGGCCAGCTTTCCCTCTTCGATCAGGCGGATCAGCGCATCCTCGTCCACCACGTCGCCGCGTGCCGTGTTCACCACATAGGCACGCGGCTGCATCAGCTCGAGCCGCCGTGCGGACAGGAGATGGAACGTTGCGGGCGTGGAGGGGCAATTGACGGAGATTATGTCCATGCGGGCGAGCATCTGGTCGAGGCTGTCCCAATAGGTCGCCTCCAGTTCGTCCTCGATGGCCGGTGCCACGCGTTGACGGTTGTGGTAATGGATCGACAGGCCGAAAGCCTTGGCCCGGCGCGCTACCGCGGTACCCACGCGTCCCATGCCGACAATGCCGAGACGTTTGCCCCAGATGCGGTGCCCCAGCATCCATGTGGGCGACCATCCGCCCCATTTTTCGCCGCTGCGCAGGAGCTCCGCACCCTCCGTCAAGCGACGCGGCACCGCGAGCATGAGCGCCATGGTCATGTCGGCGGTGTCTTCGTTGAGCACATTGGGTGTGTTGGTAACGGTAATGCCTTTTTTGGCTGCTGCGGCAACATCGATATTGTCGACGCCGTTGCCGAAATTGGCGATCAGCTTCAATCGCTCGCCTGCCTGGGCGATGAGGGCGGCATCGATACGGTCGGTGATTGTGGGAACAAGAACGTCGGCTTCCTTGACCGCGGCCACCAGTTCGGGCTGCGACATGCGCTTGTCGTCGAGATTGAGACGTGCGTCGAACAGCTCGCGCATGCGCGTTTCGACCTGATCCGGCAGCTTGCGGGTGATGACGACGAGAGGCTTCTTCCTGACGGTCATATGGTCTCCAAAATAACGCCCTGTTGATACCTCTTTAACCAAGATAAACGACACTGCAATGCCGAGCAGGGCTGCCTTCTCTCTATCAAGCAGGGGGCGCCAAGACAAAGAAAAAGGGTGGAAGCGCTCGTTCCGCCGGAACAAGGGTTACCGGAGTTTGTGATGCCGGCCAGCGGAATGAATTTGACGTTCGGAACCCGCTCGATGTCGAATGCCAAAATCGCAAATTCCCATAGAATCATGATGTTGCTAGTGACTTTCTGTGTCCAACATTTGCGCTCGCGGCCGATACAGATGGAATACAAATGTTGAGAAAAACCATTAGCGTGCCGTTCCGTTTATTGTTCGCCGCGCTCACGGTCGCGTTGCTGTCGGCAACTCCCGTTTCAAGTCAAGCGCAGACGAACACCGAACAGAATGTGAAAGTCGGTCCGAGCGGTCTCCCGCTGCCGCGTTTCGTCAGCCTGAAGTCGAGCCGTGTCAACATGCGCATAGGGCCAGGTCTGAGCTACGCGGTGAACTGGATGTACCTGAAATCCGGCCTGCCCATGGAGATCATTCAGGAATACGACAATTGGCGCCGGGTGCGTGACGCCGACGGCGCGGAAGGCTGGATCAACCAGGCGCTGCTCTCGGGACGCCGCACCGGCATTGCTGCCCCCTGGTTCAAGGGTAAGGAAGCCGACATCGACCTGCGGTCTGACCCCCGCGAGGACGCCCGCCTGCTGGCTCGCATCGAGCCAGGTGCAATCGGATCGATCAAGGTCTGCAATGGCGACTGGTGCGAGATGGAATTCGCCGGCCATTCAGGTTGGGTGAACCAGTCGCTTATCTGGGGTGCCTATCCCGGCGAGACGGTGAAGGACTGAGAAACAAGTCGCGTCAGTGTCGCTTGCGCCGCAGCCGTACAACGATATCGACATTGGCGATCTCTGTCCCGTCCGGCGGCTCCGGCAGGTTGCGAACCTCAACGCCGCGCGAGGGAATGTCGAAAACCGTTTCGTCTTCCTCGTAGAAAAAATGGTGGTGGTCCGACACATTGGTATCGAAATAGGTGCGCGCGCCTTCCACCTGGACAATGCGCAGCATGCCCGCTTCGGTGAACTGGTGCAACGTATTGTAGACGGTGGCAAGCGAAACCGAGAACCCTGCATTCTGAGCTTCTTCGTGCAGCGCTTCGGCGGAAACATGACGATCGCCGGCTGCAAAGAGAAGATCGGCGAGCGCGATGCGCTGACGCGTCGGGCGCAAGCCCGCGTCTCTCAAGCGCTCCTCAAGCGTGATGTTCTGCGCTTCATTCGAAATCGACAATGAACCCGTCCGTCCTTCCTGTTGCCCGAACCTTCGGCCAATGCTGAGGTTCTAGCTGCAGCAATTCCCTCCTGACATATATTCGCTCCATTCAAAGCGATCAATAGCGGCAGTTTTCCGGGGGCAGCCGCCCGGGGCATCGCAAATTCCCAAAACGGCGGTTTCCAGCAAGAAACAAGCTGTGATAGGGAGTTCGGACAATGAAAAGAACGGTCTCGGCACGACCGGACCACCGACGGGATGGCTATTGATGGCGCAAACGAAAAACAGCTACGATTACGAAGACCTTTTGGCTTGCGGACGGGGTGAACTTTTCGGCCCCGGCAATGCGCAACTCCCCGCCCCGCCCATGCTAATGTTCGACCGTATTACCGACATCCAGGAAGAAGGCGGCGAGTTCGGAAAGGGCTATATTCGCGCCGAACTCGACATCAAACCCGACCTTTGGTTCTTTCCCTGTCATTTCATCGGCAATCCCGTCATGCCGGGTTGTCTCGGCCTGGACGCGATGTGGCAAATGACGGGTTTCTATCTCGGTTGGCTCGGCTTGCCCGGCAAGGGCATGGCGCTCTCCACCGGTGAAGTCAAGTTTAAGGGCATGGTGACGCCGGAGGTCAAGAAGGTCGAGTACGGCGTCGATTTCAAGCGTGTCATGAAGGGCCGTCTCGTGCTCGGCATCGCCGACGGCTGGCTGAAGGCCGACGGCGAGCCCATCTATAAGGCAACCGACCTGCGCGTCGGTCTGGCCAAGCAGGAAGACTGATTTTCAATTCATCACTGGCGGCCACGCGGTGTGGCCCAAGGAGAGCATCATGAGACGCGTCGTCGTTACCGGTCTCGGCATCGTTTCCTCGATCGGCAACAATGCCGATGAGGTCACCGCCTCGTTGCGTGAAGCGAAATCCGGCATTACCTTCTCGCAGGATTTCGCCGATCACGGCTTCCGCTGCCAGGTCTGGGGAGCACCGACACTCGACCCGGCCGAACTGGTCGACCGCCGTGCGATGCGCTTCCTTTCCAAGGGCGGCGCATGGAATCACGTCGCCATGGAGCAAGCCATCGCCGACGCCGGCCTCGAACAGGGCGATATCACCAACGAACGCACCGGTATCATCATGGGCTCGGGCGGCCCCTCCACCCGCACCATCGTGGAAGCCGCGCAGACGACCATCGACAAGGGTTCGCCCAAGCGCATCGGACCGTTTGCCGTGCCAAAGGCCATGTCATCCACAGCATCGGCAACGCTCGCGACCTGGTTCAAGATCCACGGCGTGAATTACTCGATCTCGTCGGCCTGCTCGACTTCGGCGCACTGCATCGGGAATGCGGCGGAGATGATCCAGTGGGGCAAGCAAGACATGATGTTCGCCGGCGGCCACGAAGACCTCGACTGGACCATGTCGAACCTTTTCGACGCCATGGGCGCCATGTCGTCGAAGCACAACGACACGCCCGCCACGGCTTCGCGCGCCTACGATGTGACGCGTGACGGTTTCGTCATCGCCGGCGGCGCTGGCGTCCTGGTTTTAGAAGAGTTGGAGCACGCCAAGGCGCGCGGCGCGAAAATCTACGCCGAGCTTACCGGCTACGGCGCGACCTCGGATGGCTACGACATGGTCGCGCTTTCGGGCGAAGGCGCGGTACGCTGCATGCGCCAGGCACTATCCACGGTGGACGGCAAGGTCGATTATATCAACACGCATGGCACAGCGACGCCGGTGGGCGATTCCGGCGAGATGGGCGCCGTGCGCGAAGTGTTTGGTAACGACATTCCGCACATTGCTTCGACCAAGTCCCTGACCGGCCATTCGCTTGGCGGCGCTGGGGCGCAGGAATCGATCTACTCGATCCTGATGATGCAGGAAGGCTTCATCGGAGAGAGCGCGCACATTACCGAACTGGATCCGGAATTCGACGGCATGCCGATTGTGCGCCAGCGCATCGACAATGCCAAGATAGACACGGTCCTGTCGAATTCTTTCGGCTTCGGCGGTACCAACGCCACGCTTGTTTTCCAGCGTTACGCAGGGTGAAATACGAACCATGGACGGTTTGATGAAAGGTAAGCGCGGCCTCATCATGGGGGTCGCCAACGATCACTCGATTGCATGGGGCATCGCCAAAAAGCTTGCCGAGCACGGTGCGGAACTGGCTTTCACCTATCAGGGCGAGGCCTTCGGGCGCCGCGTGAAACCGCTGGCCGAGAAGGCAGGTTCCAAGCTTCTGTTCCCGTGCGACGTGGAAGACAGCGCCTCCATAAACGGCGTGTTCGACGGCCTGAAAGAAGAGTGGGGTTCTCTGGACTTCATCGTGCATGCGATCGGCTTTTCCGACCGCAGCGAACTGAAGGGCCTCTACGCCAACACCACGCGCGACAACTTTGTCCGAACCATGATCATATCCTGCTACTCCTTTACGGAAATCGCCCGTAAAGCAGCGGAAATGATGGACAATGGCGGGCAGATGCTGACGCTGACCTATGCCGGCTCTACCCGCGTCATGCCCAATTACAATGTTATGGGCGTAGCCAAGGCCGGTCTTGAGGCCAGCGTGCGCTATCTGGCGAGCGACTATGGTCCGCGCAACATTCGCGTCAATGCGATTTCAGCGGGACCTGTACGCACACTGGCCGGCGCCGGCATCTCCGATGCGCGCTACATGTTCTCCTACCAGCAGCGCAATGCACCGCTCAGACGCACCGTGGTAATCGACGAGATTGGCGGTTCGGCGCTCTATCTGCTTTCGGACCTCTCGTCGGGCGTGACCGGCGAGATCCACTATGTGGATTCCGGCTACAACACCGTTTCCATGCCCACCATGGAAGAATTGAAGCGGCTGAGCGCGGCCACTGGCGACGACTGACGCCTCGCTCAACCGGGCGTCCTATTTGCGTGCCCACAATACCTTGAACACCGTATCGCGGCGCAGCTCACCCTGTGCCGCGAAATGTTTTTCCAGACTTTCCTCGTAGGCAAGCTGTCTGTTGGCAACGAGGAAAAGCCTACCGCGCGGCTTGAGCGCCTTCGCGGCCGCTGCAATCATCCCGTGCCCCATATCGGGCTCTGCAGCCCGGCCGCGATGAAACGGCGGGTTCATCAGGATGACGTCATAGCGCTCGTTCACCGGCTCACCCAGAAGATCCTGCCAAAAGAAACGTGCCGACATCCGCGGCGCTCTGGCAGCCATGTTGCACCGGGCAGCTTCCAGCGAGGCGTGATGGGCCTCATAAAGATCAAGGCTCTTCACATCCGGCGCGCGCGCGACCGCCGCAACGGAAAGATAACCCCAGCCAGCAGCGAAATCGGCGATTGCTCCTGACAGATCAGCCGGCAGACAATCGACGAGCATGGCCGAGCCCGGATCTACGCCATCATCGGAGAATCCACCCGCGGCGGTGATGTAGCCGTCCGCCGCACTTTTCCCCACATTCAGTGCGGTCAGAGCCGTCTCGACCGCATCCGGGCGGCGCAGCCAGAAGACGACGCCGTGATGCTTGGAAGCATGGTCCTCCAGCTCGAGAAGAGCCCCCATGCGCTTGCGCACACTGCCGCCGCCGTCCTTTTTGGCGCAAGCCGCCACAATTCTGGCACCGGGTCGGGTGCGCTTCAAAGCCTCCGCCAGACGTTGCTCGTTCTCGCGCCGGTGTCGGCCAAGCAGGAGCAGCGCAAGGTCATATTTTTCCCCTACCGGTTCAGGAGTGACGGAAAAGCCACCTCGCTGGAGAGCCAGATAATCGGGCCGATAGCCCTGCACGGCGGCCATATCTCCAGCAAAATCGGGGGGAAGACGAAACGTTCCCGGTGCGCCAAGAAAAAGCACACGATCCTCCGCGCCCGGCGGATCGATCAGCCCGCGCTCGAACGGAAACAAAAGGGTGGCAAGAGGTGTATCGTTCTTCATCTTAAATTCCGGATGTGAAAACGGGCGCGGCCATGAAGGCGCGCGCCCGCTCGTCGTTCAGAAGGGAAGCAAGTTCAGCCTTCGGCGTCCTCGGCCTCTTCCTTCTTCTTCTCACGGACAATTTCCTTGCCGGTCTCCTGGTCAACGACCTTCATGGAGAGGCGGACCTTGCCGCGCTCGTCGAAGCCCATCAGTTTCACGAACACCTTATCGCCTTCCTTGACGACATCGGTGGTCTTGCCGACACGCTCCTGCGCAAGCTGCGAGATGTGTACCAGACCGTCACGCGGGCCGAAGAAGTTCACGAAAGCTCCGAAGTCGGCGGTCTTGACGACCGTGCCTTCGTAGATCTCGCCCACTTCCGGCTCTGCAGTGATGGAGTGGATCCACTTCTTCGCGGCCTCGATCTCCTTGGCATTGGAAGAAGCGATCTTCACCGTACCGTCGTCCTCGATGTTGATCTTGGCGCCGGTCTTCTCGACGATCTCGCGGATCACCTTGCCGCCGGAACCGATCACGTCGCGGATCTTGTCGGTCGGGATCTGCATGACCTCGATGCGCGGAGCGAATTCGCCCAGCTCCCCGCGGCTCTCGGAAAGGGCCTTGGCCATCTCGCCGAGAATGTGCAGACGGCCGTCCTTGGCCTGGTCGAGGGCGATCTGCATGATCTCCTCGGTGATACCATCGATCTTGATGTCCATCTGCAAGGAAGTGATGCCTTCATCCGTGCCGGCGACCTTGAAGTCCATGTCGCCCAAGTGATCTTCGTCACCCAGGATGTCGGAGAGAACGGCGAAGCGCTCGTCTTCCTTGATCAGGCCCATGGCGATTCCGGCAACCGGTTTTGCCAGCGGTACACCGGCATCCATCAGCGCCAGCGAGGTGCCGCAGACGGTCGCCATGGAAGACGAGCCGTTGGATTCGGTGATCTCGGAAACGACACGCAGCGTGTAGGGGAACTGATCCGCTTCCGGCAGCATCGGGTGAATAGCGCGCCATGCGAGCTTGCCATGACCGATCTCGCGACGGCCGGGCGAACCCATGCGGCCCGTCTCGCCCACGGAATAGGGCGGGAAGTTGTAGTGCAGAAGGAAAGACTCCTTGTAGGTGCCGGTGAGCGAGTCGATGAACTGCTCGTCTTCGCCGGTGCCCAGCGTGGCCACCACGAGGGCCTGCGTCTCACCACGGGTGAAGAGCGCCGAACCGTGCGTGCGCGGCAGAAGACCGGCCTCGGCGACGATCGGGCGAACCGTCTTCAGATCGCGTCCGTCGATGCGGCCGCCGGTATCGAGGATGTTCCACCGAACGATCTTGCCCTGCAGGCTCTTGAAAACGGTGTTGACCTGTTCGGCCGACCACTTGGTCTCTTCCTCACCTTCCGGCAGGAGCGTTTCTTTCACCTTGGCCTTGGCAGCGTCGACGGCGTCGTAACGCTGCTGCTTGTCGGTGATCTTATAGGCTTCGCGCAGTTCGTTCTCGACGGTCTTCAGCATCTCGCCTTCGAGCTCGGAGAGATCCGGCGGTGTGAAATCGCGGGGCTCCTTGGCGGCGACTTCAGCGAGTTTGATGACCGCGTCGATGACCGGCTGGAAGTTTTTGTGGCCGAACATGACAGCGCCGAGCATGACGTCCTCGGGAAGCTGCTGTGCTTCCGATTCCACCATCAAGACGGCATCGCCCGTACCGGCAACGACGAGCTGGTCGCGGCCCTGTCCGCCGGGCGGCCGGTTGCCGGCGCCTGAGCGCTTGTATTGGCCGGCCGGTCGAGGTGTAATCAAGTCTCGAACGCCATGGAAAAGCGCTTGCTGCAAATCCTCCGCTGTCCCGTTACGCAAAAGGGCCTGACCCTCGCGCGCCGGGACCTTCTCGGCAAGGTGAATGCCGCGATCGAGGCGGGCACGCTCAGGAACCGCGACGGGAACGTTCTCGCCGGTTCGATGGACGCGGCCCTCGTCACTGACGACGGCAAGGTCCTGTACCCGATCATGGACGGCATCCCGGTGCTGCTCGAAGACGAGTCCGTCAATCTCGAGCAGCTAGGCGGCTAATAAGGCATTGAAACTCCAGAGCAAGCAGCTTCCCGCCCACCTGAAGAAAAACCTGGCGCCCTGCTACCTCGTCTCCGGCGATGAACACCTGCTGGTCGATGAGGCGCTGGATGCGATCCGGGCCGCGGCCCGCGCGCGCGGG
>ENA-ORCW01000334-ORCW01000334.1-marine-metagenome-genome-assembly--contig:-NODE-334-length-36097-cov-4.164659_pt1 | contig 36097 bp, 25 predicted proteins | sample MGYA00237784_ERZ508517 | MGnify/ENA primary metagenome ERZ508517 (study PRJEB26187, sample SAMN06268979) | marine metagenome | isolation source: Tt ae E1 feedstock associated aerobic enrichment on... | reverse complement strand
GCCAACCGCGGCCGGCGCAGCCGGCAAGAGGCCGATACACATCCGGCGCACATGCTTGCCTTCAAGGGCAAGCATGCCAACCGGTTCTGAAGCGCTTTTGTGCCGGGTCAGTCCCCCGCATGCTTCCATGCTCTCTGCGATGTCTGGACCTGTTTGGACTCTTCTGGGACGGAGAAACTCGTTTGGAGTGGGCTAGGAAAATGTGGTAACATACCGGGATCTGTGACTTGAGGATTTCAATGGACTCTTTCAGCGTCAGGCCGATGACAAACTCCGCATCTACTCTCTTCCATTTTGACGAAGGCACGCCCAACTTTGAGGACCTTGGAGATTCAAATGGTGTGACTCACTGGACAGAGGAGGTGTTGCGTGACGCTCTGGGCTATCAGACTGAGTCTGGTTTTGACAAGGCGGTCACGCGCGCAAAGCAAGCGTGCCTCTCCATCGGGTATGACTGTGAGGACCACTTCCTTCGGCGCGATGACGGAGTGAGGTTGTTCACGCGATTTGCTTGCTACTTGATTGCGATGAATGGCGACGTTCGCAAGCCTGAGGTCGCGGCAGCGCAGGCATACTTCGCCGCGATTGCGGAAACCTTCGAGAATAGTCTTCAGCATTGCGAGGGGATTGATCGTCTTCTGATCCGCGATGAGATCAAGGATGGGCAAAAGTCGCTCGCAAGTACAGCACGTCAGCATGGTGTGTCGAACTATGCGTTCTTTCAGAATAAGGGCTACTTGGGTATGTACAACATGCCCCTGGATAAGCTGGAGAAGAAGAAGGGTGTTCGCAAAGGCAAGCTGATTGACCACATGGGGAAGGCGGAGATGGCGGCGCACCTGTTCCGCATTACTCAGACCGACGAAAAGATCAAGAACGAGAATATAGAAGGGCAGAAGAGGCTTGAGGCGGCGGCGTTCGATGTGGGGAAGAAGGTGCGTGACACCGTGATCAGCCTGAGCGGGACGAGGCCAGAAAACCTCCCAGCTGCAGAGGATGTCAACAAAGTGCGTCGCAAGATTAAAGGGGCCGGAAAGAAATTCGCGAAAATTGACGGAGCAAGCAAGAAGAAGGATGACGAGTAACACGGGTAGGGGTCTCTCGGGGCGCTGTGATTTCGGAGCCCTCTTGGGGGGGCGGTATGCCGTATCTCCTCACTCGATTGCTCTTACGTGCACAACCTGTCGCTGGGCGAACAAGTCGTCCGGGCCACCCGGGGGGCTCGCGCGACCTGTTGCCACCTCCGTGTCTCTGTGTCTCCGTGGTTCCTTTCCGGACATGCACTCGCTTGCGCTTCGTGCTGGTAGCACTGCGTCGAACGACGCGTAGTTCATCCCAGTGCTCACGCTCCACGGCCGCCAGGCTCCGCTCCCTTACGGTCGCGGCTCTGAATTGTCCGCACTCGCACCGTCCGTGGCTTCGCTCGCGTTGCTCGCTCCAGCCTCGGCCACCCGGATCCTCCGTGTCTCCGTGCCTCCTATGAAAATAGACACGGGTGTGGTCCGAAAGGCTCGAGGTTGCAGGGGTGACGCCGGTCTTCAGACCGGCGCGGCGCAGCCGCAGGAGGTCACAGCCATCGGTCCCGTTCTCTTGCCGCCTCGTGTCGCTGCGCGACCCCGGTTCGGAGAACCGGGGCCACCCACCGACGCGCACGGGCGGAGCCCGTGGCACACAGGCACATGCTTGCCTTCAAGGGCAAGCATGCCACCCGGATCGCCCCCGTTTTCATCCTCCGGGGCGACGCACCGTCATGACAACTCCGTGGTTCAATCCTTTCGCTCCCTTACGGTCGCGGCTCGGAGACCCTCCCGTTGTCCGTCTCACAACTCCTGATTCCCAATTCCTGCCTCCTGCCTCCTGTCCCTCCCCATACACCGTTACCACGATCGTCCGCTTTCGCGGCTTGATGTCGCACTCCAGATGAAAAATCTGCTGCCACGTCCCCAGCACCAGGTCGCCGTCATCAATCGGCACCGTCAGGGACGGACCCAGCGTCGTCGCCTGCAGGTGCGAATGTCCGTTGCCGTCGTGCCACGTCTGTTCGTGACCGTAATCGGCACTGGGCGGCATCAGCCGGTCGAGCATCTCCGGCAGATCCCGTTCGAGGCCCGGCTCGAACTCGATCGTCCCGATCGCGCCTGTGCTCCCCACGTTGAAGACGTTCACCATTCCCTGCCGCACACCGGTGGACTGCACGATGCGGCGGACCTGGTCGGTCAGATCGTGCATCTGTCCGTGTGTGTGCGTGTCGATTGCGATCCGTTCCTGCGACACCATTTCGAGATCCTTTCGCTTGAAGTCAGCCGGCTCGCCGGGAAAGCTACAGTCTGTGAAGATTCTGTGAGAAACGGCGCAGCTGTGCATGTGTTGTTCGCGGCGGCTTCCGCCGGTGCGGCCAGACGATACCATTCGGACACGGCTCTCGCTGCGGGGCTCCGATGGACGCGCCTGCTCAATCATGACCGACACACCCTGAGGACGGCCAGGAACGATGTCTGTAGTTCGCGCCAACGGAATTGACCAGCACGTGCTCGTTCAGGGGGAGGGAGCTCCGATCCTGTTCGTGCATGGCTTTCCGCTCGATCACACCATGTGGCGGTGGCAGGTCGGACGCTTCACCCGCTCGCATCGTGTCATCGCGCCCGACCTGCGCGGCTTCGGTCAGACACCCGCCGGGCCCGATAAGGTCTCGATGGAGCTGTTTGCCGACGACCTCGCCGCACTGCTCGATGAACTCAACGTCGCCGAGCCGGTCGTCCTCTGCGGACTCTCGATGGGGGGATACATTGCCTGGCAGTTCGTCCGTCGGCACCGTCATCGTCTGGCCGGGCTCGTCCTCTGCGACACGCGTGCGACTGCGGACACCCCCGAAATCCAACAGAACCGCAGCCAGACGGCCGAGCACGTGCTTGCCAGCGGCACGGCCACTCTGGCCGAGAGCATTCCCGGAAAGCTGTTCTCCGCTGTAACCAGCGAACGGCAGCCGCAGCTGATCGACGAAACGAAGAAGGTCATCCTCAGAACGTCGCCGCAAGGGATTGCCGCAGCCGCCCTGGGCATGGCAGACCGCGCCGACATGACCAACCTGCTGCCCGAGATCGACATCCCGACGCTGGTTGTTGTCGGTGCCGACGACCAGCTGACCCCACCTGCCGAAATGCAGCAGCTGGCGGACGCGATTCCCGGAGCCGAGTTCGTCGTCATTGAGAATGCCGGCCACATGGCACCGCTGGAGTCGGCCGGCAAGTTCAATCTCGCGATGCAGCAGTTCCTCGATCGTGTTCCCACCGTGTAGTCTGCTCCTCCCGAGTCCACCCGCCTCTGAGATGCCACTGGAGACACGATGTTCCTCCGCCTGTCCCGCCTCTGTCTCTTCACGATCCTGTCCCCCCTTGTCGCTTCGTCGACTGCTGTGGCGGATGAGCCGCAACCAATCGAACGGATCGCCTTTGGCTCCTGTGCGAAGCAGGATCAGCCGCAGCCGATCTGGGACGCCATCGTCAATGCCGAGCCGGAGCTGTTCCTGTTCATCGGCGACAACATTTACGGCGACAGCGAAGACGTCGAGGTGCTGCGGACGAAGTGGAACCAGCTCGGTGCCGTCCCCGGCTACCGTCAGCTCAAGCAGACCTGCCCGGTCCTGGCAACGTGGGACGACCACGACTACGGCGTCAACGACGGCGGTGCCGAGTTTCCCCGCAAGCGGGAGTCGCAGCAGCTGTTCCTCGAGTTCTTCGAAGAACCGGCCGGCTCGCCCCGCTGGAACCGCGAAGGGGTGTACGACGCAAAGATCTACGGGCCCGAAGGAAAACGGGTACAGGTCATTCTGCTCGACACTCGTTACCATCGCAGCCGGCTCGTCCGTCGCGACTGGCGGCCTGAGCCGGGCGAAGGGGACATGGGACCGTACGGCCCCAATAACGATCCCGAGGCGACGATGCTGGGAGCAGAGCAGTGGGCCTGGCTCGAAGAACAGCTCCGTCAGCCGGCCGAATTCCGCATCATCGCCTCGAGCATCCAGGTCATCCCGAACGGGCACCACTGGGAGAAGTGGGGCAACTTTCCGCGGGAGCGGCAGCGACTGTTCGACCTGATCGGCAAGACCGGTGCCGGGGGAGTGATCTTCGTCTCCGGCGACCGGCACTCGGCGGAGATCTCGGCGTTCGACCCGGGCGTCGGGTACGAGTTGATCGACGTCACCTCCAGCAGTCTCAACCGGCCGTCAAAGTGGCACACCGAACTGAATCCGCATCGGGTCGGGACCAAGTACACCGACGAGAACTTCGGCATGATCGCGATTGACTGGGACCAGGAGGATCCGGTCGTCCGCTGTCAGGTCTGCTCGATCGAGGGCGAAGTCGTTCTGCAGCATCGGGTTCCGTTGAGTCAGCTGCAGCCGGCTTCCGAAAACTGAGCGGTCGGTGGGAAGATCGGTCGCCTCTGTGCGTTCACTCTGCGGTTGCCGGTCAGGCTCCACGACGTGAACGACCACGGAGAACACCACCGATGAATCGCCGAAGCTTCAGCCCGGATCTCAGTCTCCTGCTCGTCATTGCTGCCGTCGTCGCGGTTGGAGCCATCGTGCAGCGGCCGGAGCTGCGGTTGAAGGCGATCGGCGGAATCCGTGCCGCGGCACAGCGGCTGGCCGACCTGGCAGCGGTGGATGACGTGTCGGCCACACCCGACGCGGAAGTGGACGCGGCTCCGGAAGTTGTTGAAGAACCAGAAGTTCCAACGCCCCCGCCGGCCGTTCGCAGCACCGGACGCGTGCCGGTCCGACCGCCGAAGATCCGCCTGCGGACGGTTTCAGATCGCACAGTCCGGCCGTTTGGCGTTCCAGCCGGCCCCGGCGATGCCGATGTGCACTCCTACGGAAGCTGCCACTGATCATCGGGTCAGGGCATCTGCGGCACGGAGCGGAGCAGGGCGGTCGCCGGGTGAACCGGTCCTTCGGCACCGGTGTCTTCTTTGCCGTCGGCGTTCCCGACGTCAGCCGGTTGACCGGACCGGATGGGAGGCTGCCCGCCGGTTCGCAACTGCTTGTTGTATCGACTGTTGCGGCGGTTCGGCAGATTCGGCCGGAGGCGGTGTCGACGCAGGCAGAGACGGTTGCAGGGAAAGGAGGAACGTGCAAGAATGCGTGCTTGCCGGCGAGTCCGACCCTGCGGGGTCAGACAGTCCCACGACGCCTGAGCAGCCGATTGGTTGACACAAGGCGGGACGTTGGTAACTTCTGCCGGAAACATTCCCCTGTAGCTCAATCGGTAGAGCGGTCGGCTGTTAACCGATAGGTTGTAGGTTCGAGTCCTACCGGGGGAGCCTTTTTCTCGGGAGCGAGCTGTGCTCCCGGGCAGTGAACAGAGAACGCCGAGCGTGAGAGCGCCCGGCGTTTTTTCGTTATCTCCGCTGCCGCAAAGCCTTTGGGTGTTCATGCCCGACCCTCCCGCGCTCTCTGTTCCGGCTCGCGAAAGTCAGGGATCAAACCGAACCCGCATCTTCCGTTTCGCCCCCCAAACGAAACCCCGCCGCGCTCTCACGCTCTCGGGTTCTCCGGTTGAGAGGGCGTGGTGGCTGGCGGCCTGGCGGTCGGATGTTCGACGGAGTGTCGCGTCCACAGCGCGAGCGGCCGTGAGCGGGCCGCCGCGGGCAATCCGGCGAGTGAGCGCCGGTCGGCAGCCCGAACCCGGGAGTGCGGATTGACTCTTCCCAACCCGCCGCCGATTCATAAGGATTTCGATCAACGTCTGAAGATCCGAATCAAACGCGTCTCTCCCTCGAAAGGGAAACCGGCAACCGTGAAGAAGCAGGCCAGGAAGAAGCAACGACGAGTCGGCAAGCTGACGGAAGACGTCATCGAGCGGCACGTCGGCGAGCAGAGCTTCCAGCGGGGGGACGAGTATTTCCGTTCGAACATGATCTTTGATTGTCGGCGAGAGGACAAACTGCTCAGGGGGCGTTGTTACGGCCGGTCAGCCGCCGATTACGTGCTGAGTGCCCGCGTGGACGGCGGCCGGATTCTCGAAGCCGTCTGTCAGTGCCCGGTGGGGGCAGGTGGCCGCTGCAAGCATATGGCGGCTCTGCTGCTCACCTGGTTGCACGAACCGGAGGAGTTCCGCGAGACAGCACCGCTGGCGAAGCGTCTGGCCGAATGCAGCAAGTCGAAGCTCATCACGCTGATTGAGGAGATGGTTAATCGGGAGCCGGATCTGGAATCCTGGCTCGAAATCGCTCTGCCAGTCGCACTGTCGTCCGATGTCGTTGTGAAGTCGGAGGACTACCGCCGTCAAACAGTGTTGGCCCTCTCCCATGGCGGAGGCGACTGGGGGGAGGACGATGGACGGACCGCTGCTCTCGAATCGCTCAGTAACATCGGAGATGAGTTCCTCCAGCAGAAGCGTTTTGATTCGGCGGCAGCGGTCTACAGCGGGATCCTCGAAGGGTTCTGTGCCGAATACGAGACGTTCGATGACAGGGATGGTGATGTCGCCGCAACAGCCTGCCAATGCGTTACGCCCCTGGGTGGGTGTCTGACTCATCTCGCCGAAGGCTCCGATGTACGTAATGGGGCCGTGCGATCGCTGTTCGAAGTGCTGCGGCTCGACATCAACCTTGGCTGCGTCGGATTCTCCGATGACGTGCTCGACATTCTGCTTGAGCAGGTCACCGCTGAAGAACGCGCGATGATCGCCGGCTGGATTCGCGAGGAAATACCGGACGAAAGCGACTCCAGCAGCAATTGGCGACACAGCACATGGGGTGGACTGCTGCTCGACTTCGAGGGCGAACCGGCAGACGACGAAGCATTCCTGCAGCACTGTCGCGAATTCGGTCTGACGGGCGAACTGGTTGAGCGGCTGCTCGAGCGTGGAAGGCTGGAAGACGCCCTCGAGGAGATCGCCGCAGCTTCGGATTACCAGTTGATTCAGTACGCCAATCGTCTCGTGGCCCACAAGCACGCGGACCTGGCCCACGATCTCGTACGGGAACGCTTCTCGAACAAGGGGAGCCGCAACAACTGGCAGCTTCTGAACTGGCTCAAGACGTTCTACCGTTCACGGAAGAACCCGCAGGCGGTCCTCGACCTCTGCCTGGAGGCGTTTCGCGACAATCCCGGCCTGCAGAGTTACCAGGAGATCCGCACGCTTGCGAAGAAGCTCAAGACCTGGAAGTCGCTGCGTCCCGAGGTCATGTCGAGTATCCCGAAGGACGCGAACGAACTGATCCGCATCCACCTTGATGAAGGTGAAGTCGCCGAAGCAATCGAGCTCCTCGAGGCCCGTGCCCGGAAGCAGACCTTCAACTCGAGGTGGGATCGGGTCGATCTCGATGTGGCGAAGGCCGCCGAGAAGTCTCATCCGGAGGCGGCACTGCAGATCTATCAGACCGAGGTGGAGCGACTGATTGACGCCCGCGGCCGCGGGAACTATCAGACGGCATGCAGTTACCTGAGGACGATGCGGCGGCTGTTCAAGCGGATTGGCCGGAGCGATGAATGGCAGGACTACATTGCGAATCTTCGCGAAGAAAATCGATTGCTGCGGGCATTCAAGGAGGAACTGGAACTGGCTCGCTTGTAGCAACGTCAGGGGAGGCCGACCACGTTGTGACCTCCTCTCCGGCTTCGGTGGCTGGCTGTTTCAGTGGCTGGCTGTGGCTGGGGTGACGAACTCCATGTCCAGCCGCTGCCGCACTCGCTGACGCTTATCGCCACGGTGAACGCCTCGGCTGCTCCCGGGGCTCCCCCGCACAGTTCGCGAATCGCCCACGCGCGCGACGTCTTATAGTGTGGCTGGTGCCCTTTCTCGAAGGTCTCCATTCGACATCTGCTGGCCTCCGTTCATCGGGACTTTCTTCTCGGCGGCGGGCTGGAAGTTCTGGAATGCGGGCGCTCCTCAGGAAACAATCGAGAGGTTGGCGGACCTCGTCAAGACGCAGACACGTCACGGGGAGCAACAGTCTCACCGTCGCCGACAGGCGAATCTCGACGTTCAGGGTCGTGACACGATGTACCGCCCGAACCGTTCGTGAGTTCTTCGAAGGAGCTACGTTCCATGCGCATCACACTGATCAGTCCCTGGGGTTCGCCGTGCGGGATCTCCGTGTACGCTGGCGACGTCTATGCAGAACTTGTATCCCGCGGTCATGAAGTGCAGGTTCTTGCCTACGAAGAGTCGATGCCTGCCGAGGTGAAGCTCGATCTGCCGGTACACCGGGTCTGGAAGATCGGACAGTCTCCGGGATGGCAGGTGATGCATCAGATCCACGAGTTCAAGCCGGACATCATTCACGTCCAGCACGAGATCGGTCTGTTCTGTCCCGGGGCGATCTGGCGCGAGTGGCTGGAATGCCTCCGCGCGACCAATGTACCGGTCGTCGTCACGTATCACTCGTTGCCGGACGTGCCGACGGTGTTCACCGATCTTCCGGTCTCACTGGCCGTTGTCTGTTCCCCGATCGGAAGCACGATTCTCAGTAGCCGGGTTGATTTCCCGGTGATGACGATCGAACACGGTGTTGACGGATCGATTCCGCGGGAACGTCCGGTGGAGCCGTACTCGCTGGCGAGCTTCGGATTTCTCTCCGAGTGCAAAGGTTATCACCGAATCCTCGAGGCGATGCACCTGCTCCGCTCGGAGCTTCCGCAGCTCAACCTGACCATCATGGGGGCGCTGAGCCCGCGGGCCTACGGGCAACAACTCAACTACTTCCGACTGTTACATCGCCGAGTTCATGAGCTGGGGCTCACCGGTCAGGTCGACCTGAGCTGCGGTTTCCGGACGCAGCGCGAAGTGCAGGCATGCCTGAGCCGCAAGGCGGTCGGTTTGCTGCACTATGACCGGACCGATCGCATGTCGGTCGCCGCGGACTTTCTGGACGAACGATCGGACTCGGCCGTTCGGTCCATGCAGACGTCCAGCCCGGTGTCACAGGCAACCAGCCCGGCATCGCAGTATTTCGAGTATGGACGTTCCAGCATGGTGCCGCCGCCGGAGGGGATCGATCCCTTCGAGGAGCTGAGCACATCGGGGGCACTCTTCCGACGGGACGGCTACCGTGATGAGTTTGCGCAGGAAGCAGCTGTCGATGAGTCCATGGGAATCGAAGCGCTGGCCACGTCGGGATCTGCTGCGAGGCCGCACACGTCAATAAGAGCGGGGCGTGCGCGGACTCGTCCGTTGAAGCCATGGCTGCCCCAGATGGGAACGGCGGGGGTACGCTGTCAAAGTGCGGCACTGTATCGGATGTGGTCGGCCGGTCTGCCCTGCATTGTCTCACAGGCTCAGCACTTCGACGTTGGGGCGCCGGCCGAAGAGGCCGTGATTCGTGCGAGCGATGTGCCGCAGCTGGCAGACCAGATTCGCCGAATGTTCGTCGAACCGGATGCCTATACGAAAGCGGTCTCGCAGCTCGCCAGCCGTCTCACACGGACATGGAAGGATGTGGCGGACGACTACGAGCAGGCGCTGTCCCTGGCGCTCACCTCGAACTAGGTACCGCCGAGCCCGCCGCCGTCACTCTGTCCACAGGATCGGCAGTTCCCAGTAACCCTCGGGGACGGAGTCGGCGATGTGCACATCGCGGAAGCGGACGAACGCACCGTCCGGTCCCACGATGAAGATGCGCACTGCGGTATTCGCAGTCCCGGCCTGCTCCGGCAAACGAAATGCGTACCGTCCGGTCTGCCGGCCGTAATTCAGTTCCACGTCCCGTCCGCTTCCGTCGGAAGGAGGCAGCTTTGCCGTCCACCTGACATCGCCAAGGACGGAGAGTTCGACGATTTCCAGCAACAGGTAGCGGGGCGTTGCGGACGTGCCGACGAGTGATGCTTCAACCATTGCCCAGTCGTCGGCCAGATTGGCCGGCTTCTCCAGGCGAACGGCACCGTCGTCGTCGACCGACACGAGACCGGCATGCCCCGGATTCGTTGATCGCCAGACCACCCCGGCTGCATCGCGAAACTCGGGTACGGTCAGCTTCGGCTCAGACGGGGTGGTGGCCGGTTTGGCCGATGGTGGATTCGGTTCGGCCGGCGGACGTGCCTGGTTGTCTTCCGTCGTCGCGGGCAGTGGGGAGGACGAAACGCCCTGCCAGTCAAACTGTCGTGCGGACTGGTACGCAGCGATACCGGCAATCACGCTGGCAAAGGTCATGCCTGCAATCACTCGTCGTCTTCGCCGTCGCGGCGGCGTGTTCAGGGAAACGCGATCAAGTGCTTCAATGAGCTGGGATGCGGTCTCGAAGCGTCGGTCCGGGCTCTTCTGCAGCAGCCGGTTGATGATCGACTCCAGTCCGGCCGAGACGTCGGGGGCGTAGTTCCGCAGAGGGGTTGGCGGACACGTGGCGATCGAGTTGCAGAGTACGGTCGGGATCGTCCCCTGAAAGGGCAGATGGCCGGAGATCATCCGATACATCACCGTTCCCAGGCTGAACAGGTCCGTACGGTGATCCAGCTTTTGTACCAGGATCTGTTCGGGGGACATGAACGCGGGCGTCCCCACCGGTGATCCATGGAGAGTCAGTGTCTCCGTGTCACAGAGCGTCCTCGCCAGGCCAAAGTCCATGATGACGACGTGGCCGCTCGGCCGGCGAAACCCGATGTTCGACGGCTTGAGGTCGCGGTGCAGAAGTCCGACTTCGTGGGCAGCCTGCAGGCCCCGGGCGATCTGGCGGGCAATGCGGATGCATTCCTCTTCGGAGACCGGATGATTGCCCAGACGTTCCTGCAGGGTGCCGCCGTGCAGGTACTCCATCACGATGAACGGCAGTTCCGACTCGTCGTAGACGGAATAGACGGTGATGACATGCGGATCGTTGATCTGGGCCGCAAGACGTGCCTCCCGGGCAAAGCGTGCTGCCATCCGCGGGTCGTGGAGCCGGTCCGGCTGCATCATCTTGATCGCAACGTCACGTCGCAGCTTCGGGTCGTAGCCGTGGAGTACGACAGCCATCCCTCCACGTCCGAGCACTCGAATGACGGGCCAGCCTTCAAACGTGCCCAGGTCGCCTTCACGAACAGGCGGCTGCAGTACTGCCGCGATGCTTTCGGGGAGCCGCGATCGTGGCCCGGACTTCGATCTGGCCATGTCGACGGTGGGAGTGGGCTCGGTAAACTGTCCACCGGGAGATGTGGGAGGTTGATCGCTCATCTCTGCAGCCTTCCCAGACTTCGTGTCCGCGAGTCGTGCGACTGCCGGCGGCGGCAGCTCCCCGATACCCGGGCCGCGGTCGTGGCCCGGACGCGGAGGAGTTGCACGACGCAATCAGGTTCAGGTCATTCGTGGGATTTTCCGTGACGGTGTCGGGAACTCGTTGTGCGTGTGACGCCACGCAACGAAACGCGCCTGGCATGTAGAGTGGATTGCCACTGTGATCCAGTTCTGACATTCGGTCAACAAGAATCATGGTGGAAATTGCATCAGTCAACCGTCGTCGTGTCCGCGGCGATATCCGATCTCTTGACGACGGATGAGGTTGCGTCATGCAGGCTTCCATCCCGAGCCAGCGGCGGTCCCGGCCGGAGTACAGACAACGCCGAGCCATACAGAGCCCGGCATCTGTGCTGTATCCCTTTGTCTGACAATCCTTTACGCGACCCAGCCGCGCAGACTCGCCGTTCGGTTCCCGGCCACACGGAGGGGGGAGCCGCATCCCTCGATCCGGCCCGAGGTGCGACCCCGCAGTGCTCTCAGGTTACGAGGGGAGGGGGGGAATGCCGGTGAAGGGGCGGCATGGGGCTGCGGCGAGATGGCCGGCCCTGACCTCGTCGTGCAGGCCAGGTCGGCAGCTACTTCGATGCCTGCTCGCGAAGTTCACGGGCGACGGTGAGGTAGTAGTTCCTTGCCGTGGCGTTGACCATGTTGCGGGCAAGTCCGGTCAGTGCGTCGGCCTTGATTCGCTTCGCGTCGATGTCATCGGAGTTGATCGCCAGAAGATGATCGGCCAGTTGTGCGGCCCATTGGTGGTCGCCTTCCGCGAGGGCGTCGTTGGCGGCTGCCCGAAGCTTCCCGGGGCCTCCGACCAGCCGGGCGACACGCTCTGCTTCTGCGGCTGGCGACAGTCGAAACAGATTTGTCGCGTTGCCGTCAAACCAGCCAAGATAGCCATTGAACACGCTGCGGACGCCCCATTCCGGATGTCCGTAGAAGGGTTGCAGGTAGTCCTTGCTGGCCAGGTGCTCGGGAAGCTGTACGTACTCGACCAGTTCATCGGGCGTCAGGCCCTTGTTGATCCCTTCAACGGTCTTGTCGTGAATGAACTGCACCGCGTCGCGGTAGTCGGTCAGCACCTGGCTGACTTGCTTGGCACCGAGAATCGGATTCGTGTGACCACCGACAAGGACGTCTGCATTGCAGTCAGCCATCCTGCCGAGACTCTCGGCTCACAGGCGGACGCTCCGGTTGGGCGTGCCGCGAATCGCGTACAGGTTCGGAAACGACCGGTAGAAGTTGTCGCCGGCAAACAGGACTTTGCCTGCCGGGTACCAGACGAACAGTCCATCAAGCGTTTCTCCGGGCGATGCAACCAGTTCGAGCTCCACGCCGGCCACCGTGATCCTCTTGCGTTCGTCTTCGACGAAGTGAGTCGGGTTGGTGGCTTTTCCGGACGAAAACACCTCTCCGCCCCGCCTGGGGTAGCGCGCCGGTGCGACGCCATTGTTGATCCGTTGCTCCGGAGGCAGTTTGAACCCCGCCTGTCTCGCGCCGCGCACGTTCTGGAACGTCAGCCCGCCCTCCTTCCACGGACGTGCCTCGCTTCCGAAGTTGACGCGTGCCCAGATCTGCGGACGCTCGGCACCCAGAAACACAGGGGCTCCCCGGGTGTGGTCCCCGTGCGAGTGCGTGTAGATGATGGCTTTGACCGGCTTGTCCGTGATCTTGCGGAACTCTTTGGCGATTCTCTCAGCCGCTTCGCTCATCATCCCGGTGTCGACGAGCACGACTCCATCGTCACCGACAATCATCGACACGTTCGACACGCTGTACCCAACGGCCGTGTAGACATTGTCGGCGACCTTGATGACCTGTTCCTGAAACTGACGGGACTGCGCTGTCAGCTTTTGAGTCGCTGCGTTCTCCTGGGCAAGCAGGGGAGCGGCCAGCGCGAGAAACACGATCGGAACGTACCGTTGAGTCATCCTGAATTCCTCCGGAAACGTGCGGCACCTGGAAGGCGCGACCTGGAAGGCGCGGCACTGGCGGGCGCGACACTGGCGGGCATCACCCCGGCGATCTTGTCGTGAGTGGCTGATGGGTGTATGGTACACCTACAGGGCGGTCAGTCAATACGGATTCAGCCTCGTCCCCGAAGTCTGATCGTCCCGCACTGAGTGAGATCACGCATGGAACAGCAGGAACGTCCCGGATTTCTGATCAGCCGTCTCGCCTATTTCTTTCGGCTGCGAGTCGAAGACCTGCTGGCGGAGACCAACTCCGAACTCTCGGCAGAGGAGTCCGCTCTGCTGATGGTGCTGGTTGAGTCCGGTCAACCGCTGCGGCGGGGGCAGTTCGCGGAAATCATGTTGCGCGACAAGACGACCATCACACGTCAGATTGATGGTCTGGAAGCGAAAGGCCTCGTGCAGCGAAAACCGGATCCCAGTGATGGACGGGCCGTGCTCATTCATCCGACCGCCAGGGGAACACGGCAGATCAGCAGGATTCTCCCCGGCGCACAGGAACTGCGCGACTGCCTGAAACAGGGCTTAACGGCGGAAGAGTGGGCGGTCGCCATGAAAGCCATGCGCCAGATGATGGACAACCTGATCGCAAGGGGCTCGAAAAACTGAAGGCTACGCGGCACTGCTGATAGCGTGCCGCCTCAGTTCTGCGGGCCGGGGCCGCGCATTCGGGGCCATTTGGCAACACGCTGCGGTCGGAAGAGCCGATGGAGAGCCGGTCACTCGACGCTCCCGGCAACAGACAGATCCGCGATGTCGAACGTGCCTTTCCGGGAACATCGCACCAGCAGCGACTGATTCGGCTCAAATCGGAGCTGAACGTCCAGTGCCCGACCGGCGTAGTGAATCGTAATGCTGGTGCGTTCTTTGCCGGCGAGGAGATGCTGGTGTTGCCACATCGGATAGGTCACCTGCGCGGTCGCCGGATGTCCGAAGAAGATGCACAGCCCCTCATCGGTCTCACGCGCCCAGTACGGCGGGAGGAGGGCTCCCTGCACCAGGGGGGTCCAGGCGTGCGTGTCGAACTGTGGAACGGTGCCGGGGTACTGTTTCAGCTCCGAGAGGCACATCGGGTACTCGGGGTGCTTCCTGTGTCCGGGTTCCTCGGGCGTGCCTTTGAGCACAATGCGCACGCCGGCGTCGGCCAGGCGGAGAAGTTCGATCAATGCCTCGAAGTCGAGCCACTGGCAGTCGATGTACAGGCCGGCGAATCTCTGCTCGCCAATGGCCAGCTTGCCGTCGATACACTCGGCCGTCTTGAGGAACGCGCTGGACACCCAGATCGGATGAAAGCCGGCCAGTTCGTCTGGCGGGACGACATCGCGCATTTCCCAGCGGGCAACGGCTGCCGGCGTCCGCTCTTCGCGCGGGATGTTTCCCGCCATCCAGCGATCTTCGATCGGAAGGTACACTGCCAGGTTTGTGTACGTCCGTCCCAGCTTCATGATCTCGGAGACGCGGTCCAGGTAGGCATTGAATGCCGGCAACTCGTCCACGAACTCGGAATCCGGACCGACATGAGTCTGGGCGTAGAATTCGGCCGGTTCCGTCGGCGTCTGGTAGGGCATTCCGTGCCAGATGATCTGGTTGACGCCGTTGGCGAACAGCGCGTCCGCCAGCAGTTTCAGGTCGCCGACATGTTCCTTCCGCCAGTGCTGATGCCGGGCGGGAACGGGACTTACGTGAAATCCGTAGATACACGTGAACGTCTCGGCACTGACGACCGGTCTGTCCGCCAGTGTCGCTGCCGACGCCGGAATCCGCGAGAACGGCGGCTCGAAAAGAAGTGCCTCGGATTCCGGAATGTCGACCGTGGCATACGCAGCCAGCAGGTCGGTCAACGCACCGTGGCATTGAACCCGTGAGATGGCGTTGTGGCGATGACACGTCTCGGTGAACGGTTCCAGAAACTCCCGGATGAACGTTTCCGAAACCAGCTTGCGGTAGTCGTACCGAACGTCCGGCGAGTCATGGAGTGTGAAGGCAAACGGCTGAAGCGAATAGCCGAACCGCGCTCGAAACGTCTTCCACAGATGCTGACTCCAGATGCCGTCCCGTTCCAGCTCAAAGGAATCGCAGAAGAGAGCCGACGGCGTTCCCTGCAGCGCCCGTTCAAACGCCGGCATGAGCGTCTCTGCATAGGCCTCGAATGCCTCGTGGTTCAGGTGATCCAGCACGTAGAGACCATCGCCAGAGGCCCCCTCCCAGGACATGTGGACCCGCTTGCCGGACCTCCCGGTCAGCGTCTGCATCCGGTGTTCCGGCTCCACGTGCGAGCCACCGAATGGCCAGGATGTGCCGAACGTGAAATCGCAACCCAGTCCCAGTCGCTCGGCACTGGTCTTGGTGAATGCAACCAGATCGGACCAGTCCGGACTGAGCCATTCGGGTTCCGGATCGAGACGCAACGCGGCAACCGTCCAGACCGGCCAGACCCACGCGACCTCTACGCCGCCGAAGCCGTGGGCCTTCACCCAGTCGAGCTGCGTGACGATGTCGTGTCGACGGTACGGACCTGCCAGCCACCACCACCGGACGTACGGTCGCGATGTATTGTTGAAGTAGCGGGTCGTCGCGTTCATGCCGGTTCCTCGGGGACACGACGGGCGGGGAGGCCGTCGGCAGCAGGCTGGGGGCGCACGCAGAGCCGTCGAAGCCCTCAAACATGGGCGCGGTCACTGAATCGTACCGTGTCACTGAGTCGTACCGTGGCAAGCGCCCCTGCAATGGGAACAGACACGAGGCACCCAATCAACAACGATCTTCCATTCTGGCCGGTTCTTGCAGAACCGGTGGTAATGTGTCGCCGCGTCGATCTGCGAACGCGACAGCAGACGCCTGTTCTTTCAACCAAAGATGGGCACGGTGCTCAGGCACTATTCCTCCTGAGGTGTGCCGGCCGATGCCGTCGCCAGCTTCGGAAGACCGGATGCCGACCGAAACAGAACCGGCCACATCCAGGCAATGAAGATTGCCAGCAACGAGGCGGGAACCTTCGCGGCCCGGTCTCCTCCCGGAACGTCCATCAGCAGGGTGGGGTAGTTGTGCAGGGCGTGTGCCGTGATCGTGAAGAACAGGTTTCCCGTCCGGACATACATCCAGGACCAGAGCAGTCCGGCCAGGTAGATGCCAAACAGTTCGCCGAGCAGCTCGCTCCCCTGATCGCCTTTCATGATCCGATTGGGGACGTGTTCGAGCATGAACAGGACCCCGACGATGATCACGGTCTTGAAGACGGTGAAGGAGTCGTCGCGACCGCTGGTCGTGCGGATCGCCGCGTAGAACTGGGCCAGCAGGAAGCCGCGAAAGACGGTCTCCTCGAAGAATGCGTTGCCGAGGAACTGACCGGACAGGATGCCCAGCGCCTCGGCAGGTCGGTTCCGCCACAGCTCGGCGACGGCAATCGGTTGTCCTTCCGAGAGCGACCGGTAGATGGCCCAGACGTTCAGCAGAATCCACATGGTTGCCGCCAGTTGCATGCCACGGACGAATGCCGCCTTCGTAAAACCGAAGTTCGTCAGACTCAGGCCACCTCCGAAACGGATCATGGCCAGCACCACGAGTGTCGCCGGCAGACCAATCTGGAGCGTCACCGACAGGAATCCCCCGGTGGCGTTGAAGAGGGGGCGGTCGATATGGCCCGGCACATACCAGTTGTTGGCGAAGAGCATCACTGTCATCACCCACGCAAGCACCGCCGCGACCAGGCCCCAACGGACATCGGGCAGTTCGCGACCTCGCAGCGGATGATGATCGAGCATGTTGGAGCCAGTCGTTCGGGACACCGGGATGTTGCAACGACTCCGGAGAGCAGGCGGATGCGATGGGGCGCAGGCCGGCTCCGGACCAGAGTGCTTGGAACGATCCTGCGCGCGGTCGCTCGGGAATGCAACGGCGTTTGCCGCGAATCGTGCGGACGACGATCCGGCACGAGCGCACGGACTCAGGAGATGATTGCGTCCTGCACGACGCCGTGGATGTCGGTCAGACGCATGTCTCGACCGGCATAGCGGTAGGTCAGCCGTTCGTGATTGAGCCCCAGCAGATGCAGGATCGTCGCGTGCAGGTCGTGAATGTGGACCGGGTTCTCGACCGCTTCGTAGCCCAGTTCGTCCGTGGCTCCGTACGCGAAGCCGGGCCGGATGCCACCCCCTGCCATCCAGACGCAGAAGCCCTTGCTGTTGTGGTCGCGACCGTCCTCGTTCTGTCCGTGGGGCGTGCGGCCGAACTCACCTCCCCAGATCACAAGCGTCTCTTCCAGCAGGCCGCGGGCGCGGAGGTCCGTCAACAGGCCGGCGATCGGCTGGTCCACCGCACGGGCGTTCTCCTCGTGGCCTGTTCGCAGATCGCGGTGCTGATCCCAGTTGCTGTGAGTCAGTTCAACGAAGCGGACTCCCGACTCGACCATCCGGCGGGCCAGCAGGCACTGATGGCCGAAGTCCGCCGTTGCCGATTCGTCGAGTCCGTACAGAATTCGTGTCGAGGGGGTTTCGCCGGCGATATCGAGGACCGTCGGCAGACTGTCCTGCATGCGGAATGCCAGCTCATAGGACTCGATCACTCCGTCCACACCCGGGTGATGTCCTTCCCGATCGAGCAGTCCCCGGTTCATCGACTGGATCAGATCGAGTTGCCGCCGCTGCAGCGCTTCACTCAGACGTGGGTTCCGGATGTTTCCGATGCGCGCCTGGGCGACCGGCTGACGTCCCTGGCCGATCGGCGTGGCCTGGCAGGCGGACGGAAGGAACGCGCTGCCGTAGTTCTGCGACCCACCGCTGAACGTATTTGGCTTGATGGCCACAAAGCCCGGAAGGTTGTCGCTCTCACTTCCCAGACCATACAGCGTCCAGGCCCCCAGCGACGGCCGAATGAACTGGGAACTGCCGGTGTGCAGCATCAGTGTCGCCTCGGAGTGTGCCGGCAGATTCGTCTGCATCCCCTTGAGAATGCACAGTTCGTCCGCCTGCTCCGCAACCCGGGGAAACAGCTCGGAGACCCACAGGCCGCTCTCGCCATGTTGCCGGAACGACCACGGCGAACCCATCAGCCGGGCGCCGAAGTTCCGTCCGGGACTGGCGGAGGTCTTGCCGGTCGCGGCGGTCAGTTCGGGCTTGTGGTCGAACGTATCGACATGCGAGGGGCCGCCGCTCATGAACAGGAAGATCACGTTCCGCGCACGTGGACGAAAGTGCGGCCGCTTCGTCGCGAGAACGGACTCCGCATTGGCGGACGACTGCTGAGCGGCCAGTCCTGCAAACGCGAGATAGCCGAAGCCGGATGAAAGGCTCTTGAGCAACTGGCGACGTGATGGCTTCAGAGGATTCATGGCGCGTCCGGCAATTGATGATCGGGCGTCCGGTCAGTCCAGGTAGCGGAACTCTGCACTCGCCAGCAGGGCCTGGCAGAAGGCACTCCACGCTTCACGCGCGTCGTCACTGTCACCGCGCCCATTGAACTCGTCGAGAAACGTGAGAGCCTGCTCCTGTTCGGCGGGGGTCGGCTCGCGCGCGAGCAGACGTCGATAGAGGGCCGCGATCCGGTCACGGTGGCTGCGAGGCCTCCGGAGGACACTTGCCGCCAGTACGTCCGACTCGCGCAGCACCAGTTCGCCGTTCATGAAATACAGCGCCTGGGCCGGTCCGGTCGTCGTCGGTCGGAGTCCGGAGACGAGGTTGGGGTCGGCAAAGTCGAACAGCGACAGGGATTCGGAGACCTGATCGCGGACGACCGGCAGATAGACCGAGCGGTGCCGATCCATCACATCCATTCGCTGGGCACGAACGAAGGCGGAAAGCCCCTCTCCCACCCGTGCCACGATCGATCCGGTGGGCGGGCTGGTTTCGAGACTGCCGCTGACAAAGAGCAGGGCGTCCCGGATCACTTCTCCTTCGAGCCGGCGTTTCGACATTCGCCAGACGAGCGCGTTGTCGGGATCGATCTCGTAGTTCCGCTCGTCGAAGGTCGAATCGAGCCCGTAGGCCCGACTCAGAACCATGCGACGGATCAGCCGCTTGATCGACCAGCCGTCCTCCATGAAGTCGACCGCCAGCGTATCGAGCAGTTCCGGATGACTCGGACGCGCCCCCGCATGTCCGAAGTTGTCCGGCGTCGCTACCAGGCCGCGTCCGAACAGATGCATCCAGACCCGGTTGACCATCACGCGTGCGGTGAGTGGATTCTCCGGCGACGCGAGCCAGTCGGCCAGTTCCCTGCGACCGCTGCCGGTGGTAATCGCCGGCGTCGCGTCCGACCGCAAGATGGCGATCAGTCCGCGAGGCACGATCCGGCCTGGCTGACTCAGTTCTCCGCGAACGTACAACGGGCTGTTGCGTGGCAGCGGATGCTCTTGCACACCCATCGCAAACCGCCGGGGATCACCTTCCGGTCGATCGATCAGAAGGCGGTACTGCAGCGTCGAGATCTGCGATGTCAGCCGTCGCATGCGATCCCGATTGGCCTGATCGCGAGGAACCTGGGCCCGCTGTGCGAGCAGGGCTTCGAGACGTTGTTCCATTCTGGCCCGCCGGTCGGCCGCGATCGGCTCAACACTCGAAGGAACGTCCGCGTCGTCCGGAAGCTCGATCAGCGAGGAGCCGTTGAAGTTCGGAAAGACGCCCGGCAAGGTTCCGTAGCAGGTTTGAGTACTGCGGAAGATGCCGGCCAGTGCGTAGTAATCCTGTTGGGAAATCGGGTCGAGTTTGTGGTCGTGGCAGCGGGCGCACGAGACCGTCAGCCCGAGAAACGCGCGGGAGGTCGAGTCGATCTGCTCGTCGATCATGTCGAGCTGGAACTGCTCGTTGTCCAGATTGTCCAGCGCCTTCGTCCCCATCGCGAGAAAGCCGGTCGCGACAAGCTGACCGGCCCGCTGCGTGTCGTCATCTGCCGGGAGCAGATCACCCGCAATCTGCTCGCGGATGAAGCGATCGTACGGCTTGTCGTCGTTGAAGGCGGAAATCGCCCAGTCGCGATACCGCCACGCCTGCGGGTAGTTGAAGTTCGTCTTGCCGGTCGATTCCCCATAACGGGCCACGTCCAGCCAGTGCCGGCCCCAGCGCTCTCCAAAGTGAGGGGATGCCAGCAGGCGATCGACAACCGCTTCGAACGCCCGGGGCGAATCGTCCTGCAGAAACGCGTCCAGTTCGTCCGGAGTGGGGGGCAGTCCGGTCAGGTCGAAAGTCACACGGCGAAGCAGACGCGATCGGGCTGCATCGCCGACCGGTTGCAGGCCCTCTGCTTCCAGACGGGCCAGCAGGAACCGGTCGATGTCGTCGCGCGGCCAGTCGGTCGCGGCGACCGCTGGCGGTTCCACCCTGACCGGCAGCTGGAATGACCAGAATTCACGCCCCTTCGACAGGGCGCCAGACGTCTCGTCCGACGGAGTTGCGCCACTCGAACGTGGGTCGGGGGCTCCCATCTTCACCCATGTTTCGAAGTCAGCGATGACGGCGGCGGGAAGGGGCTCGTCGGGCGGCATCTGCAGATCGTCGCTGTAGCGGATCGCCTGGATCAGCAGGCTCCGGTCCGGATGGCCCGGGACGATCGCAGCGCCGGAGTCGCCGCCGCGACGCAATCCTTCGCGACTGTCGACGTAGAGATGTGCCCCAACGTCCTCGGCACTCTTCGAGTGGCACTTGCCGCAGTGTGTCGCCAGCACCGGGCGGATGCGGTTCTCGAAGAACGTCTCCTGCTCGGGAGTGATCCGGGCCGGCGGGGTCTCGGTCGGCTGATCTGTCGGGCGCGCCGGATCGGTGCGTCGATCGGGAAACGACGTGAGGTACTCGCCGAGCGAGAGAAACCCGTCACGGTTCCGGTCCAGGCGATCGAAGTAACGTCGGATCCCCGCCGCCCCACCGCGAAAACGTGGCGAGCGCTTCATGAACTCGAGGTACTCATCCGCCGAGAGGCGACCGTCGATGTCGGCGTCGCCAAGATTGAACAGGCGTTCCGGATCGAATCGAAACGTCTGCTGGGCCGGCACTGGGGTCGTTGCCAGCACGAAGACGATCACCGGAAGCAACCGTGCAGTAACTGTCGCCATGGTGGACTGCTCCTCATCGGCGATCGGACGGGCCCTCCGGGCGTGTCGCACCGCGGGGACTTCCGGCTATCGATGTCTGTGCCGGGGGCGTGTCCCCGGGCAGGGGCCCTCAACCGGTATCGGGCAGGGAACCGGAATGCCCCGATATGGCACGAGCGCGTTCCAGACAGCGTCTCTCAACATGCGGGCCGATTCAACAACTGCGGCGAAGAGCACGGCATTCTCCTGCTGGAACTTCGAGGGACATGTCCCTTACTTCCGGGCGGCTGGCGCTCCCGTGGGAGACGCATCGTAGCCCTTCTCCCGCCAGAGGCGTTCCATCCACCTGATGAAGTGGGGGATGTTCGGCATGTCGGTATGCCCGCCATCATGCTGACGCCACGCCAGTTCGCCGTCGAGCAGGTCGGTGTTGACCGGCGGCATCGGCTCGTTCAGGTAGTCGTCACTCCGGCCAAGATCGCGGGCTCCAAGCAGCCGGAACGCAGGCTGGGCGGCGACCGTCGCCATGAAGCTGCCCCGCTGGTCGAGCCAGTGGGCATCTCCTCTTTCCGGAATGCCGTAGCTTATGAACGTCGGACGCGGTGCACACAGCGCGATCAGCATGTGTGCGTCGACGGGAAGATCGCCGGCATCCATCGAGCCGAACGACGATTCTTCGGCGGCATACTTCAGGAAATTTCCCGCCATCCAGTGATAGCCACCCGAGCCGGCGAGGTTCTCGACCGATTCGCCGAAGTTGCGGCGGTACAGACTCGCACCGCCTTCACCCGACGAACCGACCAGCACGGTGGCGAACCGCTGATCGAACGCCATTGTGACCAGGGCTGCCTTGCCGAACCGGGAGACGCCGCTGATGCCGACACGTCGCGCGTCGACCGCCGGGTCGGTCTCCAGATAGTCCAGCCCGCGCGACGCACCCCACGCCCAGGCGCGAAGTGCGCCCCACTGTTCGGGGGTTCGCGGCTGCCCTCTGTTCGTCAGGCCGATGATGCCGCGGGTCAGCCCGCCGCCCGGACCACGACGCGGACCGAACCGGTTCTGCGTCTCTCCGCCCGAATCCTCCTGAACGCTGTAGGCGTTGACGGTGGCAGCACCCCAGCCCGCCTCGACGAGAAGCTGCTCCTTCGACGGTCCCCGCCCGCGACCGAAACCACGTCCGCCGAAATCGAACTCCTCGCCGTCCAGCCCGAAGAAGGTGAATCCGAACTGCATCAGCGTCGGCACCGGCTCCGTGGCATCCTTCGGCACGACCAGCGACATCATGATGAAGGAGCGGATCTCCGGACAGGCCGAATTGTCGACCACTCCCGCAAGACGCTTCTCGATGACCTCCGTTTCGCCAAGCGTCTTCTCGACGGTCTTCAGGACTCTCCATTCGACATCCGGAACGCCGTCCGGGATCCGCCCGATCACTTCGCGCTCAAAGTCGTCGACAATTTCGGGGCGACGTACTTTCCACCACTGCTCCGGCGTCGTTACCGCGGTCCCGTCCTTCGTTGTCATCAGGTCGGGCAGGTCCGGATACGGATTCGCCTTCGATTCGTCCGTGTTGGCGGCATTCGGATCGTCGGCGTTGGCACTCCTGCCCGGTCGCAGCTTCGTAATGCCGAGCTGCTGAAGCATGTTCTCCCGGTCCTGCTGCGTGGTGAAGACGACCGGTTTCGGATCGGCCGGCTCCGGCGTCTCCTGAGCAGAGGAGACAGCAACGGACACGAAGACAACGCGAAATAGGATGAGTAGGGGCTGAGCGTACCGCATGCGTCCGGCTCCGGAAGAGGGGCTATGGAAGTGCATTCGCGCAGGACAGTCGAATCCTTCGCGCCCCTCAGAAAATTTCCCGTGGCGCGAAGGATTGGCCCTGCAACCGCGAACGAACTACTGGCAGAGTGCTGCCGCCAGCCGGACTCGACCGGTGCGCCGCTCACCGCAGCAACCGTTGACCGCAGCAGACACTTACCGCAGCAGACAGAGGATCGACCGTGAGTCACACGAGCAGGGGAGTTCGCTTCGCCGTCATGTTCGCATGCTGCGTGGTCGCAGTCGCGTCCTCGACATGCGGACAGGAGCCCGCATCGGGACCGGCCGGGCAGCTCGATGACCACGTCTGGGAACTGCAGGTCCGGCTGACCGACGGGGAGTTCAAGGCCCTGGAACCGGCCGCACCCGCCGGGCCGTTCGGCCCCCCGCCCGCACCGCAACGGGCCGACCGGACCGAGCCGGATCGCGAAACAGTCCGGAATCTGTTCGGAACCGCGTTCCCCTGGGTTCGTGGCACACTCGATGTCACGTCCGGCGAACGGAACTGGACCGACCTCCCCTGCCGGATTCGCTACGACGGCGACTTCACCTACATGATGGCGGCCGGCAGTCTCAAGCGGCCGATGTTCATCCAGCTCCTCGACGGGCACGACATCGAGGGCGTCACGTCGTTTCGACTGCATACGATGCAGTTTGATCCGACCATGCTGCGGGAACGAATCTCCGCACACGTCTTCGCGTCGCTGGACGCCCCGGTCACCCGTACGGCCCACGCGGAACTGAGTCTGCAGGTGGGTGACGGGGCGTCCACTGTCATCGGCCTGTACACGATCCTGGAAGCGGTCGATGCGTCGTTCCTCAAACGGAACGGCATTCCCGAAACGGCACTGCCGATTCAGACCAGCGGCCTGAGTACGATTCGGCATGCAGGCGACAACTGGGGAGCCTACGCGCTGATGTTCCGCACTGGCCGGATCCCGGACCGGCAGCAGCGGGACCGGATCATCGCCTTTGCCAGGTTGATCAGCGAGGCGACCGACGAAGAGTTCAATGCACGTATCGGTGAGTTCATCGACGTCGAGGCGCTCCTCCGCTACGTCGCCGCGAACTCGCTCGCGGGGAACGTGACCGGCATGTCGAGCATCGGCGCCAATGACTACCTGTGCCTCGACGAGGAAGGAACGTTTCACATCGTTGCCGGTCAGATGGAGACGGCACTGGGCGGCTCGATCCTGTCCGGAACGCCGGAGCAGTTGGCCGACCTTCGGTTGCTCCGCCCGTATGCCGGCGAATGTCGACTGATCGACCGGCTCATGGACAACGACTCCACCCGCAACCGCTATACGGAGATCGTTCGTGAAGCCGTGGACGGCTTCTTCGCGACCGGACCGATGAACGAAACGATTGCGGCCATCGAATCGGCATCCGCCGAAGTGCGGGAGCGGGAAGCGAAAGCGGCCGCAGAGCGCCGGCAGGCGATGGCGGCGGCCTTTGGCGGACCGGCCGGCTTCACCCCACCCGAGGCGATGGAGCCGCGGACATTCATCGCCCGACGAAACGGGTCGGTCATCCGGCAATTGAAGGGGGAGTCTGACGGTTTCATCCCGAACGTCCCCGATCTTGGCGGATTCGGCGCTGGTGGCGGATCGCGACGGCGAGGCGCCGAGGCTCCGATTTCCGAGACGCAGTTCCGCGACAGCGTCCACGTGCCCGACGGGTTCGAAGCGACACTCTTCGCCCGTTCCCCCGCCGTGAACTACCCCGTCGCGATCGCCGCCGAACCAACCGGTGCGATCTACGTTGCAAGTGACGAGCAGGGTTCGCTCGGCACCGACCCGAATGGCGGCAAGGTGCTCCGCTGTGTCGATGAGGACGGTGATGGCGTCATGGACCGGGTCACGACCTTCTGCCGGGTCGATCACGTTCGCGGCGTCGTCTATCGCGACGGGGCCGTCTGGGTATCGCATCCTCCCTTCCTCTCGGTCTTTCACGATGACGACGGGGACGGCGTTGCCGACCGGAACAGACAGCTCGTTCGTGGACTGACCTCGGACCTCGTCCGAACGCGAGGCGGCGACCATACGACCAATGCCGTCCGCATGGGAATCGACGGTTGGCTCTACATCGCGGACGGTGACTACGGGGTTCCCGAAGCGGTCGGCGTCGACGGGGCGACGGTGGTCCTGCGGGGAGGCGGTATCCTGCGGGTTCGTCCGGACGGCACCGAACTCGAACTGTTCGCCTCCGGACTGCGCAACCCGTTCGACATCGCCATCGATCCGCAGCTCAACATGTTTACCCGCGACAACACCAACGACGGTGGCGGCTGGGACACGCGGGTCAGCCAGCTCTTCCAGACCGCCGAGTACGGCTATCCGCGTCTGTTCGCCAACTTCTCCGACGAGATCATGCCGACGCTCGGCGCGTTCGGGAACGGCGGTGGAACCGGGAGCCTCTACATCGAAGACGAAACCTGGCCGGACCACCTGAACCAATCCCTGTTCACCGGTGACTGGGGTCGCAGCGGCGTCTTCCATCACCCGTTGACCACCGCCGGTCCGACGTTCGAACTGACGCAGGAGACGTTCGCCACCATCCCGCGGGCGACCGGGATGGATCTCGATGCGACCGGCAACCTCTATGTTGCCAGCTGGTGGAGCGGCGAAGCGTCGGTCCATGTCGGACCACATGTCGGATTCGTGGCGCGCATCACGCCGGACGGAGCCGTGCCACGTTCGTTCCCCTCCCTGCCGGATGCCGCCCTGCCGGATCTGGTCGAACGGCTCCGTTCGCCGAACGCCGTTGTCCGTTTCCACGTTCAGGGCGAGCTGCTTCGCCGGGGCGACGAAGCGGTCGATGCGCTGGAACGCATCTGCAGGGACTCGCAGTTCCCGCTGAACGGTCGCATTGCGGCACTGTTCGCGCTCAAGCAGATCCAGGGGGAGGCATCACATGTGTTGCTCAAGGCACTCACGGCCGATTCGACGATTCGCGAGTTCGCGATCCGTGCCCTGACCGATCGCCGGTCACAGCTCGACGGACTCGAAGCGGAATTCTTCGTTCCCTTCCTGTCGGACGAATCTCCGCGCGTGAGGGCCCAGACGTTGATCTCTCTGGCTCGGCTGGGAGATGCAGCTGTTGCCGACCGAATCGTGCCGCTCGCGCAGCAGGCAGGTGATGCCCGTCCCGATCCGGCCGAGCCGAACCCGGCACTGGTCATCCCGCACCTGGCGCTGCGGGCGCTGGTCGAACTCGAAGCCGTGGAGGCCTGTCTTGCAGCACTGGACGGTCCATATCGCTCGGCCGCGTTGCGGGCGCTCCGCTCGATGCACAGCGAACGGGCGGTCGACGGTCTGATCGCCCGCCTCGGTGCCGAACGGGAGACCGACGTCCGCCGGGAACTGCTCGTCACGCTGATCCGTCTCTATCAGCAGGAATCCCCGTATGACGGTTCCTGGTGGGGGATCCGACCCGACACGACCGGGCCGTACTACGATCCGGTGACGTGGGACCAGAGTTCTCGGATCGCCGCTGTCCTCACGACCGCATTGCAGGAAGCGGACAGCGAGACGGCGGACTTTCTGCGTGCGGAACTCGTGCGGCACCAGGTCCGGCTTCCGGGGCTCGGTTCCCTTAGCCGCGCGGCCCGGACAGCAGACGAGTCCCCGCTCGTGATTCCTGCCGTCGATCCGACGAACCCCGAACAGATCGGCAACATGACCTACGAGGACGTTGTCACCGGCACGCTCGCTGCGAAAGGCGACGCGGAAGCGGGAGCGGCGCTGTTCCGGGAGCGGTCCTGTTCCCGGTGCCACACGGCGGCGGCGGGACAGCAGCCGGCCGGTCCGCATCTGGCCGACATCGGCAGACGGTACAAACCGGCCGAGCTGATCGAGTCCGTTCTCAAGCCGGGGGCAAAGATTGCCCAGGGGTATGAGACACAGGCGTTCATCCTCGACAGCGGCAACGTCGTGACCGGCTTCGTCGTCCGCGAGAGCGGCCGCGAGATCACCGTGCGCGACAGCCAGGGACGGACGCACCGCATTGCCCGCGACGAGATCGAAGACCGAACCCGCCAGAAAACGTCCGCCATGCCCGAGGGACTTGTCGGCAGCCTGACGGTCGAAGAATTCGCGAACCTGCTCGCGTACCTCCAATCCCTGTGACATTCCGAGTGAACGCGACAGTCAGAAGAATCTTGCGGTAGAATGGTGGCGCGAGACCGCTGAGCCTGACCGCGAGATGCAACGTGACGGACGAGTTCGTAGACATACAGCTGCTGCGGATTGGCGATCGCGACGCCTGGGACGCGCTGTACTCGGCGACCTGTCGAAGAACGTACCGCGTGCTCTATCACCTGACCGCGGCGAAGCCGTCTGTGCTGGAGGAACTCAATCAGGACGTCTGGCTGTCGGCGATTCAGTCGATCGACCGTTTCGATGCGTCGCGCGGAACTGCCGCCGACTGGGTGCTCGGCATCGCACGACACAAGGGCCTCACCTTTCTGCGGAGACAGTACGCCAGTCGGGTCGTGTGTGTCGGTGGCAGCGGCGACCTGCCCGAACCGACCGCCGCTGCCGACGACGAGCACGCGGTGGTCGAACGTGCGGCACTGCTGCGGGCGGCGATCGAGTCGCTGCCGGAAAACTGGCAGTACGTCCTGCGACAGAAGTACCAGTCCGGACGGAGTGTCCGGGAGATTGCCGACCTGATGGATGCCACGCCGAAATCCGTTGAATCGATTCTGTCGCGAGCACGGCAGCGCCTTCGCGACCTTTTGCGAGAACCGGCTTCCCCGTGACCATGCTGGACCACATCGACGACGTACCGGATGACGACGAACTGGCAGGCGCCTTCGACGCCGACGCGCCCGAACCGTCCCCGGAACACATCGCGAAGCTGCGCAGGCAGGTGGCGCAGCACACCCGACCTGCACCGTCGGCAGCGGCCTGGACATCAGATCCGCCGGTGAGAAACAACTCCCGTGCGGTCCCCGTTTCTGTTGCCGCGATCGCGACGGTCCTGCTGGTTGCGGTGCTGGCGATCCTTCCGTTCGTCAACGATGCTTCGGCGGCGTTGCAGCATACTCTGAAGGCGACGCGGGAAGCGGTGTGGATCCACGGAGCGACGACGATCGAGCGTGACGGCCGGACCGTCACCGCCGAGTCGTGGTGCAGTCCGGTTGAGCGAGTTGTGGCGTTCCGCTCGCCCCGCATGCTCCACTTTGTCGACTACGCGAGCGGAGTCCAGACGAGCTATTCGGAGAAGCCGGGCAAGGTCTTTCGGTGGAAAGCCGACGCCGGGACCGAAGGCTTTGGTCGCCGATTCGTCCTCGCGCTACTCAACGACCAGGATCTCACGTCGTCCTTTCCGTTTCATGACGTCAGCGAAGTCCGGAAGCATGTCGTCAGCGTCGATGGTCGACCGTCAACTCAGTACTCGTTTCGCGTGCAGGCGAAGGACAACCCGGACCGGTACTGGGACACCACGGTCCGTACCGATCCCGACACAGGGCGGATCGTTCTCTGGCAGGACCTGCACTCGGGGGGGATGCATGTGACGACCCGGTTCGACTATCCGGACGACGGCCCTCGGGACATCTTCGAACTCGGTGCACCGACCACGACCGACGTCGTCGAGCTTCCCACGCCGGACAGTGAACTGTTCGGGAAGTGAGCGGCGGGCACGCGTCGCCGGCCCGGGGCCCTGTCACCGCGGACCTGTCACTGCGAACCCGTCACTGCGAACCCGTCATTGCGAACCCGTCATTGCGAACCCGTCATTGCGAACCGGGGGCGCTTTCTTCAGAATCGATGCGTTCTCTCCGGTGCCGAGTGCGGACCCCACAGACGCCTGGAAGAGGTTGCGCACCCGGACAAAGATCGACGGTCCCCGCAATGAATGAAGCCATCCAGCGACGCAGCTTCCTGACTCGGCTGGCTGCCCTCGGCACGGGAATGTCAGTTGCCTCACTTGCGCGACCGACGGTCGGGGCGGACTTTGCCAGCACAACGCAGCCGGAGCCGTTCGGCTACTTCACGCTCGGCCAGCGGAACGGTCGCTGGTGGCTGATCACCCCCTCACAGGTACCGTTCTTCTCGATCGGCCTCAATCACATCGACCCCGCGAGCCTGCGCTATCCTGAGAACATCCACATCTGGCGTGAGAAGTACGGCGGCAGCACGATTCGCTGGATCAGGGAGTCGGTCGTCCCGAACCTGCGGGAGTGGGGCTTCAATACCGTTGGCTGGGTGCAGGAGGTGACGGTCCGACAGTGGCAGCATTCGCGGGCTTTCACCGTCGACGAGTATCGTGCACTCGACATGCCCTACTGTCACCTGCTTCCCTTTTCGGAGTCGCACCAGTGGGAGAAACACACCGTCCACTACGACTTCCGCAGCGACGACTGGAAGGAGTGGTGCGACTATGTGGCGCGATCCCACTGTGCCGAGCTGGCCGAAGAACGGAACCTCATCGGATACTTCTACAGCGATTGCCCCTGCTGGATTCACGACCGGCCGGCGAACGACTGGCGCGGTCCGATCTTCGATCCCGGACGCCTCGAATCAGAGGCCGGCCGACGGGAACTCGCGGAACTGGCCGGCCTGTACTACCGGACGACACACGACGCGATCCGCAGGTATGACAGGCACCATCTCATCCTCGGCGACCGCTACGAGGCAAACGCCCCGATTGCGACGGAAGTGATCGAAGCGGCAGCGCCGTATGTGGACGTGCTCTCGTTCCAGGACTTTCGCAATCCGGTCACGCATCTCAGGGAGTGGCACGAGAAGACCGGCAAACCGGTTCTGCTCGCCGATGCCGCCCGAATCAAATGGCAGACACTCCCGGGCGAGTTCACCCGCAACGAAGGGGCGTGGTACGCGAAGACGCTGCTCGAACTGTTCGAGAACCCGGGCTGTGTCGGCTTTCACCTCTGCGGTGCCTACCAGAGAAACAAGGCCCGGCGCTACGGTCTGCTGGACGAACAGGAGCAGCCGGACCAGGAGAACGTCGCCCTGATCAGGGCCGCCAACGAACAGATTCACAAGGAAATGGTGCGGCGGTTCTGAACACTCACGAAGTTCCGGTTCACGGACCCCGCAACAGATTCGACAACAACCTCCGACGAGCGTCACTATGCACAGGCTTCCAACTCTTGTTTCCGGGCTCGCCGTCTGCCTTGTCCTGGCGGCAACCGCGTCCGCAGACGTGATCCCCGTTCCGGACTCGATCGTCCCGGAAAAGATCGAAGGCGCCACACCGCGAAATGTCGTCTTCATCCTCTCGGACGACCATCGCTACGATGCGATGAGCTTCATGGGGCATCCGTTCGCCAAGACCCCGCACATGGACGCGATGGCCAGGAACGGGGCGCACCTCAAAAACGCCTTCGTCACCACGTCCCTCTGCTCGCCCAGCCGGGCGTCGATCCTCACCGGGCTGTACACGTTCCGGCACCGGGTGATCGACAACCAGCGGCTGGTGCCTGAGGGAACCGTCTTCTTCCCGCAGTATCTGCAGAAGGCGGGGTACACGACCGGGTTCATCGGCAAGTGGCACATGGGGCACGCCAGCGACGAACCCCGCCCCGGGTTCGACTACTGGTTCAGCTTCAAGGGGCAGGGAAACTACTACCCGCCCAACGAGAAGTACACGCTCAACGACAACGGCAAACGGGTGCCGCAGGATGGCTACATCACCACACTGCTGACGCGCAAGGCGGTTGAGTTTCTCGAGCAGCAGGCCGGCAGCGACGAGCCGTTCTTCCTGTACCTTTCGCACAAGGCGGTGCACGGGCCGTTCACCCCGGAGCCGAAGTACCGGGACACCCTGGCTGACGTGCCGTTCGAGCTGCCGCCGACGAGCGAGCGACACAACGACAACCTGCGGAACCGTCCGCGGTGGCTGCTCGATCAGCGGAACAGCTGGCACGGGATGGACTTTCCGCTGCATACCGGCGAGAGCATCGAAGCCCTCTACAAGAGCTACTGCGAAGCACTCCGCTCTGTCGACGACAGCATCGGTGCCGTCCTGGAGCAGCTGAAGAAAATGGGCATCTACGACGACACGCTCGTCATCTACATGGGCGACAACGGGTACATGTTCGGCGAGTACGGCCTGATCGACAAACGGGTCGCCTACGAGACCTCCAGCCGCGTGCCGATGCTGATGCAGTGCCCGGCGATCATCAAGGGGGGGACCGTCGTCGAGGAAGTCGTCGCCAACATCGACATTGCTCCGACGGTGATGGAGGCGATGGGGCTGAAGAAGCCTGCGTACATGGACGGGCAGAGCTTCCTCCCGCTTGCCGAAGGCAAATCGGTGCCGTGGCGGGACTACTTTCTCTACGTCTACTACTGGGAGCAGAACTATCCGCAGACGCCGACGCACTTCTCGCTGCGGGGCGACCGCTTCAAGTACACGACGTACTACGGGCTGTGGGATACGGATGAGCTGTTCGACATCCAGGCCGACCCGATGGAGCAGAACAACCTCATTCACGATCCCGAGTACGCCGCGACCGCAAAGAGGATGCAGAACCGCCTGTACGACATGATGGAGGAACTCGGCGGGATGGAGATCCCCCTCAACCCGCCCCGTGGCCGGCAGCAGAACAAGCGGCTGCGTGATCGCGGCGGTGTGAAGGCGGCCGACTTCCCTGAGGCGTTCATCGTCGACGAACCGCTGCGGAAGGAGCTGAAGTAACGCGGCTGCACTGCTGGTGACGTTCGGTTTGAATCACGGAGATGGTGTGAACCACGGAGACGCAGAGACACGGAGAAGACCAGGCGAGCCCGGAGCGTGAGCTCCGGGGTGATCGAACCAAATTCGACGCGGCAATACCAGCACGAAGCGCCAGCGAGTGCATGTGCCCGGTGTGGGGCGTGATGCACTCAGGGCCGCGACCGTGAGGGAGCGGAACGTTTGGAAGGCAACCACGGAGTTGTCATGACGGTGCGTCGCCCCGGAGGATGAAAACGAGGGCGATCCAGGTGGCACGCTTACCCTTGAAGGCACGCATGTCCGTGTGTGCCACGGGCTCTGCCCGTGTCCCCTGGAAGCGACAGGGCCACGGTCTATTTTCATAGGAGACACGGAGGCGAGCCCGGTGCGTGACGTGGAACGAGCCGCGACTGTGAGGGAGCGGAACGTTTGGAAGGCATCCACGGAGTTGTCATGACGGTGCGTCGCCCCGGAGGATGAAAATGAGGGCGATCCGGGTGGCATGCTTGCCCTTGAAGGCAAGCATGTGCGTCCCATGTGTAGCGGCCTCTTGCCGGCTGCGCCGGCCGCGGTTGGCGAGCAACCGCGGGTACCCAGTTCCTCGAGCCTCGAGCCTCGCGTCTCAAGCCTTTCGAACCACGCCCATCACTCCGCTCCGCTTCGTTCTGGGACGTGCCACCCGTGTCTATTTTCATAGGAGACACGGAGGAGCCGGGTGGGGGGTGGCCCGGACAACTTGTTTGTCCGGGTCGCGCAGCGACAAGAGGAAGCTGCCAGGGCGTTCGCACTTCGAGTGAACGGCTCCCTGTGGCTGCGTCGTGCAATACCGGCACGTAGCGCAAGCGAGTGCATCGAACGACGTACGCACTGCTGGACAAGCCAGCCATGACGCCCGACCAATGTGTCGGCCTCCTGCCGGCCGCGGTTGACGAGCAACCGCGGGTACCCGCTTCTTCACGCCTCACCGCTCGAGCCTCACGCCTTCCCGGCAGACCCGCTCCCCTTTCTCATTGCCTCCCGACCGGTCAAGATGTCCTCAGGCCACCATCGACCGTCCGGAGAGACCAACCATGACGCACCCCATCGACCGCCGGGACATGCTTCGCCAGGTGACCGCAGCCGGCCTCGGCAGCGCCACCCTTAACTCCGCTGCCGCCCAGCCGCAGCAGCAGCCGGACAGCGCGATCGCCCGCGAGAACGCCCGTCCCGGCACGACCGACTGGCAGCTCACGCGAGTCCGCATCAACCAGGGGGCGTACCGCACATCCCTCATCGAAGGCTACTGCTCGCATCAGTCGATCGCGGCGGGCGAGACACTCTCCGTCTTCGTCAGCACCGACCCGGCCAGCCGGTATCAGCTCGACGTCTACCGCATGGGCTACTACGGCGGAACCGGTGCCCGCAAGGTCGCCACCTACGGACCGCTCGAAGGCAAACCGCAGCCGGTCCCGCCCATCGGCGAAAAGCGGCTGCGCGAATGCCAGTGGGAACCGAGCCTGGAGATCACGATCCCCGACGACTGGCCGAGCGGCGTCTACCTCGGCAAGCTGACGACCCTGCCGGACGAAGGCCAACCCTACTGGCAGAGCTACGTCATCTTCATCGTGAAGGACGATCGCCCGGCCGACCTGCTGTTCCAGTGCTCCGACAACACCTGGCAGGCGTACAACCGCTGGCCGGTCAACGAGTCGCTCTACACCCACCCGGACGGGGCTCACTCCGGCGGCGTGGCGGCCAGCTTCGATCGGCCGTACGGCAAGTACTGTCAGATCTACGATCACCCGCTCTCGATCGGCTCGGGCGAATTCCTGCTGTGGGAGTTTCCCCTCTGCTACTGGCTCGAACAGCAGGGGTACGACGTCACCTACTGCAGCAATGCCGACATCCGATCCGCCAGCGACATCACCCGCAGCCGGTGCTTCCTCAGCATTGGACACGACGAGTACTGGGACCTCCGGCAGTATCACGCGATGAAGGACGCCATCGACCAGGGGGCAAACGTCCTCTGGCTCAGTGCGAACTGCGTCTACATGGTCAGCGAGTTCTCCCCCTCTTCCAGCGGCCAGCCGGACCGCATCATCGAACGCGTCGCCAGCTACGGACCGCTCCGCGAAGACGAACTCGCGTCGTACGGCGAGATCCTTGGTCCCTTCGACACGCACGGACCGGACGAACGGAGCATCGTCGGTGCCCGCACGATCGTCCCCTTCAACGGCGGCGGCGACTGGACCTGTACGAAGCCGGATCACTGGATCTTCGCAGACACCGGGATGCAGCAGGGTGAGTCGATCCCCGGGCTGGTGGGCTGGGAGTTCCACGGCGATCCCGACACTGACCGGCCGGGCCTGGAAGTGGTCGGCGAGGGCCTGGTGTGGGCGGGCGGCACCCGACCGGGCCGGTGGACATCGACGATCTTCCCAGGTCCGAAGGGGAACTTCGTCTTTAACGCCTCGACGATCTGGTGGGCCCAGGGCCTGGCGAGCCCGCCGGGACACATGCTCCCCTGGTCGCATTACACCCGGCCACATGGCCCCGATCCGCGCGTGCAGCAGATCACGCGGAATCTGATTGAGAGGGGAGTGGGTGGTGGGTAGTGGGTAGTGGGTAGTAGGTAGGAGTCAGGAATCAGGAGCTGGGGAAATGAAAGCCCACCGGCCGCGTCCGGTGCGTCAGCACCGGGGTGACGTCAGGAATGAAACCACGGAGTTGTCATGACGGTGCGTCGCCCCGGAAGATGGAAACAGGGGCGATCCGGGTGGCATGCTTGCCCTTGAAGGCAAGCATGTCGGTGTGTGCCACGGGCTTTGCCCGTGTCCCCTGTAAGCGACAGGGCCACGGTCGATTTTCATAGGAGACACAGAGTCACGGAGGAACACCCGGGTGGCACGCTCAGAACGCAGCGCAGCGGAGTGATGGGCGTGGTCGGACAGGCCTGAGGCTCGAGACGCGAGGCTTGAAGGAACAACGGATGGCAAGGGGGTAGGCTGGGACTCGTCCCAGCATCGCCTTCGCACTGGTGGCAAGTAATGCAGGGTGCGTCACGGCAAACAACAGTGGGCGTCATGAGGCACTCTGTGTGCATCAGCCGGTTCGCCCGTGACGCACCGACCGCAGCCGAACACGTTCACGACGATGGATGGTGCAACGATCCGAACGCTCTCTTCCCCACACCTCTCTCAAGCCACATACTGGCGTTCGGCGAAGTCTCTCTTTCTTCGATTCACTCGACGCTCCACATCATGCCGGGCCGGATGTCATGAACGCATCGTCCTCGTCCCGTCTCGTTGCCGCCCGCGTCGTCGCGGGACTCGCCCTGCTTGCGTGTGCCGTGCCGGCACTTCTCCGCATGCCGCTGCCACCCGGAACATCCACGATCGCGCTGGCGGGGCTGCTTGGTGTGCTGTCTCTGAGCGAGGGCGACATGCCGGAGCTGGGACTGCGGCCGGGACCTCTGCAGGGATGGTGGTACTGGCTGAAGATCGCCGGTCTGTTCGCCGCGTTTATCGCGGGCCTGTGTCTCCTGGGTGCCGCGACCTGTCTGCTGCTGGAGCGTCCGATCCCGCTGCCCCGCTATCCGCCTGAAGTGGACTGGTTCATCACGATGGTCGTCTACGCACCGGTTGTGGAGGAAGTCGTCTACCGTGTGCTGCTGACCGCGGCCCTGCTGCCGGTGCTGGGATACCGGGGAACGATCGTGGCGAGCGGCGTCGTGTTCGCGGCGATTCACATTGCCGCCTGCCGGCCGGGGCCGGACAACCTGCTGGCCGGTTTCCTGCTGGAATGGGCGTATCTGAAGAGCCGGTCGGTGACTGTGCCCCTGGCGATGCACGCGGGTGGAAATCTCATCGCCTGGTCCGCGCATGTCGCGGCCTGGCACGGCATCCTGCCGGTGGGGTGAGGGGAGGTGTGAGGTCTGAGCGGTGATTCTTGAGTAGCCGCAGGTCAGGCTTCGGGGCGACGCGAACACATCAGAGCCGCGACCGTCAGGGAGCGGACAAAGGCGAGCCCGGTGCGTGAGCTCCGGGGTAACGTCAGGAATGAAACCACGGAGTTGTCATGACGGTGCGTCGCCCCGGAAGATGGAAACAGGGGCGATCCGGGTGGCATGCTTGCCCTTGAAGGCAAGCATGTCGGTGTGTGCCACGGGCTTTGCCCGTGTCCCCTGTAAGCGACAGGGCCACGGTCGATTTTCATAGGAGACACAGAGTCACGGAGGAACACCCGGGTGGCACGCTCAGAACGCAGCGCAGCGGAGTGATGGGCGTGGTCGGACAGGCCTGAGGCTCGAGACGCGAGGCTTGAAGGAACAACGGATGGCAAGGGGGTAGGCTGGGACTCGTCCCAGCATCGCCTTCGCACTGGTGGCAAGTAATGCAGGGTGCGTCACGGCAAACAAC
>ENA-ORCW01000332-ORCW01000332.1-marine-metagenome-genome-assembly--contig:-NODE-332-length-36286-cov-4.164158_pt1 | contig 36286 bp, 28 predicted proteins | sample MGYA00237784_ERZ508517 | MGnify/ENA primary metagenome ERZ508517 (study PRJEB26187, sample SAMN06268979) | marine metagenome | isolation source: Tt ae E1 feedstock associated aerobic enrichment on... | reverse complement strand
TCACACGAGAAGAGAAACGTGATGCACGCGATTCTACTAGGGAACCCGTAGGTGTCAACGGGAAAACCCGTAGACAAGAATGGCACGCCGTTCAGACATGTCCTGTCTCGAGAGAACTACAGCACGCTGCGGCCGACATGCGACGTCGAGAATGTCGCGATGTAATTCATCAGCCGCATTTCAGCAGAGGGAACCTCGCGGCGAATCCGCTCTGCAAGCGACGGGGCAGCGGTGGTGGACCGCAGTTCGTTGACGTAGTCCACCAAGAGGGCCCGTCCTCCCGGAACCTCATGCAGCAGGAAGTGCACCCACGCCCAGGCTTCCTGGTAGTCGACACGACGCATCTGGCCGATGTCGTCCAGTTGTTCGAGCCGGTGCAGATCCGGTCGCCAGCCGTTCTCCAGAGCCGTCGCCAGTCGGTGAGCATGGTCTCGGTTCAGCCCGCCCGGCTGGGTGCCGCCAACTTCAAAGTACTCGGCAAGTCCCTCATCGAGCCACAGGGGAACGGTCTTGAGCGTCGCGTGCAGCAGGCCGTGCGTGTACTCGTGCCGCAGGTCCTCACCAACCCGATCTCCCTGGAAAGCGTACACGGCCAGTTCTGTCGTTGAACCGATGAAGAACGCCCGACGGTTGGGCAGTTCGGGATGGGCGGCGTACATGTAGGTCGCGTACCGCTCCTGATCGCGAAACAGGTAGACGCTGACGGAGCGGTTGGCGGGAGGCAGGTCGAGGACCTCGGTAATCTGTTCGCGGACGCGATACAGATCGGCGATGAGGGGATCGCTTTCCGGAAGCTTCTCGTCGGAGTGGATCGTCAGCCCCTCGTCCCGGAACTCGTGCCGATCCGGCAGCCCACGAAACGCACTTCGCCCGGGAGTGATGCACCCGGTCGCGACGCACGCGAGACAGGCCGCGGTCACCCACGCACAAAGCGTTTCAGCAGGTTGAGAAGATCGACCAACCATCCGTGGAACAAGTCGAATGTCGTGCTGGAGTCGGTAGTGGCAGCGGTCCCGGAACGGTCCTGCCCGGGCGAGCCATTCGCGCGGGAAAGATCGGCCCTGGCAGAGACGTCGGAGTGTCCCAAAAGCGGTGTGAAGCAGCAAGACGGGATTCGTGCCGGCCGAACGCCCCTCACGCGACGCGCTGTCGCGATGCTACTCCGGTGCCGGGCCAAACCGGGCGGACGCATCCAGGTGATGGCCACGGAGAAACTCGGCGGCGACCATTTCCCGTTTGCCGGCCGGTTTGAGCCGGATCACTTCGACGATCCCGTCCCCCGTGCGAACGTAGAGATGCTTGTCGTGTGCATTGGCAAGCTGGCCGGTTTCGGCACCGGGAACCGCCTCGGCCTCGTCCGCCGGGACGGTCCGCCCCTCCAGGACGAGCAGCCGCAGCGGTTTGCGGCCTTCCTGTGTGAAGAACGTAAACGGCATCGGCCAGGGCTGCATCGCCCGGATGTGCCAACCGATCTGCTCGGCGGAGCGTTGCCAGTCGATCTGCCCCATCGCCTTGGGCATTTTGGGAGCCAGCGTCACCTGCGCTTCATCCTGTGGAACCGCCTCGGCCTGGCCACTCTCCAGCCGTTCCAGCACTTCGAGCGTCAACGGTCCCGAAAGATCCGCCAGACGGGTTTCGAGCTCCCCACTGGTCTCCTGCGGACCGATCTCCGTTCGGACGACGCCGAGGATCGGCCCGGCATCGAGTGCGCGAACGATCCGGAACATCGTCACCCCGGTCTCGGTTTCGCCGTTGAGAATCGCGTAATGGACCGGAGCGGCCCCGCGATACTTCGGCAGCAGCGAGGCATGCAGGTTGATGGCACCAAAACGCGGGATATCCAGCAGTTCCTGAGAGAGAATCTGGCCATACGCCGCCACAACAAAGACATCCGCCGCGTACCCCCGCAATCGATCGAGTGACTCCGGTGCGCGGGCTTTCTCGGGCTGAAACACGTCGATGCCGTGCTCCAGCGCCGTCTCTTTCATGACATTGACGTGGTGATGGTGTCCACGGCCGGTCCGGTCCGGTTGCGTGACCAGGCCGGCGACGTCATGCGGCGAGTCAATGAGCGTCCTGAAGGTTGGCAGGGCAAACTGCCCCGTTCCCATCATGACAACGCGAAGCGGCACAGGGATCTCCTTCTCACTGCGGACCGGTTGCGGCAGTGGGCGGTACCGAAACAGAACCGATCGGAGTGACGGTTGTGTTGGTCAGCTCGACGCCGGTTCGAGTTGTCCGGAGCGGGACATTTCCTGCAACTGCCGACGGATTTCGTCGTCGGAGGGAATCTCGCCCGCTTCCTGGGCCTGTCGAAACCGCTGCTCGAACTCGGCCAGCTTGCCGTCAACTTCACGACGGAGCGAGTCGCTGAGCCGCTCGGTAAACATCACGCCATCCAGATGATCGGTCTCGTGCTGCACGACGCGGGCGGCCAGATCATCGAGAGTCGCCTGAATCGGCTGGCCGCTGAGGTCGTACGCCTCGATGACGACTTCCTCGGCCCGCTGGACCTCGGCATAGATTCCCGGCAGACTCAGGCATCCTTCCTCACCGAATTCCGATCCCTTCTTCTTGCGGATGACCGGGTTGATGAAGACCAGTTCCTCTTCGGTCTCCTCCGGATCTCCGGTGAGGTTGACGATGAAGAACCGGAACGGAAGCGCGACCTGATTGGCGGCCAGTCCGATCCCCTTCGCCTCATACATCAGATCGAACATCTCACGGACGACAGAACGCAACTGCGCATCGATCCGTGTGACGTCGGTCGACTTCCAGGACAGGGCAGGATGGGGGTGGTAGACAATCTGCATGGACGACTCGCCGTACTCCTTGCGTGCGTGATCAGCCTTCGTTCGGGCTCAACGGGTGATTATACGCACGCTCCGCGCGCAACAACAGGCACCGCACGCTTATGCACGCGGTGCCTGGTGGAGGACGTTGGATCGTATCGTCGGCCGATCAGTAGGTCGGCAGGGGATTGACCGGTGCGGTCGCAGTGGCGTAGGGGGCATACGGCACAGCGGCCTGCATGCTGGTCCCACCGTAGTAGGCACCCTGGGGGTACACTCCGCCACCACCGCCGTAGGGCTGGTAGCCGCAACCACCGCTGTAGCATCCGCCACCGTAGGGGGCGTGGCAGCAACCGGCGGCCGTCGCCAACGAGACTGCGCATCCGATCAGCAAGAGCAGACGCTTCATTTTGATCATTCCTTTCCTGGGCAGGGAGGGGGAGGCGGCGTTCGCCTGTCGCTGCGGGCACCACGTGTGAGCGTTCCGCGTTTCGCGGTGCCGCAGAGAATGAGTTGGGAATTCGGGGAACGTCCCGCACGCACACGACATCCGCTCGGACAGGGACCGTCCGAACCAGTCTTCGAGGCAATCGATCGGGTGGTGTCGCGGGGGGAGACTCTGAGGAGGTGAACTCTGACGACGCTGTCGGAAACAGACGGAAATGACTGCGCCCGTTGCCGACGCGGGCGGGAAGGTATTGGCATCGCGAAAACGCGTCAATACGATTTCGGGAGTTTTGCTCAAGTCGGGCGTCCGTTTGACCGACGCGGTCCCGACAGGCGAGCGCCCTCCCTCAGACGCGAATGAAATACCGCTGGCGATACATCCAGTAGGCGACCAGCCAGAAGACGATGACAACGGCGGTCGGCTCAATCAGACGACCGTACATGTCATCCCGCAGCGCGTCCGGCCCAAACACCGTCTCCAGAAAGCCGGTCAGGTGAATCCCGACCACCTTGTTCGCCGTCCAGCCGCGCAGCAGCTGCCCCATCATGTAGACGGCGATCGAATTCATCCCCAGCACGACCAGCGGGAATGCCAGCCGGCGCAGCGGCAGAATGTCGAACAGCATGTAGAACAGGGCCAGCAACCAGATGACGTACGCCCCGCTGAAGAGCGTCCACGAGGGAGTCCAGATCCGCTTGACGACCGGAACCGCGTATTCGCCTGCCGCGATCCCCAGCAGCATGCAGATCGCCCCGCCCGCTGCGAGGTAGCCGACCTTCCGCCACGGGGGAATGCCGGTCAGCAGAAACTGTCCGCACAGAATGCCCAGCAGCATGGTTCCGATCGACGGCACAAAGCTGAGCGTCGCGTACCCGCCCCGGTTGATCTCGAACGGCTCCGGATTCGTGAACAGCCAGTACGAAATCACACGTCCCGGTTCGAACAGCAGTGCCGAGATCGCCGGCGGCGGGGCCGGGTTCGCGTCGGGAGACCGCATCCGGCCCAGCACATGCCAGTCGAACTCCTGGGCCGCATTGCGGTACTTCGACCAGGGCGCGAACGCATCGTTGTACTGCGTCTGCGGATCGGCTTCGACCTCGAGGTCGGCCACCGCCCGGGCGTACCCCTCCGACATCTCGTAACTCGAAAAGTAGTACCAGTATCCGCCCAGAATGACGAACAGCGAGATGATCTGCAGGATCGGTCGACGGCCCAGCATCAGGTAGGCAAAGAAGTACCCCAGCCCGATCTGCGCGAGAACATTCGTAAAGATCCAGTTCGTCCGCTCGGCTCGCAGGGAATACAGGAACACCCCCATCAGTACGAGCACCAGCGACCGCCACAACGCATGCAGCACGCGCCGCCAGGCCGGCTGCCCGTCCTTGGCCCGGCGCTGGTAGGAGAACGGCATCGCCACGCCCACCATGAACATGAAGGCAGGCTGGATCAGATCCCAGAAGGAGACGCCCATCAGGCCGAAGCGGCTGGCCCACTCCGGATGGTTGAAGTGGAAGGCAATCGACTGCCACGTCGGATAGTCGAGGTGCTGCCAGACCGGGGCATCTTCGGGCAGACGGGCCAGTGCCGCGATCCCGAACCCGTTCGCGGCCAGCATCAGCATGATGAAGCCGCGGTAGGCATCGAGCGAGACGAGACGCTGTCCGGCAGCGGTCGGCTTCTCGGGAGTCGCACCGGCGGTCGGTTCGGCCGGTGTTTTCGTCTGCCGGGACGTTGCTTTGCCCATCAGTGACCCCGCGTAGTTGAGGCGATACGTCTCACCCATCTCAGCTGACCCTGCGCTGGTCTGCATCAGATCGATTCACTCCGCTCCAGCTTACTCGCGGATCACTTCGACCGCTACCGGCGACCACCGACCGCAACCGCAGATCCGCCCGCCATCGTCGTCTCGTCAGTCACCGAACGAACGACCGCGATGGTCGACCTTGCCGGTCCGGCAGGAGGGGCAGTCCGGCGTGGGAAACTTTAACAGCAGGGGAAGTCGGATCGCCCGCCGACCCTGTCGATTCGCTGATCTGCACAGCAGGTCCAACCGATGTAACCTGATGCGTTCTCTCGAGCGGTCCATCCCGATACAATTTCCGGTCAGGACTCGATGCAAGGCTTCAGAATCGTGGGACTCAAGGCGCGTCAGAGACTCGGCAAATACCGGATCGAGCGCCGCCTGTGCGACGGAGGATTTGCCTCCGTCTACCAGGCGATGGATACGATCGAAGGGATCCGCGTTGCGCTGAAGATCCCCCACGACCGGCATCTGACCGAAGAGGTCCTCAAGGACTTTCGCAACGAAGTCCGACTTGCTGCCCGGCTGGAGCACCCCAACATCCTGCGGCTGAAGAATGCGTCGTTCATCGACGACTACTTCGTGATCGCACTGCCGCTCGGGGAACGCACCCTCGCCGACCGCCTCCAGAAACGGATGTCGCTGCAGACGGCACTCGGACTGGCCGAGCAGATGCTCGAAGCGACCGCGTATGCGCACCGGCAGAAGATCATCCACTGCGACATCAAGCCGGAGAACATGCTGCTGTTCGCCGACAACACGCTCCGGCTCTCGGATTTCGGAATCGCCAAGATCGCCCAGAAGACGGTTCGGGGCTCCGGGACGGGAACGATCGGCTACATGGCGCCCGAGCAGGCGATGGGCAAGCCGTCGCTTCGCTCCGACGTGTTCTCCCTGGGGCTGATCATGTACCGGATGCTGGCCGGCGAATGGCCGGAGTGGCCTTACGACTGGCCGCCGCCCGGGTATCCCCGTTTGCGTCAGCGGGTGCCGGTCGACATGCTGGACTTCCTCAAGCGGGCCATCGACCCGAATCCCCGCAAGCGGTTTCGGGACGCCGACCACATGGTCAATGTGTTTCATCGGCTCAAGTCCCGGGTCCTGAACCATGCCGCGCGACGCCGACGAAAATCCGCCTGATCCGGACGAACCGGCTGCTGTCCGGATCTACCGCGAAACCGGGACCGACTCCGTCACGACCGATCCGTTCGCGGGGGGCATCGTCACGGTCGTCTCGACCGCCTGCCCGGGCAAGACCACACCGAACGAAGACTCCGCCGGTCTGGTCGACTGCGGCCCGCGCAGCGGCGTGCTGCTTGTGGCGGATGGTGTCGGAGGGCATCGCGGCGGTGAATTCGCGTCCGAGAACGTCGTCCGCATCGTCGCCGAGCATCTCGACGACCTGCGCGCCACCACCGGACAGTCCTCGACTCCGGTGCCGCGGGGCATGATTCGGGCCGCCATCCTCGACGGGCTGGATCAGGCGAATCAGACGCTGCTCGACAGTGGCCTGGGCTGTGCGACCACGCTCGCAGCGGTGGAGATCAACGGCCGCGAGATCCGTCCGTTTCACGTCGGCGACTCGGAGATTCTCGTCGTCGGTCAGCGGGGGAAGGTGAAATTGCAGACCGTCAGTCACTCGCCCGTCGGGTTCGCCATCGAGGCCGGTCTGCTCGACGAGTCTGAAGCGATTCACCACGAAGACCGGCACATCGTCTCCAACGTGGTCGGGACCGCCGACATGCGCGTGGAGATGGGAACCGCCCTGAAACTGGCCGCCAACGACACGCTGCTGATCGCCAGCGACGGACTCTTCGACAACCTGCGGCTGGACGAGATCGTCGAATTCATCCGCAAGGGACCACTCGACGAGGCGGTGCGCAGGCTGATCGCCCTCGCCCGGGAGCGGATGGACGCAGCGGCGGACGATGTCCCCTCGAAACCGGATGATCTGACGATTATCGCGTTCCGGTCTCCCCTGCCTCGTCGCAGGCGTCGCCGGAAGAAACGGCCCGAATCGCCCGTCTCACAGACCCCGCGGCAGGCTGAGCCGGCTGCGGTCGCAACAGCTCCTGCCTCGCCGATTGCCGCAACCCTCGGCACGGCAACAAGCGCGGACGAGTCAGACGGGGCAAACGACGCAATCGACGAAGACAGCGTTCTCGAATCGACTCCGTCCGGCGCCATCCCGGCCAGTCCCGCCGAATCAGAGTCACCTGAACGGCCCGCAATAACCGATGAGCAGAGCGGGGTCGACGATTCGCCGCCCGAACCGGATCGGTCTGCCGGGACCTCGGCACCTTCGGAGGACGCGTCCGAGACGCCCGCCGCGGTTCCGCCGCCGGCGCACGTTTCGTGGTGGCCGTTCCGCATGTCGCGGAAGTGACCTCGCGGCTGCAGTCCGCCCCCCATCACGGTCCCCGGCCGGAAACGGAGTCTCCGGCCCGTCGCGGACCTCCAAACCGAACACCTCAATCGACCTGCTGACGGAGTCTGCACGTGTCGCTGCTCGAACGTGTGCTGTACGCATGGAAGTGCAAAGGCACGCACCACAAGCTCGCCATGGACGCCCTGCATCACGTCGATGTCGATGAGGCGGGCGCGTGGCGAAACCTGTTCCTGGTCAACATCGAGCCCTTTCTGGACGGCGCGAAGGCACCCGACACGAGGTTCCGGGACTTTCGGAATCATGTGCTCCATGTCGCCGACGACGAATGGGGCGGCGCCATCGATGCCGCTGAACTCTGGTACCAGAGGACGGTCGACGGCTTCCGGGCCGAAGACTGGCAGCGGGGCGTGTACGCGGCCGGGGTCCTCAGCCACTACGTGACCGATCCGTTCATGCCGCTGCACACGGCACAGTCCGAGGCGGAAGGCAATATTCACCGTGCCTGCGAATGGAGTGTTTCGAAAAGCTACGACGTGCTTCGCGCACAATACGAAGCGACCGAAGACGCCGTGGAGCTGCCCGCACCGGACGGTCCCGGCTGGCTGGGCGATCTGATTCGCGATGGAGCCTGGCGGGCCCACTGCTGCTACGACGAGGTCGTGGAAAACTACGATCTGGACCGCGGCGTCGCCAATCCGCCCGAAGGCCTGACGCCGGAACTGCAGAAGCACTTCTCCCGCCAGCTCGGTCACGCGGCAACTGCGTTCGGCGTGGCCCTGGCCCGGGCGATCCGTGAGGCCGGAACAACGCCGCCCCGCTCGCCGGTGACGCTGCACGGCCTGCTCGCAACGGTGACGATCCCGATCTTCTGGATCACCCGGCGGATGGCGGACGGGCGGGAACGACGCCTCGTTCGCGCCATCTACGCGGAACTGCAGTCATCTGGTCGCGTGGAGTACGCACTGCCGGAGGAGTGCCGACAGATTCGCGAAGCACTCTTCCCCGAGCCAACCGCCGAAGTCCCGTCCGAGGAAACGGTCGAAGAACGCCCTGCCCCGCCGGTTGATGAAGCCTCGACCGAACGTCCGGCTCCTCCGGATCGCAAGGCACCGCCGGCCGACACCACACCGCAGGAAGACAGCACACCGCTGATCTACAACGCTCCTCCGCCCGAGAGTGATCCGAACGAACGTGCGGCACCTCCGGCCCGCAAGGCGCCGCCGGCCGAATTGGACAGCAGATCGGAACGTCGTCCGCCGAAGCGGGAACATGTCGCTCCACCGGTCGACGTGGCTGCGGCAGAGGTGGAGGGGGCATCGGAACCGGATCCGCAACCAGAGTCGACCGCAGCTGCAGAGCCCGAAGAACCGCTCACGCTGCAGTTCTGCCTGAATCCCGAAGATCCGCTCGTCGATGCCCCGTCAATCGGCTCGAAGACGGCCCGCCGACTGCGCCGCGTCCGGATGCGGACCGTCGCCGATCTGCTCGAGTGCGATCCGTATGAAATCAGCGATGTGCTCGATGTGCACTACCTGGATGGCGACACGCTTCGCACCTGGCAGCAGCAGGCCTCGCTGATGTGCCGTGTGCCGGGACTCCAGGGACACGACGCCCAGATTCTGGTGGCCTGCGGCATCACCGAGCCGGAAGACCTTGCCGTCGCGGATGTCGACGTGCTGACCGAACAGTGCCGACAGTTTGTCGAGTCGGACGAAGGCCAGCATCTGCTCCGCGATCCGATGCCGCCCCTGCCCGAAGAGGTGGCGGCCTGGATCGAACAGGCCGAATACGCCCGTCCCCTCGCCGCGGCATGAGTGGCAGTTCGCGTACCACTGCGGCTGGTGCGTCACTTCGGGTGGCACGTCCCGGTACGGAGCGCAGCGGATGTAACGAGTCATCTGTGGAATGCCGCGGACGGGAGGAGAATGATGGCGACCTCTCGCAACGGCCCGCGTAACCGGAGTGATGTCCGGGGGACAGGACGCGGGCGGGTCTTCCGCTCCGTAGTGGAGCGGCCCCATTGAAGCTCCGCGGGCTGAGCAGTCGCGGCGGACGTCGACCCCTGTCTTCCGCCCCGTAGTGGAGCGGCCCCATTGAAGCAGTGGCGTTGCCCCGCCAGCGAACGTGATGACAGCCGTCTTCCCCTCCGGGGCGACGCTCGCACAGCTCGCTCCTGCCCCGGCCACCCGTCTTCTCCGTGTCTCTGTGACTCCTATGAAAATAGACACGGGTGGCACGTCCCAGAACGAAGCGGAGCGGAGTGATGGGCGTGGTCCGAAGTGCTTGCGGTTGCAGGGGTGACGCCGGTCTTCAGACCGGCGCGGCGCAGCCGCAGGAGGTCACAGCCATCGGTCGCGTTCACCTGCTGCCTCATGTCGCTGCGCGACCCCGGTTCGGAGAACCGGGGCCACCCACCAACGGACACGGGCAGAGCCCGTGGCACACACGGACATGCTTGCCTTCAAGGGCAAGCATGCCACCCCGGTGTTCACGCACCGGGCTCGCCTGGCACTTCTCCGTGTCTCCGTGCCTCCGTGGTTCCTTACAACTGTACACTCGCCGCTGGTGCGTCCTGGTCTCAACGCGCAAGACAACGGCTACCGAACAGGCAGCACCGCCGGCTCGTCTTCCACCACGATGATCTCTCGCGCATCCCGGGGAATCGCGAACGACTGCTCCAACCCCGACCGCCAGCGAATCGTCAGCTCCGCCGGTGTGTCCTCCCCCGACGACCGCCGTGCAAACAGCAGGACCGCTTCGTTCTGGGCCTGATACCCGCTGCCGGCAGTCATCTGCCGATAGAGCGACGACTCACCCTCGCGCAGCCACGCCTGCGTGCCGTAGCCGTCCCGCGATGACGAACGAGGAACGAGCCGCACCACCAGCGGTCGCCCCACGGACTCGGTCCGGTTGGTCAGCAGTGCTGCCGGGGCGTCCAGATGCTGCACCACCGCGTCCGGTTTTCCGTCGCGGTTCCAGTCGCAGGTGGCGACCGCCCGTCCGAGGAGGCGACGGCGGAAGTACGGCCCGGCTGCGTCAGAAGCGACCTCGACGAACTCCTGCCCGCCGGCGTTACGGAACAGTTGAGCCGGCATTTCGAACGGAGTTCCCTGAAACGAAAAGTCATCGACATGGCCGTTGGCGACGAGCAGATCGTCCCAGCCATCCAGGTCCACATCGAGAAACTGCGTGCCGAACCCCAGCCACTTCAGCGACGGCTCCCGCAGGCGAAACTGCCGCGTCGCGTCGGTGAACAGGCCCCCGTCATTCTGCAGGTAGAGCGTGTTCGATTCGTCGTAGTAGTTGGTGACAAACAGATCGAGCCGGCCGTCCCCGTTCACGTCGCTGCCGGCAACGCCCATGCACGCCTGCGCCCGGCCATCGCGATCGAGTGCCAGACCGGTCACCAGCGCCTCATCGGCGGCAACGGTCCCGCCATCCCCGTTCTGCCGCAGATGATAGTAGCCGTTCGACGTCGCATCGTTGGCGATGAAGACGGCAGGCGACTCCGTCTGTTCCGTCATGAAAGCGACCGCCCCCAGGCCTGGGTGCGGCTGCCGGCCGAAGTCGCCCTCCGTCAGGTCTGCCCGGCGGAAGCGCCCCGTACCGTCCCCCAGCCGGAGGACGTCCGCAGCATAGGGAAACGCCGCCGGGGCACACGACCGGCGATGACCGTCAAAGTCACACATGCGGGTGAACACGTCGTCGCCGGTGAGGTAATTGACATCCAGCAGATCAACATGGCCATCACCATTCAGGTCCGCCATCAGGCAACTGGTGGTCCACTGTTCGTCGGCGGCTTCAACGCTGGCGGTGACATCACTGAACGTCCCGTCCCCGTTGTTGACGTACAGCCGGTTCATCCCGATGGCTGCAACGTACAGATCGGGCCAGCCATCCTGATTGAAGTCCCCGGTCGCCACCCCCTGGCTGAAGGCATCGTCTGCGAGCCGGGCCGCCGCGGCAACATCGGTGAACTGACGGCCGGAGACGTTCCGGAACAGCGCATCAACCGGAGCGGTCCCGTCCGTTGCGGGAGGCCAGTCGCCTCCCTGCGTCAGATGAAGATCGGGCCAGCCGTCACGGTCATAGTCGAGAACCGCCACACCGCCGCCGGTGAACTCGTACATCCGCATTCCCTCCTCAGCCGGGTCGCCGCCGTTGAGGTAGGTGAACTCGAGTCCCACGTCCGCGGCCACATCTTCGAGCCGCCAGCCGTCCGTGCCCTGAGGACCTGCAAGAGGAACCTCTGCGTCGGCGGATGAGGCCGGCCAGCGGGGCAGGGGCCATGCGGACCGATCGAGGCCGGCGATGGCCGTCCGATCGAAGAGCGTCTGTGGCACCTTCGGACTGAGCTGTGCGGCCAGCTCCTGCCGGCGACGGTTCGCGGGCGAACTTGGAGGAAGCTGCTGTGCGGCGGCCGTATACCAGGCCCAGGCCTCCCAGGGGCGCTGCAGCTGATCCATCAGGGCCCCGACGTCTGACAACAGCTGCGGCTGAGGGCCCCCTTTGTTGACCCGGTTGAGCGCGACGGTCAGTTGTTGCAGCCGCTCGGCACGCACGGCGAGGGTGTCTGCATACTCGGCCGCGTCGGTCCCCGGCAACACCTGACTGAGCTGGTAGACCGCCAGCCGGTGGTTCGGATCACGCAGTGCCGCCTCCAGGAAACAGCGGGCCGCTGCAGTCAACTGACCGTTCCCCCGAGCCCACATGCCCCGCGCGACCCAGACGTCCGGGTGCTCGTCGGCAGCGTCGGGCAGGTGGTCATTCCAGTCGGGAATCTGACCGGGATCATGATCGGCCAGCAGTCGCCCCAGACGGGCCTGCAGGGCGACATCGGTCGGTGAGGTCTCGACGGCACCACTCAGAATCGCGATTGCCTCGCCCCACTGTTGCTGCTTTTCCGCCCGGGCCGCGGCGACCAGCGGCGGAACATCCGGCGGATCGCTGCTGGCCGGCTCGTCCGCCTGGCTCAGGTGCGATTCCTCACTCGCCAGCAAGATGAGGGCCGTCACACCAAAATGCTGTCGCCGGACGGCCTCGAACCAGTACCGCCGGGCCTCGTCGTGCCGTCCCTGCTGTTCGAGAACGTACGCCATCCGCTCGATGGCATGGACGTTGGCCGGATCGGCAGAGAGCACCTCGCGATACTCCGCCGCCGCGCCAGACCACCGACCGGCATTGCGACACACCTCACCTGCCGCCAGCCGCGCGGTTACGAATGCATCAGCCGCCTTGCGGGGAACCTTGCGGTAGAGAGCGAGAGCCTCCTGCGGTTGCCCCCGGCGGACGGCCACTTCGCCGGCCAGCAGCAGGACGTGGGGATCATCGGGTGAGTCAGCGAGGAGCTCCTCACAGAGAAGGGCCGCCTCGTCGTAGTGCTGCGTTTCAAGTGCCTGGCGGACAGCGGAGATGGAGACAGTCCCCGACGGAGCACTATCGTCCGGGGCAGAGTTCTGAAGATAGAGGGCGATCCCGGCAACAATGACGCCCAGCACAAAGCCCGCAAGACCGACCAGTCTTTTCGCTGTCCAGAATCCCACGCGCGCACCTGCTTCCGGTCATCGCCTGCCGGCCGGAACATCACCCCGGATGTTCTGCTGCAGTCAGAGCGCGGCAGCAGAGGAGCCGGGTACAGGACCGGTCGGATCAGGATACCAGCCGCGGCGACACCGGACCACGGGGACATGACATGCAAAGGCGAGCCCCACACGGGTGTGCCACGGGCTTTGCCCGTGCACTCGCTGGCGCTTCGTGCTGGTATTAACACGCATGCCCACCCGCTCGCACTGCAGAACAATGCTGGCGAGCCCCGAGCGTGAGCTCGGGGGGATCGCACACGCCGTTCGATTCACGCGATGGGTGACACGGGCAAAGCCCGTGGGACACAGGCACATGCCGGCCTACACGGGCAAGCATGCCAACCGCCGGGGCCCGCGCAGCCGGCAGGAAGTTGCGATGCAACTTCAAGCATCGCGCACGGCTCACAGAGCCGTGGCACACACATTCCTCCGTGTCTCTGTGTCTCCTATGAAAATAGACACGGGTGGCACGTCCCAGAACGAAGCGGAGCGGAGTGATGGGCGTGGTCCGAAAGGCCTGAGACGCGATGAGTTGGGTACCCGCGGTTGCTCGCCAACCGCGGCCGGCGCAGCCGGCAAGAGGCCGATACACATGGGGCGCACATGCTTGCCTTCAAGGGCAAGCATGCCACCCGGATCGCCCGCATTTTCATCCTCCGGGGCGACGGACCGTCATGACAACTAAGTGGTTCCTGTTCAAGTGCCACTGGAGCACTCTGCATGCCTTCCGCTCCCTCACGGTCGCGGCTCTGATGGCCTCAGCTCAGGCCTCGAATCTCACGCCTCGAACCTTACACGTGCACTCGCTTGCGCTTCGTTCCGGGATGGGACGCAGCTCGTCTGTCCCTTACGCCAGCAATGCCTCCACCACCTCGCCATGCACATCCGTCAGCCGGAAGTCCCGGCCCTGGAAGCGGTGCGTCAGCCGGGTGTGATCGAAGCCGAGCAGGTGCATGATCGTCGCCTGCAGGTCATGCACGTGGACCTTGTTCTCCGTCACGAAGTAGCCGAGGTCGTCCGTCGCTCCGTACGACATCCCCGGCTTGATCCCCCCGCCCGCCATGAAGATCGTAAAGCAGTGCGGGTGATGGTCCCGGCCGAGGAACTTCGATCCGTTCCGTTCCTCGTTCAGCGGCGTGCGGCCGAATTCACCACCCCACACCACCAGCGTCTCGTCCAGCAGACCACGTTCCTTCAGATCGCGGATCAGGGCCCCGACCGCCTGGTCCATCGGCTTGCAGCGACCCGGCAGCGACACCTTGATGTCATTCGCCTTGCTGTTGCCGTGGAAGTCCCAGCCCCAGTCGAACAGCTGCACGAACCGGACCCCCTGCTCGACCAGCCGGCGGGCCAGCAGACAGTTGTTCGCGAAGCTCGCCTCGCCCGGGCTCGCGCCGTACGCCTCGACGACGTGCTGCGGTTCGCGGCCGATGTCCATCACCTCCGGCACCGAGGCCTGCATGCGAAACGCCAGCTCGTACTGGGCGATGCGGGTGGCCGTCTCCGGATTGCCGAACGACTCCATCTGCAGTTCGTTGAGCGAACGGAGCGCATCCAGACTCAACCGCCGCAGATCCCGATCCATGCCGGACGGATTGCTCACGTACAGCACCGGGTCACCCTTCGACCGGCACTGGACGCCCTGAAAGACCGAGGGGAGGAACCCGCTGGTCCACAGTCCCTTGCCGCCCGATGGCTGCGTCCCGCCGGAGATCAGCACGACGAATCCGGGCAGGTCCTGGTTCTCCGAGCCGAGTCCGTACGTCACCCAGGAGCCCATCGACGGCCGTCCCTGCCGGGGGGAGCCGGTGAACAGCAGCAGCTCGGCCGGGGCGTGGTTGAACTGGTCGGTGTACATCGACTTGACGAAGCAGAGTTCGTCCGCCAGTTCGCCGATGTTCGGCAGCACGTCCGAAACCCACGAACCGGATTCACCCTTGCGCTCGAATTTGTGCGGCGTGCCGAGCAGCTTGGGCGTTCCCTTGATGAACGCGAACCGTTCGCCCTGCGTGTACTCGGCCGGACACGGCTGGCCGGAGTGCTTGACCAGCTCCGGCTTCCAGTCGAACAGGTCGTGCTGCGGCGGGCCGCCGGACATGTGCAGATAGATGACGTTCTTCGCTTTGGGGGCGAAGTGCGGCTGGCGTGGCGTGAGCGGGTTCGGCACCGCCTGGGGAGCGGCCGGTGCGGCCTGTCCCGTCAGCGTCGCCAGGGCGATGGCTCCCAGTCCGGTCTGACAGTTCTGAAGAAAGTGTCGCCGGGTCTGTGCCTGCACCAGTTGTTCGCGGATGTTCATGTTTCAGACTCTCCCGTGCCGGCAACGCATGGCTGCCGGCTCCGTCGTGAACGTCTCTGATCCACTCAGCGTCGGGCCAGGACCTCGTCGAGGTTCAGCAGTACGTTGCCGATGACCGTCCATACAGCCGCCTCGACCGGATCGACGCCGTCCGGCAGCGGGCCGAGCGGATCGGTTGCCAGCTTTGCCGCGTCATCGGGCTGCTGCGCCAGACGCTCGCGGGCCTGCCGGGCCGATTCGACCAGCACGGCCAGTTCGCTGCTGGTGGGAGGACGCGACACACATGTGCGGAAGGCGTACGTCGCCCGTTCCTCATCGTCGTTGCCCCCCTCGGCCAGCACCCGCCGCGCCAGCCCCTGGGCCGCCTCGACGTACACGGGATCATTCAGAGTGACCAGGGCCTGCAGCGGCGTATTGGTGCGGATGCGACGCAGTGTGCAGACCTCCCGGCTGGGAGCGTCGAAGGCATCCATCGACGGATACGGCAGCGATCGTCGCCAGAAGGTGTACAGTCCCCGCCGGTAGCGGTTCTCGCCTTCACTCGTCTTCCAGTCGGTTGAACCACCGAAGGCGGCCCGCAGACCGAGCGTCGGACGGGGCGGATAGACCGACGGGCCGTACATCTTCAGGCTCAGCAGTCCCCCGGCGAACAGGGCCTGATCGCGGACGGCCTCGGCTGACAGGCGGAACCGCGGGCCGCGGGCGAGCAGGACGTTGTCGGGATCGCGGGCCAGCAGATCGGGTGACGCGTCAGAACTCTGCCGGTACGTCGCCGAGAGGACCATCGTCTTCACAATGTGCTTGATGTCCCAGCCGGCCTCCATGAATTCGACCGCCAGCCAGTCGAGCAGCTGCGGGTGCGAGGGGAGTTCTCCCTGCAGGCCAAAGTCCTCGGTGGTGACGACCAGCCCGCGTCCGAACAGTTGGCCCCACAGTCGGTTGACCGTCACCCGTGCGGTGAGCGGGTTTGCCTCGTCGACGAGCCACTTCGCGAAGTCGAGCCGGTTGGGGGACGGTGATTCGATGGGATGAAACGCCGCCGGCACACCTGCGGTGACGGCCGGGCCGAGATCGAGGAAGTTCCCCCGAATCTGAATCTGCGTCGTTCGCCGCTTGTCGGCGGGGAGTTCCCGAATCACGGGGGCGGTAACCGGTTTGATGGCGGCAATCTGCTGATCGAGGCGGGCGACCGCCTTGCGGAGCTTCTCGATGTCGGGCGAGTTGATCTCCTGGTAGCTGGCCAGCTCCTTCCGCTGCTCGTCGGTCAGGTCCGCACCGGCAGCCGGAATGTCGTAGCGGCCGTCCTTCTCTGGGGCGGTCTTGACCGTCTGGACGCAGAGCGGTGTTCGCTGGGCATCGAGCAGCACGATCCGAAAGCCGTTCAGTCGTGCTCCGATGCCGGGGGAGTCGGTCCGGTTCCAGATGGCCACCTTCTCGATGTTGACGGCCTGCCCCAGGTCGACTTCCCACCAGGGATCGTTCTGCTTCTCGGTATGCGTGGTCGATTCTGCGTTGAAGTAGTGACCGTCCGTGTTGCCGTCGATCGCCAGCTTCGCCGGTCCGTTGTAGCCGACACTGCTCTGCGACGCGGTACCTTTCGTGGCGACGTTCGTGCCATCGGCGAAGACCTGCACTTCCGCGAGTGAGAGCATCCGATCCTTGCCGGGCAGCTCGATGCGGACGAACCGGGTCAGCAGGGGCCCGTCCGACGGCTCGGCGAGCGTCCCCGACTCACGCGCCTGCTGCAGTGCCGCGTCGAGCCGCTCCTGTGCCGCGGCACGCTGAGAGGCGAGCTGCGCCTTTTGCGCCTGCTGATCCTCGGTGAGGATGGCGAGCGTGGGGGCCTCGTCGCGGCGGTCGGCGTCTGCGGTCTGGTTCAGGATGTCGAAGACGCGGTAGTACTCTTCCTGCGTGATCGGATCGTACTTGTGCGTGTGACACTGGGCGCATCCCATCGTCACGCCCATCCAGACCTGCAGCGTCGTGTTGACGCGGTCGACGATTGCGACGTTGCGGAACTCCTCGTCGTCGGTCCCTCCTTCGCTGTTCGTCATCGTGTTGCGATGGAAGGCGGTCGCGATGAGCTGGTCGTCGGTCGGTTCCGGCAGCAGATCGCCGGCCAGCTGCTCGATCGTGAACTGATCGAACGGCATGTTGCTGTTGAGCGCCCGGATGACCCAGTCACGGTACATCCAGATTGTCCGCGGCGGGTCATCCGCGTAGCCGGCCGAGTCGGCGTATCGCGCCAGATCGAGCCACATTCGGGCCCACTTTTCGCCGAACTGCGGCGACTCCAGCAGCCGGTCCACCAGCTTCTCGTACGCATCGGGCGAGGTATCGCTGACGAATGCGTCCACCTCTTCGATCGTCGGCGGCAGCCCGGTCAGGTCCAGCGAGACCCGGCGGATCAGCGTGTAACGGTCCGCTTCCGGGGCGGGCTCGAGTTGTTCCTCCGCCAGACGGGCCCGGACGAAGTGATCGATCCCGTTCCGGCACGCGTCGGTGTTTGCGACCTCGGGCAACGCGGGACGGCGGGGCGGGACGAAGCTCCAGTGCTGTGCGTATTCGGCTCCGGAGGCAATCCACTTTCGGAGTGTGTCGATCTCCTCGGGCGTCAGCGGCGGTCCCTGGGATGCGGGCGGCATCCGCAGGTCGGGATCATCGCTCGTGACCCGTTCGATCACCGCGCTGGCGTCCGGATCGCCCGGGACAATCCCGTGCACGTCGCTGTACAATTCGCGAATGGCGTCCTCGCGAACGTCCAGACGCAGGTCCGCCTCGCGGGCCTCGGCATCGGGACCGTGGCAACTGTAGCAGCGGCCTGAGAGAATGGGACGAACATCGCGGTTGAAGTCGACCTCCGACGCGACGGCACTCAGGGTGCCGGTCAGGAGCATCAGACAGACCGCGGAAACCCGACAGAACATCGACCGTCGTTGCGACATGGCACCGGCAGGACAGGAGTCAACTGGCTGGACGGAACCGGGGTCCACAGGACGGACCCGGGCAGGAAACCCGCATCCAGCATTGTATGCCGATCAGTCTCCGTCCGCTACACGAACGTCCGCTTCCACTTGCACCGCACTGTCCCGAACCGCAGATAACGCAGTATCACCATGAACGCACCCCGACGTGCCGTCGTCCTCGTCAGCGGCGGACTCGACTCCGCCACCACCCTCGCGATCGCCCGCAGCGAAGGGTTCGAGTGCTATGCTCTCTCGTTCGACTACGGGCAGCGGCACCGGTTCGAACTGATCGCCGCGGACAACGTCAGCCGGCAGCTGGGGGCCGTCCGTCACTCGACCTGCCGGCTCGACCTGCGGGTTTTCGGCGGGTCGGCTCTCACCGACGAAATCGACGTTCCCAAGGACCGCGACGACGACACGATGTCGGACGGCATCCCCGTTACCTACGTCCCGGCCCGCAACACGATCTTTCTCTCCGTCGCCCTGGGATGGGCCGAAGTCCTCGATGCCTTCGACATTTTCATTGGCGTGAACGCGGTCGACTACAGCGGGTATCCCGATTGCCGGCCGGAGTTCATCCGCGAATTCGAAACACTCGCCAACCTTGCCACGAAGGCGGGCGTCGAGGAGACCGGCCGGTTTCGCGTTCACTCACCCCTGATCGAACTGACCAAGGCGGAGATCATCCGCCGGGGAACCGACCTGGGGGTCGATTACGGTCTGACGCACAGCTGCTACGATCCGGACGAGAAGGGACGCGCCTGCGGCCGCTGCGACTCCTGCCAGCTTCGCCTGAAGGGGTTCGCCGAGGCGGGCCTGACCGATCCGGTCGAGTACGCCCCTCAATCCTGAATCCTTCGCATTGGTGAGAGCAATGCAGGGGACCACGCCCCGGAGGATGAAGATGGAGGGGAGCCGGGTGGCATGCTTGCCCCTTCAGGCAAGCATGTCCGTGTGTGCCACGGGCTCTGCCCGTGCCTGTTCGAAGCGAAAGGGCCATCGACTGTTTTCGCAGGAGACACGGAGGTCTGCCGTGCCGCACCCCGCATCACTCAAGTTGGAGAGACCTATGCTGCAGTTCCGTGATTTCGTTCCCCGACAGCTCAGCCCGCGCGGCTTCTTTTCCACCTCCGAGTACGAATCGCTGCAGAAAGCTCTCGAGGGTGCGAACACCTGGATCGGCCAGACTGGCGTCGAGATCATCAACGTCGAGACCGTTGCACTCCCCAACATCCACAGCGAGGAAGGGAGCGAGGACGTCGAACTGCGGGCTTCCGGCGAGGTCGGAACCTACTGGCATCAGTTCATCCGCGTCTGGTATCGCGAGTGAACCCGTCGCGCCAGCATTCCGGGTGGATCGCCGGAGCACGGCTCGTGCGTCACGGGTAAACTGGCTGATGCTCGCGATATGCTTCACGACACCCCCAGACGCTCCTCCGTGACTCACCCTGCGTCACGGAGTCCCTTCGCACCGGGAGAGCGAACGCATGGACGACCTGATCCGCAGGCTGCCGAAGGCCGAGCTCCACCTGCACATCGAGGGGACGCTCGAGCCGGAGCTGATGTTCGAGCTGGCCGGCCGCAACGGCATCAAGCTGCCGTATGCGTCTGTCGACGAGGTGAAGGCTGCGTACCAGTTCACGAACCTGCAGTCGTTTCTCGATATCTACTATCAGGCGGCGGCCGTGCTGCTCACCGAGCAGGACTTCTTCGACCTGACGTGGGCGTATCTGAAGCGGGCCGAGCAGGACAACGTCCGCCATGCGGAGATCTTCTTCGACCCGCAGACGCACACGGCCCGCGGCATCGACTTCGAAACGGTCCTCGAAGGGATCACGTCCGCCCTGAAGGCCGGGCAGCGGGAGCTGGGAATCACCAGCCGACTGATCCTGTGTTTTCTCCGGCACCTCTCGGCTGAGGAAGCAATGACGACGCTGCAGCAGGCGCTGCCGTACCGCGAACAGATCGTCGCCGTCGGACTCGATTCCTCCGAAGTCGGCCATCCGCCGTCGAAGTTCAAGGCGGTCTTCGACGAGGCCCGCCGGCAGGGATTCTTCACCGTGGCCCATGCCGGGGAAGAAGGTCCGCCGGAGTACATCCGCGAATCGCTCGACCTGCTGCACGCGGCGCGGATTGAGCATGGTGTTCGCTGCATGGAGGATCCCGTCCTGGTTGCCCGCCTGCGGGAGGAGCAGATCCCGCTGACCGTCTGCCCGCTGTCGAACGTGCGGCTGCGCGTGTTCGAGCGGATTGAGGATCACCCGCTGCGGCGGATGCTGGAAGCGGGCCTGTGCGTGACGGTCAATTCGGACGACCCGGCGTACTTCGGCGGGTACATCGGCGAGAACTTCGAGGCCGTCACCCGCGGCCTGGGGCTGTCCCGCGAGCAGGTGCTTCAGCTCGCCCGCAACTCATTCGCCGCGGCGTTTGTGGATGAGGAGAGGAAGGCGGAGCTGATCGCGGAGCTGGAGGCAATATAGAGTGCCGTCGCCGGGGGCGACGCACCATCCGACGTCGTGAACGGGTTCTGCAGCGGTCGGTGCGTCACGGGCAACTCGGCTGATACACGCCGCACGGTTCCCGCTTCTCCCCGGTGCTCTGCCGTAACGCACCCTGGGGCACTGACACCCGTAATGCCGTTGGTTGGACATGCAGTCTCACGTTCTGGTTCAGGCGATGGTGGGAGCCATTGGAGTATTATTACCCCCTACCTCAGCAACCCACTGCCTCCGCTCGTCGCCACATAGACAAAGGCAAGCATGAGATTTCCCAGGAGCAGAGCCCCCCAGAACGTCCAGTGATACAGATCAAACTGGTTGACACTCGCGTGCGCTCGCGCGAGGCGGCCCTCAACTGAGGAGGGTGGTGCCAGCAGCTCGAGCAGCCCGACTCGCGTCTGTGTGAGGTGGGTTTCCCACCCCATCCCCTGCAGGTCCAACCTGGTTTCGACTCGCTGGAGGTAGGCCGCGATCCGGGAGATTCCCCGTTCGAGAGTCCGCCATCGAAGCCAGAAGAGAATGCTCAGGGCTGCGGGGATGAACAGGACGGGAATGCTGGCCGGCTGCCAGTCATGGGTTGCCAGCCAGGACCAGATCGCCCCGGATGCGATCAGCGCCGTTGCCTCGTTCTGGACCAGTTGCCTGACGAGGTTGCCGATCTCGCCGCGAAGTAGCGCGTGTTCTGCAAGCAGAAACGCACGCGTATTGTCCGTAAGCGGTTCGTCGCTGTGATGTTCTTCCATCGTGCGGCCTGTCAGGAATGAATTGCAACGTGTGGAAAAGCGAATCTGATCGACTTCAGACTACGATTGATGCGAGCTGCGATCAACTGTTGCAGAAGTGGGTCGTCGCGGCTGGTTCACCCCGGCCTCACGCAGTGGCCCTCGGCTGACGTGTCCAGCATTACGCACATCGTGTTGATGCACTCGCTGGTGCTTCGTGCCGGTATGGCTACGTCGAACGACGCGCACCACGGGCGAAGGCTCACAAACAGACTTCGATCGGTGCGTCGCCTCCGGCGACGGCTCCCTACGCGTCTTCGCGACCCGGACGGGCAAGTTGTCCGGGCTACCCGGGAGTAAGGCTTGAGGCTCGTGACGCGAGGCTTGAGGGACCGGCATGGCCACTGCGCTGCGTCGGGTGCCATGCCCTCACGCCGAAGGCGGGTGGGCATGCGGGAATACCAGCACGATCGGGCAGCCCGCAGGAGGCCAACTGTCATTCAACCCACGTGTCTGCCTTACAGAGCAAACATCCCACCCGGGAGCCATTCGCCGAGACTCTCACGCCTCACTCCTCGGCCCTTCCTGTTCCGCGGCTGCGCTCGCGTTCTTTCAATTTGGGGTTGCAATCCGCTGTGTGTGTGTATGACGATGTGTTGACACGTCTACCACATAATCCGGGTTGGCACAAACAAAGAGGAGAGACCAGGCGATGTTGACACACTTCCGCCGTAGTCTTTTCCTTTTCAGTCTCGCTGCCGGCGTGGGGCTCGTTGCGCTCAGTGTCCAGCACGTTTCGGCTGGATGCTACGTGCAGCACTACGACAACGCCGCAAATGTCGGATGCCCCGTCGGAGATGTGTTGAGCCAGGGGCCATGCAATCTCGGGAATTGTATTCCACCCGGAGCAGGCGCTGGCTATTGTGGTGACGATGTCCTTTCGAACACGGTGCGGACCGGCGTCAGCCTGGTCGACGAGCCAGGGGCCGGAGGATATGTCATGGGGGCGGATTACTGCTATCGGCAGTGCGACTGCACCGGTTACTTTCTCGGCACAGTCACAAAAACCTGTACGGGGTGGTTGTGTGGGTACGCCTCAGGGCCGTGTGGCAGGACAACAACCACATGGTCCGCGCAGCATACGGATGATACCTCCTGTACACCTGGAGCGTGACCGCCACGCATATCGGTGATTTCATGGTGGTCCGACAACTGTGGTTTCTTGCTCTTCTATTGACCTGGTCGGTGTCTAGCGCGACTGGCGCGGACGCGGAGTTAGTCAACATTTACAAGAAGGTCGAGGCTGGCCACGAAAAACTTCGCGGGTGCATCTCAAACCTGTCGGGGACGATAACGTGCTGGAGATGCGACATTGCCGATGTCGCATCGGCGCGGAACAATTTGCTGTATCGCGCCCGGTTTATGGTGAGTGGAGACAGTCGGCGACTGGACTATCTTCAAGACGCCGAAGACGACACTGTCATCGCGACACTTCTTCTGACGCCTGCCGAGTGTGTTTATTTTTCCAGAGGTCGGCAAGGAGAGCCGTCTCGCCTGACTCGATACCCCTTGGGCGAGCAGAACGAAGTCGCTTGGAGAGTTCGCACGCAACTCGACATTCCCCTTCGATACTGTGTCACCTTCGGTCGCGATCCCGTGCTGCGACTCTTCCAGTTGGCGGGAGCACATGTGGACGACACATCGAGCCCTCAAATGGCAGTTGTTGCGACCGATTCTGGAGACCAGAAGCTGACAGCCTGGTTTGATGCGCAAAAATCCTATGGGCTGCGTCGGATCGAGCAGAGAAGGATTGACGACGGTTACGAGACAGTCGCTTCACTGGATGTCCGGCTTCAAGAACTTCCGGGCACCGATGCCGGTTGCTTTGCCGTCGCACGAGCGGTGGTCCGCGCAACACAACAGGTCGTTGGTGCCGAACCGGGAGCCGCTCCGCTGATGTCTGACTGTCGGGTGTACGAGGTCAGCCGCCTTTCCACCGCGAACCTCGCTCCCTCGCTCTTCACATCCGAGTCCTTGGTCGGCGCGACGAAGCAAGTGCTGATCGACACTGTCGACACTGATGGCCAGCATTCGATTGACCACAAGCAGAATGGCCTGCCGGTCAGTGGCCTCCCATCTCGGGTTACACCACTTGCAGAGTCACGGAGCGACGCTACAGAGCGCGCGACATACATCATCATTGCCAACGTGCTTGTGCTTGGAATGTTAGCCGCGGCGATCTTTGTGAAGCGAATGCGCCGGCGGCGTTAGCCGACGTTGTGTTCCCTCGTCCACAATCGGTGGGCTATCCGATGCGACATTGCAACACTCTTCTGCCCGAACGCGCCTCACTCAACAGTGGCCTCGCTATATCGGCAGCACTCGGCCTCGTCCTGCTCTCTGGAGGGTGTTCACAACCAACCTCTGAGCTATACGTTGCTGCGCCAGACGCGACTTTCACTGAACTTGATGATAACGGAACAGTGTCTGCAGCGTTTGAAGTCGTGAACCGAAGCTCTGATGTCGTAGAGATCACCGGCACGACCGTCTCCTGCGGCTGTTCGCATCTCGAATTGTCAGCAAACGTGATCGAACCGGGAAACTCAATAACGGCAACCTTCATTGCGGACGTCCACGACCGAATCGGGAACGCCTGGTTCACCGCGGTCTTGTCCACGAACAGCCCTCGGGTTCCCGAATTGCACATCCGAATGAGCGGTACAATCCGCGCCAACAAGCTGGATGGAGCGATCGTCTTCGATATTGGCAGGTTTCTTCCCGGCGCAGACATTGATGAGGTAATTACGCTTTCGAAAACAGGCTTCCCGGACGCGACGCTGTCCGTCGTCAGCTCGGATGAGATTCGTGCGGAAGTCCTCCGCCAGAATGTCGAGCCTGAGAAATTCAAGATTCGCTTGAGAGGAACCAGCCCCGTCGCACGGGGGGAGTTCGAGCGAACCGTGGACGTGGAAGCGAGTCGTTACATTTGGGAGAACGCGACTCTGTCAGCGCGTGGCGTTGTCCTGGACCGGTGGGACGTCCCGAGCGATGCTTTCATGGGCCTTGTTCCACGGCACGCATCTCGCACTGAAACCGTTGAAATCCGGGATCGGTTTCCAGAGCTTGGACGACCGGGGAGATTACCTGTGGCAAGCGTTGGCAATAAGTCACTTTCCGCGACATGCAGGTTCGATGCGGGCGGGGCGATCATGCTCGACCTGGAACTGCAACACACGCAATCCGGACCAGTTGAGATACCGGTGGACCTGCTCTTTCCCGGAACTCATAATGAGGCACACACCGTCGTCGTGCACGCTCTTGGCGAATAAACGGCGCGAATCATCACCATTCGTGGCGCCACAGCGTTGTCACCCTCGGGTTTCATCGGATGTCTGCAGTCGTCGAAATCTATGAAGCGCAGAGCTCGCAGGAAGCGCATCTGGCACGACACGTGCTCCAGGAGGCGGGAATTGAAGCCGTCGTCGTGGGTGAAGCGCTCGGCACAACCCATGGGGGCGGTTTCGTCGGTCCGATGAATCGTGTCGCCATCGCGGTGAAGATGGCAGACGCGAAACGTGCGAGAGCCGAAATCTCGAAACGAATCCCGCCGCGCGCCACCAGCGGTCCGGAGCAGCGAGGCCATTTGTGGTGGCGAATTCTGATGGTGACCGCGTCTGCGGTGATCGGCGTGACAGCAATTGCAATTGCAGCGGACGGGCAACTGCCAGTGACAATACTGGGAGGTGGATTATGGGCGGCTGTGACAGTCGCGGCAGCCCTCGGCCTGTACCGGCGACGACGCAGGAGGACACAGGATCGATAGCGTACCGAAGCAGCATTGCTGCACGTCGATGAACAGCGCGAATTCCCCCCCCTGCTTACGGGGCTGACTGGCAGCCGGCAGGAGGCGATCAGTCGTTTAACGCAAATTCCCGTCTTGCAGGGCCCGGATCCCATCTGGGAGCCCTTCGCTGACACTCTTACGCCCCACAACCTGCGCGTTCCGGTTCCGCGGCTTCGCTCGCGTAACTCGCTCCAGCCACGGCCACCCATCGGAGATAACACACCGGGCTCGCCTGGTTCCGCTCCTTCACGGTCGCGGCTCGTGTTGCTGCGCGTTTCAGGCGACATCGGTCCTGCCGGGCTTTTGTCCTTCCTGACGCGTTGGTATACCCTGCGATCGATGCGGCAGACGAAGCGTGTGCGACTGGTGTGTATCTGGCGGGACGTGAGGAAGCGGCTGCGTGAACGACGAGGGACTGCAGGAATTCGAGCAGTTTGAGACGCTGTGCGTCGAAGAGACCGGCCCCTGGCCGTTTGTCACCCGCAGAGTCTTTGAACTCTCCGACCGGTCGCGGTCCGTCTGGACGTCGCGCGAACACCGCAAGGGCCTGCCACATGTCGAAGGCGACGACACCGTTGCGACAAGAGCGGACTGGCACTGCCTCTGGATGCCCCGCTCGCTGAACTGGTGGATCGGCACGATCTTCGCGATCGGTGCGCTGCTGTTCTCTGCCGGGAGCGCTCTCAGCCTGGCGCCGGCCGCTGCTGCTGACATCGGCATCAGGCTGTCGCAGATCAACGCGATCTACTTTGCAGGATCGATTCCGTTCACGATCGCTGCCTACCTGCAGCTGTTTCAGGCGGCGAATGCGGGCGAGTTTCGCCCCAGCGGTCCGAACGTCGCCGGTCGCGTGCGGCTGTTCGGCTGGCAACCGAAGGAGGCGGGCTGGCTGAGCTGTGCCCTGCAGTTCGCCGGCACGCTGCTGTTCAACGTCAATACGTATGATGCGATGCATCCTGCGCCGGACTGGCTGCGGCAGGATCTTGCCATCTGGGTGCCGGACTTCGTGGGGTCGGTGCTGTTTCTGGCGTCGGGATATCTGGCCTTCATCGAAGCCGGCCACGCCCACTGGTCCTGGCAGCCGGCGCGGATCTCCTGGTGGGTGACGTTCGTCAATCTGCTCGGCTGTGTCGGCTTCATGATCTCGGCTCTGTTTGCGGTGGTGCTGCCGGGGCCGGCGGACGTCACGGCCGGGACCATCGCGACGGCCTTTACGCTGCAGGGGGCAATCTGTTTCTTTGTGGGGGCCTGCCTACTGTTGCCGGAAGCGTCGGGGGCGGCGCAGTAACCGACGTTGTGGGGGGGGGCTGATGTGGTCGGTGCGGTGCTTCGTCACTTACAGGCCAGAAAGCCACCCCGGAGCTCACGCTCCGGGCTCGCCGGAGATGTTCGTCGGCGTCCTCACGCCTCACGCCTCACGTCTCCCGAACCACGCCCATCACTCCGCTGCGCTCCGTTCTGAGCGTGCCACCCGGTTCCTCCGTGCCTCTGTGTCTCCTATGAAAATCGACCGTGGCCCTGTCGCTTCGAGGGGACACGGGCAAAGCCCGTGGCACACACGGACATGCTTGCCTTCAAGGGCAAGCATGCCACCCGGATCGCCCTCATTTTCATCTTCCGGTGCGACGCACCGTCATGACAACTCCGTGGTTCCTTTCCTGCCGTTCCCCCGGCGTTCACGCACCGGGCTCGCCTGCCCTTTCGCGTCGGAGTTCTCAGTCCTCAGGTGGCGCAGATCCGCTTGCGTCGTCCCGGCGCACTTCGTACCGCAACTCAATCATGCTCTCGCCCATCTGCCGGACCGATGTGAGACGAAGTGCCGGGCTGAGGACTCTGCGGGGAAACAGCGGCTTCCCCTGGCCAAGCGTGACCGAGCCGACCTGAACGATGATCTCGTCCAGCAAGCCTGCATCGTGGAACTGGCCCGCAACCTCTCCACCGCCGACGATCCAGATGTTTCTGTCGCCCGCGGCTGCCCGCATTTCCTTATGGACCGAACCGACATCGCCACGCGCGAACCGGATGTCCGCCCCTTCGACGGCCGGCAGTGTACGTGAGGTGAGGATCCACGTCGGCTGCGTATAAGGCCAGGGCGATCCGACCGCAGCAGTCACGCTTTCGGAATTCGCGAGGATCCACTCGTAGGTGGTCGAGCCCATCACCAGCGCGCCGACCTGCGCGATGAACTCGGGATAGCTCGAATCCGCGGGGTCGCCGAGCGCGAAGAGCCATTCGAGCGAGTCGTCCTCGGTCGCGATGAACCCATCGAGACTGGTGGCGGTGTAGTACTGTGTCTTCATCGGTATGTCTGATGTCCTTATCCGGGTGTGGTGCCCCTGCAGGCCTGTCCAGCAGGGCGAATGTCGTACGGATTCACTCGCTGGCGCTTCGTGCTGGTATTGGACGACGTCGCCACAGAGAGCCGTTCACTCGATGCCTGGACGTCCTGGCAGCTTCTTCCTGTCGCTTTGCGACCCGGACAAACGAGTTGTCCGGGCCACCCGGGGATGTCGTCGTCGCCCTCACGCCTCGTGTCTCGAGCCTCAAGCCTCCTGAACCACGCCCATCACTCCGCTGCGCTCCGTTCTGAGCGTGCCACCCGTCTCCTCCGTGTCTCTGTGTCTCCGTGGTTCCTTTCCGGAGGTGCACTCGCTTGCGCTTCGTGCTGTTGTCGCCGCTCCCTCACGGTCGCGGCTCGGATAGCCTCCGGCGCGGGCGGCTCGTATTGCCTCTGACGGTCGCGGCTCACTTGGGGACGTTGTCCCGGTCCAGGTGCCGTGCCAGCCACGCGCGGGCCCGGTCGCGGTATTCGCTGTCGCGGTGCATCCACAGATCGGTGTGGGGATGGATGACCTTGCCCTCGGGGATGTCGAAGATCTCCTCGGCCAGCGGGCGAAGGAACGTGAAGTCCGCCAGTTCGAGGTGATCGCGGAGGAACTCGTTGCTGCTGCCGCAGACGAGCACCGGCCGGCCCTTCAGGCGTTTCAGACGCTCGAGTGCCGAGGCACGATCGCTGTCTGGATAGTTCCACTCGCGCTGGCCGTCGAAGTGGTCGTGCGTGATGAAGCCTTGCCAGAAGGCGGCAATTTCGTCGTCGGCCAGGCCGATGTAGCTGACTGCGATTGCCCCGCGCGAGAAGCCGCAGATGAACAGCCGCTCGGGGTCGCCGCCGAACTGCTCACAGATGCGGGGAAGATTCGCTTTGCAGTAGTCGATGGTCGCCTGCCGGTCGCGCCACCAGGTGAGCGCGTTCTCCTTGCCACCTTTCTCGATGCAGGGCATCGTCACCCAGATGCAGCCGACGCCCCCGGTCAGTCCGTAGCCGAGGTTCGCGTCCTTCACTTCGCCGGTCGATCCGCTGGTGGGAAACCGGTTGCCGGTGTACTCGACGACGACGGGGTATGTGCGGCCCGGCTTCCAGTCGACCGGCAGATAGAGGGCATGATAGACGTCGGTGCCGGCGTATTCGGGGGCGACCTGACGGACCCGGCGGCCGGCGGCGGGGGGCTGGTCGGTCATTTCGGGGGTGACGAGATCGCCGGTCTGCGGCAGGTCGTCAGCAGGGACGGTGGTTGCGGAGAGCAGTGCCAGCAGGAGGGCAGAGACGCACAGATGGTCATGGACTGGGTGAGGCATTGGAGAGGCCCGGGAGTTCGTGCAGGAGTAGCCGGCAGTTCCGGTGACCATCGTACCGGGGAGCGGGGCGTGCAGCGACGGTGTGAAACGTCCTGACAGCTTATTCGCTCGGGCAACGGGCAACGGGCAGACGCCCGTGGCGCACAGACAAGAGCCCGTGGCACACAGACACGTATTTGCCTTGAAGGGGAAGCATCTCACCCCGGAGCTGACGCACCGGGCTTGCCGGAGATGTTCGTCGGCGTCCTCAAGCCTCGCGTCTCGAGCCTCGTAGGGCGGTCGCCGCAGGCGACGCACCACTCGACTCCGTGAGCGTGTTGTGCAGCGGTCGGTGCGTCACGGGCGTTTCGGCTGATGGACGCCCGACGGCTCCTGCGGTTCGTCGGACGCGGGTGCCGTGACGTGCTCTGCGTCGACATCACTTTTTGCCGGCAGTTGCCTCCCGCGCCAGCAACTTCGCGTTCCAGCCGCTCGCGATCACTCCGCAGGCAGCGAAGATGCCCAGCAGCAGCAGGGGCGGCTCCAGGTAGCCGAGCAGGTGCGCTGTTCCCAGGGTTGTCACCAACACGTAGTGCCCTCCGTCACGCGTCGGTTTGTAGCCCGGCAGCACCACGTCGTCCCAGACGCGTGCCTTCTCGATCGTGGACCCGTCCTCCAGCGTCAGCTTGCGCACGGCCGGGTCGGCCAGCCGCCTGTAATCGTCTGCCGTGACGACCTGCACGTCGTAGTGCTCCGGCATCAGAATGCGGTGCTGGGCCTGTTTGTGCACGAATCGGGCGAATGCCCCGAGTATGACAATGTGACACAGGAGAGTCGCAAAGATCGCGAGCAGCAACGAGGCACGTGTCGCCGGGCTGGAAAACGACATGGTTCATCTCCTCACAGGACGCGGTGGGGGCTTCCGCGATGGTTCAGATCCCCTGGCGGGTGACGACACGGCCATCGCTATAGTGCAGTTGGACGGTCCCGTCCGTGGCGATGTGCCGGCCGGCCACCTGGCTGAACAGGGCTCCGTGAAACCCGGCGACCCAGCTTCCGACCGTCATCAGCGCCACGCATGCCGAGAGCGACAGCCAGTCGACCCGCGATCGCTCCGACGGCTGCAGTGAACGTGTCACCGGGTGTGCGGCGGCACGTTCTTCACAGACGCGACGAACCGTCTGCATGACTTCGGCGGGTGGCTCGTCCGCTCCGGTGGTGGACAGAATTTCCGCAAGTGCGCGGTCGACGATATCCTGTTGCTGGTCGGACATGGTCACTCCTCGTCGTTTCGGCTCAACCTGTGGCGCAGTGTCGCGCGGGCCCGATGAATCAGGACTCCAACGTGACTGGCCGTAATCTCCATCATCAGGGCGATCTCGCGGTTCGACAGACCGTCGATCCACCGCAGCGAGAACGCCTCGGCCTGATCAGGTGGAAGACGACTGATCTCCCGCCGCAGGTGCTCCGCAAGATCCCGGTTGTCGATCTGCTCGGAAACCTGCGTCGCCGTGGGATCGTGCGGTTCCACGTCGGGCAGTTGCCGGGCGGCGTGCCGATAACGGGACCGGAGCATGTCGAGGGCGCGGACAGTGGTCATCTGCTTCAGGAGGGCAGGCCAGTTGCGGACGGATTGCCGCTGTGACACCTCGAACGCTTCGAGCATGACTGTCTGAAGGCAGTCGGCCGCATCACTTTCATTTCCGAGCATCCGCAGTGCCGTCTTCCAGACCGCAGGCCCGAACTCGTCGAGGATCCGATTCCAATCGGGCACTGGTCGATGTCCTGCGGGTGTTGAACGAACGTCACTCCTTCAGTCGAAGCGGAGTGGACATGGATTACAGGAATCAGGGGGAAACCGGGCAATTGCTGACAGAGGGGATTCGCGGATGCCCGGCACTCGGCTGCACTGTCGGGAGTGCCGTCGTCGTTGAACGTGCATGCTTGCCTTGAGGGGCAAGCATGCCACCCCGGCCCTCACGCACCGGGCTCGCCTGGTCCTCTCCATGCCTGAGTGATTGTTTCTTCCGCTCCCTCACGGTCGCGGCTCTGAATTGTCCGCACTTGCACCGACTTCTGCCTATCCGGGACATCGCTCGCGTTGCTCGCTCCTGCCCCGGCCACCCGGTTTCTCCGTGTCTCTGTGTCTCCGTGGTGCCCCTGCCCGCCCGTTCAGCTGGGAGGCGTCCCTGCGACCCGGTCCCGGTCAACCGTGGTTCAAGCCCGGCCACGGCCCGGCTCGTTGACTTCTCACGCCGGACGACCTTATTCTGGCTTCTCCCTATTCCGATTCAATCTGCTGATTCTCAACGAGCCCGGTCCCATGATGCGCTGTGCGAAATCGGTCTGCCGTTGGCCCCTGGCATGGATGATTCTGGCCCTGCCCCTGATGGTCGGCTGCCCCGGCGAGGTTCCTTCCGGTGGTGACGGTGCTGCCGGCAGCGGCGGCACCAAACGGATCGTCATCCTCACCAACGGCGACGACCCCTTCTGGGACGCCTGCGAGGCGGGCGCCTTCAAGGCGGAAGAGGAACTCGGTCTCGCCGAGGACGGTTTGGCCGTCACCTTCGAACGGGCCGATTTCACCGTCAAGGGGCAGGTTGACAAGCTCAAGCAGTACGCCCTGCAGAGCGACATCGTCGCCCTGGGCATCTCGGTCTACAAGCCGGACAGCAAGCAGATTGCCGACGAACTCCGCAAGCTCCGCGAGCGGGGGGTGAAGGTCGTCACGATCGACGGCGACATCGACCGCGACCAGTTCCGCGATGCCCGCTTCGCCTATCTGGGGACCGACAACATCGTTGGTGGTCGTGAACTCGGCCGGGCGACGGCCGCGGTTCTGCCGGAAGGGGGCCAGTTTGCCTTCTTCGTCGGCAGCACCAGTGCCGCCAACGCGATCGCCCGCATGCAGGGCTTCATCGAAGGAGCCGGATCGAACTTCGAAGAAGTGACCCGGCTGGAAGACGGCGGCGATCGTCCCAAGGCCCGCAAGAACGTACAGGACGCTCTCGACCAGTACCCGGAGATCGATGCTCTGGTCGGCATCTGGGCGTACAACACGCCGCAGATCGTCGCAGTCGTCGAAGACCAGGGGATCCGCGACAAGACCAAGGTGGCCTGCTTCGACGCCGCCGAGATCAGCATCCGCGAGATGAAGGACGGCAACGTCGATGTGATGGTTGTGCAGAACCCGTTCCAGATGGGTTTTGTCGGCGTGCGGCTGCTCAAGGCGATGGTGGAAGACGACCAGGCGGTTATCGACGAGATGTATCCCGAGTACTCGCAGGAAGGTGAAGGGGACATCTACCGGACGGAACTGCGTGTCGTCGTTCCGGACGAAGGATCGCCCATCACGCCGGAGCTGTTCGAGGAAGGGACGACGTTCATGAAGCTGAGCGAGTTCGAAGCGTGGCTGGCTGAGCGGAACCTGACCAGTTCGTAGTCCGTCGCTGTCCTGATGCTTCCCCGTTGACGGGGCTGACCTGATCTTGCCAACCGATTCTGACTGTCTGCAGGGTTCCTGGTTCACATGTCGTCCTCCCTCCAGCCCGAACGCTCCTCCATGGCGACGTTCATCCGCAAGAACCGGAACGAGCTGGGCCTGGCGGTGGCGACGCTGGCTGTGCTCCTGTTCACGTCGTTCGTCAGCGACTCGTACCGGGCCTTCCCCGCCGAGAATGCCAAGCTGATCCTCCGTGATACCGCCCTGCTGGGGATTTTCGCGCTGGGGGCGGCGACGGTCATCATCGCCGGCGGGATCGACCTGTCGAGCGGCTCGGTCATTGCCTTCAGCGGGACAATCTGCACCGGCATTATCCTGCTGCTGGCCCCCACTGACGGCTCAACGCCGATCACCGACGATCTGCCGTTGTGGATTCTCGGCGTGGCGATCCTGGCGACGTTAGTGGCGGCGTTCCTCATCGGCAGCTTTCACACCTGGCTGATCACGGTGATCGAGCTGCCGCCGTTCGTCGCCACGCTTGCGTCGCTGGTCGGTCTGCGAAGCCTCGCCAAACTCCTCATCCAGGACATGACCCGGGTCGCGTTCGACATCAACACCGGCAAGTCGAATATCAGTATCAACGACGATACGTTTCTGGCGCTCGGCAATGAGTGGTGGATCCCGCCGACGATCTTTGTCGTCCTCTCGCTGCTGCTGTGGCTGCTGCTGTCGAAGACCGTTGTCGGCCGGCACCTGTATGCAATGGGGGGCAACGAAGAGGCCGCCCGGTTGAGCGGCATCCGGGTCGAGCGGCTCAAATGGCTGGCGTACTGCATCGGGACGATCACCGCGGCGATCGCCGGCATCCTGTACACCAGCTATGTCGGCACGGCTGAGCCGACGCGCGACGGACTCGGCTACGAACTGAATGCGATTGCTGCGGCCGTCGTGGGGGGCTGCAGCCTCGCGGGCGGAATTGGCACCGTCCCGGGCGTGATGCTCGGGGCCCTGTTCCTGCGGGTCGTGATCGACTCGGTTGCCAAGACGTTTAAGTCGCGGCCGGATCTGTTTGAAGGATTGGTGGTCGGCGTGCTGGTCGTGCTGGCGGTCGCCTTCAACGAACTGCGCGGCAGCCGGGGATTGAAGAAGCATTTCTTCCCGGGGGCCCTGGGCCTGCTCAACCTGCTGATTCTGACCGCCCTGGCCGGGACGATCACGTTCGTCACGTCGACCGAAGACAAGATGCGCAACGGACTGATTGCCGCCGCGGTGACCTTCGTGCTGCTGGCGATTCGGGCGGCGGCTGAGCGCTTCGGTGGCGACCGGGCCGCTGCCGGCTGATCTGTGTTGCGATATTCCCTCCGTGCCCGCCCCCTGCAGGTGGCCGACCCGCCATGAGTAAGACCACTTCGCCCATCATCGACATCCGCCACGTCACCAAGCGCTTCCCCGGCGTGGTGGCCCTCGATGACGTTTCGTTCGATGTCCTGCCGGGCGAACTGCATGCCGTCTGCGGCGAGAACGGTGCCGGCAAAAGCACGCTGATGAAGATCCTTTCCGGCGTCCTGCTCGACTACGAAGGCGAGGTGGCGGTTCGCGGCGAGGTGGTGAGCTTCGGCGGAACCCGCGATGCCGAGGCGGCCGGCATCAGCATCATTCACCAGGAGCTGAACCTCGTCGAGGAGCTGTCGGCGGCGGCGAACATTTTTCTCGGGCGGGAGAAGCGTTCCCGGCTGGGGCTGCTGGACGACCGGGCGATGGAACGGGAAGCGGCCGGTCTGCTCGATCAGCTGGAATGCGATATCCATCCCTCCACGCCGGTCCGCGAGCTGCGGGTTGGTGACCAGCAGCTGGTCGAAATCGCCAAGGCGCTCTCGCTCAACTCCGACATCCTCATCATGGATGAGCCGACCAGCGCGCTGACCGAGTCGGAGGTCGAGCGGCTGTACCGCGTCATCGATCGTCTGCAGGAGCGGAACGTTACGATTCTGTACATCTCGCACAAGATGGACGAGGTGTTTCGCCTGTCGGACCGGATTACCGTGCTGCGGGACGGACGGCATGTTCAGACGCTCAACCGGGCCGACACCAGCGCCCGCGAGGTAACGCACCTGATGGTGGGCCGCGAGATCGAAGAAGTCTCGTTTGCCGACAACCGTCAGGCGGGCGAGCCGATTCTCGAAGTCGAACGCCTCTACCTTCCCTGGCCGGAGCATGCCCGCGACTGGCGGCTGGAGGACGTTTCGTTCACGCTGCGGCGGGGGGAGGTGCTGGGCGTTGCCGGGCTGATGGGAGCCGGGCGGACCGAACTGCTCGAGTGTCTGTTCGGGGCCAGCGACGAGCCGCCACAGGGGACGATCCGCCTGGAAGGCCGGGAAGTGGCCTTCTCGCACCCCAGCCAGGCGAAGGCGGCCGGCATCGCCATGGTGACCGAAGATCGCAAGCGGCTGGGGCTGTTCGCCCAGATGTCGGTCCGCGAGAACATCACCATCTGCACGCTCAACGAGGCGGCGACCGGCGGCATGGTTCGCGGCGCGGCCGAGCGTCGCCAGGCGGAAGAGTCGATTGCTCAGCTCGGCGTCAAGACGGCCGGCAGTGAGGCGGCGATCACCAGTTTGTCGGGCGGCAATCAACAGAAGTGCATCATCGCCCGCTGGCTGCGGACCAACCCGAAGGTGCTGCTGCTGGACGACCCGACCCGCGGCGTCGACGTGGGAGCCAAGGCGGAACTGTACAAGGTGATCGACGGTCTCTGCCGCGAGGGCCTGGGGATCATTGTCACCTCCAGCGAGCTTCCGGAACTGATTACGCTGTGCGACCGGATGCTGGTGCTGTGTGAAGGCCGGCTGACGGGCGAACTGCAGCGCGACGAATTCACCGAACAGCGGATTATGGAACTGGCCACGCAGGCCGAACCGGTTTCGGCTTAGCGCCCGCAGTCGACCGGCCGGAGCTGTCTCTCCACGTACGAAACTGACGAACGGGAAACCCGCACATGACACGCCTCTCCTCGCTTCTGTGCCTTGCCGCCGGCATCGCCCTGACCCTCTCCGCTCTTCCCGCGCAGGCGGAGAAGCCGGTGTCCCTCTTTGACGGCAAGACGCTCGACGGCTGGGAAGTCAAACCGGCCGATCCGGGAAAGAGCCAGTGGCGGGTTGAAGACGGCATGATCGTCGCCGAGATTGACGGCGGCAAAGGCTCCGATCTGTGGACGAAGAAGTCGTACCGGGACTACGAGCTGCGGCTGCAGTACCGGACGTTCACTGAAGACTACGACACCGGCGTGTTTCTCCGCGGCAATGGCCATCAGGTGCAGATCGGTATCTCCGGCAGCCTCAAGAAGGACATGACCGCCTGCATCTACGCCCCGGCGGACAAGAAGGGGGGCTATCCCGGCCAGACTGACAAGGTGACCGCGGTGAACAAGGTCGGCGAGTGGAATGACCTGCGGATCGTGCTGACCGGCAAGCGGATTCAGACGTTCCTCAACGGCGAGCCGATGGTCGACTACGAAGGAATCGCCATCAGGGGAGAAGGCCCGATCGGCCTGCAGCTGCACGGCAACCGGACGATGAAGGTGGCGTTCCGGAATATCGAGGTGATTGAGTGAGGGGAGGGGTGAGTCTTGAGAGATGAGTCTTGAGAGCTGTAGGACCGGTTCCAGCCGGCCGGCAGACAGCCGGCCCTGGTGAGCTGATACCAGCACGAAGCGCAAGCGAGTGCACGTCCAGAAGGAACCACGGAGTTGTCATGACGGTGCGCCGCCCCGGAGGATGAAAATCGAAGCGGGGTGCCATGGCCTCGCCGCGCAGCGGAGTGGCCATGAGTCTTCCTCGAGCCTCGGGCCTTTCGGACCACGCCCATCACTCCGCTCCGCTTCGTTCTGGGACG
>ENA-ORCW01000331-ORCW01000331.1-marine-metagenome-genome-assembly--contig:-NODE-331-length-36320-cov-4.915266_pt1 | contig 36320 bp, 39 predicted proteins | sample MGYA00237784_ERZ508517 | MGnify/ENA primary metagenome ERZ508517 (study PRJEB26187, sample SAMN06268979) | marine metagenome | isolation source: Tt ae E1 feedstock associated aerobic enrichment on... | reverse complement strand
GAAGAGGAAATTCCGATCGTGCTGGAAGCCTTCGGCCAGGGTGCGGTCGCCATCAAGAGTGCCGAGCCCGGCACCGGCCTCGGGCTGTCGATCGTGCAAGCCCTGGTGAAGATGCACGGCGGCAAATTCGAGCTGAAATCAAAACTGAGACAGGGAACGGAAGTGATCGTTACCCTTCCCAGAACCCGCGTCATGAATTTCGCTGCGGGCACCACGTGGACCGCACAGGAACAGGCGGAAGAGCAAGGCGGCAGCCGAAAGAGCGCCTGATACGGTCAAATCCGGTATTCAGACTCTTGGTTCGATCAGCGTTAATCGCCGCCTTTTTCCGCAACACCGGCATCCGCGAAAGTGGCCATGCCGGAATGCATTTCGGCGGCCGCCTTGACGATGCCGGCCGCCAGAGCAGCACCGGAGCCTTCGCCCAGGCGCATTCCGAAATCCAGGAGCGGTTCCTTGTTCATGGTTTCCAGCCCCCGCCGATGGCCGGCTTCGGCCGAGACATGGGCAAAAAGGCAATGGTCCAGGCCGGCCGGATCCATGGCGTAGACGACGGCTGCCGCGGCCGTTGTCACGAATCCGTCGACAACCACCGGCACGCGCTGCAGGCGGGCGGCGATGATGAGGCCGGCCATTGCCGCGATCTCGCGACCGCCGAGGCGGCGCAGCACTTCAAGCGGATCGGACAGGTGCGCCTTGTGCAATTCGACAGCGCGCGACACCGCGCCAACCTTGCGCTTCAGCACATCGCCGGCCGAGCCGGTTCCCGGCCCGACCCACTCTTCCGCCGTTCCTCCGTAGAGGCCATGGAAGATCGCGGCCGCGACGGTCGTGTTGCCGATCCCCATCTCGCCGATGCACAGGAGGTCGATGTCGGTGGGTACCGATTCGAGCCCGTAGAGCAGTGTCGCCACGCAGTCGCGCGGCGACAGCGCCGGCTCCACCGCAATATCCCCGGTCGGCACCTCAAGCGCGAGTTCGAAGACCTGGAGGCCGAGCCCGAAGCTCTCGCAAAGCTGGTTGATGGCCGCGCCGCCTGCCTGGAAATTGGCCACCATCTGGGCGGTCACCGCCTGGGGATAGGCCGCGACCCCTTGCGCGACGACACCATGATTGCCGGCGAAGACGGCGACCATGGCGTTCTTCACCCGAGGCGGGGTCCTGCCCTGCCAGGCCGCCAGCCATTCCGCGATGCCCTCCAGCCGGCCGAGCGATCCCGGCGGCTTGGTGAGCGAGAGATCGCGCGCCCGCGTCGCGGCCCTCGCCTCCTCGTCGGGGCCCGGCAGATCGTCCAGAAGGGTGCGCAGATCGTCGAACGGACCGGAACGGCCTGCAATATCGGCGGACATGAAGAACCTCGCTTGAACACCAGAGCAACCTGCGTCCAGTTGGCCGCAGACAAGTTGCTCTAACACTTTAAGACCGAGCAGGCTGCCTCCGGTTGGCCGCAGGCAAGTTGCTTCAGCACCTTAAGACCGGTCAACCTGCAATCAGGTTGGTCCAGCGGCTGTGGACAGGCCGCGGCCAGTGCCGCTATAGCCCGTTGAGCGCCGCCGGAGAACCCCGCATGACGACAGACGATCCTGCCAACCGTCCCTTTCTCGATCCGCCGGGCTGGGCCCGGGACCTCGGCGACTGCATGCGCTTCCTCACGCGCATCCCGCTTCGCCCCGCCAATGGCGAGATGGCGCCCATCTCGCACACCATGCGCGCCTTTCCGCTCGTCGGCGCGCTCCTGGGGGCGGCCGGCGGTCTCGTCTTCGCGCTGTGCGCCGCTCTCGGCCTGCCCTCCCCGATCTGCGCAATCGCGACGGTTGCCGCCCTCATCGCGCTCACCGGCGCCTTCCACGAGGACGGCCTTGCCGACACCGCCGACGGCTTCGGCGGCGGATGGCGGCGCGAGGACAAGCTCGCCATCATGCACGACTCGCGGCTCGGCACCTATGGCGCCGCCGCTCTCTTCCTCGATCTCGCCGCTCGGATCGCGGCCATCGCCGCCATTGGCGGTGCAGCCGGCGCCGCAGGAGCGCTCGCTGCCCTGATCGGCACCGGCGCATGGTCGCGCTCGCTGATCGTCGTCTTCCTCTCGCGCACGCCGCCGGCCCGCGACAGGGGCCAGTCCCACAGCGCCGGCAATCCCGACGCCACCACAGTGCGCCATGCCGTCGTCGCGGGCGGCGCCATCGCGGCAATCGCCGTCCTCGCCGTCTTCGGCGTCTGGTCCGCCCTTGTCGCTTTTGCCGCAAGCCTGGGCGCCCTGGTGCTTGTCAGGCGGCTCTGCCTCACCCAGATTGGCGGTCATACGGGCGACACGGCGGGCACCGTGCAACAGGCAAGCGAGATCGCCATGCTGCTCGCCCTCGTCGCCATGCTGAACGCTGGATGAGGCCTCCGGCCATGACCGCCCGCACACCGCCGCGCATCGAATCGCCCTGCATCCAGGTCTGCGTCGTCGACGCAGACAGCGGCTACTGCATCGGCTGCGGGCGCACGCGTGGCGAGATCGCCGGCTGGATCGGCTTCACGCCGCAGGAGCGCCGTGCCGTCATGGAAGCCCTGCCGGAGCGCCTGTCCGCCCTCACGCGCAACCGGGCCCGCAAGGGCGGCGCCCGCGCCCGCCGCCGCGTGCCGCAGGCATAGAGGGAGCGGCTGCACGGGGCAAAGCGGACGGCCCCACCTTGCCGTAACCGGCATTTCCCCCTATCTGCCAAGGGAAGCGGCCACCGGGCGCCCGCGCCCCAACGGAGACCCCATCCCTCCCATGCGTTACTGGATCGGCATCGCCATCGTCGTCCTGGCGGCCTTCGTGCTCGTCCTCATGGACAATCCGGGCGCCAGGTTCGGCCTGACCAATGCCGACTTCGCCGCACTCGCCAGCCGTATCGCGCTCCTCGTCCTGATCGGCGGCGGCGTGATCCTCGCCTATCGCAACCGCGGACGCGAGGCGGTTCGCCATGCCGCGATGTGGCTCGCCTTCGCGCTGGTTCTCCTCGTCCTCTACAGCTACCGCCACGATCTCGCCGCCATCGGCGACCGCGTCCTCGGCGAGCTGATCCCCGGCATGCCGGCGATCTCGACCGCCGTCCGGCCCGATGGCGGGCGCGAGCGCATCGTCACGATCCGCGCCGCGATCGACGGCCATTTCAACGTGCGCGCCCGCATCAATGGCCGCACCGTCGACATGGTGGCCGATACCGGCGCGTCCGTGGTGACGCTGACCTACGAGGACGCGATGGCCGCCGGCATCGATCCTCAGACGCTGTTCTTCTCCGTGCCCGTCAGCACGGCGAACGGGCGCACGGAGGCCGCGCCCGTGCGGCTCGACAGCGTGTCGGTCGGCGGCATCGATGTGCGCAATCTGCGCGCCCTCGTGGCCCGCCCCGACAGCCTGTTCAAGAGCCTGCTGGGCATGAACTACCTGCGCGCCCTGGCGAGCTTCGAGGTCAGCGGCGATGCGCTGGTCCTGCGTCAGTGACGTAAAATCCGATCAATAATTCAGTGTTTTAAAATCGTTTTTTGATCAATTTAATCCAGTTGAATGTGACAGTGTCGCCGGCGCATTCTACGACCCTCTCGCGCCCACCCGAAAAATGGTCACACTTGTTGCGACAATGCCTGCCCGACAGGAACGGACAATACGGAGAGCCTGACGATGGACCTGAAACCCCGGGCCGACCTTGTGCCGAACACCCGCGCCTATGAGGAGATCCCGCTGGTCAAGCCGACGGGGTTCCGCGAATACGATGCGCGCTGGCTGTTCGGCAGCGAGATCAACCTTCTGGGCGTCCGCCTGCTCGGCATGGGACTCGGCACCATGCTGCACGAGCGCGGCGTGCGTCCGGAGATCGTGGTCGGCCATGACTACCGGTCCTATTCGTCCTCCATCAAGCAGGCGCTCATCGCCGGGCTTCTGGCGTCCGGCTGCACCGTCCACGATATCGGGCTCGCCATGACGCCCATGGCCTATTTCGCCCAGTTCGACCTCGACGTCCCGGCTGTCGCCATGGTCACCGCCAGCCACAACGACAATGGCTGGACAGGGGTCAAGATGGGCATGCAGCGCCCCCTCACCTTCGGGCCCGACGAGATGGGCGCGCTCAGGGACATCGTCATGGAGGGCCGGGTGACGCTGCGTCCGGGCGGCGAGCTGAAGCTCGTGCCCGACATGGCCGAGCGCTACATGGCCGACCTCTCCGACAGGCCGAAGCTCACCCGCAAGCTCAAGGTCGTCGCGGCCTGCGGCAACGGCACGGCGGGGGCCTTCGCGCCGGAGGTGCTCAGGCGGATCGGCTGCGAGGTCGTGGAGCTCGACTGCACGCTCGACCATTCCTTCCCGCGCTACAATCCGAACCCCGAGGACATGAAGATGCTGCACGCGCTGGCCGAGGCCGTGACGGAGACGGGGGCCGATATCGGCCTCGGCTTCGACGGCGACGGCGACCGCTGCGGCGTGGTGGACAACAAGGGGCGCGAGCTCTTCGCCGACAAGGTGGGCGTGATGCTCGCCCGCGACCTCTCCGCCCTTCATCCCGGCGCGACATTCGTGGTGGATGTGAAGTCGACCGGCCTGTTCCTGACCGACCCCGTGCTCCGGGAGAACGGCGCGAAGGTCGATTACTGGAAGACCGGCCATTCCCACATCAAGCGGCGCTGCGCGGAGATCAGCGCGCTCGCCGGCTTCGAGAAGTCCGGCCACTACTTCTTCAACCCGCCCGTGGGGCGCGGCTATGACGACGGCCTGGTCTCCGCCATCGCCATCTGCGACATGCTGGAGCGCAATCCCTCCAAGTCCATGGCCGAGCTGCGCGAGGCCCTGCCGCAGACATGGGGCTCGCCCACCATGTCGCCGCACTGCCCCGACGAGAAGAAATACGAGATCGTCGACCGGGTCACCCGCCACTATCAGCGCCTCGCCGCCGACAGCGGCCAGATCGCCGGCCTGCCGATCCGCGAGCTCGTCACCGTCAACGGCGTGCGCGTGACGCTCGCCGACGGCACATGGGGCCTCGTGCGCGCCTCCTCCAACAAGCCGGAGCTCGTCGTGGTCTGCGAGAGCCCGGAATCGGAGGACATGATGAAGGCGATGTTCAAGAACATCGACCTGCATCTCTCCGATTACCCGGAGGTCGGCGAGTACAACCAGAAGATCTGAGACACCGGCCGAACCGCCGGCCGCAAGGGCGTCATCGGACTCGCGAATCCGGCCTTACGCCGGCACCGCCTCGCTGTCCGCAACCGCCCGGAGCGCCTCGCGGATCACCTCGACGCCGGCGCCCGGTCGATGGGCGTTCTCGCTGAGATGCCGCCGCCAGCCACGCGCGCCCGGCACGCCGTGAAACAGGCCGAGAATATGGCGCGTCATCGCCTTGAGCGGCACGCCGCAGGCAAGCTCGGCCTCCACATAGGGCAGGAAGCGCTCCACGATCTCCCCGCGCGTCGGCACCGGCGCCGCCGGATCGAAGAGGCGCCGGTCGGCCTCGGCCAGCACATAGGGGGTGTGATAGGCCGCGCGCCCGAGCATCACCCCGTCGACCCGGGCGAGATGGCCTTCCGCCTCGTCGAGCGTCTGGACCCCGCCATTGAGGACGATGTCGAGATCGGGACGGGCCGCCTTCAGCCGGTAGACCCGCCCGTAGTCGAGCGGGGGAACCTCGCGGTTCTCCTTCGGGCTCAGACCCTGGAGCCAGGCCTTGCGGGCATGCACGACGAAGCGCCGGCACCCCGCCGCCGCCACCTCATCGACGAACCGGGAGAGCGCCTCCTCCGCGTCCTGGTCGTCGATGCCGATGCGGCACTTTACGGTCACCGGCACGGCGACGGCGGCCCGCATGGCCGCCACGCAGTCCGCGACCAGCGCCGGCTCGGCCATGAGGCACGCCCCGAAGCGGCCCGACTGCACCCGGTCCGACGGGCAGCCCACATTGAGATTGATCTCGTCATAGCCGAAGCCGGCACCGATGCGCGCCGCCTCCGCGAGCAACTCCGGCTCGCTGCCGCCGAGCTGCAGCGCCACCGGGTGCTCCTGCCCGTGAAAGCCGAGCAGCCTCCGCCGGTCCCCACGCACCACCGCCTGCGCCGTCACCATCTCCGTATAGAGCAGCGCATGGCGCGATATGAGGCGCAGAAAGAACCGGTCATGCCGGTCCGTCCAGTCCATCATGGGAGCGACGGACAGGCAGGAAACGCCTGACATGTCCTGTTCTCTGTTTTCTTCAGTCACCTGCACCCCCCTCCGGTCCGTCCTGTTTCCGCTCGTTCCGTAGCAGATGAGGAGGCCGTCATGGGTTCGATCGCCATGCGCAAACGGAAGAATGGCAGCGCCGGCTGTCCGGCTATATGGCACGTGTGGGCGTGATGCGCGAGGGCTCTACCTATCACGAGACGTAGGCCGTTGACAGACGGCCGGCCGGGGCGCGAAGGTCGAACGGGCCCTCATCCATCCGCCCATCCCTTCACAAGCTGCGCAACGAGGACTTCCGGCCGATCCTCCTGCACCAGATGCCCTGCATCCGGTACCGGGATGCAGGCGCTTCCGGCGATTGTCGCGGCCAGCGCCTCGCCCTTCTCATAGGGGATCCAGCCGTCGTTCCGGCCCCAAAGGACCGTCACCGGACAGTCCATCCTGTCATAGAGCGGCTCGACCTCGTCGGTGTACTTCTGGTCCATCTGCGCGATCTGGCGGTAGAACGCCGGTTGCCCCACCGGGCCGAGCCAGGGCGCGGAGTAGACCTCCAGCGCCTCCTCCGACAGCGGGTTGTGCGCGGCGGTCTGCAGATAGGCCCGCAGCACCGCCCGGTGCATATAGTCCGGCATGCTCGAGAACGCCGCCTCGTGCTGGCGCACATGCTGGACCAGCGGCGAGCCCCAGGGGGCCAAGGCCACGGCATCGAAGATCGTCAGCGAGGCATAGCGCAAGCCGTTCAGGTAATAGCCGCGGAGCGCCGTGGCACCGCCGAAATCGTGCGCCAGAACCTCCGGCCGGTCGAGGCCCCATTCCGCGAACAGGGCGGCGAGAACCCGGTTCTGTACGGCCAGCGAGACATCCTGCCCCTCCCGCATCTCGGACTGACCGTATCCCACAAGGTCGAAATAGTAGACCGTTCTCCGGTCCGTCAGCGGCGGCACGATCCGGCGCCAGACCTGGGAGGAAAACGGCGTTCCGTGAATGGCGACAAGCGGCGGGCCATCGCCGGATTTCCCCCAGCGGACGGCATTGCCCTCGATGATCGACGTGTTCGGCAGATTCAGCATTTCGGCGACTCGCATTGACATTTAGCTAATTGACGATATGAAAAGGCCATGGACAGATCAACCCAAATCAAGGCCATGTCCAGCGAGCCCCGGCTGAAGATCCTGCGGCTGCTGGCAGACCCGCAGACCCATTTCGGCCATCAATGGTCGGCCGATCCCGTCGAGTTCGGCGTCTGCATGACCATGATCGCCGAGGCGCTGGAACTCGCCCAGCCAACCGCCAGCCGGCATGTGGACCTGCTGAAGCAAGCGGGCTTCATCACCGTGCGGAAACACGCGAAATGGTCCTATTGCAAACGGGATGAGGCAGCGATCCGGGACTATTTGAGCTGGCTGGGCACGGAGCTTTGCACAGAACTTTCCGCGCGGACCCAGCCCCCCGCTCTCCTGTAACCCTACCATCGACAAAACCGGTGTCCGGCCGCGCTTCGGCCGGTCATGCGGGTACCGGTCAATCCTCCGCGCCGTCTTCCGGTGCCGGGCCGGTATAGTGCGCCCGTGGGCGGATCAGCTTGCCCTCGCCATATTGTTCCAGGGCATGCGCAATCCAGCCGACCGTGCGGCCGACGGCGAAGAGGACATGACCGCTGCCGGGTGGCAAGCGGAACGCCCGGCAGATCGCGACCAGCGCGAAATCGACATTCGGCAGCTTGCCGACCGTATCCGCCATCACCGAGACAAGCGCCTCCCGCTCCCGGTCCGGCGGAAGAAGCGGAAGCAGCGCCGCCGCCCTCGGATCCCCCTCGGGATAGAGCGGATGGCCGAAGCCGGGCACCCCCTCGCCCCGCCGCAGCCGGATCTCGACAGCCGTTTCGGCATCGCCCTCGCACTCCTCCAGCAACCGTTCGACAAGGCTGGTCGTTCCCCCATGCAGCGGACCGCTGAGCGCAGAGAGACCCGCATTCAGACAGGCGCCCAGCGAGGCGCCGGTCGAGGCGACCACGCGCACAGCAAAGGCCGAGGCGTTCAATTCGTGATCGGCCAGCAGCACCAACGCCCGCCGGACGACCTCCGCCGCCGCCGCATCGAGACCCCAGGCCGTCGAGAGATGCTCGTGAACCGGGCGCTCCCCCGGCACGGTGGCGCTGGCCGCCGCGGCGATGGCCCGTAGCAAGGCAACCCCGCCGGGCCAGAGCCGCGGGCTGGCCCGTTGCCACGCGGTCGCCCGGCCCGCCGCCACGAAGGGCAGCAGAATCTGGCAGCGTTCCGTCAGGGGCAGCGCCGCCGCCCGCTCCAGCAGGCCGCCGCCCCAATCCGCGTCCGGCGCACCCGCCGCCGCGAAGGGATCGCTGTCACCGCAGGACCAGAGCAGGCGCGCGGTGTCCTCGAGCGAGGCATGTTCTGCCCATTTCCGTGCATCGTGGCCACGAAAGTAGAGGCACCCGCGATCGATCAGCGAAATCCCCGAAGACAGCACTGGAAAACCCCAGTCGAGCGTCGTCGCCGCCACCTCTCGCGGGCGCCGCCCGACGCTTTTGCGCCGCCGCATCTGTTCGATGTCATGCGGGTCGTAAAGACGCCGGCGCGGATCGCCGGCCACGTTCACCGCCCGGATCAGGCCCCGACTGACATAGGAATAGAGCGTCGCCCGGCCGATGCCGAGCGTTTCGGCCGCCTGTTCGGCGCTGAGGTAGGCTTCCGTATCGGCCATCTTCTCACATTGATTCACTTAATCAAGATTGATCGATATATGTTGAACCGTCATTTTTCCTCCTGTCAATCAGGAGGACCAAGATGACCAATCATGCGAAGTCCATCTCGCCCGCCAAGGCCGTCACCGAGACCGCCCCCGGGCTTGAGGATGTCGTTGCCGCCGAAACCGGCCTCGGCCTTGTCGACGGTGCAGCCGGTCGGCTCGTTCTGCGCGGCTACGATCTGGACGATCTTGCGGACTGGAGCTTCGAGGCCGTTCTCGCCCTGCTCTGGACGGGCCTCACCCCGACGGCAATGACCGAGGCCGACATTCGCCGCGAGCTCGGCGCGGCGCGCGGTCATGTCTTTCTCCGGGCCGAACGCCTCCTGCCCGTAACCGATGGCCTTGCGCCGGTCGAGGCGATGCGGTTTCTGCTGTCGTCCCTGACGGATGCCGAGCGTATCCCTCATCATATCCTCGCCGTGGCGGCCGCGCCGGTTTTCGCCGCGGCTATCGCCCGGCGCGCTGCCGGCCAGTCCCCGGTCGCACCGAATGCCGCGCTCGGCCATTCCGCCGATTTTCTGCACATGCTGCACGGGGATCTGCCCGGCGAGGACCGCGCGCGGGCGCTCGACAGCTATCTGGTGACCGTTGCCGATCACGGGCTGAACGCCTCGACCTTCGCCGCGCGGGTGATCGCCTCGACACGGGCGGGGCTGTTCTCATCGGTTGTCGGCGGGCTCTGCGCTCTGAAGGGACCGCTGCATGGCGGCGCCCCGGGGCCGGTTCTGGACATGCTGGACGCGATCGGCACGGAGGCCAATATCCGCCCCTGGATCGCCGCGACGCTGGCGCGGGGCGAGCGGCTGATGGGGTTCGGCCACCGCATCTACCGCGTCCGCGATCCGCGCGCCGATGTCCTGAAAGGCGTCGTCGGCGCCTTGCGCGACAGCGCCGCCCGCATCGCTTTTGCCGAGGCGGTCGAGACGGAAGCGCTGGCGCAGCTTGCCGAGAAGAAGCCGCTGCGCCCGCTGGAGACGAATGTCGAGTTCTATACCGCGCTGGTCCTCGAGGCTCTGGGCTTTCCGCGCGACAGCTTCACCAATGTCTTCGCTGTCGGCCGCATGGCCGGTTGGACCGCCCATGTTCTGGAGCAGGAGGCCCAAGGCCGCTTGATCCGGCCGCAATCGCGCTATGTCGGCCCGATGCCGGAGCGCGCAACGGCGGCCGGATAGGACCCGGTACCGGACGGAGCGGGGCTAGCCCCCGCTCCGCCGGCGCAAGGGTCACTGCGCGGCAATGCGCGCTTGCACAAGGAACGCGATCAGCAGATCGGCGACCTCGCCGGGCCGGTCCTCCGGTACGAAATGCCCGGCCTCTTCGACCACGCTCAGCTCCGCCCCGGGGATCGCGCCTCGCAGCCGTTCCGCCCAATCGAGCGATTGCCAGGCGTCGTTGGCGCCCCAGATGATCTTGACGGGCAGCGCCCCCAGCTCATGCAGCCGATCGGCGATCTCCATCGTGTGTCTTGCCTCGTAGGTACGCGCCTGGTGCTGGAAATAGCTGCCCTGCCCCACCGGGCCCGAAATCATCTCCACATAGGTCTCGAGCGGACCGTCGGCCAGCGCCTGCTTGTCGCAGACCGCCGACAACAGCCAGTCGCGGAAGTGGGCGCGGTGTGCCTCGTCCGGCGTCCTGATCAACGCCTCCAGCCCGGCCGCCAGCTGCTCGCGCGTGCGCTTGGAGGGGGAGCTGTCGAAACAGACCGAATCCATGAGCGTGAGGGAGCGGAGCCGACCGGGATTGAACACGCCGAACCGCTGCGCGATGCCGCCGCCGAAGTCATGGCCGACGAGATGCAGGGTCTCCAGCCCCCAATGGGCGACCAGCCGTTCAAGGATCGGGACCTGGGCGCTGATCGAGGTGTCGATGGAAGGATCGGCCGGGCGCTCGGACGCGCCGTAGCCCAGCAGATCGTAGACATGCACCTTGTAGCCGGCCGCCACCAGGGGCGGCAGCACATTGCGCCAGATCAGCGAGGAGGACGGCGTCCCGTGCACCAGCACGACCGGCTCGCCCTGCCCGTATACCCCGTAGGCCAGCCGGTTTCCGTCTATCACGACGTGGTGTTCAAGGATGCTGTCCATCTCGATCTCCGTTCTTGGGTGTCCGGCGCACCCTAGGCTCCGCCCAATCATGACGAAAATGAAATCATTTGATTGAATCAGTGATATTAGTCATGTTTACGCCATGACATCGAAACTGGATATCGGCGCTCTTCAGGCGCTGTGTGCGATCAGGGATCATGGCGGGGTGACGCGGGCGGCGCATCGCCTGGCGCTGTCGCAATCGGCGGTGTCCCACAAGATCAGGCGCCTGGAAGAGGCGCTCGGCTGCGCGCTTCTCGACCGGCGGCCGGGACACCCGGCCTTCACGCAAGAGGGGGACCGCCTGCTTCACTACGCCCGCCGCATCCTGACGCTGCATGATGAGGCGGTCGCCAGCCTCAGCACAGACCCGCTGAACGGTCTGGTCCGCCTCGGCGTCACCGAGGAGAGGACCCATGGCGCCCTGGCCCGTGTGCTCGGCCGCTTTGCCCGGCTTCAGCCCGATGTCACGGTCGTTACCGAGGTGTCCCAGAGCCTGACGATCGCTGCGCAACTCGACCGGGGCGAGATCGATGCCGGGATCTTCCAGCTGTTCCTTAACCAGCGGCGACAGGACGACATTCTGCTGTCCGAGGATGATCTGGCCTGGGTGAAGTCCCGCGATCTGGAGCTGGACCCGGGTCACCCGATCCCGTTCCTCGCCTTCGGTGAGAGCTGTTTCTATCGCCGCTGGGCGATGGAGGCCGCGCCCTTGCCGTCGCACGGCTTCTCCACCGTCATGCGATGCGCGAGTCTGTCGGGCATTCTGAGCGCCGTCAGGTCCGGTCTCGGCGTCACCCTCCTCAACACCCGCCATCTCGGCCCGGACATGGAGGCGCTGACGGAAGGGTTCGCGCCCCCGCCCCCCGTCGCCACCATCGTCCGCGTCGGAAAGAGCGCGCAATCGCGGGCGGTTCGGGCCCTGGTCCGGCAGATCGCCGAAGAGGACGGCTATCGCCAGCCTGTTCCCTCCTGACTTGCACGGGCAAGGCGACCGGACGCTGTTAGCGCACCGTCACGCCCATGGGCGCATGGGTAAGGACCTCCGGACCCGTTCCGCCCACGAGCACGGTGTTGGAGAGGAAATAGTCGCCGCCCCCCGTACCCATGAGCCAGGAGAGGATGTGGAAGGTCATGCCCTCCAGGATCTCAAGCTCGCTGTCATGGCGAAGCCCCGTGACCGTGTTGCCGCCGGTCCAGCTCGGCGGAAAGCCGATGCCGACGGCGTAGCCGCAATGATGGCGCCGGTAGTGGGACAGCCCGGCCCCGTCCACCACGCCCTGCCAGGCGGCATAGACCTCGCGGGCACGCGCGCCCGGCCTGAGCGCACCGAGCACCGCATCGAAGGCGCGCCGGCAGACCTCCGCCATCCGACAGGCCTCGTCGGGCGCATGGCCGATATGGACGAGCCGGCCAAGCGGCGCATGATAGCGGTTCACGCAACCGGCCAGTTCGAGGAACACCGCGTCGCCATCCGCGATCCGGGCATCGGTCCAGCTCGTATGTTCCTCGCCGAGCCGCGCCGTGGAACGGATGAAGGGGCCGAACCCCGGAAAGGTGCCGCCGGCGGCGATCATGGCGCGATGGCATTCGGCGGCGACCTCGCGCTCGCTCGCGCCGGCGCGGATCGTCTCCACGGCGGCGGCGCAGGCGGCATCCGACACCCGCGCGGCCATGCGCATGAAGTCGCGCTCTGCCGGGCTTTTCACCAGCCGCAGCCGGTCGACCATTCCGGTCACGTCGCACCAGGCGACATGGGGCAAGGCGTCCTTCAGCGCCAGCGCAAGCCCATGCGGCAGCCCCGCCGACCAGCTCTCGATCCCCATGGCGAGAGTGCGCGGCTCCTCGCCCGGAACGGCGTCCGCCACCATCTCCACAGCGCCGGCCCCGAGCGCCGTCTTCGTGGAGCGGTCGCGCAGGAGCCGCACGGCCATGTCGGCCGCCGTCTCGCTGTCGTCATGGCCCTCGAAGCGCGCATTCCTCACCTGATTGGCGATGGTCACCCGCTCCATGGCGCGGGTGATCAGCACCATCTCCCCATCCGCCGGCACGATCAGCAGATGCGGGGCGAAATAGCCCCAATGGTCGAGGCCGGTGAGGTAGTAGATGTTCTCCGGCGTGGAGAGGAGCGCGATATCGATGTCGCGTGCCGCCATCTCCGCGCGCACGGCCTGGAGCCGAGCCCGGAACTCCTCGGCGGCAAAGACAGTATCCGCCTGCATTGTCGAAATCTCCCTCGCCGATATCCCGCACGGATAGCCGCCCCCGTCGTTGTGCACATCTAAACCGGAACATCTTCGAATTCTACGATCATTCATGTCAACAGGCGCGATGAAGGATTATGTTGTATACATATATTGCGCAGCCCCTGAATGCGTGGCACACTGCCTTTTTCGTGATCGGACCATGCGGAGGCGATCGCGGGGGACCCTTGTCGACGCGACCTTCTGCTTCCGGACCGCGGCAGTTCAAGGGAGGGCAGTCATGAACCACACGATCCGTTTCACCCGGCGCCTCGTCATCGCGGCCATTGCCGGCGCGGCCGCCATCGCCGCGACGGGCGCCGCCCATGCGCAATCGACATTGGAGAAGGCGAAGGAGAACGGCTATATCCGGGTCGGCTTCGCCAACGAGGCGCCCTATGGCTACGCCACGCCGTCCGGCGAGTTGACCGGCGAGGCGCCGGAGGTGGCCAAGGCCATTCTCGCCAAGATGGGTATTCCGGAAGTCGACGGCGTGCTGACCGAATTCGGCTCGCTCATCCCCGGGCTCCAGGCCGGCCGCTTCGACATCATCGCCGCGGGCATGTTCATCACGCCGAAGCGCTGCGAGCAGGTGCAGTTCTCCGAACCGTCCTACGGCATCGGCCAGGCCTTCCTGGTCAAGCAGGGCAATCCGGAGGGCATCAAGGACTATTCGTCCATCGCGGACAATGGCGACCTGAAGCTCGCCGTCATGGCCGGCGCGGTTGAGGCCGGCTATGCCAAGGATGCCGGGATCGACCAGTCCCAGCTCGTCATCCTGCCCGACCAGGCGAGCCTCGTTAAGGCGGTGCAGGCGGGTCGCGCCAACGCCGCCGCGCTGACAGCGAACTCGATCGCCAACATGGCGGAGAAGAACGACGGCGTGGAATCCACCGAGCCGTTCGGCGAGGTCGCCGGCAAGTCGGTGAAGGGCCATGGCGGCTTCGCCTTCCGCAAGGAGGACAAGGCGCTCTACGAGGCCTTCAACGCAGAGCTGAAGACGTTCGTCGGTTCTGAGGAGCACATCGCGCTCGTCACGCCGTTCGGCTTCGGCAAGGGCTATCTGCCGAACAAGACGACGGAAGAGCTCTGCGCGGGCGAGTGATCCCGATCCGCAAAGGCTTCACACCTCCCCCTCGATGGCAGGGCGATCGGATGTGGGGCACTCACCCCATCGCGCAAGCGATCGGAGGGTGAGAGGCGCGCGCCGCTACCAGAGCGCATTTCGTGAACTCATGTTCGCTCAATGCCTTCCAGGTCCCTGTATCGCCGCGCTTTCGAACCGGAAAGGTGGTCTCCACTTTTCCTGAAAGCGCTCTAGGAGAGCACCACGGCCATGCTGCAGAGGTCCCTGGTCGTCTGCGCCATCCTCGCCTTCACGGCGGGGATCGCGGTCGCCACCTTCGCCGACTTCCGGGTCTTCCTGCCCGGGCTGCTCGACGGGGCGCTGATCACCATCGAGATCACGCTGGGCGGCTGCCTGCTCGCGGTGGCGATGGCGCTGATCGCGGCGGCGGCGAGGATGTACGGGCCGGCGCCGGTGCGCTGGCTGGCGGTCGGTTACATCGAGGTGTTTCGCGGCACATCCGCCCTCGTCCAGCTCTTCTGGCTGTTCTTCGTGCTACCCCATTTCGGAATCCTGCTGGAGCCGATCACGGTCGCCATCGTCGCGCTCGGCCTCAATGTCGGGGCCTATGGGGCGGAGGTCGTGCGCGGCGCGATCAACGCCGTGCCCCGGGGCCAGTGGGAGGCGACCGTCGCGCTCAACATGACACGCATGGAGGCGCTCAGGCGGGTCATCCTGCCCCAGGCCTTCGTCGCCATGATCCCGCCCTGGGGCAATCTCTTCATCGAGCTCCTGAAGGCGACGGCGCTGGTCTCGCTGATCACCATCTCCGACCTGGCCTTCAAGGCCCAGCAGATGAACCAGACGACCTATCGCACGGTGGAGATCTTCACCATCGTGCTCGTCATCTACCTCGCCATCGCCACCCTCATCACCATCGGCATGCGCACGCTGGAGCATTACGCCTCGCGCGGGCTGTCGCGCGGGAGGGCGTGAGGCCATGTTCTGGGACTGGAGCTATAGCTGGGAGATCCTCCCCATACTGGCGAGAGCCTCGATCATCACCATCGAGGCGACCGTGCTCGGCTTCGCGCTGGCGGCGACCTTCGGGCTCCTGCTCGCCGTCATGCGCATGTCGCAGGCCCCCTGGATCTCCGTGCCGACGGCGGGATTCGTGGAGTTCGTGCGCTCCACGCCGCTGCTCATCCAGATCTTCTTCATCTATTTCGTGCTGCCGGAATTCGGCGTGACGCTCGGCGCCATGACCGCCGGCATCCTCGCGCTCGGCATGCATTACGGCAGTTACTGCTCGGAGGTGTACCGCGCCGGGCTGGAGAATATTCCGCGCGGGCAGTGGGAAGCCTCGACGGCGCTGAACCTGAGCCCCTATCACACCTTCCGCGACATCATCATCCCGCAGGCCATTCCGCCGGTCGTGCCGGCGCTCGGCAACTACTTCGTGGCGCTGTTCAAGGAGACGCCGCTCCTGTCGGCCATCGCCGTTCTGGAGCTCATGCAGACGGCAAAGATCCTCGGCTCGGAGAATTTCCGCTATACCGAGCCGATCACGCTGGTCGGCGTGTTCTTTCTGGTGTTCAGCCTGATCGCGGCCGCCGGCGTGCGCCGGGTCGAATACTGGCTAAAATATCGCAGAGGAGGCTGACGCAATGGCGGAGCCCATGGTCCGCTTCGAGAAGGTCACCAAGGCGTACGGGCCGCTGGTCGTGCTCGACAGCCTCGATCTCGACATCGCGCCCGACGAGAAGGTCGCCATCATCGGGCCCTCCGGCTCGGGCAAGACCACCGTGCTGCGCATGCTGATGACGCTGGAGCGCATCAATGACGGCGTCATCCATGTGGATGGCGAGCCCTTGACCCATATGCACAAGAACGGCCAGCTCGTGCCCGCCGACCAGCGCCATCTGCGGCGCATGCGCGGCAAGATCGGCATGGTGTTCCAGCACTTCAACCTGTTCCCGCACATGACCGCGATCAAGAACTGCATGGAGGCGCCGGTTACCGTTTCGGGACTCTCCAAGGCGGAGGCGCGCGAGCGCGCCGCGGAGCTTCTGGAGATGGTGGGGCTGGGCGACAAGCTCGACCACTATCCCTCCCAGCTCTCCGGCGGCCAGCAACAGCGCGTCGCCATTGCCCGCGCGCTCGCCATGCGCCCAAAGATCATGCTGTTCGACGAGGTGACCTCCGCGCTCGACCCCGAGCTCGTGGGCGAGGTGCTCAACGTCATCCGCAAACTCGGCACCGAGCACAATCTCACCATGCTGATGGTCACCCACCAGATGGGCTTCGCCAAGGAGTTCGCCGACCGGGTCTGCTTCTTCTACGGCGGCCGGATCGTGGAGGAGGGCAAGCCGGACGAGCTGTTCGCCGCGCCGGAGAACGAACGCACGCGCCAGTTCCTGAGCGCGGTTCTGGAAGCCACATGAATTTCGCCGACATTGCGCCGCTGTTCCATCCGGGCGATCCGGGCGCCAGGCCCGCCACCTCCGATGCCCGCAAGCGGTTCGAACGCATCTATCACGGGCTGCGCGACCGGATCTGCCTGCTGGAATACCCGCCGGGCGCGCGGCTGTCGGAGGAGGAGCTGGCGGAGGAGTTCAATGTCAGCCGGACCCCGCTGCGCCGCGTGCTGACCAGGCTCGAGGCGGAGGGCCTGGTGCAATCGCGCCACGGCGTGGGCACCATCGTCACCGATGTGGGCCTCGACGAGCTGGAACAGGTCTTCCAGCTCCGAATGGAGCTCGCCGTGCTCATCGGGCGGTTGTCGCCGCTTGAGCGCGGGAAGGAGGATTTCGCCCGCATCCGCGCCCTGCTTGAGCATTGCGACGCGCTGTCTGAGGAACAGGTGCCGGATATCAAGGCCTTCGCACGGCTCAACATGGCGTTCTTCCACGAGATCTCCGCCATGATCGGCAATCTGCCGCTGCGCGAAATCACCGAGCGCCTCTATTTCCAGACCTTCCGGATCTGGCTCCAGTCCGTACCGCGCCTGAACCTCGCCGACGAAGCCTCGATCTTCCGCCGCGAAATGGCGGATATCCTCGCCGCCATGGAAATCGGCGACCTCGCGGCCGTCGGCCATATCCGGCGCAGCCACATCTCCATGAGCTTCATGCGCATCGCACGCTATTCGAGGGCTGGCGACTGAGGGACGGGAGCGTACGCCCCCATTTCGTCATGGCGGTCAGACCCAGCCGGTCGTATAGGGGATGACCTGGATGTTGTCGGTCACCGACTTCACGCCGGGCGCGTTCTCCGCCATCACGCGGACGGCCTCGCGCACGCGCTCGTCCATCACGGTGCCGCGCAGCTCCACCGCGCCGTCATGGACCACGATGTCGAGCGTGGTCGCCGGTGCCCAGTCCTGCTTCTTCAACTCGTCGAGAATGCCCTTGCGGATCGCCAGGTCGTCGACCGCAACGCCGGAAAGGTCGGGAACGCGCCGCGACAGGGCAAGCAGCAGGTTGGCGCGGCTCACAATGCCGACCACCTTGCCGTCGCGCACGACCGGCAGGCGCTTGAAATCGTGGCGCTCCATCAGCTCTACCGCCTCGCTGAGCGGCGTATCCGGCTTCACGGTCACGACGTCGTGGGTCATCACGTCCTCGACCTTGCGGGCATGGGCGTGCACATATTCCTGCGCCAGCTCGCCCGCGCTCAGCCACAGCTCCAGCCAGCGCGGACGCTCCTGCTCGGTGCCGATCTCGGCGCGGCGCAGGAAATCGCCTTCCGTGACCATGCCGAGAAGCTTGCCCTCCTTGTCCACGACCGGCAGCCCGCTGATCCGGTGCTGAAGCATGATGCGCGCTGCCTCCGCCACGCTGGTGTCGGGATGGACACTGGCCGCTCCGACCGTCATGACATCACTGGCTTTCATCGTCTCTCGTCTCCCAGGAGCTGAATGGGTTCTGCCGACCGTGAATCGCCCGGGCCGGATCCGGGTGGGTGGGACAAACCTATGCGCCCGGCGGGCCGCCGGTCGTTGATATCGATCAACGCCCTTCGGCACACCGCCGGACCGGCCGCGCCCCGCGCCGAGGATAAGGCCCGTCACCGTGAGTCGCCAAGCTGGGCATCCGCGCCGGTTACCAGATCGAGCAGTTCCGTGGTGATCTCGGACTGACGCGCCTGGCGAGCCTCCTGGCGTAGCTCGTCCACCTTGTCGGAGACATTCTCGTGGGCGGCGCTCATGGTGGCGAACCGGGCGGCATTCTCGCTGGCAATGGACTCGATCGCCGCCTCGGTCATGAGCGCGAAGAGATATTCGCCGATCAGCCGTTCGTGAAGGTCGAGCGGGTCGAGGTCGACGAGCGGGCTCTGGCGCGGCTGGCGCGGCTCCAGCGCCTCGGTGTCGAGCGGCAGGAGCAGGCGGCGCTCGACGGTCGACGCCCCGCCCTGCCGGTAGCAGGCGAAGATCGCCTCCACACGCCCGATTTCGCCCGCGGCGATGCGCCCATAGAGATTGGCGAGCAGCGCGCCGACGGTTTGCGGCACGGCGGCGCAGCGCGTCGACATCGGATGCGACCAGCCGGGCGCGATGCCCCTTTCCGTGGCAAGTACCGCGCCGCGGGTCCCCAGCATGAAGAGCGTGTCTCCGGCCTCGAGCACCGCCTCGGCCGCCTCCACGAGACGATTGTTGAAACCGCCCACGAAGCCGTGCTCGGCGGTGCATACGATCACCGCGCGCCCCGCCCCCCCGGCGGACAGCGCCTCCTCCCTGTCGCCCATCAGGAGGAGCGTGTCGGAAATGGCCGACGCCACCATGTCGGCATAGCGCCGCGTTCCGGGCAGGATGCGTTGGGCCTCCTGCATGCGCATGCCGGCCAGCGAGCGCATGGCGCCGACAATGGCGAGGAGTTCGCTCATGCTCGCAATATGGGCCTCGGTCTCCGCAAGCCGGCTCATGGCGGGCCCTCCCCCGCATGCTCCTGCCCCCCTGCGCCCTCTCCCGAGATCTGGCGGCCGAGCGTGCGAAGCGCCTCGCGCAGACGGACCTTCATGTCGTCGGCCATCGGCGGTGCCACGTCGTCGAGCGCCAGCGCATCCGGGCAATGGGCGTCGAGCCAGCCGTGCAGCTCGGCGCGGAAGGCCTCGATCCGCTCCAGCGGTACCTCGTCGAGAATGCCCTCGTTCACCGCGAACAGCAGCGCGACCTCTTCGCCAAGGCTCAGCGGCGCATACTGGCGCTGGCCGAGGACGGAGCGGATGCGGCGGCCATGCTCGATGGTCCGGCGGGTGCGCTCGTCGACCATGGTGCCGAAACGGGTGAAGACCTCCAGCTCGAGAAACTGCGCGTATTCGAGCCGCAGGCTCTCCGACAGGGCCTTCAGGACCGGCGCCTGCGTCTTGCCGCCAACGCGCGACACGCTCTTGCCGACATTGACGGCGGGCTTGCGGTCCTCGTTGAAGAGGTGCGGGTCGAGATAGATCTGCCCATCGGTGATCGAGATGAGGTTGGTCGGGATATAGGCGGAGATGTTGCCGGCCAGCGTGTCGGCGATGGGCAGAACGGTGAGCGATCCGCCGCCGCGCTCCTGCGACAGCCGCGCCGCGCGCTCCAGAAGCCGGGAATGGATGTAGAAGATATCGCCGGGATAGGCCTCGCGGCCCGGCGGACGGCGCAGGAGCAGCGAGACCTGCCGGTAGACGGCGGCATGCTTGGTGAGATCGTCGATAACGAGCAGCACGTCGCGGCCCTGCGTCATGAAATATTCCGCCATGGTGCAGGCGGCGTAGGGGGTGAGCCACTGGAGACCCGGCGCCGCGTTCGCCTCGCCGACAACGAAGATGCAGCGCTCCGGCGCGCCGTACTGGCGGACCGCCTCGACGACGCGCGCGACGGAGGAGGCCTTCTCGCCGACGGCCGCATAGACGCAGATCACGTCGCTTGCGCGCTGGTTGATGATGGTGTCGACGGCGATGGCTGTCTTCCCCGTCCCGCGGTCGCCGATCAGGAGCTCGCGCTGGCCGCGCCCGAGCGGCAGCATGGCGTCGATCACGGTGAGCCCGGTCGCCAGCGGGCGGGTCACGAGATCCCGGTCCACAATGGCGGGTGCGGGCTGTTCGGTCCCCGCGAACTCCGTGGCCGCCGGCGGGTCCTTCCCGTCGAGCGGGTTGCCGAGCGCGTCGATCACCCGGCCGAGCAGCACCTCGCCCACGGGAACGCGGGCGACCTCGCCCGTGCCGTGCGCCGTGCTGCCGGCGACAATCCCGATATCGTCGCCGAGCAGCACGCAGCCGATCCGCTCCCGCCCGAGATCGACGGCGAGCCCCTGCACGCCGTTCTCGAAGACAAGCAACTCGTCGAGCCGCGTCTCGGGCAGGCCGCTTACCGTGGCGACGCCGTCGCCCACCCGCAGCACCTGGCCGACCTGCTCCAGCCGCGGCTCCACCTTGAGCGTTGCGAGCCGCTTGCGGCTTTGCCCGGCCCAGCGGCGCAGATCATTGGCGAGCGTCGTCATGGCCCCCGACCTCCGTGCGGATATCCTCCAGCGCATGCCGCCAGGACAGGCGCAGCACGACATTGGCGAAATGGAGTTCCACGCCCGCGATCAGCTTCGGATCGACCTCGAAGGCGGGCTCCAGCCCATGGCCGAGCGCCTTGCGAAGCCGCTCCGTCCAGTCCGCCTGCACGGCCTCGGGCAGCGCGGTCGCGGTGACGATCCTGACACGGGGGTTCCGGTCGAGGCTCGCCACGATCTCGCCGCGCCCGACCTGGTCGAGCCCGCCAATATGCTCCTCGATGCGGCCGAGCCAGGCCTCCGCCCGCAGGCCCGCCGGAATGTCGGACAAGAGCCGCCGGGCGATTTCGACGCCGAGATCGAGCGCCGCCTTGCGGGTTTCCGCGCGCGCCGCCTCGCGCTCGCCGGCGAGCGTCCTGCGCGCCTCCTCCAGCATGGCCGCGGCTTCCTCCTGCGCCTTCGCATGGCGCGCATCGGCAAGCTTGCCGGCTTCCGCCCTGGCGCTGTCGAGCAGCGCCTTGCGCTCCCCGGCCATGCCGGCGCGCTCCTGCGCGACCTCGGCAAGCGCGGCCTTGCGCGCCTCCTCCAGCTTGTCCGCCTCGTCATACTGCCTGCCAATCTCGGACCGGCGCTTGTCGATCATGCGCAGCACCGGCCTGTAAAGAAAGCGGTGCAGGAGCCAGACGAGGATCAGGAAGTTGACCGTCTGGAGCGCCAGTGTCCACCAGTCGAGGTGCATGGCTTACCCGGTATAGGGGTTGGCGAAGAGCAGAAGAAGCGCGATGACCAGACAGTAGATCGCCATGGTCTCGATCATGGCGAGGCCCACGAAGAGCGTGCGCGAGATCGTGCCCGCCGCCTCCGGCTGGCGCGCGATCGCTTCCATGGCGGCAGCCACCGAGCGGCCCTCCGCGAGCGCCGGGCCGATAGCCCCGAAGGAGACGGCAAGCGATGCGCCGATGATGCTGACGATTGTGGGATCCATGATACCTCCTCAAGCCTTTTCGCCATTGCCGGTGGCCGCCCCGATGAAGACCGCGGCAAGGACGGTGAAGATGTAGGCCTGGACGAGCCCGAGCAGGATCTCCAGGGCCATGAAGGGGACCGGCAGGAACAGCCCCGCGAGAGCGAGCACCAGCGCGATCACGAATTCCCCGCTCATGACGTTGCCGAACAGGCGCACCATCAGCGAGAAGGTGCGCGTGACCTCGGAGAGCACGTTGAGGGGCAGCATGATGAGCTTGGGCCGTGCGAAGCTCGCCAGATAGCCGAGCAGCCCGCGCGAGCGCACGCCGTAATAGTGGACGGAGAAGAACACGATCAGCGCCAGCGCGGCGGGCGTCTCCAGCCTGGCCGTCGGCGCCTGGACGCCCGGCAGGATCCCGCTGAGATTCGCCGCGACAAGGAAGACGAACAGCGTTCCGACCAGCGGCAGGAGGCTGCGCCCGCCCTTAAGGAGGATCGCCTCGATCTGGTCGGCAATGCCGGCAACCACCACCTCCACAGCCGCCTGCCGGCGGTCGGGGCGCAAGCGGAGACGGCGCGTGAGAAACCATGAGCCCAGGACCAGAACGGCCATGATCGCCCAGGTCGTGGCGACGGACCGCGCGATCGGAACCGGACCGATGGCGAACAGGACCGTGCTCTGAAGCGGCGAGCCGTCCATCACACAGCCCTCCGCGCCCGGCGCATCGTGACCGCGCGGGCGACGAGAAAACCGGCGAAGGCGGCGACGAGCGGGCCCGCGCCGAGCCATGCGGCAAGGGCGAACAGCATCGCGGCCCCGGCAAGCCGCCCGGCGACGAGGGCCACCGTACCGGCCGGGCCGGCGCCGGAGAGAATCCGGCCCGCCGTCAGCGCCACGGCCCGGAAATAGACGAGCCCGAAGGCGAGGCCGGCAATCGCCAGAGCCGCCATGGCCGCAATATCGGGAAAGGCTGGACCGGTCATTCGCTGTGTATCCTCCTCCAGGCCATGGCGCACCCGATGGCGAGACCGAGCACGAGGAGCGACAGCGTCCAGAAGATGCCGGTCCCGAAGGTGCTGTCGATCCACCGGCCGGCGAAGAGCCCGGCAAGCGTCGGGACAACGATGGTCCAGCCGAGCGCGCCGATCAAAGCGAGGTTCTGGCCGAGCGAGCGCTCGCCCTCGCGCTTCCATTTCTCGCGCCGCTCGCGTGTCGTGCGCACCGCCTTATCGAGGCGTTCGGGATGCTCCGGCTCTTCGCTCACGGCTCGCCTCCCCCGGTCCGGTCGGCGGAAAGGGTCCCGCTTCCCAGCGGCTGTCGTTCCGACCGCAGGAAACGGTAGATCTGGCGGATCGCGGCGAGATAGAGGCGCTGGGCATCGCTGCGCGCGGTCTGCTCCTCAGACAGTTCGGTGTGGAACCGCGACAGCACCTCCTCCTCCAACCTCTTCAGGTCGTCGCCCGGCACCGCCTCGCGCGTGGCAATCGAGACCGTGTCGCCGTCGCGCACCTCAAGGACCCCGCCGCGCACGGCGGCATGATGCTCCGCCCCCTGCCCGTCCGTCCAGCTGACCACCGAGATGGCCAGAACGGTCAGGAAATCGGCGTGGCCCGGCAGGATGCCGAAGGCGCCGGTGGCGTCCTCGCCCCTCAGATGCGCCACATCGCCGGTATCGACGACGATGGAGAACGGCGTGGTGACGGTGAGCCTCATGGCGCGCTCCCGGAGGCCTGCGCCTCCTTCTTCCGCGCCTCGTCGAGATCGCCGATCATGTAGAGCGAGCTCTCGTTCCAGCCGTCGGTCTCCCCGTCGAGGATCGCCCGGGCGCCGGCCAGCGTCGCCTCCAGCTCCACCGTGCGGCCCTCCTTGCCCGTGAAGGCGACGGTGACCATGAAGGGCTGGGTCAGGAACCGCATCAGGTGGCGCGCGCGCTTGACCACCGTGCGGTCGGCGGCGCTCAGCTCCTCCATGCCGAGCAGCGCGATCACCTCGCGCAGTTCGCGGTAATGGGCGATGGTCTTGCGCACATCCTGCGCGGTGCGGTAGTGCGCCTCGCCGACCAGCCGCGGATCGAGCAGGCTGGAGGTGGAGGCGAGCGGATCGACGGCGGGATACATCACCTCGCTCGCCATCTCGCGCGACAGCACGATGGAGGAATCGAGGTGGCTGAAGATCTCCGCCACCGCCGGGTCCGTGAAGTCGTCCGCCGGAACGTAGACCGCCTGAATGGAGGTGATGGCCGCGCCGGCGACGGAGGCGATGCGCTCCTCGAACTCCGCGATCTCGCTGGCAAGCGTCGGCTGGTAGCCGACGCGCGAGGGCAGCCGGCCAAGCAGCCCCGACACCTCGCCGCCCGCCTGGACAAGCCGGTAGACATTGTCGATCAGCAGCAGGACGTTGTCATGCGCCTCGTCGCGGAAGTGCTCCGCGATGGCCAGCGCCGTCAGCCCCGCGCGCCAGCGCGCCCCCGGCGGCTCGTTCATCTGGCCGAAGACGAGGGCCGTGCGCTCGATCACGTCGGACTTGCGCAGCTCCAGCAGCAATTCGTGCCCCTCGCGCGAGCGTTCCCCGATACCGGCGAAGACGGATAGCCCCGCATGACGCTCCACAGTCGTGCGGATCAGTTCCATGATGAGCACGGTCTTGCCCACGCCCGCCCCGCCGAACATGGCCGCCTTCCCGCCCTTCACGAGCGGCGCGAGCAGGTCGATGACCTTGATGCCGGTGTGAAAGACCTCCTGCGTTCCGCCCTGGCTCGCCAGGTCCGGCGCCGGTGCATGGATCGGCCGGCGTTCGATCCCCTCCGGCAGGGCCGGACCACGGTCGGCGAGCTCGCCCACCGCATTGAGGAGCCGGCCGAGTACGGGCTCGCCGACCGGCACGGTAATGGGATGGCCCGTGCCGCGCGCAACCGTCCCCCGCCTCAGCCCGGAGGTGTTGCCGAGCGCCACCGCACGGGCCGTGGCCGCGTCGAGATGCTGCTGCACCTCCGCAAGCAGCGGTGCGTCCCGGTCCCACTCGATGGCGACGGCATCGTCTATGGCCGGCAACGCGCCGTCGGGAAACGCGATATCGACCACGGAGCCGTGCACCGCGACAACCCGGCCCGTCTTCGCCGCATCCGTCCGATCCTCTGGAAGAGCCTCCGCCATGCCGCTACCCGTCCTCACGCCTCCACGCCGATCCTGTGGCGCGGACAGGTGTTGCACAGCTCCTCGTGGAGCCTCAGCACATCCGCGCGCCGGCAAAGCTCGGTGCCGGGGGTGAGAACCGCCGCGGCGCCCGCCGCCATGCCGAGGCAGAAGGCATCCTCCGGAGACCTGCCCTTCGCGAGCGCGAACACCATGGCGCCGACGAAGCTGTCGCCCGCCCCGACCGCGGAGCGCACCGGCACATGGAGCGCCGGCATACGCAGGACATGGCGGCCATCGGCCAGCAGCGCGCCCTCCGCGCCGAGGCTCACCGCGACGAACTCCGCCGCCCCGCGCCGCACGAGATCCGTGGCCGCCTCGCGGATGCCCCGCTCGTCGAGCCTGTGGCCCACGAGCGCCTCGAGCTCTCCGCGGCTCGGCTTCACGAGGAAGACCCGCGCATGTTCCAGCGTGGCGCGCAGGGCCTCGCCCGATGTGTCGAGCACGAACCGGCCGCCGCGCTCCGCCACGATACGCGCCATGCGGGCGAGCGTGTCGACAGGCGCGCCCCTCGGCATGGAGCCGCTCGCCGCGACATAGCCGTGCCGGCCGGCGCGCAGGACATCGAGACACGGCTCGATCTCCGCAGGCGTTACCGTGGGCCCTTCCGGAACGAAACGGTATTCGAGATCGGTGGCGCGTTCGTGAACGGTGAACGAGATCCGCGTCGAGCCCGCTATGGGGACCGGATGGCAGGCGATGCCGGCGCCGTCGAGCAGATCCTGCAGCAGCGCGCCCGTCGCCCCGCCCGCCAGGAAGAGAGTCTCTGGCGTACCGCCGAGCTCGGCGGCGACGCGCGCGACATTGATGCCGCCGCCACCGGGATCGTAGCGTTCGCCGGAGGTCCTGATCTTCCGGGTCGGGTGGACCGTCTCCGTCTCGCTCGACATGTCGATGGCCGGGTTGAGGGCGACGGCGAGAACCGTGCCGCTGTCGGACGCTGTCATGAGCGGCATTCTCCTCCTTGCCTTGTCCCTCGTCGGCCAGCCCGGGGCGGGCATGAGGCCATTGAAGACAGGTCGGGGTTGTCCCCTCATTGATGCAGGTCAAGCCGCACTGCGCCCGCGGGTCGGAACCACCTTCCCGCGCCGCGCCGTCACTCGTGGCGCAGCGCCTCGATGGGGTTGAGGTGCGCGGCGCGGCGTGCGGGGAAATAGCCGAAGACGATCCCCACCAGCGCGGAGAAGGCGAAGGCGGTCAGGACGATGCCCGGATCCACGATGAAGGGAACACCCATGGTCTGCGTGGCGAGCAGCGCCAGGCCGAGCCCCAGGAGGATGCCGGCCAGCCCACCGAACAGCGACAGCACGACCGCCTCGACGAGGAACTGGGACAGCACCTGCCATTCCAGCGCGCCGATCGCGAGCCGGATGCCGATCTCCCGCGTCCTCTCGGTGACGGAGACGAGCATGATGTTCATGATGCCGATCCCGCCGACGAGCAGGCTCACCGCCGCCACCGCGCCGAGCAGCCCGGTCAGCATGGCGGTCGTTCCGGCCGTCGTCTGCACGATCTGCTTCATGTCGAGCACGGTGAAGTCGTCGTCCTCGCCGCGCGTGATATGCCGGCGCTCGCGCAGCATCCGCTCGATATCGATCTGGACCTTCTCCGTATCCACGCCATCCATGGCGGAGACCATGATGCGGGGAATGTCCGTATTGCCCGCCAGTCGACGCTGATAGGTCCGCATCGGGATGACCACGACGTCGTCCTGATCGGTGCCGAAGCTCGACTGGCCCTTGGGTTCCAGAAGCCCGACCACCTCGCAGGACACGTTGCCGAGGCGAATATTGCGCCTGAGCGGATCCGTCTGGCCGAACAGCTCGTCGCGCACCGTCTCGCCGAGGATGCAGACCGCGCGGCCCGATCTGAGCTCGCTTTCGAAGAACTGGCGCCCCGCGACGAGCGACCAGTCCTGGGTGATGAAATAGTCGTTGTCCGTCCCCACCGCGACAGTCATGCGGCTCTCCGCGCCGTGAATCGCCGTCGCCGATTTCTGGGCCACGGGCGCGACGGCCTTCACGCCGAGGAGCTGTCTCCTCATCGCCTCGACGTCGCGGGCATCGAAGGCCGGGGCGTCGGCGCTAGCACGGCCTGGCCCGAACTGCCCCGGACGCACCGCCAGGAGGTTCGAGCCCAGCTTGGCGAGATCGGCGGTTACCTTGGCCGTGGTGCCATTGCCGATGGTCACCATGGCGATCACCGCGCCGACGCCGATGACGATGCCGAGAACCGTCAGGAAGGAGCGCAGCGCGTTGCGCCGGATCGCCTGCAGGGCCAGTCTGACCGCCTCCAGCAGCATCATGACGTCTCCCGGTTCGGCCGGTCGCACTCGATACGGCCGTCCACGAAGCCGACGACGCGCCGGGCATAATCGGCGATATCCGTCTCGTGGGTGACCATGACGACCGTCATGCGCTGATCGCGGTTGAGGCTGGTCACCAGATCCATGATCTCCCGGCTGGTCTTCGTGTCGAGATTGCCGGTCGGTTCGTCGGCAAGCAGGACGCGGGGCTCGGTGACGATGGCCCGCGCGATGGCCACGCGCTGCTGCTGGCCGCCGGAGAGTTCCGCCGAGCTATGGCGCTCGCGCCCCCCAAGCCCGACCCGGGCGAGCGCGCGGGTCGCGAGCCTGCGCCTCTCGGCGGCGGGCACGCCGCGATAGATCAGCGGCAGCTCCACATTCTCCAGCGCCGATGTACGGGCCAGAAGGTTGAACCCCTGGAACACGAAGCCGAGCAGGTGGCGGCGGATCAGGGCGCGCCGGTTGCGCCCGAGCCGGCCCACCTCGTAGCCCTTGAGGAGATAATCCCCCGCCGTCGGCGTATCGAGACAGCCGATGATGTTCATGGCCGTCGACTTGCCGGACCCCGACGGCCCCATGATGGCGACGAACTCCTCGTCCGCGATCCTGAGATCGACGCCGTCGAGGGCATGCACCGCCGCCGGCCCGCTGCCATAGATCTTGGTGACGCCGCGCAGCTCGATGAGCGGCGGCCCGGTGTCCGTCCCGTTCACCGCTTGCGCCTCCTACCGGTCCGCCGCCGTCTCGTCGACGATCGCCGGATCGCCCGGTTCCAGCGCGCCGCCCGTGACCTCGGTGAATTCGCCGTCGCTTGCGCCGGTGACGATCTCGACCTCCCGGGGCACGCCCTCCTTCAGCACCCAGACGCTCCGGTTCCGGCCCTCCTCCTGCGGCTTGCTCGCCGACCGGAAGCGCGGCCTCGGCAGGAGCCGGTCGACGAAGCTCCCGCTGTCTTCCTCCTCCTCCGTGACGGGCGCATATCGCAACGCCGCATTCGGGATCAGCAGGGCATCGTCGATCTCGTTCACGGTGATCTCCGCCGTCGCGGTCATGCCGGGGCGAAGCAGGAGCTCCGAATTGTCGATGTCGAGCACGGCCTTGTAGGTCACGACGCCCTGGATGGTTTCCGACGCATAGCGGATATAGCGAATGGATGCCGGGAAACGCCGCCCGGAAAAGGCGTCGACCGTGAAGCTCGCCGTCTGGCCCGCCGTCACCTGCCCGACATCGGCCTCGTCGACATCGACGCGCAGCTCCATCTGCTTCAGGTCCTCGGCGATGGAGAACAGGACCGGCGCCTGCAGCGAGGAGGCGACGGTCTGGCCCGGATCGACATCGCGCGTCAGCACCACACCGTCGATGGGCGAGCAGATGCAGGCCTTCTGAAGGTCGGTTTCGGCGAGCTCCAGCTCCGCCTGCGCCACGCCGACATCGGCACGCGCACTGTCGAGCGAGGCGACCGCGCGGTCGTATTCGGCCTGCGCGAGGTCGAGATCCTCCACGGAGGCGAATTGCTGGCCGGCGAGCGATTTCTTGCGCTCCAGGACGCGCTGCTTCTCCGTCACCGTCGCCTGGGCGAGCCCGACTGCCGCCTTGGCCGCGGCGAGCCGCGCGCGGGAGCTGTCGACGGTCGCCTCGAGCTTGTCGGTATCGAGCTCGGCGAGTTCCTGGCCGGCCGTCACGGTCGAATTGTAGTCGACGAAGACCTTTCGGACGATGCCGGAAAGCTCGCTGGAGACATCAACCTTCTCGGTCGGCTGGATCGCGCCCGTCGCCGTGACGATCACCGTCAAGTCGCCGCGCGTCACGGGTTCGGTGACATAGCGCACCGTGCCCGACCCGTTGCCGAATACCCACCACGCGCCGGCGAGCGCCAGCGCCGCAAGGCCGATGGCGACCCATCGCACAGGCCCGCGCCGCGTCCAGCCGGAGGCAGCGGCGTCCTCGCCTCCGAGGAGAGCCTCGATATCCTCATCCCGCTGTCCATCGGACGACTCGTTCACGAACCCAACATCCCTGACCTGCCAGCAATGCCGTCGATAGCCGACGACGGCAGCATGGCACGTTGACCCACGTCAATTCGCAGGCGTCCCGCCAGTCTTGCAGGTCCCGCTCCCCCTGTCCCCGCCCTTGTTGTCGCAAGTCCTCCGGGCCGGCACACGCCATATCGTCAATGTTGCGCAAAAAGAACACGGTTTGTGACTTTACGGCTTGCCTCTAGACTGGGTTGTGGCTCGCACAGGCCCGCACCCTTTCCACGGGTGTGCCGCAAAATCCTTTGGGGGCATTGTCACCCCGTCAGCAATGGAGGATCGGGATGGAGGGGATTTCCGAACAGCTGGGCGCCTATGGCCCGCTCGTCGTCAGCGCCATCAAGGCGCTTCTGTTTCTGGTCGTCGGCTGGATCGTCGCCGGCGCGCTGAGCGCCTTCGTGCGGCGCAGCGTGACGCGCAGCGCCCGTATCGACGACACATTGGGCGTGTTCTTCGCCTCAATCGTGAAATGGCTGGTGCTGATCGCGGTCGTGATCGCCGTGCTCCAGCTCTTCGGGTTCGAGGCGACGAGCCTCGTGGCGGTTCTCGGCGCCGCCACGCTGGCGGTCGGCTTCGCGCTGCAGGGCACGCTCGCCGACCTCGCCGCGGGCGTCATGCTGGTGATCTTCCGGCCCTACCGGCTCAATCAATATGTGGATATCGGGGGAACCGCCGGCACGGTGAAGGACGTCAATCTCTTCACCACCGAGCTCGTGACGCCGGACAACGTCCAGATCGTCATGCCGAACGGCAAGGCCTGGGGGTCGATCATCACCAACTACTCCGCCCATCCCATCCGGCGGCTCGATCTCGGCTTCGGGATCGACTATGGCGACGATGCCGACAAGGCGATGTCCGTCATCACCGACCTCGCCGCGGGCGACAAGCGGGTGCACAAGGACCCTGCCCCCTGGGTGCGGGTGGTCAATCTGGGCGAGTCCTCCGTCGATCTCGGGGTCCGGCTCTGGTGCGACGCCGGCGATTACTGGGACCTCAAATTCGACATGACCAAGCAGGTCAAGGAAGCCTTCGACAAGAACGGGATCTCCATCCCCTACCCGCATTCCGTCGAGATCCAGAAGACCACCTGACGACGCGCCCCGCTCGGCGAGGACGACTTCGTCCTATAGGAAGCCCTCCCCGGGGCTGGACGCACAGGGCACGGGAGACAAGACGGCGCGATCCGCAAAGACCGGGTCGCACCGTTGTCTATCTCCGCCGCCGCTACAGCTTCTTGTAGAAGGCGTTGCCGCCGGCGACCGTCACATAGTGCATGTTGTCGTAGGAGAAGGTCAGGCCTTCCTGATGGAAGAACTTGGCGTCCTCGACAGGGCCGTGGCGCTTGCCGGCGAGCACCTCGTCGGCCACCGCCTCGATCTCCTTGCGGGCCTTCTCGTTCATGGGCCGGGTCAGGACACCCGGCGCGAACTGGCCGCGCTGGCCAACGACACCGCAGACCGTGTTCGGGAACTTGGGCGAGGCCACCCGGTTCATCACCACCGTGCCGACGGCGAGCAGCCCTTCGCGGCTGGAGCGGTTCGCCTCGAAATACATGGCGCGCGTCATGCATTCGCGTGCCTCCGCGGATGCGATTTCCCTCAGGTCCTCGCTCGTGGCGGGTGCGGATGCGGGCTCCACATGCACGCCCGAACAGGCCGCGAGGGCCGGCATGGCGGCAGCCAGCGAAAGAACGGCGCAAAGGCGCCATCGGCGATCTCGTGCCACTGATTTTCCCCTCGGGACGGATCGATTACCCAGACGATATCCTCGCCACGCTAAATCGTCAAAAATGTGGCGATTTCATGTCCGGACGCAGACCGGCTTCCCTCGCCGGGCGGATCGGCTATGCTGCCCCGGCACCGACACCGCGCCGCCTGAGGCCGGTCCATCCGCATCCCGCCATCAGCTCCGGAGCGCCCGTACAGGCCCGGCTCCGCCACGCCCGCCCCATCGACCGCATCATGACCGCATCCGACATCCTGACCCCGGAAACGCTCCTCCTGCTCGCCGCCATCTATCTTCTCGGCGGCACCGTAAAGGGGGCCGCCGCCTTCGGCCAGCCGCTCGTGACGATCCCACTGTCGAGCTTCGTCCTGCCGGTCCCGGCCGCACTCGCCATCTCCACCGTTCCCGTCTTCGTCTCCAATATCGTCCAGCTCGTGCAGAACCGGCACGAATGGCGCGACGCAACGCATTACTGGATCTTCTATCTACCGCTTGCCGCCGGCATGGTCGTCGGGCTCCAGGCGCTCGCCCGCGTCGACCAGGCGGTGCTGCTCGTCCTCATCGGCGCACTGATCCTGGTCTTTGTCACGACCCAGTCGCTCGGCCTCAGACCGGCCCTGACACATCCGCCGGCGCGCAGTGTCCTCGCCGGCAGCGGGCTGCTCTCCGGACTCGCCGCGGGCACGACCTCTTTTGTCGGCTTCCCCTCGCTCCTCGTCTTCACGGCCTACGGGCTGGAGCGCCGGCTCTTCGCGCTCATCACCTCGGTCATGTTCCTCATGTCCACGGCGATCCTGTCGGGCGGGCTGACCGTGCTCGGCTACTATAATCGCGAGGAACTCATCGCCGCCTCGCTGTGCACCCTGCCCTCCATCGGCGGCCAGATGATCGGCCAGCGCCTGCGCAACCGCGTGTCCGAGAAGCAACTGCGCACCCTCATCTATGTGCTTCTGTCGGGCGTCGCGGTGGGCCTGATCGTGCGCGGCCTGCGCTGAGGGGTCGCATTCAGGATTGTCTTATCGATGCCGCGAATACAATTTTCGGGCAAGGTCGGGCATCGCCCCAGGGCTCATCCCCCACTCTCGCCGGAGGGAAAGCGCGGCATGAGGCGCCATGAGGTATCGATATGCTGGCGCATCAGCTCCGCGGCGGTCACGGACTGCCCGGCTTCCACCGCCTCCAGGATGGCCAGATGCTCCCGGCAGGAGGCGAGCATCCGGTCCCGGTCGGCATAGTATTCGTACTCGGTCAGGCGCCTCAGGCGATTGTGCTGCTGGATGGCGCGCAACACGAACTCGTTGCGCGACCAGCGCCCCACCGCCTCGTGGAACGCCGCATCGAGCTGATACAGATAGCTGTAGGAGACCCGTGCAACCTCGCCACCGACGAGCCGGAGATGCGCGGCCTTGAGCTCGTCGAACTCCGCCCGGTCGGTCAGGAAGCTCGGCTCAAGAAACGCCGCGGGCTCCACGATCATCCGGAAGCGGTAGCTCGCATCGTAGACCTCCGGCGAGGTGAGTGCCGGACTGAAGCGCCAGCGATGGCCGGGCAACCGCTCGATCAGCCCCTCCACCGCCATCCGGTTGAGCAGGCGGGCGAGCACGCTGCGGCCGGCATCGTAGCGCTCGCCCATCCCGGCCGCGGAGACCGTGTCGGGCAGCGTGCCGGACAGCCGGTCATGCACGATCCGCCGGTAGAGCTCCTGATCCGGCACGTCGGGATCGTCGAGGAGGTCCGGGTCGAGATCGCGCCCGTCGCGAGCGAGGAACACGCCCTGATTGGGCTCGTGTTCGACGATGTGGAGACTGGCGAGAAGCCTGAGCGCCGCGCGCACCGGCGAGCGTGACACCCGGAAACGGCGCGCCAGTTCCGCCTCGCGCAGATGGCTGCCCGCGGCGAGGTCGGACAGGCGAGCGTGCTCAACGATCCGGCGGGCGAGATCGTAGTGAAGCGCTGTCGGCTGTCCGTTCGTGCTGCTCACCGGACCGATTGCACTCTGTTCGTCAGCGATACATAATGCCTCTCGAGACGATCATGGTGGCTGCCGGACGATCTGTCCATCGCGGCAGGAACGGGGCGTCGCCGGGTTGTCGGGGGACAACCGAGGGGAAGGGATGGTCGTAAGCGCAGAGCCTGCCGAGGCCCCGCAATCCGCGACGGCTGCCGTGGATGTGATCGGGGTCTCCAAATCCTTCGAGGGACCTTCGGGAACCGTCCATGCCCTCCGCAACGTCTCGCTGACCATCGCCCAGAACGAGTTCTTCACCCTGCTCGGGCCGTCAGGCTGCGGCAAGACCACGCTCCTGCGCCTGATCGCGGGGTTCGAGACGCCGGGCGACGGCGAGATCCGACTCGACGGCGAGGCCATCGGCGACCGTCCGCCCTATCGGCGCATGGTCAACACCGTCTTCCAGAGCTACGCGCTCTTTCCCCACATGACGGTCGGCCAGAACGTCGCGTTCGGCCTCGAACTCAAGGGCATGGGCAAGGAAGCCATTTCGCGCCGCCTGAACGAACTGCTGTCGTTTCTGGCCGGCCAGCAGACTTTTTTGATTGCCGGCTCCGTGTCCTTCCTGCTTATCGTCATCATCATGACCTGGTGGCTGAGGCAGTCGGTGATTTTGCGCTTGCAGGGTATGCAAAACGACCTGGTCGCCATGGAGAAGAACGCCGATCTTACGCAGGTACCCGTTCTGAAGGGCCGGGACGAGGTGGCTGGTGTCGCCAATGCGCTAGGTGGATTGGTCTCCCGGTTCGAGCATTTTATTGCAGACATTCGCATGGCCGCCGGCGGTCTGGATGAGCGTTCGGGTGCCCTGGACAACGGTGCCGAATCGCTGCAGGCGGCCTCTGAGCAAACCCGGAAGCAGATTAACGACGTGAGCCAGTCCATGGCCGCCATTGCCGATCAGGCCTCAGCTATAGAGCGGGCCACAGACGAATCGGCTAACACCGTGATATCCGCATTAGCGGCCAATGAAGAAGTGCAGAGTCGATTGACCACCAGTGAACAAGCTGCGGAACATACGGTGGATGTGATTTCCCGAGTTTCTGGCTCCATCCACGCCCTGAACGAATCCACGGGCAAGATTGAGCAGGTTATCGGGGTCATTGCCGACATCGCCGAGCAGACCAACCTGCTGGCCCTGAACGCGGCCATCGAGGCCGCTCGCGCGGGTGAGCATGGTTGCGGCTTTGCGGTGGTGGCCGATGAGGTTCGGACACTTTCCCGCCGCACCTCTGATTCTACCCGGAATATCTCCCAGTGGGTACAGGACCTGGTATCCGGGGTCAGCAGTGTTGATGTCCTTCTGGAAGAGATGCGCGATGCCGGCAGCAGCAACCGTGAGCATCTGGCCGCACTCAAGGGTCACCTCCAGTCATTGCAGGGCCAGTTTGTGGACCTCGAGAATCACAGTACCGAGATCAGCTCCGCGGTTGCCATGCAGCGGGATGAGATCGGGCGGGTCGGCCGCCGATCAACAGTACTGGACGAAAGCGCTGATTTCCTGATCGAGAGCGTTGAACAAACCCGGACCATCAGCGAGGCGCTGAGGCATGAGTCGGCTTCCATGCGCCAACTGATCGCCCGTTTTCGTACCGCCGAAGAACCTGCCTGACCAACGATCCTCGGCCCGGAACCCCTCGCCGGGCTTCTACCTCGCCACCATAACTCGTAACATGGTGGCGTCACAGGAGGTAGTATGACCGACAGCCCCGAACACCAGCCCGAGCAAGACCCCAGACAGGAAAAGTTCATCGTTGACACCGAGTTGCTGACCGAAGACCAGCTTCAGGGCCTGGTGGAAGAATACTGCACCCGTTACCACGGACTGAACGATACAGAAAACCCCATGGCCGAGCAGAGCAGGGTGATGTCTGCGGTGCGACGTGGCGAGCTGGTGGTCTGGTTCGACCCTGTTGAGAATACTGCGGGTCTGGGTGTGCCGGGTTAGGCGTCAGGTGTGTCACGGTATTTGGGTTTGCACCTACCCGGGGCCGGAACTAAACGTTACAATCGCGCTGTTTTCCCGAAAGCCGTGTGCGAGGTGAATTTTGATCAGGGTACTGGTTGTAGATGACCATGAGCTGGTGAGGTCCGGTATTACCCGGATGCTGGCTGACAACCCGGACATTGAAGTCATCGGGCAGGCGTCATCCGGAGAGGACGCCATCGATTTTGTTCGCCAACAGCGGCCGGACATTGTGCTCATGGATATCCGCATGCCGGGTATCGGAGGCCTCGAGGCAACCCGTCGCATACTTCGCATTGACGATTCCATTCGCGTGATCGTGGTAACCGCCTGCGCGGACGACCCCTATCCGACCCGCGTTATGCAAAGCGGAGCCACCGCCTACATCACCAAAGGTGCTGATATCAAAGAGATGGTCCGCGCCATCCGAATGGCCCATACTGGCCAGCGATATATCAGCCCGGAAATCGCCCAGAAGATGGCCCTGAAACAGCTGGGCGGCGGTGATCGCGATGAAGACGGCGAGCTCTCGCTGTTCGACCGGCTGTCCGAACGGGAAATGCAGATTGCCATGATGGTGGTGGATTGCCAGAAGGTTCAGGACATCTCCGACAAGCTGTGCCTGAGCCCCAAGACGGTGAACAGCTACCGCTACCGGATCTTCGAGAAACTGGAAATCTCCAGTGATGTTGAATTGGCCCTGATGGCAGTGCGGCTCGGGTTGCTTGATGCCGACAAGGTCTGACCCTGAGAACGCCCACATCGGGGAGTTTGACAGCAAGAGCTTCCTGAAACAGTTAACCGAGCGGCCCGGCGTCTACCGAATGTATGACGAGGGTGGCTCGGTTCTCTATGTGGGCAAGGCCCGCAATCTCAAAAAACGGGTTGGCAGCTACTTCCGCAAGACCGGCCTGGCACCCAAGACCGAAGCACTGGTGGGCAAGATTGCCTCCATCGAGGTCACCATTACCGGCAGTGAGACCGAGGCACTCCTGCTAGAACAGAACCTGATCAAATCGTTACGGCCGCCTTACAACATCCTGCTCCGTGACGATAAGTCCTACCCCTATATCTATTTGTCCTCCCACAGCGATTACCCATCACTGACATTCCGCCGTGGGCGCACCAAAAAGGGTGGCGGCACCTGGTTCGGGCCGTTTCCGAGCTCCGGTGCGGTCAAGGAAAGTCTTAATGTATTACAGAAGATTTTCCGCATAAGGAACTGTAGCGAAAGCTTTTTCAGGAATCGAACAAGGCCTTGCCTGCAGTATCAGATCAACCGTTGCACGGCCCCTTGTGTTGAATA
>ENA-ORCW01000330-ORCW01000330.1-marine-metagenome-genome-assembly--contig:-NODE-330-length-36493-cov-3.715674_pt1 | contig 36493 bp, 31 predicted proteins | sample MGYA00237784_ERZ508517 | MGnify/ENA primary metagenome ERZ508517 (study PRJEB26187, sample SAMN06268979) | marine metagenome | isolation source: Tt ae E1 feedstock associated aerobic enrichment on... | reverse complement strand
TGTTTCCTTGCGGCCCGTCGATATGCACGGGTTCCGTGAAGAGCGGTGTCGATCGGCGATGGACCGGTGGCCATAGTTGGTGGCAATCGTCGAATACGATCGGGCATTATCGGCGTGTCCCCCCAACAGGTGATTGCGGAGCGGGTCGACGCCTGCATGATGGGAAAATGGCAAGAAAGAACGACAGTTGTGCGGACAGCACGGACCATGGTCGAGCGACCGGATCCTGACACGCGTTCGCTCGATGCTCGGCCCGCCTATTCAGCGTTTGCAGGGGGGTGGGTGGTTGCCGAATGCAGGCTGACTGAAGGCAAGGTCGAACTCGCGGGTCGGCGCCATTTGCCGGATGCCCTTCTCAACGAACTCGTGAATGCTATCGGCCAAAGCGGTCTGCCCTCGATCGCGCTACCGTTGGCGCATCACATCGCGTTCGTCGGTTTCCCCTGTTCCAATGACAGAATGCGTCTGATCATCATAGACGACGAGACGCTCTGCGATCTGTTGAACAGGCGCATGGGGCCGTCGCGCATCACCCCGGCCGAGTTGCGCCTGCTCAAGCAGTTGCTGGGAGGTCTGACGCTTCACGAGGCCGCCACAGCCGATGCGGTCGGATACGAGACAAAACGCTCACAGTACAAATCGCTTGCCAAGAAGTTGCGTGTGCGCTCGCAGTTCGACCTGGCCGGATCGACAGTGACGCAGATCATGCTGCATCTCGACGGCTCGGGTTGGCGCAATTCGCGATCCGCCGCGCCGAAGCAAGCGCGCTCCATTGCGCGCTGACCGACCAGAGTTATCGATTGCTGCACCCAATCTTGCGTCCCGTTCGACACGGCGTGTCCTGTCTGAACGGATTGCGCATCTGGTCTTCCGGATGCGAAGCCTTCTTTGTCCGCTGCTGCTATTGCCGGGTGCGCAGGTCGATGTGAGCGGGAACGTCGACCGAAGTTTCCTCGTCTCATGAATATTTGACAGATAAGGGCGCGAAACGGATCGAACCAAGCAATTCGCGGCCTGGCACGGTGTCGATGGGGCGGACAGGCGGCGATAGAGACAGAGGACGACGACCCGCTGTCTAACCTCCTATCATGCCAATGAGATGTGTCCATCTGGCGTATATTTCGCCGAATGAACCGACGGTCTCGTCGGAACGCTTGTATTTGAACGATGCCCTGTGCATTCCGGAATCATCTGAAACGAGTGTATCGAGATAAACAACGACCTCGAACTCCAGGCTTCCATTCATGTCTTCGGTGATTTCCGCTTCTGGAAATGTCTTCCGAATTTCGTCTACGCGTTCCCACGATGGGGATTCTTCGACCTCGCCACGGAACGTCATGGCAATGCAGTTTTGCCCGTTGTCACAGATAAAATAGACATTGTACGCCACACCATTGAGGCGGGCATCGATGATGGGATCGCCGCTGATCGCAATCGGCAAGAATTGTGCCGCACCGTCTTCCTGCAGCATATGGAGAACTCGTTCGGGCAGCGCGGTTCCGGATGGCTCGGCGTTGATCGGCTGAGAGACGACCGAAATCGTTGCAGCGAGTGTGAGTAAGTATATTTTGAGAGAAACTCCTCGCATTGGTGCGATCTCCATATAACAATGCATATTCCAGTAAAAAGTTTTATGATACACGCATCAGTTTTCCACATTGCAATCTATGATCAGAAATCCTTGTAGCGAACCGATTACTCTATCTCCGCTTTCCGTGGTTTTATAGGAGACGGCTGCTTGTCTGTATTGAACAGAACCGCCAACTTCATCGGAAACTACCAACACCTCGACAGGGCCAAGAACATCGTGATCGAAGAACGCAGAAAATCGGAATCCTTCCCAATTTCTCCGAAGTCCTGATACCGTTCCCTTGTATATCTTCTCAGACAAGTGCGCTTTGATATCTGCTTTATTGCCGTTCCACGATATTGAATCGATAAGATGATCTTCCTCTCGCGAAGAAGTATGGGAGCACTCTCCGGCTTTTGGGAAGTTAGATGGCGATGGACGGGTCGTATCCGTATTCGAAACCTCGTTTGTCTCTTCTTTACCGTTCCAGGCGTCATATAGGTCTTTCAGGGATCCGTTTTTGCATAGATCCTCAACAACCTTATTGTACTGATCGTAAATTTGTGAACTGCTGGCGATATCAGAAAGAGCGTACTCCATATCATCCGCCTGTCCGGAGAATAAATTATATAAGAATTCTTCCATGCTTCCTGATTCGATATTAAGTTTATCAAATATTTCTGGCTTTGATTTTCTACTTTCTCGCAGCGCCCAAGCGCTCGACGCGATGGTTTTAAAATAGTCGCATTCTAGTTCATCAGAAGCGACTTTTTTCGCTGGGAATAAAAGAAACAGAATTGAGGCAAATACGGTAAGAATTTTCATCGCGAAATTCTCCCTTGAAGCGATGATCGTGTATTAATCGAGGGATGCACCTTCGATTGATCGAGTGCGGAGGTGATGACGTCCGAACCTTGTTCTGCGTGCATGCTGTCAACTGCGGCAAGCAGCGCGAGGGCGAAAGCTGATTGAAGTTGGATTATTTGGTGTCCTCCTCAGCGCTACAGCCGTCGCCCCAGTGATCGCAACGGATACTTGAGAGCATTGTTGAAAGGAGTGCGGTCAGAGGCAATCACCCCATCGGGTGATTGCGCACTTCCAGAAGCAGAATCCCTGCCAGATCCACGCAGGAACTGCGGGCCGTTCCGTCCGGAGCAGATGCCCTACCTCGCCTTCCATCGGAACTTTGTATTTAGGGCTTAAGCGTGGTGGGTGGCAGACTAGGCGGTGGAGTGGATACCCCGTCAATACCTCTAGCTTCCGCTCTTTCGGCGGGGGGAATAACCCCTAGATTTGTGAACATCTTCTTCCCTTGTTTTGGGCAAAGAGGCCATGATGCGGACCGGTAACTTCAATGACGCGTTCAAGCGCCATGCTGTCGCGCAGATCACCGAGCGTGGCTATCCGATTGCGAAGGTGTCGAAGTGGTTGGGCGTGAGCCAACACTCGCTTTACGCGTGGAAGAAGAAGTTCCCGAAGTCATCAGGAAACGATGGGGATCCGGCGGCATAGATACGTCGCCTGAAGAAGGAACTGGCGCGCGTCACAGAGGAATTCGACATCTTAAACACCGTCGCAGGGCCGTGGCTCATCTGTGCGCGGTAGAAGCACCTGCTGCTTTTGGATGTGGAATCGACCTCCCACTCCTCGCTCCATTCACTTGCTTTAAGCGGAGTTCCGATCCTGATGTTGACGAGATCACACCCTCGGAGCCTGGTATCTATCGAGGAGGAAGCGAATTGCCCAAATCTGTCGCTTCTTCAGAGGTTTCTTGACACTGACCCTTCGACCACCATTGGCCGTTAGAAGAGCTCTCAGAAATCACAAAATGGAGGCGAGCCGACAATTCCTTTCGATATCGAGAAAATTGCGACTGCCATTCATTCTGGACAAGGACTGGTTGCGCTTGTGCGCTCCAGCTGACGCGCTCCCTGTCGCCAGCCATTCAAATAATAGAATTCCGAACGATGAAACCCACCTAAAGATCTGCATAATTCTTAGAATTGCAAATTTCTCTTTAAGCCGGATTTACATCATATTTTGATAGAGTACGTCTCATGTTTGATGAGGTTCTTGTTGTTCTAGACAAAAATACGTCGCTCGTCGCGGCTCTAGCGTTGGCCGCGATAGCTGGGGCTATGGCGGAGAAACTAAGAGCAGACTATACGCGGCATAGGTGGCGAACGCGCAACAGGTGGCGGTGGGGTACACGCGAAAGAATGCGGCTTGATACACCGCCGCTGCAGCCTGTCCCCGATCTGCTTCCAACCAGGACCATCGACGCAGCCGATCAGTTGCGAATAGTCATGGGTGCTAAATTCAAGAGCCAGTCGTTGCTCAACCGCAGCGAAGCTCGACTCTTTCAGGAACTTGATCAAAACGTGCTGAGCTTGAACCCGCTTTGGCAGGTCATGGCGCAGGTGTCGCTAGGAGAGATTCTCAGCACAAGGGATCAAGCCGCTTACAGCTGCATCAATTCCAAGCGTGTTGATCTGCTTATTGTGGACGAACAATGCCGTCCTCGCCATGTTGTTGAGTATCAGGGTACTGGCCATCATCAGGGTTCGGCGGCAGCACGCGATGCAGTTAAAAAGGAAGCGCTGCGACGTGCTGGTATTGGCTACCACGAGATAGTGGCGGGACAAACTACACCGTCGGAACTGCGACGCTTAGTGGAGCGGCTGGTCGACAGGCCAGAGAGAACCGAGAGCTTGTTCGTGGCATCCGCCAATGATCCGGAGACAACGCAGGGCTAAAGATTTTCCGTTTACAAGGCCTATTTTTCTTTGGCTTCAGAACACACTCGTTAATTTCATCGAAAGATCGATGGAGCCAGTTTTCCGGATGAGTAAGCTTGAACTGGTGTATTTGAGGTAACGCTACTATGCACTCGCCGCGGCTCGCTGTTCTCATCGACGCAGATAACGCATCGGCGAAGATCGTCGATGGATTGTTCGACGAGATCGCAAAGATTGGGGAGGCAAGCGTCCGGCGTATTTATGGTGACTTCACCAACGTTCGGTCGAGAGCCTGGAACGACGTGCTGGCGCAGTATGCCATCATTCCTCAGCAGCAATTCGCTTACACGACAGGCAAGAATGCATCCGATATCACGCTCGTGATCGATGCAATGGATCTTCTGCATAGCGGGCGTTTCGACGGCTTCTGTCTCGTTTCATCCGATAGTGATTTCACCCGCCTTGCGGCACGAATCCGAGAGCAAAGCGTGGATGTATTCGGCTTCGGTGAGCAGAAAACACCCGAGAGCTTCCGCCAAGCCTGCCGTCGCTTTGTTTACACAGAAAACCTTCTGCCAGATGCGCCAGCCAATACCGAAGCGAATGGCGGCAAGTCGAAACCACTGCAGCCGCCATCGGCGGCAACACCAATAATCAAACGGGTTCTCCGTCAAATGGAGACGGATGACGGCTGGGCGCCGCTCGGTGCTGTTGGCACACAGCTCGCCAACCTAGCTTCCGATTTTGATCCGCGTAATTTCGGTTTCCGGAAGCTTAGTGATCTCGTGCGCAAGACCGGTGCGTTCGAGATCGATCATCCAGAGGGTCATGCGGTTTGCATACGCGAAAAAACGTCAGCTAAACGTTCCGCGAGAAACAGTGCTTAGCTTGAGAAAATGTCGAACTCGCTTTGGAAGCAGACTTGCGCCTCAGTTTGGCTACTCAAGCAAGAGCCTGTTAGGAAGCAAAGGGGCCGTCTGCTGCCTGTCCGGTTTTGGTAAACGCTCGGCGGTAAGCTGCCGTTCTGCGGCTGCCCCGTCAGGCAAAGTTTGCCCAGTCAGCTTGCGACCCCATTGCAGTCGCTCACGGCGACTTAATCGTCGCCTGAATGCCGACCTTCCCAGCGACCGCTGAAAAAGCAGATCTGCGTTATCCCTGTATCGTGCGCGCCGAAACATCGCTTGACATGTGACTATATAGTCACCTATTATCTTCCCATGGACGACGAAGTCTTCAAAGCGCTTGCCGATCCGACCCGCCGCGGCCTGCTGGACGCGCTGTTCGAGAAGGACGGCCAGACCTTGAGCGCGCTGGAGGAGCGGCTGCCGATGACGCGCTTCGGCGTCATGAAGCACCTGCGGCTGCTGGAAGAGGCCGGCCTGGTGGTGACCCAGAAGGTGGGCCGCGAGAAGCGCCATTTCCTCAACCCGGTGCCGATCCGGATGATCCACGACCGCTGGGTCAACAAATTCACCGAGCGATGGGCGGCGGCGCTCACGAGCCTGAAACGACAACTGGAGGATGAACCGATGGAACCGACCCACGTGCCACACCAGGTGCCTCTCGTGCCCTCGCCCGACGGACAGGGCGCGATGGCGGTCTTTGAAATCTACATCAAGACGACGCCGGAACGCCTCTGGCAGGCGATCACCGATCCGCGCATGCGGGCGGCCTACAGCTTCGGGGTGGAGATCCATTCCGACTGGGCGCCGGGCTCCCGCTACGTGACCGCCGTTCCGGCCGGATCCGACAATCCGGGGCTGCAGATCACCGAGGGTGAGAACCTGGAGATCGATCCGCCACGGCGGCTGGTGCAGACCTTCCGCGCGCTTTGGAGCGACGAGGTGAAGGCGGCCGGCTTCTCGCGCGTCACCTGGGAGATCATCCCGGTCGGCGATTCCTGCCGGCTGACGGTGGTGCACGACCGCCTGCCGGCGGATGCCCGGCCCGAACTCTATGGCGGCTGGCCGATGGTGCTGTCGGGCCTCAAGACGCTGCTCGAGACGGGGGAGCTGCTCACCACGCCCGGGTCGCTGCTTTACATGCGCGGACAGCAGGATGAGGGGCGAATTTCAGCCGATGGAGAAACCAAATGACCGTATCGAGGATCAATCCCGCTGCCGTCGTCGTCGCGGGAGTGACGGCTTTCGTGTTCAGCCTCGTCTGGTAAAGCCCGCTGCTGTTCGGCAGCGTCTGGGCGCAAACGCAAGGCGCGGAGTCGACCGCAATGGCGCCATGGAAGTTCTTCGTGGCACCCCTGCGCGAATTGTTCACGGCCTGGTTTCTCGCTTGGCTGATCGGCCGCCTCGGCATTGCTGACTGGAAAGCTGCTGCCGGCCTCGGAGCCCTTCTCTGGGCCGCGTTCTATGTGATCCAACTCGCGGGCGCGGTGATCTTCGACGGCATGTCTCCTGCCCTCGGTGTGGCCCATGCCGGCGACTGGCTGGGTAAGATGCTGATCATGGCGATCATCGTGAGTGATTGGCCCAGACGGCCAGCGGCGGCTGCATGACGGGCAGAACTCCGTGGCAGTGGGATCGAGCACGACAGCTCAGCCCGCTGCCCTCGAACCAGGGAAAGTTGGCCTGAGCGTCTGAAACGTCGCGCGGTCCAGTCGAATGGCCGCTTTCCCAAGTCCGTCGCCCAGAAGCGGGCGCGCAGACATCCACCCCACCGCGATCATTTCGGGCACGGGACGGGCCAAACGGCAGGATTCGACACCAGAGCAGCCTTTCGAATCCATCGCAGCGAACGTCTGCTGTGAGCCAAACCTCTCAAATGCTGCGTTTCTGCTCAATGTCCGCTAAGCAGTTGCGTGGATATTCGATGGATTTGCTGTTGTGATTGCCTCCCACGAGCATGTGCCGCCATTGCGCACCGACCGGCTCGTCCTTCGCGCGCCGAGTGAGCGCGATATCCCGGCATGGTTCGAACGTGCGACGGACCGAGAGTCGGCGTACCTAGCCGGTGATCCGATCCCGGCGAGCATTTCAGAAGGACAAGCTTGGCTGGAGAGGGCACTCGAGAAGGCTGCCGTCAAAGAACGCCTTTTGTGGAGTATCGATATTCACGGCGGTCCAGTTTCTATTGGAACCGTTGGCCTCAGTTTGAAAGATCCGGGAATTAGCTTCGTGATCGGACGTTTGTTCTGGGGCCGTGGATATGCCACGGAGGCCGCGCGCGAAGTGCTGAGATTTGGCTTTGAAGTGTTGGGTTTGTCAGAGGTCGGGTCCGAATTTGTTGTCGACAACAGCGGATCGCGTCGGGTCCATGAAAAGCTTGGATTCAAGTATGTCGAAAAATTCATAGATGAATCCGACGGCGCGGAGTGCGAGCGACACATTCTGTCCAAAAGGGCGATTGAAGAGCAGCGATGAGCGGATATATGTGATCCAATCTCAAAAGGCAGATTTGTCCGCATAGCTGCCAGATATTCGCAATCATACGAATGACCGCTTCCCACCTCACCGCGGTCATTTCGGGCGCGGGACGGGCCAAACGGCAGGATTCGACGCCTCTGTTGCCATTGAACATCGATCCCAGATTGATAACCTCCAGTTGAAGGTTTGGAGATGAGTCGATGGAAAGCACCGCCTCAATCAAGACAATTGCGCACGAGCTCGAAACTAGGCCGGACATAAAAGCTTTGTTTCTGAGCGGCAGCTACGGTGCAGGACTTGAGGATCTCCACAGCGACATTGATTTCTTAGCCGTGATAGGAAACGGTCATACAGATCAATTCGCAAAATCCTGGCGCAACGCAGTTGGTCTTGTGGGCGAGATCGTTCTATGGCGGGAGCGCAGGGGCAAGGGATGGTTTGAAAGTTCTCTTCGATCACGACCGACTGTTTGAAGCTTTACCTGAAACACTGGAAAAAACAGGCCCCAATGCTGGTCGAATGCGATGGCAAATCGAGGAGTTTATTCGGGTGCTCGGCCTGCTTCCCGTCGCGATGGGACGAAAAGAATACTTCAACGCAATTACCGGCGTGTTCCACCTGCGCAATTTGCTGGTCGATCTGCTTATCGAGGAGACAGGTGCGCCCCATAGGGGCGGTGCTCTTCACCTGAATAGACTTATTACCGCTGATCAGAAGGAACTTTTGGCGTCACTTCCGCCCCTCACACCCACACGTGGGTCGGTGATCTCAGCGCATCTTGCTTATGCGGCAGCATACCTTCCTCGAGCACGAGAAATGGCGGAACGACTGGGGATCGAATGGCCTCGACGTTTTGAGTTGGCGACATGGGGCCACCTCAAGCATCAGCTAGAGGTTGAGCCACCCTACTCTCTGAGACGACCTTAAGCGCGATGAGCCAATGTCGTTATCCCACCCCGATCGAGACCTATATGAGTCCTTTGACCGTCCATCCCGGGAAGGATTCAATCTGGCAGGTCAGGGGCCGGGAGCCGACGGTCGGCTTTCGAATGCGGATTCAGAAAAGCCGACGATTGATCGGTGGACGCAACAGGCGCTTGGTCAGCGCCCGGCACGCCCCTGATAGGTCGATCACCTGGGATGGTTGCGTCATGCGTCGGCAGAAAAGTTAGCCTGCGCTTTCTGACGAAGTGCCGTTCCACACGCTGACCGAAGCGGTGAACGTATATCCGACGCCATATACAACCTTGATCGGCGCCGGAAGGTTGGTGCGCGCCTCGATCTTCCTGCGCAGCCGGCTGACAACGGCGTCGAGGTGCCGGTTGTCGAAGATGGACCGTGGGCGTGCCAGTATATCGACCAGTTCCTCGCGAGGGCAGACTTCGCCGCTGCGGCTGCACAGAACGTTCATGAAGGCGAATTCCGCAGCGGTTAGCCTGAGCGTTTGCTGACAGGGCGCGGTCAGAAGCCAGCCGGTGCTGTCGAGGGTCCACTGATCGTCGTTGCTGATCATCGCGGGCAGGTCGCCGGTGCGGCGCAGCAGGCTGCGGATCGCTGCCTCGATCTCACGCAATGTGCTGTCCTTGATGAGATAGATATCGGCGCCGCTGTCGAACCCGCGGATACGGTCGGCACTGTCGCCGAGCGCGGTCAGCATGACGATGCCGCACGCGTGGTTGCGGCGTATTTCGCCGGCGAGTTCGAATCCGTTTCCGTCCGGCAGTCCGACGTCGAGTACCACGACCGTCGGCCTGCGACCGCCGCTGAGTTCCTTGCGCAGTTCATGCGCCGTTGCAACGCCAGAGGCCTCGAGGCCGCTCAGATGCAGAAAATCTACTAGATCCGCGCGCAGCCGCGGTTCATCCTCGACGATGAGAATATGAGTCATGCCGTTACGTGGTCCATATGGGGCTGTGCCGTCGCTGCGACCGGCAGGGGCAGGGATACGGTTGCCGTCATCCCCCGATCGCTGTTGGCATTCAACTGTAGCGCTCCGCCGTGATAGTCAAGCAGCTTGCGCGATGTATAGAGGCCAAGGCCGGATCCGCCCCGCGTCGCGGCGTTGGAGGCCCGGAAGAAGCGCCGCCCGATCTTGTGCAACTCGCTCGCGGGGATGCCGATGCCCCGGTCGCGCACCTGGATGATCAGGTCACTGTCCCGCCGCCGTACATCGACGTCGATCGGCTGATCCGGCGGCGAGTATTTGAGGGCGTTGTCGATGAGATTGATGATGATGGTCGTCAGCATCTCTGGGTCCGCCAAAAACGAAGTCCGCTCGTCGTCTGCGGTGAGGGTCAGCCGCTCGCCCTGATTTGTCATTCCGAAATGCAGCCGCACGTCGAGCAACAGGGAGCCGATCGTCAACGGCTCGGGTTGAAAGCGGTTCTCTCGATCGTCCGACATGAAGCGGTTGATGAGCGAAAACAAGCGGTTGAGCGCCTCGCTGATGCCGGCGATGCGTTCGCGTGTGGCTTCGGGCGACTTGTGGCCTACAAGGCTTATCATTTGGGTCGCGTTGCGGATGATGGCAAGCGGGGTGCGGAACTCGTGGCTGACCACACGCATGAAATCGGCCTGCTCCTCGCGCAGCGCCCGTTCGGCTTCCAGGCTGGCGCTCAGTTTCGTTTCCAGCCGTCGGCGCTCTTCTATCTCGCGTGACAGGGCTTCGTTTTTCTCGCGCAGATCGGTCGACAGCCGGGTGTTGACCATGAACAGGACGCAGGCGAAGAAGGCGATCTGGAACAGCGCGCCCTGCATCAGATACCAGCCATTGTGGTCGGCCAGAACGAGCGCATCCCCCGACGCTGGCAACCCTTGCTCGATCACGCTCTGTAGGATGCTGGCGACCATATATTCGACGAGGATGCCGATCGTGATCCAGCGCAACAGGCGTGGCTGTGTTCTATCGCGCAGCAGTCCCAGGCACATGATCGACATCATGATCACGGTGAAGACGGTCGACAGATGTATCCGGATGGCGAGATTGCCCGGCGCGATACCAATCGCGATGCTCCAGCTAACGAGCTGGAAAACCAGCAGCGACACGCCGATCCAGCTATAGCGCGGCTGCCCCAGGAAACGCGCAAGCCCCTCGGCGAGCAGGACGAGGCCGATCTTGATGACGAGATTGGCGAGCACGATGCTCCACGCCGCCGGCTCCAGCCCGCGCACGATCATCAGAAACAGGCCAAGCGCTATCGCTGCGAGTCCTGCGGCAAGAAATCTGAGCTCGTAGAGATGCCGCCAGGCGAGCCAGACGAATGTCCAGGCAATCGCCTGCAGGCAGGCAATTGCAAATGTGACGACCAGAACCGTATTGAGATCAAGCATCCTCGAACATTCGCACGGCCCTTGCCGTTTCTCCGCTGCATCGATTCTGAACCTCGCAGGAGTTGCGCGTCGAGGCAAGTCGCGCCGAGGCTGCAAGAATTGGTCAGAATTCAGCAGAATTAATCGGTAGAGTTGTCTGCCTGCATGAGCTTATCATAAAGAGAACTGTGATGCGGCACCGACAATCCTATCGCGAGGCACTCTGGCTCGCGGACATCGATAGCAAGACAATGTTGGCCAAGGCCACGCCTGTGAAAGGTGTCGCCCGGCAATTATGCAGTGTCCCAGCCGCATGAAGCGGGTTTCGGCCGTTCGTCAGCCGGCCGAGGTTGGGGGAAAAGCATGACTATCTGCGGTCGACACCGGAATGCCTTTGCATGCAGATCCCACCGACGGGCATTACCCCCGTCCTGGTCCGTGCTTTTCTGCGCCTTTCTGCTGACTGTATTCCTTTTGCCGTCGGCGCCTGCGGTTGCCCAGACATCGACATACTGCCCGACACTGAACGCTACCGTTGCCAATGGCGGATCGGTAATGATCGACGTCAGCGCTTGTGACGGACCGTCCGACGGCGGCATGAGCGGGCCGATCGCACCGTTCGCCCAGCATGGCACGGTGACCATTGGCAGCAATAGCGGCGGTACGCAGTTTGTCACCTATGCACATAGCGGCGATGCGGCGACGAGCGATCAGTTCGCCCTTGAAGACAACGACCTGGGAGTCGTGACGGTCAACATAACCATCGATCCGCCGGTCTCGCCGATCACCGTTTCGCCAGGCTCGCTCCCGAGTATGACCGCAGGAACCGCGTTCAGCCAGTCGCTGTCGGCAACTGGCGGTACGGCGCCTTACACCTACAGCCTCCAGTCAGGATCGCTCCCTGTCGGAATCTCCCTGACCTCCGGGGGACTGCTGAGCGGAACGCCGACTCAGCGCGGTGGTTACGCCTTTACCGTGAGGGCGACCGACGACATCGGCCAGTTTGTCGACAAGGGCTACACCGGCACGGTGCTGAACCCGACGATCTCCATTGCCCCGACATCGGCGACGGCCATACAGGGCATCGCGCTCTCGCAGACCATCTTCGCCAGCGGCGGTGTCGGCCCGTATACCTTTGCAGTGGAGAGCGGCCTTTTGCCGGTGGGGATATCCCTGTCCAGCAGCGGCCTTCTCAGCGGCACCACTTCCAGCGCGCCCGGATCTTACCCTCTGATGCTGCGGGTCACGGATTCCAGCACCGGACCGGGTGTCTATTTTGAGCTTGAGAACTTCACTTTGACGGTTGCACCGGCACCGTCAGTGTCGATCAGCGTCAGCCCGGCCTCGGTGAATGAGGACAGCGTAGCCAATCTGGTTTATACGGTCACGCGCAGCCAGAACCTGTCGTCATCCACGATCGTCAATCTCGGTTACACGGGCAGCGCGGATGGCAGCGACTATACCGGTGAGACCTTGACCGTGACCATTCCCGCCGGCTCGACGAGCGGCATCGTGGTGATAAACCCGAATGCCGATGTCACCGTGGAGGCGGACGAGACTGTAATCGTTAGCATACAGAGTGGCACAGGCTATACCATCGGTGCGCCTTCCTCTGCCACAGGCACCATCCTGAACGACGACCTTGGGACCCTGACGATCAACGACGTCACCATTCCCGAGGGTGACTCCGGAACTCAAACGTTTCCGTTCACAATATCGCTCAGCCAGCCTGCCGGACCCAGTGGTGTAACGTTCGACATCACAACCGCCGACCTGACAGCGACAGCAGGCGAGGACTATCAAGCGAAAAGCATCGTGGGCGCCACCATCGCGCCAGGGGAGAGCACGTATAGCTTCGATGTTGATGTCTACGGTGATACGACCAACGAACCCAATGAGAGGTTTTTCGTCAACATCACCAACGTGACAAACGCTATCTTGGGCGATGGCCAGGGCGTGGGCACCATCGTCAACGACGACCTTGCGGGCCCGTCGATCACCAACATTTCGCCGAACAATGGTCCGGCGGCAGGCGGCACGTCGGTGACGATCACCGGAACGAACTTCACGGGCGCGACGGCCGTGACCTTTGGCGGCACGGCGGCTGCGAGTTTCACCGTCAACAGCAGCACAACTATTTCAGCGGTGACGCCGGCCGGGACCGCCGGGGCGGTGGATGTGGCGGTAACGACACCCGGCGGCACGAATACCGAAACGGGTGGCTTCACCTACACGGCCGCCACGTTGCCGGAATTGTCGATCGACGACGTCACGGTGGGCGAGAACGGCGTCAATGCTTCCTTCACCATAACTCTGAGCGCTCCCGCCGGACCGGGTGGAGTAACGTTCGACCTCACCACCGCAGATGGCCCGGCGGTCGCCGGCGACGACTACTACGCCTTCAACGGCTCCGGCTTTATACCCGAGGGTGAGGACACCTACTACCACGGGGTCGGAGCGATCAGCGATGCGATCGACGAACCGGACGAGACCTTCTTCCTCGATATCTCCAACGTTGTCGGCGCGACGCTCGTAAAGGCGCGGGGAACGGCCACGATCAACGACGACGCGCCCACCATCACCGTGGCTCCTGCCAGTCTTTCCGATGCGACAGTCGGGGCGCCCTATAGTGCAACCGTGACCGCCAGCGGCGGGACGGGTCCATACACCTATGCCGTCACCGCGGGCGCCTTACCCGGGGGTCTGACGTTGACCTCCTCGGGCACACTGTCCGGCACGCCAACGGCAGAGGGCACGTTCAATTTCACTATCACCGCGACCGACAGCAGCGGCGGAAACGGGCCATATACCGGAAGCAGAGCCTACACGATTGCCGTCGCGGCGCCGACTGTGACGGTGAGCCCGGCTACATTGCCTGCCGCAACCGTCGCGGTGTCCTATAGCCAGTCCTTGACCGCCAGTGGCGGAACAGCACCATATAGTTATGCCGTTACGGTCGGCGCCTTGCCGTCGGGCATGAACCTGAGTTCAGTGGGCGTGCTTTCCGGTACCCCTACGGCGGGCGGGACGTTCAACTTCACCATTACCGCCACCGACGACAGCGGCGGAATCGGGCCGTACACCGGCAGCAGGGCCTATACGCTCACCGTCGCGGCGCCCGTCATCGCCCTGAGCCCCGGCACGCTGCCGTCCGCCAATCAAGGTGTCGCCTACGCGCAGACCGTTACCGCCAGTGGCGGCACCGCACCTTATACTTATTCGATTACCGGTGGCTCTTTGCCCCCCGGTACGAGCATGAGCAGCGCAGGTGCCTTTTCCGGCACACCGACGGCAAACGGCACCTTCAACTTCACCGTCACCGCTACCGACGGCAGCACTGGCACCGGTCCGTTTACGGGTAGCCAAGCCTATTCGCTGCAGGTGAACGCGGGCGTGCCGCCGATTGTCACCTCGGTGAGTGTTCCCGCCAACGGATCCTATCGTGCCGGAGATGTTCTCTCCTTTGTGGTGAACTTCAACGAGAGCGTCGTGGTCGATACCTCGGGTGGTACACCGAGCGTTCCCGTTACAATCGGAGCAACGACGTCGGATGCTAGTTATGCGGCCGGAAGCGGATCGAATGCGCTCGTATTCCAATATGTCGTCAATCCGGGCGATCTGGACACGAATGGCATTCAGGTGGGAAGCGCCATCGAGCTCAATGGCGGCACCATCGCAAACGTCTCTAGTACGCCCGCAGACCTTGCTCTTAACAACGTGGGTAGCACGAGCGGTGTTCTCGTTGACGCTGTCGCGCCTACGGTACTGTCGAGTGCGGTGAGCGGCAGCCCGCTGCCCGATGCAACCACGGCCGATTTCTCGGTGACATTCGCCGAGCCGGTTACCGGTGTCGATGCCTCGGATTTCGCACTCACGACATCAGGGGCGGTTTCCGGGACCATCAGCGGAGTCGCCACAGCCGACAACATAACCTACGTAGTATCCATCACGGGCGTATCCGGCGTCGGCTCCCTGCGGGTGGACGTCCTGACAGACGGGTCTATCAGCGACGGCGCCGGCAATGCGATGGTTGCCGCTTACACGTCAGGGACGCCATGGGTGCGCGGTGGCTCTGCCGACGCGACGCTGTCCAACCTGGCAGCGAGCGCCGGCACGCTCGCTCCCGCATTCGATCCGTCAACCACGGCCTATGCTGTTGCCGTGGACAATGCGACCGACAGCGTGACCCTGACACCGACGACAACCGAGCCGAACGCGGGCATAACCGTCGATGGACAGAGCGTTGTTTCCGGGAGTGCGAGCCAATCAATCGCATTGGCAGTCGGCTCGACCGTAATCCCCGTCGTCGTGACTGCGGAGGATGGCGTGACGACGCAGACCTATACGGTGACGGTAACCCGTGCAGCATCGGCCGACGCCACGCTTGCAAGCCTGACGCCCAGCGCAGGTTCCCTCGACCCAGCCTTCAGCCCATCAACGGCGGCCTATGTGGTCGCGGTCGACAATGCGACCGACAGCATCGCACTGACGCCGACGGCAGCCGAGCCCAACGTAACCATCACCGTCAGCGGGCAAAATGTCGTTTCCGGAAGCGCCAGCCAGGCGATCGCCCTGGCTGTGGGATCGACCGTCATCGAGGTTGTCGTCACTGCCGAGGATGCAACGACGATCCGCACCTACACCGTTACGGTAACCCGCGCGGCATCAGCCAATGCGAGGCTTGCGAGCCTGATGCCGAGCGTCGGCGCGCTCGATCCGGGCTTCAACCCCGACAGCGTCGACTATGCTGTGGCGGTCGCCAACGCCGTCGACAGAATCGCGCTGACACCGACCGCCGATGACGCTGATGCGACTATAACGGTCAACGGACACAGTGTAGCTTCCGGCGGCGTCAGCCAGGCAATCGCCTTGCCTGTCGGCTCAACCGCGATTTCTGTTGTCGTCATCGCAGGAGACGGCGCGACGACCCGAACTTACACAGTCACCGCGATGCGGGCGCAACCGGTGCCGACAGTGGTCTCGCGCGAAATCGAAATCAATGCCGGCGAGACGGCGTCGGTCGACCTTACCGAAGGCGCGACCGGCGGCCCGTTCACAGATGCCGCAATCGTCGACCTCTCCGATGCCGATGCGGGATCGGCCCGCATAGAGCGTGACGGGCAGACATACCGTCTCGTTTTTGCCTCCAGCTCGACCTATGCGGGTGGGGCGGATGTCCGCTTCACGCTTTCGAACGCGACCGGAACGTCGGCACCGGGAACGATCGCGTTCACGATCGTCGGCCGCCCGAACCCTGCGCAGGATCCCGAGGTCATAGGGCTCCTGAATGCGCAGACGGACGCAGCAAGGCGCTTCGCTCAGGCCCAGACAAAGAATTTCAACGACAGGCTTGAGCAACTGCACGATGAAGGCGACCGGCGCAGAAGCAGCATGAACCTGAGCCTCGGCTACAATGCGAAGGAAAAGCGCGGCGACCGCGAAACCCAGCAGCTTGTCGAACGGGCCCACGACGTTCCGGGGCTCCTCGGCTATGCATCGACAAGCGATGGAAGAGCGCCAAGCGACGCCTTTGGTTCGAACGCCGAACCTGAGATGCCCAACGGCAGCGGCGGCATTGATCTGGGGGCCTTCGCGGTCTGGACAGGCGGCTATATCAATTTTGGCGGGAGCGACGATGGTGCGCTCGATCTCGACCACACGATGGTTGGCGTCAGCGCCGGTGTCGACTATCGCTTCTCGCGGAAGTTCGTCGCCGGCTTTGGCGTCGGATTCGGCCGCGACCGCACCGATGTCGGCGCCAACGGCACGCAGAGCACGGGCCGTGCCTACAGCGCTGCCATCTACGGGAGCTACAAGCCGTTCGACAATTTCTTCCTCGATGGTGTCGTCGGCGGAAGCTGGCTCGATTTCGACAGCAGACGCTATGTCACCGCGACCGGCGACTTCGCGACCGGCAACCGGTCTGGACATCAGGTCTTCGGCTCGTTGACCGCTGCCTACGAGTTCCGAGACGACATCTGGCTCGTCTCGCCTTACGGGCGTGTGGAGATGTCCCGCACATGGCTTGACGGTTTCACCGAGGAAGGCGGCGGCGACTTCGGCCTGGGCTACGGAGAGCAGAGCATCGACACGGTATCCGGCGTCATCGGCATTCGCGCCAAATATGCCTTCAGGACGAGCTGGGGCACGCTAACACCGGGCGCGCGCGTCGAATACACGCACGACTTCGCGGGATCGAGCCGAATCCACCTGGGCTACATAGACATGGATCGATTGCCGTACTGGCTCGACATCGAAGCGTCCAGCCGGAGCTACATGACCCTTGGCCTGTCGCTCGATGCGGAGCTTCCGCAAGCCTGGACACTGGGCTTCGACTACCGCACTGCGTTCGGAAACGACAGCCAGGACCACGCTTTCGGCCTGGAAATCGCCAAGAGGTTCTAGGCAGCGCCAATGGGCGGTTACAAGCCGGCAAAATCAAGGTCGGACTTTATCAACCTCGTCACGTGCCGTAGATGTCTGCTTTCGGGCAACAGGGACACTGCTTGCAAAGGCTGAAATGGGGGCGCAAAGCAGTCGTTCGAACCATTTGTGCCGAAAGGTTTTGGCCAGGCCGGTGGGGCCGACATGCTCACGGTACTCGACCGGGTCATTGTCATTGTCGGGCATACACGCGGCGAAAAATGCGTTTCGTTGAGAATTTTTATCCCCGCCGTGTCGACCTGCCCGATAATCGGTCCGTGTATAAGACGGAGCGAACGATGTCATACTTCCATGTTTTGCTTTCGGCGGTCCTGGTGCTGACAATTCTCAGTGGCGCTGCCGCCACTTTGGTCGCCGTAAAGGGCGACACCCGGAACAGTGATGCTCAAAGGAAACTTGTCGAGAGGCTCTCGCATATCGCGTTGCTCGGGGCAGTGACAATCATCACGATCCTTAGCCGCGTGCTGAATGGGTGATGAAACGTTCCCAATGAGTGGACGGGCCTTTCACCTTCCTTATGCAGCCAGGAGCGGTTGCTCCTGGCTGCTGAACACTATCGTGGAAGCTGCCTCAGCAGTTCTCCTCTGAACTTCGAAAAGTTTGACCTTGGCCAGGACGTCTCGTGCTGTACGACTCCGTAGGAGCGCCACGTTGTATTTCGATACTGGTGCCTCATGTCATCGAAAACGGGGCGCATCCGTACGGCCAGCTCTCGGTATTCGGGGCAGATGGGTTTGAAACGTTGTTGGAGCTCGACTTCCGACACCTGTAGGGCCAGGTGGCCGTACGTCCGATCTACTGTAGCTATGTCTGCGTGACCAAGTTGTTTTGCCACGATAGACAGTTGCATGCCCGCCTGAACCAGCTGGCTGGCATAGGTGTGTCGCAGGCTATGAAAGACCGTTTCAGTTGGCAGTCCGCAAGCGGTCACCAACTCGCGAAAAAGATGCTTGTATCGGTCGCTCCATGGGCGGCCGTCCTGATTGAGAAACACATGCTCGTGTCCCTGCTTGTTCTGACAAAGTGAAAGAAAGAACGCCATGCCTTCCTCCGGCAAAAGGACAAATCGCGGCCGATAGTTTTTTGAAGGTGACACGTAGATCCCGAAGCCATCACGAGCGACATCCGAAACTCTGAGCTCGACGAGTTCTCGCACTCTGCACCCGGTATAGAGTCCACCTAGGACGAGCGCGCGCAAATCCGGCCTGCTCGCTGTGGTGAGTTTCGTGCATTCTTCACGCGATAAGAAGATCATGCGCGGACGATCTACATTCGGCAGGAGCCTCAAGCATCGCTGGGGGCGATCCGTATCGATCTCCCCATTGTCCCAGGCAAGTGCGAACGCACCACGCAGCGTGCTGATCAATGCGTTCAACGTCTTCTTTCTCTTCCGAAGCGCTTCCGGCGACAGCTCGCTTATTTTCAGTCGTGGACCGATGGGCCGGTTCCCATATTTGGGCGGCGTTTCCAGTACATCGACGCAAAGACTGTGAAAGTGCCGACCGTTGAAGTCTGCCAAAGGCACATTTGCAACGCGTCCAACCAGGTGATGATTGATCAACGAAAGCACGGAGTAGAAATGTGTCGGTGCAGCAGCCAGCCGCTTCCATTCAAGGTAATCGCGCAGGGCGTGCCCCACGGTATAAACCGAGCCGATGGGGCAGTAGATCAACTGGTCATTGTAGCGAACGATGTGACGTGAGATTGCGTTGCCGGCAACGGACGCAGAGGCAAACCAAAGCTCCGCTTCACGAACCGCTTGTTCGAAGGTCAGACCGGGATTGCAGCCGGTTTCCATGATGCCGAGAGACGTTTCGTGGTACATACCGTTCTTGGCCCGATAGCGCGCCTTCCACACGGTGCCAGTTCCGGCTTTCCGCAGAATTCCCACGTGTCGGCCCAGGCCAAGCTCATACCAGTAGATGGCTTTTCTCGGAGGGAGAGATTCTCTGAGTTTTTGCGATGTCAGGTCGTATTTCGCCATTGCCATGGATCCTTCGTGCCAGGTGTTGCCTGGAGAGGGTCGGCTGGCTGAATGACAATTGTGCGACTATCAGGTGAGGTGCGTGCTTCATCGAAAGTGCCGCGCTCATATCTATAGATTGAACCACGCGGGGTTTGCCGGAGGCATCAATTCCTGGGTAGGATCAAGCCACGATGAGTCCGACAAAAAACAAGTATTCCCCTGAGGTCCGCGAGCGTGCGATGCGTCCGGTGCGGAACAGCTAAGACCGGCACAGTTCCCGCTAGCGGCGATGATGTCGATCTCCGGGAAGCTCGGCTGTTCGGCGCGCACGCTGAATGAGACGGTGAAGAGATTGGCAGCGGTAACGGCTAGTTGCTCCAACTGATGTCGCCCATAGGATGAAGGCGCTTGAGTGGGAGAACCGCGAGCAGCACCAGGCGAACGAGATCGTCCGCAAGGCATCGGCGTGGACGATCTCGTGGCTTTCCCTGGGGCCGCCTCGAGATCATGCAGGGCATCATCCTGCCTATATGACGTTCAGCAAGCTGCGCCCAGTAAACCGGCAGAGATGATTTGCGACATGCGCTTCGATGCAGCATTCGCCCCGCAGCCTAGCGCCCTGGCGCTTGCCGCATTGCTCCTGCAGCTAAAGATAGAACTCATCACAAGTTGCAAGCCGATGGATCGGGACCATGAAGCCGCTCAACAAGGTATTCTGATCTCTCGACCCGTGTGGCTTTCAGCCTATGTGAAGCGCCGCCGATAGTGCATCTGTTCTAATAGCCAAACTCCGATTGGCATGCTGAATGTGGCGCCAACGAGCTACCGGCCCGTCGCTCGATGACGGAACCGTCAGTTTCAGCACTTATCGTGGGAGCACCTCATTGATTCAGGTAAGGACTTTTTTTGAACTGAAGAGATGGCTCCGCAGTTCCACGGCTCTTGGTTGTACCGGATTGGGTTTCGCCCTCTCGGCCGTGGCCGCTGTCGGCTTCAGTGAAGCGCAAGCACAGGTTGTCTGCGATACCCGACTTGGAAGCAATCCCGCCATTACCGATTGTACACTAGACCAAGGTTCGGTGACCTGGACGAATCAGCACGCCATCAACGGCGAATTGAGCGTCGGTAAGGTGAATGGCGTGCCTGCCGAATTGTCCATCATCGGCGCGAAAGTTTACAGCGGGGCAGGCTTCATCGGTCAGGGTGGTGGTCGGGATGTGCCCAACACGGGCATGGTGAGGGTTTCCGGTCCGGGTGCTGAATGGCATCTCTCCGGAAGCGCTCCTATCGCCTATGCAGGCGTGCTCGGGATCGGCGCCACGGGCACCGGCTACGGCAGCGGAACCCTAGTCATCGAAGACGGCGGCAAGGTCTTTGCCGATCAGGTCCGCATCAGCAACGCCGTCGGCTTCGGCGGCGAATCCCATATTATGGTTTCTGGTGAAGGTTCCGTGCTTGACGCCGACGAACTCCGCGGCTTGAGCAGCAGTGCGGCGATCGTCGATCCCATCACCATCAAGGATGGGGGGCTGATCTCCACCAATTATGTTTCTCTTGGGGGGCAGGGCAATGCGATACTTGTCAGCGGCGGGGGATCGAGTTGGCTCAACACAGGGGCGATGATCAATCACAACGGCTTTGCCATCGAGAACGGAGGCAAAGTAGAAACGCAAACCCTGAAGCTCGGTGAGAACACGACCATCACCGGCGCCAGCTCCGTTTTGCGTGCCGGTCAGCGCGTGGATCTCGAAGGCGCTTTCAATACGGGTTACATCACGGTTTCCAACGGCGGCTTGCTGGAAACGTCTGTCCTTGCGATTTCCTCGCAAGGCGGGGTGCGTGTCGAGAGCGGCGGTACGGTGAACGCCGATACGGCCGGCGTCGGCCTCCTTGCTTACCTCACGGTTGACGGCCAGAACAGTCGGTTCAATGTCACCGGAAATTTCAATGCGAATGGGCCGGTGGCGCTCAGCGGCGACGGCCATTTGGAGGTCGGCGGCCAGTTCAATCTCCGCCAGTCGCTGATTATTGGCGGCGCGAAGGAAAGCAGTGACGGATGGCTTGGCCTGGGAGATCCGAAAGCCGCCGGTTTTCTCAATGCCGACGCAACGATTCTCCTTGACGAAACCGGTCTCCACTTCAATCACACCAACAGCGACTATCTCTTTTCAAACAAGCTCTCGGGCAGTGGCTTTATCAGAAGCTATTCCGGGGAGACGATTATCGATGGCGACCTGTCCGAATTTTATACAACGAAAAGCGATGATCTCGCCGTTGTCGTCGACGGCGCGGATGCCCGGCTTGTGCTTAAGAGCGACATGGATACGACAGACCTGGACGGGCGAGCGAACCGCGAGACCAAAACCACGTTTGAGGTCAAGAGTGGCACGCTGATCGTCGACGGCACCGTCGGCCGCATTTATGAGATCGAGGGTGATCCCGGGGAGAAATTCGCCCGCTACTCGAACCGGATTGAGGTTTGGGGAGCGGAATCCAACAACGTATATGCCGACCGCGATCCGAGCTTGTTTGGCACGCTTGGCGGATCGGGCACTGTTGGATCCGTCCTGCTCGAGAAAAATGCGCGCATTGCGCCGGGCGACAATTCAACCGGCACATTGACCGTCATGGGTTCGCTCGCCTTTCACGATAATTCGGTCTACGAGGTAGACGTCCTCGGCAATGGCACGAGCGACAATATTGCCGTCAAGGATATCGGCTACGAGTCTTCGCTCGATATGTTCGAGCGCGGCGGCAAGGTGACGATCGGCAATGGCGTCAACGTTGAGGTCACAGCACTCGATTCCAGTACGAGCTACCAGAGCGGCCAGACATATACGATCCTGACCGCCGAAAAAGGCATCTCTGGCGAATTCGCCGAAGCGATCTCGAAGTCAGCCTTCCTTGATGTCGATCTCGTGCACAGCGCGAAAGCAGTCGACCTGAAGATCGCCGTTCTGGATGCAGGCAGCCCCGGTGACCCAGGCGGACCTGGAGATCCCGGTGGCCCCGGAGACCCCGGAGACCCCGGAGACCCCGGCGGGCCTGGTACGGGCCTCTTTGACCGCGTCGCCGAAACCGGCAACCAGCGCAATGTCGCTGTCGCGCTCAACACGCTGGAGCAGAGTGGCTCGTCGCTGCAGCTCTACAACAGCTTGCTGCTGCTGAGCGCCGAGGAAGCGCGGAATGCTTTTGAACGGCTCTCGGGCGAGGTTCACGCATCGACCCAGACTTCGCTCATTCTGGGCAGTCAGCATGTGAGGGACGCCGTCAACGGCCGCATCCGGGCCGCTTTCGGTGACGTTGCCGCCGCAAGCCTGCCAGTTCTTGCCTATGGTGAAGATGGCCCTGCATTCGTCGACGCGGTTGCACCTGGCCCGGTAGCCTGGGGGCAGGCTTTCGGCTCGTGGAGCGATCTCAACGGTGGCGTCAATGTCGGCGATCTGGACATTTCGACAGGCGGTTTTATGGCCGGCATCGATGCGCCGCTCGGAAACTGGCGGGCAGGCCTTCTTGCCGGATACAGCCACTCGACTTTCAACGCCGATGCGCGTGCATCCTCCGGCGATAGCGACAATTACCATCTCGGCCTTTATGGCGGTTCGCAGTGGGGCGCTCTGTCCTTCCGTTCCGGACTTGCCTATACATGGCACAGGCTGTCGACGAGCCGTTCGGTGGCGTTCCCCGGTTTCAGCGAGCAATTGACCGCAGACTATGATGCCGGTGCCTTCCAAGCCTATGGGGAGGTGGGCTACCTGTTCGACAGCGCTGTCGCAACCTTCGAGCCCTTCGCGAACCTTGCCTATGTAAACCTGCACACCGATGGCTTCACGGAAAAAGGCGGGGCCTCCGCCCTCACGAGCGCGGACGAGACGCTCAACACGGCGTTCACCACACTGGGGTTGCGGGCATCCTCCGATTTCGTGCTCGGCGGAATCCAGGCAACCGCCAGTGGAACGGTGGGCTGGCGCCACGCTTTCGGGGATATCGATCCGTCCTCGCAATTCGCTTTCACCGGCAGCGAGGCATACACGGTCTCGGGAGTTCCCGTTGCTAAAGATACAGTCATGCTCCAGCTCGGGCTTGACATGAAGATGACCGAGGCGGCCACGCTCGGCATAACCTATAATGGCGAGTTCGGGTCTGGGTCGGGGACCAACGGTCTCGACGCAAGATTGGGCATTCGCTTCTGATGATTGTCCGCAAGGTCTTTGTGACAGTGGCGGCGATGTTTATCGCCGCCACGGTGGTTTCTGCACAGGCCGATCCCGGGTCGGAGAATGCTCCATCCTCCCTGTCGGAAACATACGACAACTGGACGGTTGCTTGTGTGGACCAGAGCGAGAAACGCCATTGCGCATTTTCCCAGCAGCAGATCCAAAAGGACGGTCAACGTGTTCTGACGATCGAACTCACGCCTTCCGACAACGGCGGATTGAGAGGCTCGCTCGTTCTGCCTTTCGGTCTCGATCTCGAAAAGGGAGCAACCTTCAGGATTGACGACCTGTCGCCGGGAAAAGCCTCACATTTTCAAACCTGCCTGCCCATCGGGTGTGTTCTCGCCCTGATCTTCACAGCGGAAACGACCAAAGCCCTGCGCGAGGGCGAGGCACTGAGAATTGGTGTCATTGCCAACACTACTAAGAAGGAGGTGCCGTTTTCAGTTTCGCTGAAAGGTTTCTCGCAGGCGCTCGACCGCGCGATCGGCTTGACGCCCTAACGAACGTACTTGTTGCGTGGGAGGAGACGAGTTTGATTGCGGTATCCGCCGGCAGTGAGGCCTTAAAGTCGAGGTTGTTCAAGGCGGTGGTATGAACGCCCGCCTGTGACAACTGTGCGTCGCGGGCCATGTAGTGCTTGCTCAGCAAATGGAACAGCATCGCTCCGCCTGATGCGCTGAACAGTAGGTATCCCAGCCCGTCGAGGATAACAAGATCGGAATGAAAATGTTGGTTGGCGATCCGGTCAGAGCGCTCTTGCGCTGTCTCCTGTTCTAGCGCTGGTCGAGAAGAACCGTACCCGTTTATGACAGCGCTCGATGACCTGAATACCGATTGCTGTCGCGATGTGCGTCTTGCCGGTGCTTGGGCCGCCGACAAGGACAATGTTGTTGGCGCTGTCGAAGAAATTGCGGTGGTGAATTTGGCGAACCAACGCCCCGTCGATATCGCTGCTGGTAAAATCGAAGTCCTTCAGATCACGATCGGCAGGAAAGCAGGTGGTTTTGAGCCGGCATCGGTGTGATGACCCGAGCATAGCTCATCTGTACAGGTGGATTTTCTGATTTTTCTATGATGAACACCTTACAAGACGGCTATCACGAGGTGGCCTAAAGTTCTTGGAGAGTCTTATGAAGAGTATATTTGCTGTTTTGCTGTGTCTGCCCGTCGCAGCCTGCAGTTCGACATCGGGCGGCCCTGGGAGCAGCGTTTCCGCCCCCCGCGACAAGAGTGCCGCTCATTTTGCTTCGCGGAACGACGCTTGCGGCCAAGCGCGACAATCACAAGAAGGTGCTGCTGTGATGGGTGCTCTGCTTGGTGCAGTGGGTGACTTTGCTCCTTACGGCAGTCGGAACGGTTGGGCAGTGAATCGCGCCGCTTATGCGGGACGCCGAATGGCAAGTGTGGCGGAATCGGCGAGCTCTCGAGAAGCCAGCCGCCGATGCTAGCGAAACCAAGTGATGTCAGAAACTGCCGCCAGATATAATGAGTCAGCGGCTTAGCTGTCTCCCAACAGCGCTCCAAGATGAGTCGAACTCCTTGGATGACCGGCCATTACGGTCATATCAACAAGGCCTGACTCTGGAGGCGAAGGTCAATAATTTGCTGTCACGCTCGCCAAGCTGATCTCGGCTTGGGAGTGGCTGTGGGGAAAGCTGCGGATGACGCGTATCGTCATCGCTCACCGCGAATCGACATTGGCTATGGCGGACAGGGTCTTAAACCTGGCTTCATCACAAGACCTCGTCCCACGTGCGCAACTCCAGGACCGGTTGGTGCGACAGGATTGTGGTGCGAGGGACTGCGAGGTGGCCCGACAAGCCGGCGTTAAAAAAAGAGGAGGGAGACGACCCGTGTGGAAGTATTTTTTTGGAACAGTGTTGATCTGCGGAATTTCTTGGGGAAGCGCGGCTTATGCGGATGACATCGAAGGAGCCTCCGACCATCCGCTGCTGAGCCGTTTTCCTACGGCAACGATCAGAGCGTATCAGGTTAGGGACTACGATGTGGCGATCCTGCCGGCTGGCAGGGTCGACGATGGCGAGGTCCCCGGAGATCTGCTTGAAGTCGAAGGCAAGATCACGCGGATCGGCTATCGCATCGCTGGTGAGCGCTCGGCGCTGGAGGTTATGCGCAATTATGAGAGTGCGCTGGCACAGGCGGGCTTCGAGACGGTGTTTGCGTGCGAAAGCCATGAAACATGTGGCGTCGACATGATGGCATTTATCTCCAATAGCGGTACTGTTCGGCCGCAAGGATTCGGTGATGCTTTCTTTGGCGGAACTGCGGAGCGGGCCCTTCTGGCTTCGCAGGAGAGTACTGATGGCGTTTTCCATGTGTTCCTGCACGTTGTGGAGGACACGTCGAACAACAGAACGCTGCTGTACCAGCAGGTCGTGGAGGGTGTTGCGCTGCGAACCGATCAGGTAGACGTGTTGCAGGCGGGGGAGTTGCAGCGTTCCCTGGAACGCCAGGGCCATGTGGCCGTACAGGGCGTCTACTTCGACACCGGCAAATCACAGTTGAAGCAGGAATCCGGCCCCGCCCTGGATCAGATTGCAGAAATGCTTCGGGCGAACTCACGTCTGCAGGTCTATGTCGTGGGTCACACCGACAATGTGGGTGATCTGGCGGCGAATACGGTCCTGTCGGAGGCACGGGCGGTTGCCGTGGTGGCGCGACTTGAAGCCGATTACGGCATTGAACGAACACGCCTGATCGCCAGGGGCGTGGCCTCCCTGGCACCAGTTGCGAGCAATGCCGACGAGAGTGGCCGATCGCGCAACCGCCGTGTCGAAATCGTCGCGCAATAGCGGATAAAGGTGTGATGGGGAACACGGCAGCCACTTTCGTTGCAGACTTTCGCAAATGGTTCGTTCGCAATCTGGTGGTTGCGACGGGCAAGGTGGATGCAGAGCGCGGCCAGGCGCTTGTGCGGATCGTCCTTGTCCCCCTGTTCGATGTCTACATCATCACCGTATTGGCCCTACAGGGGCTTGATACGATATGGGAGTGGCTCGCGGTCATTGCCGTCGTCGCATATGTGCCACTGTCCTTCTTGCTGCTGTTGCACATCACGCGGCAGCCTGGACACATTGTCTGGCGTCGGTTGCTGGCAATGTTTGGCGATTACGGAGCAATGGCGCTCGCCATGTCGGTTGGTGGCATGGCCATGTTGCCAGTTTACGCAACGCTGTTGTGGGTGACTGTTGGCAACGGCATGCGGTTCGGCTCGCGCTACCTTTTGGTGGCGACCTGCATGGCGCTGGCCACCATTGCTATCGCCACCGTTTTCAACACCGAGTGGCGCAGTGATCCGTATGTGGTTATCACCCTGATTCTGACCACTTTAATCGTACCAGCCTATATAGACGGTCTGCAGCGCGCGTTGCGCGGTGCTCTGGATGAGGCCCGCGAGGCAAGCCTGGCCAAATCGAACTTCCTTGCCCAGGCGAGCCACGACCTGCGTCAACCAATCCACGCGATCAGCCTGTTCACAGCGTGCCTGCGTGATGCCGGACTTGGCAGGGAAGAACGGCAAATGGTGGAGAACATCGATCGTTCCCTGCACGGTGTCGCTGGTCTATTTCGCTCACTGCTGGACATTGCGACGCTGGACAGTGGCAAGGTCAAGCCGAAGTTGAAACCCGTACTCATCGGAGACGTGATCGCAGAGGTGGTGCGGCAGTATTCGGAAATGGCGCAATGGGCGGATGTGGAATTGCGGTCAGTGCACTGCGAAAGTGTCGTTCGCGCTGATGCCGCATTGCTGTCGACCATGCTTCAGAACCTCGTCAGCAACGCACTTAAATATGCACCCGGTTCGCCTGTCTTGATTGGCTGCCGCCGTCGAAGCGGTCAGTTGACGATCGAGGTGCATGATCGCGGCCCCGGTATACCTGATGAGCATCTCGAACAGGTTTTCGACGAGTTCTACCAGGTGAGAGAGCGCGGTGACCGTGACGTGGAAGGCGTGGGCCTCGGGCTGTCGATTGTGCGCCGTGTCGGGGGGCTGATGGGTCTGGATGTCACCCTGCGCTCGGTTCCCGGGCGGGGCACATCGGTGGCAATTGCCGGTTTGGTGTCATGCGCTGAACAGGTTGTGCCCACGCCGCAACCGACGACGGTGCCGATGCATTCCGCGATATCGGGCATGTGTGTACTGCTCGTTGAGGAAGACGAGGACGTGCTCCTGGCCAGTGCCACCCTGCTTCAGAAATGGGGGTGTGTCGTTCAGGCTGAAACAGGCATACCGGTTAGGGGAGCGGGCTGGGATGTCGTGATTTCAGACTACGATCTGGGCGGCAAGCGCACGGGTGCAGACTGCATCGCAATCGTCCGTCAACTGGTCGGGCGCGCGATTCCGGCCATAATCGTGACGGGGCACGACGAGATGCGCGTTCGACAGGATCTTGGCGATGATGACATACCCATCCTTGCAAAGCCTGTTCGTCCGGCCGAGTTGCGCTCTGTTTTGACAGCTCAGGCCGTGGCCTCAGGGGGATTGATCCAGGCCCAAGGCAATCGCCTTGGCGGCGGCGCCCGCGCGAGTCGTTACACCCAGGATCTTGAGAACCGCGGAGACATGAATTCGCACCGTGAAGGGCGAAATGTCTAATCTGAGGCCGATCTCCTTGTTGCTCAGCCCACAGGCAAGCAGGCGCAGAACATCAATCTGGCGCTGTGTCAGGCCGCGAAGCGGCGCGTCGGTTTCGCCTATGGGCAAACCAGAGGCTGCCAGTTGCAGCACCATGTCACCATCGCACACTGCAGCGACTGCAGCCATGATTTCGTGAGGCGGCAGGCTCTTGCAGATAAAGCCGTCGGCACCGGCGCTCATCACCCGCTTTGCGGTCTCCATGTCGTCGACCATAGAGACGACGATGATTGAGGCACGGCTAAAACGCTGGCGCAGCGTTGGCAGGGAAGCTTCCAGATTGCCAGTCGTGAACATCAGATCGAGAATGAAAGTATCCGGCGTCGGTTCTTTCGCTGCCAGCGCCAGAACTTCTTCGACGCTCGCAGCTTGCTGGATATCTGCTTCAGGCTGCTGCCGCTGAATCAGCCGTGCCAGGCCATCCCGGAATACAGGGTGATCATCGGCGATGATAATCCGGTCATGGCGCAATCGGAGTCTGCCCTTCTGATTGAAAATCGGCGGCCAGCGACGAATAGCACCACTGCGGACGGCGGACCAGATAGTGCGATTGTACTAGGTGTCGGCCGTCGCTCGGATACCGGCTCCTGTGCCGGCCTGTTTTGAGTGCCTCGCAAGGTATCTTGCCTTTGAAGGCGCCATGAGGTCTGGCGAGATTATAAAAGCGTTTCCACTCGCGCAGCTTGGCTTCGAGATCGACGTTTCCCTTGTAAGTGAGGAGTTGGTAGAACTCCTGGTCGGAAGGGTGCGATCGTTCCACTTTTCCATTCAGCTGTGGCGAGGTCGGTTTGATATCGGCATGGCGGATGCCTTTGTCCTCGACATGCCTTTGGAACTTGGCCTGGAATTCGTGCCTGTTGTTGGTTCTCACCTCGCGGATGCGGAACTTGTCGATGATATAAACGATGAAATCGATGGTGTTGACGTGAGTATGTCGCGCATAGACCTTGAGCACTCGGATGCGGGCCGCATCATCGATGGCCGTGTACTTGTAGCGCCTGATCTTCGCATCCATGTGCCGCGCGGTAATTGGTTCAGCCATTGCCCCGCGGAATGCGATCTGGCCGGGTTCTTCGGGATCGGCTTGCGATTGACCAGACCTGTTTTCCGTGTCGTCGATACGCAGCCTGCCACCGATAGAAACTGGCGCGGCCGATCCCGAAATAGCGGCATGTCTTGCAAACGTTTCCCGTCTCGGCGGCGTGCTCGAGAATGCGTAGCTTGCGCTGAATCTCCCTCCGATTCTCTATCATGAAACGCATCCCTGCTCGTCTCCATCTCCAAGAAGGGTGTCCCGCAAGCTCCTACATTTCTACAAGTGCGAGTACGTAGAAACGACTGGCCGTCAAGGATGTGGCCAGTGTGTTTGCCTGCGAGGACAAACCGACGCTCCTATTGAGATGGAGATTAAGGACCTCCGCCCCAGGCTTTGAAAGCTGGCGTTAAAAACGACTTTCTGTTCTTCGGGCTCAAGCGATGAGCCTGTGAAGAACACAACGATGGAGCGCCAGGATCACCTGAGTCTCGACATCAGCCAGTAGTGCCGTTTTGTGCGGCTGAGCCGGTCGGCGTTCTACTATGCGCCGATCGCGACCGATACCGTGACGCTGGTGCTAGTGATCAATTGCATACGGGATGCGGTTTCCAGGATCGACATTTCACAACCAGTCATTCCCGTTTCTCGGATCTGACCGATAAAAGGGGTAGCTTGCAGGCACGGCTGCTTTGCGAGATAGAGGGTCCGGAGGGTCGCTGTGACACAAGAAAAAAGCCGCAAAGTTACTATCGCGGAGGTTGCCAGGCTGGCAGGTGTGGGCACTGCCACCGCCGGCAGGGTTCTGGGCGGGTATGGTTATAGCAGTGAGGATGTGCGCAATCGCGTTCATAAAAGCGCGCGCCAGCTCGGCTATAAGCCCAACCAGCTCGCACGCAGCCTGATTACCGGCGTGACCAAGACGATTGGCGTTGTTGCCGGGGATATCCAAAGCCCGTTTTATTCCAGCGTTCTTCGCGGAATCTACGACATCTCGCGGGCCGAGGGGTTCGGCATTCTCCTGACGGGCAGCGATGAAGAGCCCCAGAAGGAGATCGAGGCCGTAGAACTGCTCATCCAGAAGCAGGTGGATGGCCTGATCGTTGCCCCAAGCCAACTGTCAGGTGCGGAACACTTGCAGGCCTTTGTCGCGACAGGAAAGCCCTTGGTCCAGATCGACCGTATTGTCGAAGGGTTGGACACGGACGCAGTGACCGTCGACAATGTTACGGCGTCCAGGCGCTGTACGGCTGAACTCATTGCAGTCGGTCACCGACGCATCGGTATCGTGGCGGAACTCGAATGGTGGCAGGGCGGGAATTTCGAGGATTTCATCGCGGGCGTTTTGGAAGGCTCGGTCTCATCAGACCACTTGTTCCCCAGTTGGCAGCGCCTGCTCGGCTATCTGCAGGCACATCTGGAGGCCGGAGTGTCGGTGGATCCGGCACTTGTAGCGCGTGTTGGCACCTACTCGATCGACGCTGCTACAGCAGCCATCGCATCCTGTTTCCGGCACAGTGCACCCCCCACAGCCTTCTTCTCCACCGATGGTCTGATGTCTGCTGCGCTGATGGGCGTGTTGAAGGCGGAACGGCTTTCGATCCCGCAAGACGTTTCACTCGTGTGCTTCGACGATCTCGACTGGATGCAGTTCCATGAGCCGACGATCAGCGCTGTTGTACAGCCGACAAGGGAGGTCGGAGAGACAGCTGCGCGTCTCGTGCTCGACCGCATCGCCGACGCCACGCGCCCTCCTCGCGTTTCCATGTTGAAAGCCGACCTGATCCTGAGGGGGTCTATTCAGCCGCCGGCGAACTCTGTTTGAGCGCAGCCTGCGCCATGTCGAGTTGGACAGGAACGTCGATCGGGACCCCATAACCGACGGCTCCATGAAAGGAGCAGGTTCCGGCAGCTGCCTTGGCTGCGGCTGATAGCGTGTCGTTCGGCTTTTCCCCTGTCATGAGTCCCACAAGGGTGCGGGCGATGAAGGTGTCGCCGGCGCCGAGAGTATCCACCGCCTCGACTGAAGCGGCTTGGATGTCGTATTGAGCATCGCCTTTGAGGAGAATGGCTCCGTCGCGTCCTCGAGTTGCCAGCACCCACTGCGCGCCCGCACCCTTGATAGTCAGGGCAAGATCCACGGCGTCCTTGTGCGAAAGGTGGCTGGTGGAAACGGAAGCCAATTGGCACAGCGGCGCGACCTTTCCTATATGCTCTGCCTCATGGCGAACGGCGAAATCGTAGGAGAGGGCTGTTCGCTCGGCGATCTCGGGAAGCCATTGGTCAAGTGCACTGCTCTGGCCGACATGGGCGACGTCATATCCCGAAAGGAACTCGAAGTCGTCAATATCGGGAATGAAGCGCGAGACGCCGAAATCATTGTTGAGAAACACCCGGTCCCCGTCGACGTGGCCGATCACGCAATAGGCCGTGATTCCGTCAGCGGTGCGCAGCCGCTCGATATCGACCCGCTCCTTGAGCAGGACATTGCGCATGTGCCTCCCGGCAGGGTCGTTGGCCATGGCGCCGATATAGGCGCTTTCGACTCCAAAACGGCGGGCAAAGATGGAGACATTGTAGCAATTTCCTCCCGGATACATCAGCCCATTGGAGAGGTAACAGTCAACATCATTGTCTCCGATCGCCGCGATTCGAACCATTTTTCTCTATTCCGATTGACAAGGTGTGAGAACGTTCCCACAATGACTCCATGGTGTCAACAAGGTCTCCGGTAAGGGGAGGCTGTGCAGAGGAATTGGTATGAAGCGTGAATTGAGCCCGGATGTGCAGATGGCCCTGGAGGCGATCGGGCAACGCGAGATCACCCATGTGTTTCTGGTTGCTTGCGGTGGATCCCTGTCGATCATGCACCCGGGAAAATACTTTATCGATCGGCATTTCGAGACGATCACATCCGATCTCTACAATGCGGATGAATTCATTTGCCGCCATCCCCGTCATCTGGGCGAGAAGGCGCTGGTGATCCTCTGCTCGCAGACGGGCACCACGCGGGAAACCGCGAACGCTGCCAGGTTTGCACGTGAGCACGGCGCTGTGACCGTGGCCATGACGCTCGATCCTCAATCCCCTTTGGCCGAGGCGGCAGACCATGTGGTGCGCTACGATGCGCCCTACACAACTGGTGTCCCGATCGACCCCGCAGAGAGCAATTACGCTGTTCTCTACATGATTTTGGCGGGCCTTTTGCGCCAGCGGGAAGGGCACGATGTTGTCTCCTCTCTTTTGTCCAGTCTCGGCAATCTGCAGTCGGCCATCGATCAGGCAAAGAGCGTCTATGAAGATCGCTTCGAAACCTATGCGGACCGGTTCAAGGACAGTTCGGTCATCTACACCGCGGCCAGTGGCGCCGGTTATGGGGCTGCCTACTCCTTCGCCATCTGCGTGTTGATGGAAATGCAGTGGATCAACTCGCAGGCCATTCACGCGAACGAGTTCTTTCACGGGCCTTTCGAGGTCGTCGATGAAAACACCAACGCCATTCTCCTCATTGGGATGGATGAGACGCGGCGCATCGAAGAGCGCACGCGCGATTTTCTCTACCGGTTCGGTGATCGCGAAAGGATCATGGTTCTGGATGCAGCCGAGCTCGATCTGAGTGGGATCGACGCGGCGTTCCAGGGCTATCTCGTGCCACTGATCTTCTTCGATGCCCTTTGGGGGTTTGCCTACAAGCTCGCCCAGCGCCGCAATCACACCATGCTCGAAGCACGACGCTACATGAAGAAGATCCACGATTACTGAGGGGAAAATCTGAGCGCGGCGGTGGAAACATTGCCGCCGCGAACGCAGTGAGAAGGCGCTCATTGCATGAGACGGGCGCGCTAAAACGGAGGAGCATCATGGGGAACAGAAACATGAACTTGATCAAACGTCGAAGCATTCTGGGCAGCATTGCAGCTGGCGTGGTGATGGCGGTTTTACCTCCCGCTCATGCTGCGGAAGTCACCTTGCGCATTGCCTCGGTCAATCCGCCCACAGCGGATTCGGTTGTCATGGTGGAAAAGGTCGCCGAACGCATCACCGAGCGTACTGAAGGCCGCGTCGCCTTCCAGCTTTTTCCTTCAGGGCAGCTTGGCTCGACCAGTGATTCACTGGAGCAGGCAAGCCAGGGGCAACCCATCATTACCTTTACCTCGGCCTCCTTCATGGCCACTTTCGGCGTACCGGAACTGTCCGTCGTTGAAGGCCCGTTCATCATTGATGACAGTGAACAGGGGGAGCGCCTCGCCAATTCGGACCTGATGCAGGGCTACTATGACCAGTTGGCTGAAAAGGCGGCAATCCGGGTTCTTGCGATCAACTGGTTTGATGGGCCCCGTCACATGATCGGTGATGTACCCTATGTGGAGCCGGCCGATTTGAAAGGTGTGCGGATGCGGGTGCCACCGGTGGAAACATGGCTGAAGACATTCGAACCCCTTGAGGTCATTGCGACGACGGTCGAGGCGGCGGAGGTCTACTCGGCTTTGTCGCAGGGCGTTGTGACAGCTGCTGAGGCGCCATTGACCGGCCTTCGTGCGAGCCGCTGGTATGAACCGGCAAAACACCTCACCTTGACCGGGCATTTCAACCTCTTCACTGGATGGGTGATGAGTGAGGCTGCCTATCAGTCGATCAGCGATGAGGACCGCGCGATTCTTGTGGAAGAGTTCCGTCAGGGCGGGCGTGAGTTGACAACTCTGTCGGAAGAGAAGGCCGCAGAGATCCGCAAGGAGTTTGAAGCCGCTGGCGTCACGTTCCACGATGCCGACATCGATGCCTACCGCAAAGCGACGGCCGGCTTCTACAATAGCTTTCCGCAATGGCCTGAAGGGCTCTACGACAAGGTCCGTGCCGCCGCTACCGGAAAGTGACTTGAGGGTCGCTTGAGGGTCGGTGGTGTGTTGGGGCAATCCGTGATTGCCATCGACCCCAAGTGAACGGCGGCGGTGTTCTCAACAGCGGGACATCGTCGCCGATCACTTGACCTGACAACATAACAATGCGGGCGAGGGGATCCCGGGAGGAAAGGTGAGGGGAGTGCTGCACAGGTTCTTTTCCGTTGTTGGTTCGGTCATCCCGGCCATCCTGCTGGGCGTTGTTCTGCTGGTCGTAAGCGCCAATGTTCTCGCGCGCGGATTGTTTGGCCTCACCTTTCACGCAGCGCATGATCTCGCGCTGGTGGCCTTTGCCGGTGTCGTGTGGTTCGGCCTCGTCGGGGCGGCCCTCAATGGCCAGCTCTTTGGGGTGAGCTTTTTCTCCAACCGTTTGCCACCCCGTTGGCGCCTTGCTGTGCAATTGCTGGTCCACGCCATTGTCACCGTCATTGCACTCGCGGTGATCGATGCCGCACAGGCACAGATCGCCACGGCGCGCTTCACACGCTTTCTCGCTCTGGGTTGGCCAAAATGGATCGTGTCTGTAGGACTCCTGGCAGCCATGGCCGTGCTGATCCTCGTTCAGATCACACAGGCGTGGGAGCGTTTGAAGGCGGGTCCGGAGGATCGGCCTTGACCCTCATTGCGATTGTCTTCCTGCTGCTTCTTGTTCTCGGAACACCGATCGCCTTCGTTCTGCTGGGAACATCGGTCGCCTATTTCGCCGTGAACCCGATGATGGCGAGCATTGTGGCTCAACGCATGTCCTCGGCACTGGAATCCTTTCCGCTTCTGGCCGTCCCCTTCTTCGTGGTCGCAGGCGCCGCCATGGCCCGTGGCGGCATTGCTGAGCGCCTCTATGGTTTTGCCAATGCGCTGGTCGGGCATTGGTGGGGTGGTCTGGCGCAGGTGGCCGTGATGAACTCCCTGTTTCTGGGTGCAATGTCGGGATCGTCCAATGCCGACGCAGCCATTGATGCGCGCACGATTGCCCCGATCATGCGCGACAAGGGGTATTCCAACGGTTTTGCCTCCGTCATCAGTGCGGCATCCGGTGCCATTGCGCCGATCATGCCGCCAAGCATTGGCCTCATCATCTACGGCTTGCTCACCAACACCTCGATCGGGCGGCTTTTTCTCGGTGGTGTCGTGCCGGCCTTCCTGATCACGGGAGCGCTTCTGGTGACGGTGCGGCTCATCGCCAAGCGGCGCGGATACCGGCCGGAGCGCGAGAAAAGAGCCTCCGCGACCGAGGTTCTTGGCCGCGGGCGCGCTGCCCTGTGGGCACTGGCCATGCCCGTCATGCTCATCTTCGGGCTGCGCACCGGCTGGTTCACCCCGACGGAACTGGGTGCTATCGCCGCAATCTATGCATTCGCGGTCGGCCTTGTCATCTACCGTGGGATCGGACTTGGCGACACATACGGTCTTCTGCGTGAATCCGCTCATACGACTGCGAGTGTTCTGTTCATCGTCGCCTCCGCCAGTGTCTTCTCGATGATCCTCGCACTGGAGCAGATTCCTCAGCAGATTGTCGGTGCACTGCTTGTCATCTCCGACAATCCGCATGTGGTTCTTCTGATCATCATGCTGGGGCTGCTTGCCCTTGGAACCGTTCTGGAAGGGCTGGCTCTGCTCGTCATCCTTGCGCCACTGCTTCTGGAGGTGACGAGCCTGCTCGGGATCGATCCCGTCCATTTCGGTGTTCTTCTGGTCTTGAACACCACCATCGGGTCACTGACACCGCCGGTCGGAACGGTGCTTTACACCGTCTGCGCCATCACGCGTTGTTCGGTGGAGGAATACACCCGCGAGGCATTGCCCTTCCTGGCGGCGTTGGTGGCGGTCCTTCTTCTGCTGGCCGTCTTCCCACCACTGGTCACCGCCTTGCCCAATCTTCTTTTCTGAGACCTTTCATGCAATACATCGATGCTCAAACCGTGCACGAAACTCTTGACTATGCCTCGCTGATCGACGCGCTCGAACAGGCGCATCACGGGGTTATGCCGGAGACGGCCAACCTGATTGCGGATGAGCCTGAGGGCGGGCCGAACAAGTTCGTGACGCTCGTTGGCTGGAATCAGCAGGACATCATCGTGGTCAAGATGGTCGGGGTATTCCCTCAAAACCTGACCCTCATGCCGCCGCAGGCCTCGGTGCAGGGCCTCGTGTGCGTTTTCGACGCTCGGACCGGCACCCCGCTTTTGGCTGTAGATGGCGAGGCCATGACCTTCCGCAAAACCGCAGCCGATTCAGCGCTGGGCGCACGACTTCTGGCAAGACGGGACGCAGAGACGCT
>ENA-ORCW01000329-ORCW01000329.1-marine-metagenome-genome-assembly--contig:-NODE-329-length-36625-cov-3.613768_pt1 | contig 36625 bp, 37 predicted proteins | sample MGYA00237784_ERZ508517 | MGnify/ENA primary metagenome ERZ508517 (study PRJEB26187, sample SAMN06268979) | marine metagenome | isolation source: Tt ae E1 feedstock associated aerobic enrichment on... | reverse complement strand
TCGCGGGCGCGCTCTACGACCCGGTGACGGCGGTGGTCCTGCTCGTCATTATCGATTCGCTGCCCACGCTTCCGGTGGCGCTGCCCGTGGTGAAACTCGCGCGTTGGCGCGAGGTCCTGCCGGTCCTGGCCGGACTCGCGCTTTTCGTTCCGCTCGGCGTCTACATCCTCAAAAACGGTGACGAAACCGTTTTGCGCTGGGCGATCTGCGTCATCATCCTGGCCTGCGCGCTCACCTTGCGCAGCGGCTGGCGCTATCACGGGCCGCGCAGCCTGCCGCTGTCCTTCGGCATCGGCGGGATTGCCGGAACGCTTTCAGGGATTGCCGCTATCCCCGGCCCGCCCGTCATCATCTATTGGATGGCCTCCACGCTTCCGGTCGCGGTCGTGCGCGCCAATCTGATGACATTGTTCCTGATTTCCGAAATGTTTTCCGCAGGCAGCCTTTGGGCCGCCGGACTGTTCGAGCAGCCGCGCGTCATGCTGGGGGTGCTAATGATCCCGCCATATATGCTCAGTCTGCTCGTCGGTGGAAAACTCTATGGCATTGCCAGCGACAGGACCTATCGCCGCATCGCCTTCACGCTCATCATCGCATCGGCCCTGATCGCGCTGCCGCTTACCGAAATGCTGTTTCAGTGGCTGATCAGCGGTGGCCGAACGCTGTTTTCAGAAGGGTGATCTGTTCGAACACCGGATTGTTGCCGAAAAGCTCGGCCTCTTCGGCCTGCGGCGGGGCACCGCCGTAGACTTCCTCATCCATACGCCGCACCAGATCCTGCAGGCGCATGGAGCGCATGACGAGGCTGCGGAATTTCTCGGGGAGGTCTGGCCAGCCCGAGGCCTGTTCCTGCGGGGAATGGGTGTCGAGACGCACTTTGGATTTCTCGGCCGCCACCTGCTCGCGCGTCATCTCGCCGGAATTGGCGGCACGCTGCAGCAAAAGCCAGGAGGCAAGCTGCATCAGACGGGTTGTCAGGCGCATGGATTCGGCGGCGTAGAGCGCCGACCCGGCGGGGGTGAGATGCTTGGCCTCGGCCCGTCCCTCCCCATCAAGATACTCGGCAGCCTCCTCAACCAGGCTCATGCCCTGGTTGTACAGAGGTTTGAACGAATCCGAGAACACACGATGCTCGGCCAACTTGATCGTGGTCGCGCGACCGTTCCCGCTTTCAATCATTGTGCTTACGCCCCACCAAATTCGATATTTCCGGCCACCGCCGGCTGATGCGTTCAATCACAAGTAAGCCTGACTCTCAATGCCAGGAGCTCAATGCAAGGATGGGCCTGTGCACAGCTGTTGGCAAGTTCTTCCTTAACGAAGGGTTAATACTCAATTTGGTCAAAAAAAGAGCCGCAAAGGCGGCTCTCAGGAGTTTAAACAGGGAGGCGTCAAACAGAATGGCTCCAGCCACTCGGTAAGAATCCAGATCACTGGATGCACACAGTAAACGCACGTAAAGCTTAATGCATGGTTAACAAAGACGCATATTCTTGAATCGAATACCGGCGGTCCGCTAAAGCGTCCGCGCCTGATCCCGCAGTCTGAATTTCTGGATCTTTCCCGTCGAAGTCTTTGGAATCTCGGAGAAAACAACAATTCTCGGACATTTGAAATGCGCCAGCAAAGCGCGGCAATGCTGGATGATTTCTTCAGCGGTGGCACTCTTGCCGGGCTTGAGTTCAACGAATGCGATGGGGGTCTCTCCCCATTTTTCGTCCGCCTTGGCCACGACGCCGCAGGCCGCGATGGCAGGGTGTTTGTAGAGCGCCTCCTCCACCTCTATGGACGAAATGTTCTCGCCGCCGGAAATGATGATGTCCTTCGAGCGATCCTTGAGCTGAATGTAGCCATCGGGATGCATCACGCCGAGATCGCCCGAATGGAACCAGCCGCCGGCGAACGCCTCGTCCGTCGCCGCCTTGTTCTTTAGATAACCCTTCATGACGATGTTGCCGCGGAACATGACCTCGCCGATGGTCTCCCCGTCCGGCGGCGTCTCGGTCATCGTCGCCGGATCCATCACGGTCAATCCTTCGAGCGCGGCATAGCGCACACCCTGGCGCGCCTTGCGCGCGGCTTGGCTGCCGCCGTCGAGCGCGTTCCACTCCCCCTTCCACTCGTTGACCACAGCCGGGCCATAGGTCTCCGTCAGCCCGTAGAGATGCGTCACGGCAAACCCCGCTTCGGCCATCGCCGAGAGCACGGTTTCGGGCGGCGGCGCTGCAGCCGTGTTAAAGATCACGGTATGCGAGAAATCCCGTTTCTGCTTATCCGGCGCGTTGAGCAGCGCCGACATAACGACCGGTGCGCCGCACAAATGCGTCACCCCATGATCGGCGATCGCGTCATACATCGGTTTCGCACGCACCCAACGCAGGCACACATGCGTGCCGGCGGTCAGCGCCAAAGTCCAGGGGAAACACCAGCCGTTGCAGTGAAACATCGGCAGGGTCCAAAGATAGACAGACCCGCGTGTCAGCGCGGCATGCACCGTGTTGGCATATGCCATCAACGCCGCTCCCCGGTGGTGATAGACAACCCCCTTGGGATTGCCCGTCGTGCCGGAGGTGTAATTCAGTGCAATGGCGTCCCATTCGTCGTCCGGCATCGCCCAGGCGAAAGCCGCATCCCCCGAAGCAACGAACGCCTCGTAATCGGCCGCGCCGATGCGCTCTCCCTTCGGATAGGGTGCATCGTCGGCATATTCGGGATCGTCGTAGTCGATGACCAGCGGCTTGACCGCGGCCAGCGCCAGCGCCTCCTTCATCACGCCGGAAAACTCCCGGTCGACAATGACCACCCTGCTCTCCGCATGGTCGAGCTGGAAAGCGATGATCGCCGCATCGAGCCGCGTGTTGAGCGAATGCAGAACCGCCTGCGTCATCGGCACGGCGTGATGCGCCTCCAGCATTGGCGGTGTGTTGGACAGCATCACCGTCACGGTATCGCCCTTGCCGATACCATGGCGGGCAAGGGCCGAGGCGAGTTTCACCGAGCGTTCCCAGAACATTGCATAGGTGAGACGCTGGCTGCCGTGAATGATCGCCACCTCATCGGGGAACACCTTCGCGGCGCGTTCCAGAAGCACAAGCGGCGTCAGGGGCTGGTGGTTGGCGGGGGTCTTGTCGAGATCCCGCTCGAAAGAATTGCCGGTCACAGATGTCCTCCCGCTGTTTTTCGTCTTTTAAGCACAGGCTCTCGAATCCGTCACCATCCCATCAGATCCGAGACACCGTCGTGCATGAGTTTCAGCGATACGATGAGAACCATGAAGTACATGAACGGATAGAAGACCGTCGGTTTCATCCGCTTGATCACCCATACGCCGGCGAACGTGGCGAGCGGCGCAAGCGGTATCAGGATAAACGACGCCGTCAGGTTCGAGCGGTCGAACTGCCCGAGCGCGAAATAGGGTATGAGTTTGACTGCGTTGACGATGGCGAAGAAAACCACGCTCGTGCCTGTGTAAACCCGTGGATCCCGCCCGAGCGGAAGCGCATAGATCTGGTAAGGCGGGCCGCCCGCATGGGCGACAAAACTGGTGAAGCCGGCGACACCGCCCCAGAACGTACCGCGCGGACGGCTGTGACTGACGACGCGCGTATGCCCGGCCACCTTCTCGAACGCCCAGCGCAGAAAGAAGGCGAACGTCACCAGACCGACGATCAGACGCACATGCCCTTCGGTCACCACCGCAGCCGTCGCCCAGCCGATGGCGATACCCAACGCCGCACCCGGCAGCATGATGGACAGCGTCTTGCGGTCCATGAAGCCGCGCCAGGCCCATAACGAAACCATGTCCATGACAATGAGTATCGGCAGCAGAATCGCCGCCGCCTGAACCGGCGAAACCACCAGCGAGAGCATCGGCACACCGAGCAGCGCCATCGCACCGCCGAATCCTCCTTTCGAAAGGCCCACGAGGATAACGGCAGGAATCGCGGCAAGGTAAAATGCTGGATCGGAAAGGAGTGAAGTCATGAACATCGTCTGGATCGCCCGATAACCGGGCGCGGAGAGTCATAGTCCCATTGCGCGCCCTTGGCGAGCATCTGATAGGAAAGGCTCAATTTTGCTTGTTCATCCCCCTGCGCTTCGTCTATGCCGCATTCAAACCAAATTGACGGATCAGAAACGAACTCGTGGTTTGCTTTCGGCATTTGCATCCGGTCCGTATCGATCGCGGGGTCGACACTGAGCGGGTATCGAATGTCAAATTCATCGCACAGGGTCGGTTTCGTCGAGACGCCAGGAGTTGTGACATGACCAATCGCTGCCGCCTCGTGCTGATTGCGCCGCCGCCCGAGCTGGCCGCCAACGACGAGGCGCATCTGGAAGCCGCACTCGCCGCCGGCGATGTCGCCTCGCTCATCATTCCCGATTACGGGCAGGACGAGGTGAGCTTTCAGGCGCGCGCCGAACGTCTCACGCCCATTGCCCAGGCGCGCAACGTCGCTGTCATGATCGCCGGTGCCCCGCGCATCGCCGCGCGCGTCAAAGCGGATGGCATTCATGTCGACGGTACCTTGGAAGAACTCGCAGACGTTCTCGAGAAATACCGGGACAGCATGATGATCGGCGCCGGTGGCGTGAAGACCCGTGACGATGCTCTGCAGCGCGGCGAATTGCAGCCCGACTATCTGTTCTTCGGACGCTTCGGCTATGACAACAAGCCCGAGCCACACCCGCGCAACCTAACGCTCGGCACCTGGTGGTCGGAGATGGTGGAGATCCCCTGCATCGTGATGGGCGGCGACGCCGTCTCCTCGGCGGAGCCCGTCGCCGGGAGCGGCGCGGATTTCATCGCGCTTTGCGCGGCCGTTTTCGCCGATGATACAGATGCCGCCGACGCCGTCGCGGGAGCCAACGCCATTCTCGACAAAATCGCGCCGCAGTTCGAAGGAGCCTGATTATGCGCGCACGCCTCCAGCCGGTCTCGCTCCTTGCGGCCGCCTTGTGCGGGCTCGCCGCAAACGCCTTCGCGGCCGGCGGCGCGGAACCGGAGATGGCAGCTCCCAATGCGCCGCTCGCCGACCGGCTGCAACCACCCGGCGAGCGCCCTCTTGCGGCCCCCACGGTGGATCAAGTCGATCCCGGCCGCTTCGGCACGCTGCCCGACGCGGCCTACGGCGCATTCCAGCGAGGCTATTACATCACCGCACACAATCTCGCCCTGCCGCGCGCAAAATCCGGCGATGCGGCGGCGCAAACGCTCGTCGCGGAGATTTACGCCCGCGGCCTCGGCATGCCCCGCAGCGCGGAGAAAGCAGCGGAATGGTACTCCAAGGCGGCGCAACAAGGCGTTCCCGAAGCACAGTTTCAGTATGCGTTGATGCTGCTCGACGGAAACTTCGTCGAGCAGGACACCGACCGCGCCTTCGCGCTCATGCAGGTCGCCGCCGACAAGAGCAATCGGCTCGCCCAGTTCAACCTCGCTCAGATGATCCTCGACCGGCAGTCGAGCTTCGACAGCCAGAAAAGGGCGGTGGGCTATTACGAGAAAGCCGCCAACGCCGGTCTGGCGGATGCGCAATACGCCATGGCCCAGGTCTACGCCAACGGATTCGGCGGGCGACAGGCCGACGACAAGGTGGCCCGCAACTGGCTGGAGAGATCGGCAAGAAAGAACTTCGACACCGCGCAACTCGATCTGGGCACGTGGCTTGTCGAGGGTCGTGGCGGCGCACGCGATACGCAAGCCGGCTTCGGTTGGCTCAAGCGCGCAGCCGAGGGCGGCAATGTCGCGGCACAGAACCGACTGGCCAAACTCTATCGTGCCGGCGTCGGCACGGCCCCCGACACGATCGAAGGGGCTGCCTGGTATGTTTCGGCGCGCCGAGCCGGATTGATCGACCCGGCCATGGAAGACTTCCTCGCCGGCCTCACGGCGGAAGAAATGAAGGAAGCCATTCAGCGCGCGAATCGGTTGCGCTAGGATTTTTCGGCCGGACCAGACCGCCGCATGGCTTGCCTTGGAGGGCGTTTTATGGTCTTGGAAGCGCCAAATTGCGCGCCATCCGACGCTTGAGAATCGCAGGACGATCCATATGAAAATCAACGGCAACGAAATCCGCCCCGGCAACGTCATCGAGCACAATGGCGGCCTCTGGGTCGCGGTGAAGACCAACGCAGTGAAGCCCGGCAAGGGCGGTGCCTACAATCAGGTCGAACTCAAGAATCTGATCGACGGCACCAAACTCAACGAGCGCTTCCGCGCTGCGGAAACGGTGGAGCGCGTTCGCCTCGAGCAGAAAGACTTCAGCTTTCTTTACGCGCAGGACGATTCGCTGGTCTTTATGGACTCGGAAACATACGAACAACTCGAACTTCAGAAGGATTTCGTCGGCGACCGCGCCGCATTCCTGCAGGACGGCATGACCGTGACCGTGGAACTCTATGAGGAAAAGCCGATCGGCATCTCTCTGCCCGATCAGGTCACGCTTGAGATCGCTGAGGCCGATCCGGTCGTTAAGGGCCAGACGGCCGCGTCCTCCTACAAGCCCGCGGTCCTGGAAAACGGCGTACGCGTCATGGTGCCGCCTTTCATCGAAGCCGGCGAAAAGATCGTCGTCGACACCAACGAACTCACCTATCTGCGCCGCGGCGAATAACCCGGCGCATCCGCGAAACACACTTACGAAAGCTCATACCCCATGGCCCGTTCGGCGATCATCAATGTCATGGTTCAGGCTGCCATGAAGGCAGGCCGTTCCCTCGCGCGCGATTTCGGCGAGGTGCAGAACCTGCAGGTTTCGCTCAAGGGGCCGGGCGACTATGTGAGCCAGGCCGACCGAAAGGCGGAAGACATCATTCACGCCGAGCTGTCGCGTGCCCGTCCCGGTTACTCTTTCCTGATGGAGGAGAGCGGCACCGTTGACGGCGATGATCCGCAGCACCGCTGGATCGTCGATCCGCTCGACGGCACCACCAATTTCCTGCATGGCATCCCGATCTTCTCGATCTCCATCGCCCTGGAGCGTCAGGGCCAGATCGTCGCCGGCGTGATCTACAATCCGGCCATGGACGAGCTCTACACCGCCGAGCGCGGCGGTGGTGCGTTCCTCAACGACCGCCGCCTGCGCGTTGCGGCACGCACCAGGCTCTCCGACACCGTCGTCGGCACGGGAATTCCGCATCTGGGGCGGGGCCACCACGGCACCGCCCTGTTCGACCTGCGCAACGTCATGGGCGAAACGGCGGGCATCCGCCGGCTCGGTTCGGCCGCCCTCGACCTCGCTTATGTGGCGGCGGGCCGTATGGACGGTTACTGGGAAGATGCGCTTTCGCCGTGGGACGTTGCGGCCGGCATCATTCTGGTGCGCGAGGCCGGCGGTTTCGTCAGCGATAAGACCGGCGGAGACCAGATGTTCGACACAGGCCAGATCGTTGCCGGAAACGAAGCCATCCACCGGGCCTTGTTGAAAACATTGGCCAAGCCGGCACCCAAGAAGGCCTGACTTCGGCCCGCCCGATCATACGACGACCGAATGAAGCACCCGCGTCGAAAGCCACGCGGGCGCGCGTTTCCCATAACGGAAAGCTGATGCTTTCATGACGGTATGCTGGGCCCGGCTTTCAATTTCGTCATATTTACGATTAGAATCCCGCGCGATACAGGAATCAATACTGGTTCTGCATCGCAATGGATACGAGGAGCTGATGGCCTTGCTGAAATCGCGTGAGGACGACGAACCATCCGTTGGGCTTGACTACGACCCGCACACACTGTCGAGCCCGCAAGTCTTCCTCTACTCCATGCTCGTGTTTCTGGCGATTGCCGGGTTCGTGGCCGCCATTCTTTACCGACAGATCGCCTCCGCCTTCCAGACCAATCCCGGCCTCAACGGGCTCATTCTCGGCGTTCTCCTGATCGGCATCCTGCTCGCTTTCATGCAGGTCATTCGCCTCTTTCGCGAAGTGCGATGGGTCAACTCGTTTCGCGCCGGCACCGAGGCATCGGATCCGGTTCTGCTGGCACCGATGAAGGCGCTCTTGAGCCGGGCCTCCTCCATGGCGTTGTCGACGAGCTCGATGCGCTCGATCCTCGACTCCATCGCCACACGTCTCGATGAAAGCCGTGACATCTCGCGCTACCTGATCGGTCTTCTGGTCTTCCTCGGCCTGCTCGGCACCTTTTGGGGCCTGTTGCAGACGATCGGTTCCATCGGCGACACAATCCAGTCTCTCGACCCCGCCTCCGGCAATGCCAACGACGTTCTGGACGCTCTGAAATCCGGCCTTTCCGCTCCGTTGGAGGGCATGGGAACGGCGTTCTCATCCTCGCTTTTCGGCCTGTCCGGTTCTCTGATACTGGGCTTTCTCGATCTTCAGGCTGGCCGCGCGCAGAACCGTTTCTACACTGAACTTGAAAACTGGCTTTCCTCCGTCACCGACCTGAGTTCGGACCTTGCAGAAGGCCGAAACGGCGCCTCCGAGGAGATGCAGCAACTGGCCGACAAACTGCGCGCCGTACAGGAGGACGGTACATCCAATCCGCGTCTCACCGCCTCCATGGCCAATCTGGCCGAGGGCATTTCCGGCCTCGTGAAGAACATGCGCCAGGAGCAGCAGATGATGCGCGACTGGGTGGAAGCCCAGGCAGAGGAACAGAAGGCCATGCGCTCCACGCTCGAGAAGCTTTCCGCGGCGTTGAAGAAGCGGGACAGCTGACATGGCGCTGGCCCGCGCACGCCGAACAGATCGCAGGGTCGATTACTGGCCGGGTTTCGTCGATGCGATGGCGACGCTTCTGCTCGCCATCATGTTTCTGCTCTCGGTCTTCGTTCTCGCGCAGTATTTCCTGAGTCAGGAAATCACCGGCAAGGATGCCGTGCTCGACCGCCTGAACGCGCAGATCAACGAGCTGACCCAGCTTCTCGCACTGGAGCAGGCCAACAGCCAGGATGCCGAAGACACCATCGCCAGCCTGCGCGCCTCGCTGGAAGACATTCGCGCCGACCGTTCCCGGCTCGAGCAGCTTCTGGCCAGCGGCAGCGGCCAGAGCGAACAAGCCGAGGCTCGCATCGGCGAGCTTTCCGGCGAGCTCGACGAGGAGCGCCAGGTCAGTCAACGCGCGCTCTCGCAGGTGGAATTGCTCAATCAGCAGATTTCGGCGCTGCGCAAGCAGATCGGCGCGTTGGAGGCTGCACTTGAGGTTTCGGAGGCGCGCGACCGCGAATCCCGCACCAAGATCGCCGATCTCGGCCGGCGCCTGAACGTGGCGCTGGCCCAGCGCGTGCAGGAACTGAACCGCTACCGTTCCGACTTCTTCGGCCGCCTGCGCGAGATACTCTCCGATCGCGAGAATATCCGCATCGTCGGCGACCGTTTCGTGTTCCAGTCTGAGGTCCTTTTCCCCTCCGGCGCGACGGAGATCAATCCGAACGGCCGCGAGGAAATGCGCAAACTCGCGGACGCCATTCTCGAGTTGCAGGAAGAGATCCCGCCGGAGATCAACTGGGTGCTGCGCGTCGACGGGCACACGGACGACGTACCGCTTTCGGGCACAGGGCGTTTCCGCGACAATTGGGAGCTTTCGACGGCACGTGCCACCGCGGTGGTCAAGTTCCTCATCGAAAACGGCGTACCGGCCAACCGGCTCGTCGCCGCCGGTTTCGGGGAATACCAACCGCTCGACACCGAGGATACGGTCGAGGCCCGCGCCCGCAACCGCCGCATCGAGCTGAAGCTCACCGAACGCTGACCGTCCTTACGGCAGGGCAACCGCCCTTGCCCTTCACATCCGGACCGGCGGCCGCCGGTCCCTTTTCACCGTATGACGAGGAACCGGTATGTCCTTTCAGAAACTCGACGAACTCGGCCACAAGGTAGAAGCGCTCGGCCACGCCCTGGCGATCCTCGGCGCGGACGAGGCAACGCACATGGCGCCGGGTGGCGGCGAGGCGCGGGCCGAAGCCATGTCCGCCCTGGCCGGCATGGCACATCGCCAGGCCACCGCGCCCGAAATCGCGGACTGGATTGAGACCGCCGAGCAGGAGGATCTGAATGCCGAGCAGAAAGCGGCAATCGCCGAATTCCGCCGCAATTATGTAAACCTCACCTGCCTGCCCACCGAATTCGTCGAACGCCAGACGCGTACGCGCATGCGCTGCGAGCAGCTTTGGCGCGAGGCCCGCCCGAAGGGCGACTGGGCCGGTTTCCTGCCCGCGCTGGAAGGCGTGATCGAGCTTGCGCGCGAGGAGGCTCGGATGCGTGCCGACGTGCTCGACCTCGCACCCTATGATGCGCTCATGGAGCAGTTCGACCCGGGCAACAGAACGGCCGAAATCGCACCGGTTTTCGAGAATTTAAAAGCGTTTCTCGTCGATTTCGTACCGAAATCCCTCGAAATTCAGAAAAAGAAACGCGAGCAGAATCCTCTGCGCCCGCTTTCCGGAAACTATCCGGTCGAAAGGCAGCGCGAGCTCGGACTGGCCATGATGGCAGCGGTCGGTTTCGACCTGACACGCGGCAGTCTCTCGGTCTCGCATCACCCGTTCTGCGGCGGCGTCCCAACGGATGTCCGCATCACCACGCGCTACCGCACGGACGAATTTCTCTCCTCCCTTATGGGCATTCTGCACGAGACCGGCCATGCGCTCTACGAGCAGAACCTGCCGCATGCATGGGCGCACTGGCCGCTCGGCAAGGCGCGGGGCATGGCCATGCACGAAAGCCAGAGCCTGTTCGTCGAAAAGCAGATCGGTCGCAATCCCGCCTTCTGGGAGTGGGCGCTGCCGGTGGTGGAAAGACATCTCGGCGAAAAATGGTCCAGGGACGAAATCCTCGCCCATGTGCACCATGTCGAACGCGGGCTGATCCGCGTCGACGCCGACGAGGTGACCTACCCGCTGCACGTGATTCTGCGTTTCGAGCTGGAGCAGATGCTGATTTCCGGCGAACTTGAAGCCAAGGATCTGCCGGTAGCCTGGGATGAGAAAATGAAGACCTATCTCGGCCTGTCGACCGTCGACACGCCGCAGGACGGCCCCATGCAGGACGTGCACTGGCCGTCCGCCGCTTTCGGCTATTTCCCTTCCTACACGCTCGGCGCGATGATCGCGGCGCAGCAATGGTCGGCGATCAAGAAGGACATTCCCAATGTGAACGAACAGTTCGCGCTGGGCCAGTTCGACGCGGTGAACGACTGGCGACGCGACAGGATCTGGTCGCAGGCCTCGCTTTGGTCGACACCCGAATTGATCGAACGCGCGACAGGCGAACCTCTCAACGCGGAGCATTTCCAAAAGCACCTCGAAGAGCGCTACGGAGAATAAGCGTTCCAACAGCGTTCAAACGCCACTTGCCCGCCTCCGCAAAGCGGCCGACACTAGCCCGGCCGCTTTGGGAGGAGACATGGCTGAGAAATTCGATGCAATCGTCGTGGGCGCGGGCCTTGCAGGATTGGTGGCGGCGGCTGAACTGGCGGATGCCGGCAAACGCGTCGCGGTGCTGGAACAGGAGGGCGAGAACGCGCTCGGCGGACAGGCATTCTGGTCGCTTGGGGGGCTTTTCTTCGTCGACAGTCCCGAGCAGCGACGCATGCGTATCGCCGACAGCCGCGACCTCGCCCTGCAGGACTGGATGGGCTCGGCGCAATTCGACCGGGAAGAAGATTTCTGGCCGCGCAAGGTGGCCGAAGCCTATATCGATTTCGCCGCCGGCGAAATGCGCCCATGGCTGCACGCCATGGGCATGCGCTGGTTTCCCGTGGTGGGCTGGGCGGAACGTGGCGGCAGTCTTGCCGACGGGCATGGCAATTCCGTGCCGCGCTTCCACATTACCTGGGGCACCGGCCCCGGCGTGGTGGAACCTTTCGCGAAACGGGTTCTGGCGCATGGAAAAGCCGGCCGAATTGCCTTGAAATTCCGCCATCGGGCGAACCGGCTTGTCCGCAGCAGTGGCGCGATCGCAGGCGTCGCCGGCGAAATCCTGGAACCCTCCACCGTCGAGCGCGGCCAGAAATCCGGACGCGAGAGCGTTGGCGAGTTCGCATTCTCGGCCGCCGCCGTGATTGTCGCCTCCGGCGGGATCGGCGGCGACCTGAACCTGGTGCGCAAAAACTGGCCCACGAAGCGGCTCGGTCCCGCGCCGAAAACGATGATCTCCGGCGTGCCGCATCACGTCGACGGGCGCATGATCGGCATTGCAAGAAAAGCAGGCGCGGCGACCATCAACACCGACCGCATGTGGCACTACACCGAGGGCGTGAAGAACTGGGCTCCCATCTGGCCCGATCACGGCATCCGCATTCTGCCCGGTCCCTCATCCCTGTGGTTCGACGCGGAGGGCAACCGCCTGCCCGTCCCCTGTATGCCGGGCTTCGATACGCTTTCGACGCTGAAACACATTCTTGGAACCGGATACGACTATTCCTGGTTCGTACTGACCCAGAAGATCATCGAGAAGGAATTTGCGCTTTCGGGCTCCGAGCAAAATCCGGATCTGACGTCGAAGCGCTGGATGGAGGTGTTGAAGAGTCGGCGCGGCAAAGGCGCGCCGCCGCCCGTGGAAGCCTTCAAGGACAAGGGAGAGGACTTCATCGTTCGCGACGATCTGAAATCGCTGGTGGACGCCATGAACGGGCTGGCCGGCGAGCCGCGGATCGACCATGACCGGCTCAAGGCGCAGATTGACGCGCGAGACCGTGAGATCGGCAATCCCTTCTCCAAGGATGCACAGGTGACCGCCATTCGCGGTGCGAGAGCCTATCTCGGCGACAGGCTTGTGCGCACGGCAAAGCCACACAAGATTCTCGATCCGACCAACGGGCCGCTGATCGCGGTGCGGCTGCACATCCTCACCCGCAAAACGCTGGGAGGCCTGCACACCAACCTCGACAGTCAGGTTCTGGATGCGGACGGCGAACCGATCCCCGGTTTGTACGCTGCCGGTGAAGCAGCAGGTTTCGGCGGCGGCGGCTATCACGGCTACAACGCGCTCGAAGGCACTTTCCTTGGTGGCTGCATCTTTTCCGGACGCAATGCCGGGCGGCATGCGGGCGGGGGTTGAGTCCATCTCCCGCACGGCAGCGTCGGACGGGCTTGTCAGACAATCGGCTTTCGGCACACTCTCCCTTCATGGAAGAGACCGATTCCCGCTCCACCGTCGAAACCGTCGCCAACGCGGTAACGGACGCCGTGCGCACTGGGCGGCTGGTGCCCGGCCAGAGATTGACCGAAAGCGAGTTCACCAACAGGCTTGGCGTTTCTCGCTCATCCGTGCGCGAGGCTTTTCGTCGTCTGACAGCAGATGGGCTCCTGTCCTCGGAACCGCATCGCGGTGTCGCGGTGCGGCAGCTTTCACGCCCCGAGGTGGACAATCTGTTTCAGGTGCGCGGTGCCCTCGAAGCCCTCGCGGTCAAACTCTCATTGCCCACGCTTCATCAAGCCCCCGCCCCAATGGTTGCGCTCCAGCGCGAACTGAATGCCGCAACCGATGAGGGCGACATGAACCGGTTTTCGGAGCTCAACGGACGATTCCACCGTCTGTTTCGCGAAACAGCGGACAATCCGCTCCTCAACGAGACGCTCACGCGGCTTTCCAACTCGCTCTACTGGTTGCAATTCCGCGTTCTGGTGGACCGTCGACAGGTGTTTGCGACCAACCGTCAGCATCAGCGACTGACGCATTGCGTCGAAGCCAATGACGCGCTGGGCGCAGAAGCGGCGATGCTCGATCACGTGGAAACCGCAAGACGTCTTATCCAGTGCCTTCCGGACGATCACTTCGCCGCGACACCGGCTAACACGCCGGGTTGAGCGACGATATGCCTTGACGTGGCTTCGATTTATCTAGATTGTCCGACAATATTATCGGACAAATTGGAGGAAACGTCCGCATGAGCGCCCATCCGACGCCGAACTATCGTCCCATCCCCTTGCCGGACTACAGGGAACTTCCGCTCGAGGAGATGCGCGCACGGGCGCAGGCCTTCTACGACGAGATCCGCACCCGGCACACGGTGCGCGATTTCTCCACCCGACCCGTGCCGCGCGACATCGTCGAGACTTGCATCAGGGCAGCCGGAACGGCGCCGAACGGTGCAAATCATCAACCCTGGCATTTCGCGGTGATCGGCGACCCGGCGGTGAAGAAGCGGATTCGCGAAGCGGCCGAAGTCGAGGAGAAAGCCTTCTATGAGGGTCGCGCTGGCGAAGAATGGCTCCAGGCACTCGCCCCGCTCGGCACGGATGCGAGCAAGCCGTTTCTGGAGGAGGCCCCATGGCTGATCTGTATTTTCGGCGAACGCCGCAGCCGTTCCGCCGACGGTGTGAAGCGCAAGAATTATTATGTGCCGGAATCGGTGAGCATCGCGACCGGGTTTCTCATTGCCGCACTGCACAGGGCGGGCCTGGCAACGCTCACGCACACACCGAATCCGATGCGTTTTTTGAACGAGCTATGCGGCCGCGATCCGCATGACAAACCCTATATTCTGATGGTGGTCGGCTACCCGAAAGAGGGCGCGACCATTCCAGAGCACGCGATGGAAAAGAAGCCGCTCGAAGACATCGCCACGTTCCTCTGAAACGTGAAGAAATCCGCTCAGCGGCGCCGTCCTCTCCCTGAGGCATCGGAAAGGCGCCGATGAACATGGAGGGTCCAGCCTGAGCGATCGACAACGGGGCTCGTGCCGACCCGCCACGGCTGAAATGGCAAGACACTTCGCTCTTCCGTCATGCCCGGGACGACTGCGCCCGTGTCCCCTCCGGGCCCAGTATGCCGCCATCTCTATTCGGCGGCATCTCCGAACGCATCCATGCCGGCCTCGAACTGGAGACTTGCAAGTTTGGCGTATACCCCTCCCTCGGCAACGAGTGCGGCATGGGTGCCCTCCTCGACAATACGCCCCTCTTCCATGACCAGAATGCGGTCGGCTTTCAAAACGGTCGACAGACGGTGCGCGATAACCAGTGTCGTGCGCCCCTTCATCAGATGTTCGAGCGCCTGCTGCACCAAGGTCTCGCTCTGCGAGTCCAGCGCGGAAGTGGCTTCGTCCAGAAGCAGGATCGGCGCATCCCGCAGGATGGCACGGGCAATCGCCATTCGCTGGCGCTGACCGCCCGACAGCGTAACGCCGCGCTCGCCCACCGGCGTGTCGTAACCGTCCGACAGCTCGCTGATGAAATCGTGCGCCAGCGCCGCCTTGGCCGCCGCTTCGATTTCAGAACGTGTGGCGTCCGGTCGGCCGAAGGCGATGTTCTCCGCAGCGCTTGCGGCAAAGATGGTGACGTCCTGCGGCACCACCGCCATGCGGGCGCGCAAAGCCTGCGGATCGGCCGCGCGCGCATCGACGCCGTCCACCCGCACCACGCCGGAATCGGGATCGTAATAGCGCAACAGCAGCGAGAAGACCGTGGTTTTGCCCGCCCCGGAAGGGCCGACGATGGCAACCGTTTCGCCTGGCTGCACGGCAACGGAAAGGCCGTGAAGCGCCGAACGGTCGGGACGCGTCGGATAGGCGAATGAAACATTCTCGAAGGCCACCGCGCCGCACGCGGGCTCCGGCAGCGCAACCGGATCGGTCGGTGCCGTAATGGCCGGTTCCTCCGCCAGAAGCTCGCTCATGCGCTCGGCGGCGCCGGCGGCCTGGGAAAGCTCCCCCCACACCTCCGACAGCGCGCCCAGAGCTCCGGCGGCGAGCACCGAGTAAAGCAGGAACTGCCCCAATGTCCCCGGCGTCATCGCGCCCGCAAGCACATCGCGCGAACCGAACCACAAAACCGCCACGACCGAACTGAAAGTCATGAAGATGGCGAAGAAGGTGAGAAAGGACCGGGCAAAAATGGAGGCCCGCGCAGCCTCGAACGCGGTCTCGATGGCTCCGGAGAATTTCCTGCGCACCGTCGTCTCGCCGGTAAAGGCCTGCAGGGTGCGCATCGCGCCGATCTGCTCGCCGGCATAGGCGGTTGCATCGGCCAATGTGTCCTGCGCGAAGCGCGACCGGCGCCGCACCGACCGGCCGAACGCCGCCAGCGGCAGGACGATGACGGGAATTGCCGCCACGACGAGCAGCGAGAGCCTCGGGCTGGTGACGACCATCATACCAACCGCCCCCAACCCCATGATCACATTGCGCAACGCCTGGGAGATCGTTGCTCCGACGGCGGATTTGACCTGGGTGGCATCGGCGGAGATACGCGCCACGATCTCGCCGGACTGAACCGCGTCGAAAAATCCGGGAGAAAGGCGCGTGACATGATCGAACACATCGCGCCGAAGATCGCTAACCACCCGCTCGCCAAGCGTGATAACGAAGAAATACCGCCCCGCCGAAGCCGCCGCCAGGACGGCCGCAACCACGATCAGCATCGAGAAATAGTTGGCGATGAAGACGGAATCGGATTCGGAAAAGCCGTTATCGATCATGCGACGCACGGCGAGCGGCAGCGTGAGCGTCGCCATGGCGGCGAGCACCAGAAAGAAAAGCGCGGCAAGAGCAAGGCCGCGATAACGCCCGATATAGGGCAACAGACGCCGCAGCGGTTTCAGCGACCGGCGCTTCGCCGCCTGCTGCCTCTCTTCGGACGCCCCATGCGCGCGCGCCATCCTCTGCCCCTTTTTCACATCATGTCCGGGAGCGGCAATTTGTGCGCCGCTCGAGTCTTGTCTTGTCGCCGCACCTGATGTATAGGCTCGCCAACCAATTCCGAAGCCGTAGCCTTCCTTGGCCGCGGCTTCAAGTTTTCAGGATGGGTGCAATTGCCGCAAGTGCGGATCGAGTTGTTACCCCGACCAAATTCAGGACAAGCCGATGAAAGCCGATATTCATCCCGACTATCACACGATCAAGGTCGTCATGACGGACGGCACCGAGTATGAAACCCGCTCCACCTGGGGCAAGGAAGGCGACACGCTGCAGCTCGATATCGACCCGTCCACGCATCCGGCTTGGACCGGCGGTCAGCAGTCTCTGATGGACCGCGGCGGCCGCGTGTCCAAGTTCAAGCAGCGCTACCAGGGCCTCGGCATCTAAAGCGTTCCACGGCCGGCGCGAATGCCGCGGCAGTGTTGAGAAACCCGCCTCACGAAGGCGGGTTTTTTGTTGCCGTCTCGCTTTGAGCCCGATCGATGTGGCCTAGATCGCGTTCGGGGTCGATTACGTCGCGCACGCGCTGCTTCAGCGTCTTCGCGTCCGGAAAGCCGCCATCGCGCTTGCGTTCCCAAATAAGGACGCCATCGCAGGTGATTTCGAAGATGCCGCCCGTGCCCGGGCGCAACGCCACCTCGCCGAGCTCCGTGGAAAAGGTGGAGAGAAGCTCCTGCGCGAGCCATGCGGACCGCAGAAGCCATTGGCATTGGGTGCAATAGGTAATCGAAACGCGATGATGTTTCACGCCAACCAGTCCTTTGCTGCTCTCCCGCGTGCCTACGTCCGGCAAAATGTCCGGCACGAACCCAATCAGGCTGCGCTGAGCTTTGCCAGCGTTTCGTCGTCCACCTCGAAATTGGCGTAAACGTTCTGCACGTCGTCGTCGTCTTCGAGCGTGGCGATCAATTTGAGGATCGATTGGGCGCGTTCCTCGTCGACCGGCGTGCCGGTCTGCGGACGCCAGATCGCCTTGACGGATTCGGCCTCGCCGAGCGCTTCTTCCAGCGCCGTGGTGACATCGCCGATGTCCTCGAAGGCGCATGTGATCACATGGCCGTTTTCGTCCGATTGCACATCCTCGGCGCCGGCCTCGATGGCCGCTTCCATGATGGTGTCGGCATTGCCAGCCTCCGCCGGGTAAATAATCTCGCCCACCCGATCGAACATGAAGGCGACGGAGCCGGTTTCGCCCAGCGATCCGCCGGCCTTGGTAAAGGCGGCGCGGATGTTCGAGGCGGAACGATTTCGGTTGTCGGTCAACGCCTCGACGATGACCGCGACACCGCCTGGACCGTATCCCTCGTATCGCACCTCGTCGTAATTCTCCGCATCGCCCCCCGAAGCCTTCTTGATGGCGCGCTCGATATTGTCCTTGGGCATGGACTGGGCCTTGGCATTCTGGATGGCCAGGCGCAGCCGCGGATTCATCCCCGGATCGGGCAGTCCCATCTTGGCCGCAACGGTGATTTCACGGGCCAGCTTGGAAAACATCTTCGAGCGAACGGCATCCTGCCGGCCCTTGCGGTGCATGATGTTCTTGAATTGGGAATGACCGGCCATGGGGCTCCTTCTCACGGTCTTTTGAAAGCAACGGAATAACGGGGCCTTATAGTGAAAATGCCGGCCAACGTCCAGAACCGCGCGACGCCGGACATGGCGCATTGACGCGCTTTACCGTACCATGGGTTCTTGCTCACACGGGAGATGCCAATGAACGCCTTCCGACTGACCGCCGCCTTACTGACGTTCCTGATAACGCCATTCGCCGCCGCCTGGGCACAGACCGAGCGACCGAGCACCTGCCTCGCCATGGCACAGGCCCTGCCGGACGTGATCTACGCCTCGCTGACAATGCCCACCGCTGCAAGCGCCGGGTCGGTGGAGATCACCTATGCGGGACATTCCACCTATGTCATCGAGACGCCAGCCGGCGTGACCATCGCCACGGACTTTTCAGGCGCCTACGGTGCAAATCCGCTACCGCGCGTCGTCACCATGAACAAGGCGCACGGCACCCATTTCACGCGCAATCCGGATCCGGCCATCGAGCATGTTCTGCCGGGCTGGAACCCGGATGGCGGGCCGGCCAAACATTCGCTTCTGGTGGAGGACGTCTATATCCGCAACGTGACAACCGACATCCGCCGCTACGGCGCGATGGAGCCGGATGCCAATTCCATATTCATCTTCGAGGTGGCGGGCCTGTGCATCGGCCATCTGGGCCATCTGCATCACCGGTTGGAGAATCCGCACTATGCGGCAATCGGACGGCTCGACGTGCTGATGGTGCCGATCGACGGCGGATTGACGCTTTCGCTCGACGGGATGAGCGAGATCGCGCGCCGGCTGTCCTCTTCGGTCATTCTGCCCATGCACCGGCATGCCACCCCGCTCAGCGCCTTCACCGGCCGCATGGGGGAAGGGTTCGAACTGGACTTCCGCGAGGGGCGGACGATCACCGTGGCATTGGACAATCTACCTCGGCGACCGACCATCGTGATCCTGGACGGGGTGTAACGCCTATTCGGCAGCCCCGTCCGTAAGCGCCTTGTCCCGCGCCCGCTTGCGCCGAGCCATCATGTTGAGCCCCTCGACCAGGGCCGAGAAGCCCATGGCCGCGTAGATGTAGCCCTTGGGCACATGGAAGCCCATGCCGTCGGCGATCAGCGTCATGCCGATCATCAAGAGGAAGGCGAGCGCCAGCATGACCACGGTCGGGTTGGCGGCAATGAAACGCGAAAGCGGTTCGGCGGCGATCAGCATCACGGTGACGGCCGAGATAACGGCGATGAACATGATGGCGATTTCGTCCGTCATGCCGACGGCGGTGATGATGGAATCGATGGAAAAGACCAGATCGAGCAGCAGGATCTGAGCGATGGCCGCGCCGGCCGTCATCGTGACCTTGCCCATCATGTTTTCCTTACCATCGTCGGGATCGACCGAATGGTGGATTTCCTTTGTCGCCTTCCAGACCAGGAAGAGACCGCCGGCAATGAGGATCAGATCGCGCCAGGAAAAGCCATGGCCGAACAGTTGGAACACCGGCTCGGTCAATTGCACGATGATGGAAATGGTGGCGAGCAAGGCCAGCCGCAGGATCAGCGCCGCGCCGATGCCGATGCGCCGGGCACGCGCCTGCTGCTCCTTGGGCAGCTTGTTGGTGAGAATGGAAATGAAAATCAGATTATCGATGCCGAGAACGATCTCCAACACCACCAGGGTCACCAGTGCGACCCAGGCTTGCGGATTGGAGACAAACTCGAAGTGACCGGCAAGCCATTCCATCACAGCACCCCTCGCTGGCAAATGTTCAAAAAAATCGTTTCCAGAGTTATGCGCCGCCGCGCCCAGCGTCAACGCCAGAAGGCGGGAACCGTTTCCTCGAGCCGCGGCCCAAGCCGCAGCGGAGCGATCTTCTCGCAAAGGCCCGTGCGGTCGGAAATCTCCAGCCCGACGCCGCACACGGTGGCGGGACCGGAGGCCGCCTCGAAGCGCCCCTTGGGCACCTTGGCGGTGAAGCGGTTGAGCGGCTCTTCCTTATCCATGCCGAGCGACGAATCGTAATCACCGCACATGCCTGCATCCGACAGGTAGCCCGTGCCTCCGTTCAGAATCTGGTGATCGGCAGTCGGCTGATGCGTATGCGTTCCGACGACGAGGCTCGCGCGACCATCGACGAAATGGCCGAAACACATTTTCTCGGATGTCGCCTCGGCATGGAAGTCGAGAATGACGGCATCGGCCTGATCGCCCAGCGGACAGATCGCCAGAACATCTTCGACACAGGCGAAGGGATCGTCGAGTTCGGGATGCATGAAGACCCGCCCCATGATGTTGGAGACGAGAACCCGCGCGCCGTTGCGCGCCACATAAACACCCGACCCACGACCCGGCGTGCCCTTGGGAAAGTTTGCAGGCCTCAGAAAGCGCTCTTCGCGCGGGGCGAACGTCAGCGCTTCCCGCTGGTCCCACACATGATTGCCCGTCGTCACCACATCGGCGCCAGCATCGAGCGTCGCGCGGAAAATCTCCTCCGTGATGCCGAAGCCACCTGCCGCATTCTCTCCATTGACCACCACGAAATCCAACCGGAAATCGGAAATCAGGCCGGGAAGCTGCTCCCAAACCGCCGTGCGGCCGGCGCGGCCGACCATATCGCCAAGAAACAAAAATCTCATGAGCCGCTTCTAAGCAATTTGCTTACAAGTGAAAACCGGAAATCCGCCATGAACGCGCGCTTCCTCACGTATCGCCGAAACGTCGCAAGCCGCTTTCGGTGAGCAACTCGAAAAGCGGTTCGTCATGCGGTTCGTCCGGCACCCGATCCACCTCCTGGCAGTCGAAGGCAATACCGATCAGGCGCGGCGCGCGCCCTTTCGCCTTCAGCCGTCCTATGGCCCGGTCATAGTAGCCAGCGCCATAGCCGATACGATGGCCGCGGGCATCGAAAGCGGCAAGCGGCACGAGCATGATGTCGGGATCGAGCACAGCCGCCGTGTCGCTCGGTCCCTGTGTGCCGAACCCCATATCGATCATCGACGTGTCGGCCCGATACTCGCGAAAGACGATGGTTGTCTTGTCGAGAATGGCCGGAAGCCCGATCCGTGCCCCGCGCGCGAAGAGCGCCGCCATAAGCGGACGCACATCCAATTCGGAGCGCATCGGCCAAAAGCCCGAGATCACACTGCCAGCCGCCGGCGCGAGCCCGGCCGCGTGAGCGGCAAGCGCCTGCCCCACTTCGGCGCGCCACGCCGCATCGAGCGCGTCGCGGCGCGCAAGGGCGACCGTACGCAGCTCCTTTTTGAGATCGCGCGCGGTGTTCATGCGCAAACGGAGCCGATTGCGTTGGGGTGAGATTTCGCGAGAGGCATGGAAAAGCACGACATCGCCGCACGATACTGAAGTAGGCTGTCGAGAGGAAGGGAAAGAGTGGCGATCCACGGCGACCGATGGAATACACGATCCCGGGAACCTACAAAGTAGGTGGGCGCCGTGTGGCCAAGCCCACGGGCGAGACCAGGGACAGCTCCCTTAAGGATCGATAAGGCCCCGGGGAAAAAGATTCCTGTCGGGAAGCGCAGACCGCATCCGCAATATAGTCTTCCACCTCACGGTTCGCCAGAGGCATTCGCGCACTTGCGCCGGCAAATTTCACCCCATAGATCGCCGTGCGTCCATCCGGACGCAGAGAGGACGATCTAATCTGATGATGAAGCATCGGAATAGCCCGAAAACCGGATTCCACTTTTCGGTCCGATGCTTTAGTTTCGCGGGCGAGTTTCGACCTGAACGAAAGCCCGAAGGACTGGTGCGCATGCATTTCGAAGGCACGGCGGATTACGTCGCCGACAAGGATCTCATGGTGGCCGTGAACGCGGCAATCGCGCTGGAGCGCCCTCTGCTGGTGAAGGGCGAACCCGGCACCGGCAAGACGGAGCTCGCCAAACAGGTGGCGGCAGCGCTCGGACTCGATCTCATCGAATGGCACGTCAAATCCACAACGCGCGCGCAGCAAGGGCTTTACGAATACGACGCCGTCTCGCGTCTGCGCGACAGCCAGCTCGGCGATGAACGCTTCAACGACATCAAGAACTACATCAAGCGCGGCAAGCTGTGGGAGGCCTTCGCCAGCGACCGCAAGACGGTGCTTCTGATCGACGAAATCGACAAGGCCGACATCGAATTTCCCAACGATCTGTTGCAGGAACTCGATAAGATGGAGTTCTTCGTCTACGAAACCGGCGAGACGGTGAAGGCTATCCAACGACCCATCGTCATCATCACCTCGAACAATGAGAAGGAACTACCCGACGCATTTCTGCGCCGCTGCTTCTTTCACTATATCCGCTTCCCCGACGCCGAAACGCTGGCCGACATCGTGGAGGTTCACTACCCCGGCATCAAGAAAAACCTGATTTCTGCGGCACTCGGCCAGTTCTATGAAATCCGCGACGTACCGGGATTGAAGAAGAAACCCTCAACCTCGGAAGCGCTGGACTGGATCAGACTTCTGGTGGCCGACGACGTGGGGCCCGAAGATCTGCGCATGGAGACCAAGAATGCCCTGCCACGCTTGCATGGCGCACTCTTGAAGAACGAGCAGGACGTGCATCTGTTCGAAAAACTCGCCTTCATGGCGCGGCGGCAATAGGCGCAAAACCTTCGCTTTGCTGGCCCTTGTCAGAAACGCAACCGCCATCTGACAGTGCCGGAAACCTGAGGGAGAACACCATGAACGACATCACCATTCGCCCACTTACCAAGGCCGACGAGCCGGAGTGGCGCCGCCTCTGGACAGCCTATCTGGAATTCTACAAGACCAGCGTTCCCGAAGAGGTTTATACGACCACATGGAAACGGTTATTCGAAGATGGCGAATACGAGCCCAACGGTCTGATCGCCGAGACGGACGGGAAACCGGTCGGTCTGGTGCACTACATGTTCCACCGCACCTGCTGGACCGTAGGCAACAATTGCTATCTGCAGGATCTTTACGCCGACCCGGCGATACGCGGGAAGGGCGTCGGCCGAGCACTGATCGAAGCGGTATACGAAAAGGCGGATCGAGCCGGCGCGGCGAATGTCTACTGGATGACGCAGGACTTCAACGAAACCGCCCGCAAACTCTATGACCGGATCGCGAAACTGACGCCGTTCATCAAGTATCAGCGGAAGTAGGGAAGCGATGTTCATCCCCTTCTTTCTCGAACTGAAAGCCGCGCGCGTGCCCGTTTCGCTGCGCGAATATCTTTCGCTTCTGGAAGGGATGGAGAAGGAAATCGTCTCCTATGACGTGGAGGCGTTCTATTATCTGGCGCGGGCAGCGCTGGTGAAGGATGAGCGGCACATCGACCGGTTCGACCAGGTGTTCTCGCATGTTTTCAAGGGTGTGGCGGCGGTGACGGACGGCGGCGGCGTCGACCCGCAGGCGATCCCCGAGGAATGGCTGCGCCGACTGGCAGAAAAACACCTTACCGAAGAAGAAAAGAAGCTGGTCGAGGCCATGGGCGGTTTCGAAAAGCTGATGGAGACGCTGAAGGAGCGGCTGGCCGAGCAGAAAGACCGCCACCAGGGCGGCAGCAAATGGATCGGCACCGCCGGCACCTCGCCCTTCGGCGCCTATGGCTACAACCCGGAAGGCGTGCGCATCGGCCAGCACGAATCGCGCCATCGACGTGCCGTGAAGGTTTGGGACCAGCGTGCGTTCAGGAATTTCGACGATACGATGGAGTTGGGCACACGCAACATCAAGGTGGCGCTGAAACGGCTGCGCCGCTGGGTGCGCGAGGGCGCGATGGAGGAGTTCGACCTGCCGGGGACAGTGCAGGCCACCGCCGAGCATGGCTATCTGGATGTGAAGACCCGGCCTGAACGGCGCAACGCGGTCAAATTGTTGATGTTCTTTGACGTCGGTGGGTCAATGGACGATCACATCCGTATCGTCGAGGAGCTTTTTTCGGCGGCCCGCGCCGAGTTCAAGCACATGGAGTATTTCTACTTTCACAATTGCCTTTACGAAGGCGTGTGGAAGGACAATAGCCGACGCTATTCGGAAGTGATGCCCACATTCGATGTGCTTCACAAATACGGTCCGGACTACAAGGCGATCTTTGTCGGCGATGCCTCGATGAGCCCGTACGAGATTGCCTATCCCGGCGGCTCCGTGGAGCACTGGAACGAGGAAGCCGGCCATGTGTGGCTGAACCGCGTGCTCCGGCAATGGCCGAGTGCAGTGTGGCTGAACCCGGTGCCGGAAAAACACTGGCGCTACACGCACTCGATCCAGATGCTGCGGGAGGTTTTTGCGGGCCGCATGTATCCAATGACGCTCGCCGGGCTGGAAGCGGCCACGCGGGAACTGTCACGCAGGCATTGAGATCGGAGATGGCGGCAAAAAGGCTGCCGACCTCGAAGTCCACACGCCGCCGCCTAGGCCACACCCCTGCGCCCGACCATGCGTTTTCCGACGGGATGCTGCCCCTTCGCTTCGTCGCCAACCTGAAGCGTTCCGGCGTGTTCGCGTCCGAAAATCAGCTCCAGAAACTCCACCAGCCATTGCTTGAGATGCCGGTCCCAGATAAGCCGCCCGCCGAGGTGATCGCGCCCCTGCTGGGCGCCGGGCATGACGAAACGATGCGCACCGCGCACCACCCAGCGCTGCATCATGGCGCGGGTCAGCTCGGCGTGAAACTGCACGCCCCACGCGTTCTCACCATAACGAAATGCCTGGTTTTGATAATGGTCGGCCGTGGCCAGAAGCGTGGCGTCCTTCGGCAGCGAGAAGCCCTCGCGGTGAAACTGATAGACCATTTCGGGCCAATGCATAAGCTTGCGGCCGGCCTCGGTGGCGCGCAACGGATACCAGCCGATCTCGACCAGCCCGTCATCATGGCTTTTCACCTGGCCGCCCAGATGCCTGACCAGCAATTGCGCGCCAAGGCAGATGCCGAGAAAGGGCTTGTTCTCCTTCAGCGGAACGGAAAGCCAATCGGTCTCGCGCCGAACGAATTCGTCATGATCGTTTGCGCTCATCGGACCGCCGAACATGACGACACCGGCGTGGTTTTCCAGCGTTTCCGGCAAAATGTGGCCTAGCGGAGGTCGGCGGATATCGAGCGAGAAACCGCTCGCCTGCAGAACCTGGCCGACACGCCCCGCGCTGGACGTTTCCTGGTGCAGGACAATGAGAATGCTGCGGCTGGGGTCGGTCTCCATGGCGGTCAGTTCTTGCTATACCTCTCGCGCATTTCCTGGCGCAGGATCACCCGGTCACGGTTATCGACGCCGATCAGCTCGGCGACGCGCCAGACGAGATTGTCTTCCAATTCGTGCATTTCGCCATCGGCGAAAACGATGCCCCACATGAGACCGATAAACGTCTTGCGGGCCTCAGCGTCGAGATGCCGTTTCAACACGCTGGTGAAAGAATAGAGATCGACGGCTTCCTGCTCGGCCTTCTCGCCGGCCTTGAGCAGGTTTTCCAGCTCCACGCCCGAGACATTGTAGGTCTCAGACAGGGTTTCCTTGAGCTTATCGACTTCGGAATCCTCGCGAATACCGTCTGCATCGAGCACATGGAAAAGCAAAGCCGCCGCGGCAACGCGCGGATCGTCCTCGGGCCTGAGGGTGCTTTCCCGACTGTTGCCGGGAAGGTCTTTGAGAAAAGACAGTATGCTGTCGAACATGAGCCTGCTTGCGGTCAAGGTGTTGAAAGAAAGCGATCCTGAAGGCGAATCGCAACGGTGTCTGGCCTAGAATAGGCGGAAGCGGCCGGGCGTCGAGCCGTCCTTGTCGTCCGGGTCGACACCGGGGTCGTCCGGCAGCGGCGGTTTGACCGGCTCTTCCTTGTTGGCAGGCGCCGCCTTCTGCCCGTTGACCGGCCCCGGCTTTGCCGACGGCTCCGGCCTTTTCGCCTTGTCTTGCGCCGGCGTCTCCGGCCTGGAAGGTTCAGCGGCCGACGGCTTGTCCGGTTCTGCCGTTTCCGGAGTCTGTTCGGACGGCTCGTCGGCCGGATCGGACTTTACGGTTTCGCCTTCGATCACCACGGATTCCGCCTCGGTTTTGACCGGTTCGGCCTCTTTCGATTCCTCCTTCGGCGCGGGGATCGAGGGGGCGGGCGAGAAATCCTCCTCGCTCTCCACGACCTGCGCCAGCCGCTCCATCGGCATGCGCCACTCGAAAGCATCGAGCTTGCCGGTGACGGGCGAGATCGGCGCCCAGCGCTCGGCCACATAGCCATCGGCTACCCAGGCCGGATCGCGCGGCGCGCGCAGCGCCTTGGCGAGCCATTGGCGAACTCGACCCTGGTCGCCCGTCTCTGCCTCCTCGATATCTGCCATCAACAGATAAACGCTCTCGCGTGGCCCAAGCCGAGCGGCAGCCTCGCAGGATTCACGTGCCAGCTTGTATTCGCCGGCGTCGAGCGCGGCGCGGCCGACGATCAGCGCAGACTCCACATTATTTCGCTTCAGAGACTGGAGCTTCTTTGCACGGGCGAGACGGTCATGCGTGGAATCGCCGGGGCGCGCATGAACATAGATGTCGGCGATCTCGGGATGAGGCTCCTTTTTCCATACCGTTTCCAGAACCTTCGACCCCTTGCGCAGCTCGTTCTGCCGGAACAGCGCCCTGGCTGCCGTGACAGCCGCCGGCACGAAATCGGGCCGCAGCTTGTGCGCTTCCGTGGCAGCGGTGCGGGCGGCCTGCGGATCGGCGTCGAGCACCTCGATCGCTTTGGCCGTGAGCAGAACGGCGCGGCGACTGGCTGCGCTTTCGCGCCCCTCCCTGCCGCTCGCCTTGCGGCTGTCGAGCAATTTCAACGCACCGTCCCAGTCCGCTTCGCCGGTCTTTGCGTCGAGCGCGGCGTTCACGGCCCATTCGAGTTGCGGCGCGTTTTCCACGGCGCGCTCCGCATAATGGCGCGCTGCCTCACGCTCGCCGAGCCGCTCGGCTTCCAGATAAAGCCCACGCAGGCCGAGAAGACGCATTTCAGGATCGTCGAGCATGGCGGTGAATTTGTCGCGCGCCGCCTGCCGGTCGCCGTCCAGAAGCGCCGCCTGAGCGTCGAGGAGATGAATCAGCGGCTCCTGGTCGGCGGAGATGAGCTTTGCCGCCTGCTGGCTCATGCGGCGCGCCATACCGCCATCTCCGGCGCCGGCGGCGATCATGCCGGTGGAAAGCGCCTGATAGCCGCGATCGCGCCGACGCACCCGGAAGTAACGGGCAACGGCATAGGGGCTCGTCCAGATGCTGCGGATCAGCCACCAGAGGATCATCACTGCCGCAACCACGGCGACAATGGCGACCGCCGCGACCATGAGGGAAACCTCGTAGCGGTAGCCCGCAAACGTGACGACCATTTCGCCCGGACGTTCTGCCAGCCAGGCAAAGCCCAGACCGAGCAGAAAAACAACGACGAGGTAGAAGAGAATACGAAACATCTGGCGCTTATGCTCCCTTCAGCGCATCGGCAAGCGCCTTGTTCAATATCTCGTCGGCGGCCTGGCGCGCACGAAGATCCTTGGCGAAATCGGCCGCGGCCTCTTTGCCAGCATCCGGCAGCGATTCGTATTCGGCGAGCGCACTTTCGTAATCGTTCGCGACCACCGCCGCTTCCATCCGCGCTGCGATGGCGTCCGGCCCGTCACCCTCGACGCTGCCAACCGGGCGCACCACCACGAGCGAACGGGCGCTGGCCATCAGATTGTCGATGATGCCGCCCTCGCCACCATTGCTTTGACGGCCCACGGCGGCAACGACCCGACTGGCCGCCCCGGGCGCTTCGGCGGCAAGAGTTGCGCGGCTCGGCACACCGGATGCGGCGTTCGCCTGAAGCGGCGCAAGCGCCTCGGCCTCGCCTTGCGGGGCAATGGAGGTGTAGGTCTCGAGTTCGCTCGCATAGGGGGTGCCCCGTTCGACAGCCGATTTCAGCGTCGTCGCGGCAATGACGAGCGCCATGCGCGGCGCGTCGTCTGCGTCCTCTACCTGCGCCTTAAGCGCATCGAGTTCGTTCCTGAGCGCGGAGACGATCGCGGCATTGTCGGAGGCCGACTGGTTTGCGGCCCGAGCCGCCTCGGCGGCGCCCTGAACACTGGTCTCAAGGCTGGAAACCTGCGTCGTCACGCCCTCCATCGCTTCACCCGAACCGCCGGAAGCGGAAAGATTCGCCGTCTGTTCTTCAAGCGCGGTGAGGCGCTGGGAGAGCGCCTGAAGCCCCGGCCCCTCGCCCGCTTCACCGGACGACATGGTTTCGCGCAGAGCCGTGATTTCCTCGCCCAGTTCGGCAACACGCCGTTCTGTCGCGGTCGCACGCTGGCCCGCTTCACTCAAAACGGCGTCCAGGGCCTCGTCATTCGCACCGTTTTCCGGTTGTTCGCTCAACCGGCTTTCCAGCGCGGTCACCTGTTGCCGCAAGGTATCGATCGCCGGATCGGGCGCATCGCTCGTCGCATTGAAACCGGGCAGTATTCCTGCCCATTGCAGGCCACCGGCGACGGCCAGGGCCACGATGCCGCCGACCACACCGCCGGCAAGCGCGCGTCCGGCCCCGCCGCCGCGTTGCACCGGCTCGGCCTTCGGCGACGCCTGTGTGGATTTCGCTGCCGGATCGTCTTTCCGCGCACCGGCGTCCCCGGTTTTCCCGTCGCGTCCGAAGCCACCATCTTTGGAGGCGGGCTTCTCTGTCGGCCCTGCGGAGGCCTTGTTCTCGTTCGAGGAGGTGGAAGCGGCAGGCTTTGCTGTTTCCGGCTTCTTCCCGGCGGTCTCGGCCTGTGCAGGCTTCTTGGTTTCCGGTTTCGCTGACTGTTTTGCGGTTTCACCGGGCGCGGCGGGCTTGTTCACCCTCTCCCTTTTCACCTGATCGGGGTCCAGATCGATGGTCACCGGCTCCTTCTGGGTTTTGGAATGACGCGTTCTCGGCGTTTTGACCATCAGGCAACTCCGCTGCAAAAGGCTGTTCCCGCACTATGTGCAGTGCATATAAGTTCCTATCACACCCGCATGTGTTGAAAACAGGGGCGCGCGCGATTGAGCTTACGTCTTTAGCAGAACCATGAGTCGGTCTTCCGCAGGAAAATCTGCAATTTTCGCGGTTTTCGCGATATCCGGTCCCAAAGCGGCGGCAATGCGCTGCGACAGACAGTAAAATGTCGCAGCCCGCAGCTTCGTTCCAATGCCCGGCCGCGCCAGGAGGCCCGCTAGGCGGTCTGCCCCGTTGGCCGAATAGACCAGCACGTCGTCGACAGGGAGATCGCCGAGGATCGACTGCACCTTGTCATCGGAAGGTTCGAGCGGCAGAGTATTGTATATCTCGATCACGCGCGGCCTGTGGCCGGCCTCCCGAAGCCGTCTCTCAAGCACATCGCGGCGCACATGACCGCAAAGCACCGTCACATCACACGATGCCGAAAGGGCGGCGGCGATACGCTCCGCAAGCCCCTCCGCGTCGCCGGCCGTATCGTCCACCACGTTCAGGCCGGCGGCACGCGCAGCCTCGCCCGTCCGGCTACCGACGGCATAAACGGGCTTGTCCTTCAACGCATCGAAAATGGATTGTGGGGCGTGGCGAATGGCGTTGGGGCTGCTGACGGCCACCGCATCCACCTTCCCGGTAGCCATGGCGGGATGAAGCGGCACGGTTTCGGTCAGCGGCAGAACCACCGGCGCACACCCCATTTCGGCAAGCCGCGCGGCTGTTTCCGAAGCGCCCGGTTCGGGGCGCGTGACCAGCACCCGTCGCATTCTAAAGCCAACTGTCGAAAAACCGCGTACCCGCTTTCTCACGCACCGCAGCGCCGGCTTCCGCGCCGAGCCGCATGGCATCCACCGCCTTGCCTTCGGTCGCAATATCATGCGCCTCGCGCCCGTCCGGCGTCAGCACCAGTCCGGAAAAGCGCAGCCGATCACCCTCGATGCGTGCCAGGCCGGCGATGGGCGTCCGGCAGGAGCCGTCCAGCGCACCGAGAAAGGCGCGTTCACACAAAAGCGCATTGCCCGTCTCAGAATGATGGATCGCGGCGATCATGGGACCGATACGCGCATCGCCGATGCGGCTTTCGATGCAGATCGCGCCCTGCCCCAGCGCCGGGGGAAAGCGTTCGGGATCCATGGTCTCGGTGGCGATGTGGGCCATGCCGAGCCGATTGAGTCCGGCAAGCGCCAGAAGCGTTCCCTCGGCCACACCCTCTTCCAGTTTGCGCAGCCGCGTCTGCACATTGCCGCGGAACATGCCGACGTCGAGATCGGGGCGCAACCTGAGAACCAGCGCCTGACGGCGCAGCGACGAGGTGCCAAGCTTGGCGCCCTGTGGCAGATCCTCCAGATTGGCGACGGAACGGCCAATGAAGACGTCACGCACGTCCTCGCGCTCGAGAAAAGCAGAGATTTCAAGCCCCTCGGGCAAGACGGTGGGCATATCCTTGGAGGAATGTGCGGCGACGTCGATGCGACCGTCAAGCAGCGCCTCCTCGATTTCCTTGGTGAAAAGCCCCTTTCCGCCAGCCTGCGAAAGCGGGCGGTCCTGAATGCGGTCGCCCGAAGTGGAGATCACGACGATCTCGAACGCTTCCTCGGGCAAGCCGTGGGCCGCCATCAGACGCGCGCGCACTTCTGCCGCCTGTGCCATTGCAAGCGCGCTTCCGCGCGTGCCGATCTTCACCACATCAGTTTGCATGCCGTCACGTCCGTGCTAACCCGCATCCGAACCGGATGCACCACACCCCTAACGGGGATTGGCAGCGACGGCAACATAAGCGGGTAAGGCTGAATGACGCGCATCCTTGGCATCGAGACGAGTTGCGACGAGACGGCGGCAGCCGTCATCAGCAACGAAGGCGGCAAGGCCGAAATCCTTTCGAATGTGGTTCTGAGCCAGATCGCCGATCATGCCGCCTTTGGCGGTGTGGTACCGGAGATCGCCGCCCGCGCCCATGTGGAGGCGCTGGACGGTGTGATCGCAGCGGCGCTCGATTCGGCCGACCTTTCGCTCGGCGAAATCGACGCTATCGCGGCAACGGCAGGGCCGGGCCTGATCGGGGGACTGATCGTCGGCCTGACGACCGCCAAGGCGATCGCGGCGGCGCTTGGGAAACCGTTGATCCCAGTCAACCATCTGGAAGGTCACGCGCTGACGGCGCGGCTGACCGATGGAATACAGTTCCCCTATCTGCTGTTGCTCGTTTCCGGCGGGCATACGCAGATCGTCCATGTGGAGGGTGTCGGGCGCTATCAGCGCTGGGCCTCCACCATCGACGATGCATTGGGCGAGGCCTTCGACAAGACCGCGAAACTGCTCGGCCTGCCCTATCCGGGCGGCCCCAGCGTTGAAAAGGCGGCAACGGGCGGCGACCCGAAGCGCTTTGCCTTTCCGCGTCCGCTCAAGGGCGAGGCGCGGCCGGATTTTTCCTTTTCCGGCCTTAAAACAGCCGTGCGGCGTGAGGCTTCCGAACTCGCCCCTCTCGGGGAGGACGACATCGCCGATATCTGCGCCTCGTTCCAGCAGGCCGTGACGGAAACGCTGACCGACCGGGTGGCGCGCAGTCTTGCGCGTTTCAACGAAACGCATTGCGCCATCGAAACACCGACGCTGGTGGTGGCGGGTGGCGTCGCGGCCAATCAGGCAATCCGCACCGCACTCGACGCACTGTGCGAGACGACCGGTTTCCGGCTCGTCGCGCCGCCGATCCGGCTGTGCGGAGACAATGCGGCGATGATCGCCTGGGCCGGCCTGGAGCGCCTGGAAGCCGGGCTCGACCCGGATAACGCGCTCGGCTTCGCGCCGCGTCCGAGATGGCCGCTGGATGAGGCTTCCGCACCGCTTTTCGGCGCAGGCAAGCGGGGAGCCAAGGCATGAGTGAGACATGGACCATCGCCGTTCTGGGCGCAGGCGCGTGGGGCACAGCCCTCGGCGCAACCATGCTGACGAGCGGCCACCGCGCAAGGCTTTGGGCACGCGATGAAGCGCTGACGCGCGCCATCAACGACGAACACGTCAACAGCCGCTACCTGCCGGGGATCGCGCTCGATCGCCGCCTCGCGGCGACAAGCGACATGACGTGCGCGCTCGAGGGTGCCGACTGCGTGCTGGCGGTGACACCGGCGCAGTCCCTGCGCACGGTTCTCGCTGGCGTCGGCCCGCATGTGCCAAAGGGGGTTCCGATCGTGCTTTGTGCCAAGGGCATCGAGCGCGAGACAGGCAGGTTCATGTCCGAAATCGCCGCCGAAGCGCTGCCGGAAAATCCGGTGGCCGCCCTCTCCGGCCCGAGCTTCGCCAGCGATCTGGCGGGCAATTTGCCGACCGCCGTCACGGTTGCGGCGAAGGATATCGGCCTTGCATCGACCCTCGCCGAACAACTCTCCGCGCCGCGCCTGCGCTGCTATTCGACCGATGATCTGACGGGTGTGGAGATCGGCGGCGCGTTGAAAAACGTTCTGGCCATCGCCGCCGGCGCAACGCACGGCGCGGGACTCGGCGCAAGCGCATCGGCGGCGCTGATCACCCGTGGATTCGTGGAACTGCGGCGTATCGGCGAGGCCTTCGGCGCCCGGCCCGACACGCTGATGGGGCTTTCGGGACTCGGCGACCTGATCCTGACCTGCGGCTCGGAGCAATCGCGCAATTTCGCCTATGGGGCTGCACTTGGACGCGGCGAAAGCCTCGAAGGCCATCCGCTGGCCGAAGGCGCTCACACGGCTGGCATCGCCGCGCGCATCGTGCGCGAGCGCGGCCTCGAAGCGCCCATCATCGAAAGCGTGACAGAGCTCCTGAAAGGGCGGCTAACCGTGCAGGCCGCCATGGAAGCGCTGCTTTCACGTCCGCTCAAAAGCGAAACCTGACACAGAGGGAAACACCATGATCTTCGCCATCATCTGCCGAGACAAGCCCGGACATCTCGACACAAGGATGAGCACACGGCCCGAACATGTGGAGTATCTGAACGGATTGAACGAGAACGGCGCGCTGAAATTCGCCGGCCCGTTTCTCGACACAGAAGGCAAGCCCTGCGGCAGCCTCGTGGCGGTGGAGGCCGAGGACGAAGCGGCGGCCGAGCTGATCGCCGCAGCCGACCCCTATGCTCTTGCGGGCCTGTTCGAATCCGTTGAAATACGTGCCTGGAACTGGGTCTTCAACAATCCGGAGAATGCGTGATGGCCTATTGGCTGTTCAAGTCCGAACCTTCCACCTGGTCGTGGGCGATGCAGAAGAAAAAGGGCGACAAGGGCGAGCAGTGGGACGGCGTGCGAAACTATCAGGCGCGCAACAACATGCGCGAGATGAAGCTCGGCGATCTTGGCTTTTTCTACCACTCGGTCAAGGAAACCTCCGTGGTCGGCATCGTGGAAGTGTGTGCGCTGGCGCATCCAGACACGACGACGGATGACCCGCGCTGGGAATGCGTGGATATCCGCGCCGTCGAGGACATTCCCCAGCCGGTGACGCTGGCCGAGATCAAGGCCAATCCGAAACTCTCGGAGATGATTCTGGTCAACAATTCGAGGCTTTCCGTGCAGCCCGTACGGCCTGACGAGTGGGCCGAGATCTGCCGCATGGGCGGCCTCGACAAGGCTCCCTGAGCAGGTTCCCGTGACGCGGATCACCCCGGACGATGCGGCAGCCTTCATCCACGCCAACACGGCGCTGACGCGCCCGCCGCATGTGCCGGAAATCGCGCTCCATCTGGCCGATGAGGCGCACGATCTTTGGCAACGCACCGAAGAGGAGCTTGCCGAAATCGGTCTGCCGCCGCCCTTCTGGGCCTTTGCATGGGCAGGCGGGCAGGGTCTCGCACGCTACATTCTCGATCATCCCGACACGGTGCGCGGAAAGACCGTGCTCGACTTCGCGGCCGGCTCCGGGCTGGTCGCCATTGCCGCCTCGATGGCCGGCGCGAAAAATGTGCTGGCGGCGGACATCGACCCGTTCAGTGCCCCGGCCTGCACGCTGAACATGGCCGCAAACGATGTTCGGTTCGAGACGGCGCGAAACGACCTCATCCACACGAAGGGCGAGTGGGACGTGGTGCTTGCGGGCGACGTGTTCTACGACCGGGCGATGACAGAAACGCTTGTGCCATGGTTCGGCGAGCTTTCGCAGGCGGGCGCGGCCGTGATTGTCGGCGACCCCGGCCGAAGCTACCTGCCGCGCGCGCGCCTCGCCGAACTGGCAGCCTATACCGTGCCGGTGACGCGCGCACTGGAAGATGCCGAGGTCAAGCGCACGACCGTCTGGCAATTCACTTGACCGTCTGAAGGTGTGAGGCTTCAATCCATCATCCAGCACATCCGAGGAGGACAAGATGGATTTCGCCGGTCTCAACTATCTCGCCATCCTCGCCGCTGCGGTGGCGGCCTTCATTTTCGGCTCCGTCTATTACGGCACGCTCGGCAAGCCCTGGATGAAAGCCGCGCGCATCGAGCCCGAGGAAGCGAAGATGGAGCCTTCGCTCTTCATCACGTCTTTCGTGGCCGAACTTATCATGGCCTGGGTTCTGGCCGGCGTTATCGGCCATCTGGGCGCGGGCCAGGTAACGCTCTGGAACGGCGTGATCTCCGGCGCCTTCATCTGGCTCGGCTTCATGGCGACGACCGTGGCCGTCAACCAGCGCTATGAAGGTTTTGGCTGGAATCTGACACTGATCGACGCCGGCCACTGGCTTGGCGTCGCGCTGATCATGGGCGGGGTGATTGGCTTCTTCGGCGTCTGAGCCCGAACCGCCGCGCTATTTCGTGGGTTCTTCCAGCGAGTGCTTCATGATGAGCGGCATCTGGCTCATCGTGAAGAGAATGGTGATCGGCATGATGCCCCATACCTTGAAGGCGACCCATGCATCGGTGGAGAACATGCGCCACACCACCTCGTTGACCACGGCAAGGAACAGAAAGAACACACCCCAGCGCAGCGTGAGCTTGCGCCAGCCTTCCGCATCCAGCCTGAACGCGGAATCGAACACATAACCGAGCAGCGACTTGCCGAAGGCGAGACCGCCCAGAAGCACCACACCGAACAGCGTGTTGACGATGGTCGGCTTCATCTTGATGAAGATTTCGCTGTGCAGATAGAGCGTCAGCGCACCGAACACGAACACCACCACGCCCGACACAAGCGGCATGATCGGAAGAGTCCGCGTTAAAATCCACGAAACGGTGAGCGCGATTGCCGTGGCTGCCATGAAGAGCGCGGTGGCCACGAAAAGCGGACCACCGAGCTCCGCCAGCGCGGGAAAGCGTCCAGCCAGCCATTCGCCGCGCGAATTGGCGAAGAAGAACACCATAAGCGGCCCCAGCTCCAGCGCCAGCTTGAGGATGGGGTTGATCTCCTTACGCTTGGGATCGGCCGGATCGCGTTCGAAAATGTGTTTCTCGCTCACGCTTATTGAACTCCTGCAATCGCCCTGGCGAAATCGCTCGCCGAGAAGGGTTCCAGATCGTCGACCTGCTCGCCGACGCCGATGAAATAGACCGGCAGCTTGTGCTTGGCGGCAATGGAAACGAGGATACCGCCGCGCGCCGTGCCGTCGAGTTTGGTCATGACCAGACCGTTGACGCCCGCAACATTGCGGAAGATTTCGACCTGATTAAGGGCGTTCTGTCCGGTGGTCGCATCGACCGTCTGCAGAACCGTATGCGGTGCATCCGGATCGTGCTTGCCGAGCACGCGCACGATCTTTTCGAGTTCCGCCATCAATTCGGCCTTGTTCTGCAGGCGGCCGGCCGTGTCGATAATGAGCACGTCGGAGCCTGCTTCCTTCGCCTTTTCGTAGGCATCATAGGCGAGGCCGGCAGCATCCGCGCCGAGCTTGGATGAAACGACCGGCGAGCCGGTGCGTTCGCCCCAGATCTTGAGCTGCTCGATGGCAGCCGCACGGAACGTGTCGCCGGCGCCAAGCGTCACCGAAAGTCCGCCCTGGGTGAGCTTTGCGGCCAGCTTGCCGATGGTGGTGGTCTTGCCGGTGCCATTGACGCCAACCACGAGGATGACATGCGGCTTGTGCGTCAGGTCCAGTTCGAGCGGCATGGCGACGGGCGTCAGAACCTTCTCGATCTCCTCGGCCATCACGGACTGTACTTCCTCGCCCGTCACATCCTTGCCGTAGCGCCCGGAGGCCAGCGCATCGGTGACGCGGATGGCTGTCTCAAGGCCGAGATCGGCGCGCAACAGAACGTCTTCCAGATCCTGAAGCGTGTCTTCGTCCAGCTTGCGCTTGGTGAAGACGCCGGCGATGGAATCGCGCAGTTCCCGCGAGGAGCGCGACAGACCCTCGCGCAGACGCTGGAACCATGGCTTGCGCGGTTCCGACGCTTCCGGCGCGGGCGCGGCATCGTCCACACGCTCAACGGCCTTGGAGACTGCGATCTTGCCGCCGACGCTGGCAGCGTCCCGCGCTTCCAGATCGCCCATCGCGCTGCGCCCCTCATCCCCACCGTCTCCCCGCTCGCGGGAAGAAGGAGACGCGGGCGATGCGTCAGAAACGGTATTCTTCGGCTCTGGCTCTGGCTCTGGCTCTGGCTCTGGCTCTGGCTCTGGCTCTG
>ENA-ORCW01000328-ORCW01000328.1-marine-metagenome-genome-assembly--contig:-NODE-328-length-36740-cov-4.093500_pt1 | contig 36740 bp, 29 predicted proteins | sample MGYA00237784_ERZ508517 | MGnify/ENA primary metagenome ERZ508517 (study PRJEB26187, sample SAMN06268979) | marine metagenome | isolation source: Tt ae E1 feedstock associated aerobic enrichment on... | reverse complement strand
CCAGCCAGTCCGGACCGACACGCACCACGCTGCCTGCTGTCGCTACCAGCAGAACGACCGCGACTCCCTGCCGCCAGCGGTGCCGCTTCATCCACGGGCCGATCCTCCCGGCAAACACGTGCAGAAACGGGATCGCCGGCAGCACGTATCGCGTGTGGCAGTTCAGGTTTGTTTTTGTGCTCAGCGAAGTCAGGATCACAATCACCGGCAGCAGGAGCGACAGTTCCGTCAGCAGGTCCCGGCGATTGCACGACCGCAGCATCAGCAGGCCCGCCAGTCCCCACAGAGCCAGCGTCCCCAGCGGCGTTTTCACCAGCATTCCGTACAGATAGTAATACCACCAGCCCGGCTCATATCCCGTTCGCAGTTCCCCCCGCAGCGACTTGTAGAACAGTCGCGACTCGAGATCCCACAACTGGTCATCGAAGCCAACCACATAGTGCCAGGGGAGCGGCACCGGGATCTGACCGACGAGGGTGTCCCGGAACCGGTTCACGCGTTCCGGCTCGATGCTGACTCGGACATCGTCGCCCGTAGATGCCGGATGCGTGAGCGACGGACTCCGCAGCGGATACGCTCCCAGCCGTTCGCCCGTCCCTTCCCACAGATAGACACTGTTCAGTGTCGCCAGACTGGTGATGGTGACGACAACGGCATGCACCGCCGCCTGACGAACCGGCAACGGCGGGAGCCCGGCCCCGTCCTCACCGTCAGGCGCTGGCGTTCGGCGCGAACCGACACGCAGCAGAGCCAGCAGCAGCCAGACCGGCACGAGCATCACCGCACTGAACTTCGCCGCCTGCGCCAGTCCCAGCAGCAGACCGCTCGTACAGGCCCGTTCCAGGTCGGGCGACTGCAGGTACCGCCAGAACGAGTAGCCTGCCGCGATCATCAGTGCCGTGACGCCGACATCCGGCGTGACCAGCCCGGCATGGGCCAGCACCCAGGGCGAGAACGTCCAGAGCGTCAGCGACAGCAGGCCTCCTGCCTCGCCAAACAGCTCACGCGACCACCGCCAGACACACCAGCCCCCCAACAGCGCAAACAGAATGCCGGTCCCCCGGGCCAGGCCGAGCCACCACATATAGTCCCTGCGATGCAGTCGGAGGAAGTCATCGCGGATGACCGCATCCATCCCCCGGTTGTGCAACTCGAACTCGCAGGCGGAGTGGACCCGCGGCACCTGCAGGATCATCAATGGTGCCGTCGCGACCAGGCGGGTGAGGGGCGGGTTGTGGTGATACGCCCAGAACTCGCTGAAGTCCCAGTACCGCAGGCCGGCGGCCAGATGGTACGGCTCGTCGATGGTGGGAGCGTTGCGGGGAATCGTCAGTCCGATCATCACGGCCTGCAGTGACAGCAGCAGAACCACAGCCAGTCGAACAGAGCGTGGGACAGAGCTTGGGACAGGGGCAGACAGCATCGCGGGCCCTTTGACTCAGACGCGTCGTGCGACCCGTCTGTCCGCAGTCGACACCTGCGGATTCTGACGTGCCGGGTGAAGTGAGAGAGACGGAATCGTGCCATATGTCTTACGTCGCTCGCGGGCTGACAATCAAGAGCACTGCTGACATCGCCTCGGTCACTATCGCTCCAGAGAAGCCGGACGCCATCTGCGGGGGCCACTGGCGACTTGCCCGCCAGTGCGAACGTCATTCGACGCACATGCAGGTTTTGAAGTGCAAGCGTGTCCCCCGGCCGCGTACTACCCCGGAGCTCACGCTCCGGGCTCGCCTCGACTACCTCCGTGCCTCCGTGCCTCCGTGGTTCCGTGGTTCCTTCAACACTCTGCCATATGGGCCCGGCCGGCAATAGCGAGATCGACGGACCTGTATCGGCGTGGTTCCGTCCTGACGGCGATGCAGCGCCTGCCCGTTATAGACCAGTCACAACTTTTTCAGAAATCCTCTTGACACGCACCCCACGGCGCGTAACCTGAATGCCATCTCACTTCTCTTCCTGATTCTCAACAGTCGGGGGGCCAACATGCGTCGGACCGGGCCAGTTCTTCTGCGTCGTCTGGGGACCGTTCTCCCCATTTTGCCCCCCACGCGGTCTCTACTCTCTACTCTCTACTCTCGCCGTCTCCTGCCGGTGTAATGCCGGCGGCCGCGTCGCCGCCGGACCCGGCACCTGACCGTGGGAGCGTGACCATGCGGGTGCTCATCTTCGGACTCTCCTTCGCGTCAATCTTCTGCGCGATGATGGCGATGCGACAGAGTCCTCCCGCTTCATCCTCGCCGCTGCAGGTGACGCCGGAACGGGTCGACCTCGGCCGTCTGAGGCAGAACCGGCAGGCGGTCGGCCGGTTTGAACTGCGCAACACCGGCACCACGCCGATCCGCATCCGTGAAGTCTTCGGCAGTTGCTCCTGCACATCGCACGAACTCTCCAGTCCGGACGTTCCTCCCGGCGAGTCGGTCGAGCTGTCTCTCACTTACGATTCGGGTGTGTCGCGGGGAGACACAAAGACCGACGCCACGGTCTACTATGTCGTCGAGGGAGAGCGGCAGCTGCGCTTCGTCACCTGTCCCATGAACGCCCTGGTCGAGCCGAACATCGCCTGGTCGCCTCCCCGGCTGCAGTTGAACCGCGAGACGAAGACCACAGCACAGATCACACTGCGTCCCGAACAGATCGAGCGGTTCGAAGTCCTCGACGTATCCGCCACTCATCGCGCCTTCTCGGTGAACGCCAGGGCCGGCCGCGATCCCGATCAGCCCTGTGTCATCGACGTGGTGTTCGATCCGGCAGTCTGGGGGGAGCGGAGTGGCGAGTCGGAAGTCATCGTGCGAACGGACGATCCGGTCGCACCGCTGCTGCGGATACCGGTTCAGGTCGTCAGCGGGAATCCGTGAGACGGCAGGCCCGCACAGACGTGGCGGGAACAGACTTTTCTTAACCAGACGGGGTGCACCGATGGGCATGATTCGCGGGGGAATGGTGGTGTGGCTGCTGCTGGTCGGCCCGGCCCGTGCCGAGGTGACGCCCGGCATGGAGCTGGAGCTGAAACTGCTGGAGTACCGCCAGCAGCTGGACCACGGCAAGGTCGTCATCAAGGTCGAGACGCTGGATCCCGTCAAACGCCCACACAGCACCAAGTACAATGGACGGTATGAGATCGAGTTTGACGGGAAGCAGATCCGGTCCGAGTTTCAGACCGACGACTATCCGATCGGGCCGGATCGGCGGATCCTCACGTCCGATCAGATCATCGTCATGAACCACGACTTTTCGAGCATTCTTGATCTCGATCAGCGAGTCTCCTCGGGCAGTCTCGATGTGCTCAACCCGACTCTGCTCGGCGCCGCACAGGGACCGGTTGGCATGCTGGACAACTGGACGCTCGAAGAGCGGCTGGCGTATCCCGACCGGAGCAACGAAACGGTGACCGACGAAATGCTCGACGGGATTCCCGTCAAACATGTCTCGTTCGACCGGTCGATCGGCAACCACTTCGACATCTGGATCGCCCCCTCGATGGGACACGCGATCCTCAAACGGATGGTCACCTCCGACGACGGAGCGGTGGCGACAATGTCCTGCGAATATGCCGAGTATCCCCCCGGCGTCTGGTTCCCGTCCCGCGTCGAGCAGCAGCGGACCAATGCCGAAGGCGAGCTTGTGCGGCACGAGATCGCGACCGTCGAGTCGGCCGATTTCGCGTACCGGCCCGACGACGTGCGGTTCTCGCTGCTGTCACTCGACCTGCCCGTCGGCAAGGACGTCAAGGACAACGGAATCTGGAAAGTCTGGAACGGCCGCGAGCTGGAGACGCGCGGTCAACAGCGCGTCCGCCAGGTGCAGGAGGTGAAGCAGAAGCAGCAGCAGAGCGGTTTCTGGTGGCCGTATGCCGCGGCGGGACTTGCGGTCGTCGCGGTGGGACTGGGACTGTTCTTCCGAGCAAAAGCGGCCTGAGGTCACCTCGACAGATCTGTTGCATGAGACATCCGTGTTGAACGAAGTACGATGCAGGGGCCATCTGATGCACACGCCACACGTCTCTCGCCCGAAGCGCGCCCGCCGGCGTGCCTTCACGCTCGTCGAACTCCTGGTCGCGATTGCCATCATCGGCATCCTCATCGCTCTGCTCCTGCCGGCCGTCCAGCAGGCCCGCGCCACCGCCCGACGCACCCAGTGCCGCAATCACCTCCGGCAGATCGGTCTCGCCTTCCACAATCACGAGTCTCAGTACGGCCGGTTCCCCTCCAACGGCTGGGGGTTTTTGTGGGTGGGGGATCCGGACCGCGGCACCGACGAGAAGCAGCCCGGCGGGTGGATCTACAACCTGCTGCCGTTCGTCGAGCAGTCGGCCCTTCGCGACATGGGCAAGGGGTTGACCGGGGCTGACCGGCTTACCGCTCTGGGGGATCTGACCGAACAGCCGTTGCCGCTGTTCAAGTGCCCGGCACGCCCCACACCGCAGGAGGGCCTGCAAAATCCCGTACTGCCTCCGAACAATGCGGAATGGCGTGTGATCGTCGCGCGGACCGACTATGCAGTGAACGAGGGAGACTTCATCACCGATACGGGGCAGGGGCCGTCCACGCTCGAGGAAGGGGACGGCGGCAGCTACCCCTGGAAGGACACGACGAAAGCGACCGGCATCTGCTTTCAGCGCAGCCGGGTCCGCTTCGCCGACATCCGGGACGGAGCGTCCAACACGTATCTGGCCGGTGAAAAGTACGTCAGCCGGCTGCACTATCAGGACGAAGAAGATCCCGGCTACGACCAGAGCATGTACGGCGGCGTCGATCTGGACCTGAACCGCTGGACGATCGCTCCCCCCGAACCGGACGGCGAACCGGTCGGAATCGATGCGGCCCGGCAGTTCGGCAGTGCTCACCCGGACGGCTGTCACTTCGTGATGTGTGACGGATCGGTCCGGCACGTCTCCTACAGCATCGACGCCGAGGTCCACCGCGCGCTGGGCAACCGCCTCGATGGCCTGCCCCTGGGCGGCCAGCCGTAGCGGGTGCTACTGCTGACTTGCCCAGCTGTGTGAACGTCGTTCGACGCAGATGCTGGTCTTGAAAGCCAGGCATCCCACCCGGTCGCGGCCGCGAAGTACCCCGGAGCTCACGCTCCGGGCTCGCCTCTTGCACCTCCGTGTCTCCGTGTCTCCTACGAAAATCGGCCGTGGCCCTGTCGCTTCGAGGGGACACGGGCAGAGCCCGTGGCACACACGGACATGCTTGCCTTCAAGGGCAAGCATGCCACCCGGATCGCCCTCATTTTCATCCTCCGGGGCGATGCACCGTCATGACAACTCCGTGGTTCCTTTTAATACCTACCACATCGGTCCGGCCGGCAATAGCCGGCCCTACGTCGTTCCGTGTCTCCTATGAAAATCGACCGTGGCCCTGTCGCTTCCAGGGGACACGGGCAGAGCCCGTGGCACACAGGCACATGCTTGCCTTCAAGGGCAAGCATCCCACCCGGCCACGGCCATGCAGTCCCCCGGAGCTCACGCTCCGGGCTCGCCTGTTGGACGTCTGTGTCTCCGTGTCTCCGTGTCTCCGTGGTTCCTTCTAATACCTGCCACATCGGTCCGACCGGCAGTAGCCGGCCCTACGGCTCCGTGGGCTTCTCAGCAGGGGTGACGCCCTGGACCGGTTCCACCGGGCGGTCGGACTCGGGGGCGTCGGGAGCACGCAGCTGCAGGGCCATGGCCTGGGCCTGGCGGCAGTAGTCGATCGACTCGCCCAGAAGCCGGGCCGCTTCCTGATCGGCATGGAATCCCTTCGAGTTCTCACTGCTGATGAAGTCCAGCCGCCACATCCCCTTCTTCTGCAGTTCGAAGATCGGCTGCAGCTCCTCGTCCGTCGCCCCGGCTGCCTGGGCGGCGCGAATCGCATCGAGCATGTCGGTCATTGCGTCAGCCGCCCGCGTCAGCAACGACTGGGTCCGGGCCTGGATCGCCTCGACTCGCCCCTTCAGTTCCTCTTCGGGAACGTTGTGGCAGGTCTGACACGAACGGTTGATGCTCAGCAGCGGACTGCGCACCCAGTGACTGCTCACCTTCATCGCGCCGCGGCGTTCGTAGGGCATATGGCAGTCGGCACAACTGACGCCGGCCCGGGCGTGGATCCCCTGGTTCCAGAGTTCGAACTCGGGATGCTGCGCCTTATAAACAGGTGCCCCCGTCTCACCATGCTTGTAGTCGTAGAACGCGGTGCCGTCCGGGAACTTGTGGTTGTCGAATGTCTCTTCGATCTGCTCGGCCTTCAGCCCGTTCTCCCAGGGGAAGAAGAGCGTCTCCTTGCTGGCACAGTAGTACTCGACGTGGCACTGGGCACAGACGAACGTCCGCATCTCCTGCCGGCTGGCATCGCGGTTGGGATCGTACGGTTCCTTGCGGTCGCCTTCGCGCCAGCGGTTGATGCTCGGCAGGTGCGGGACCGGATCGTCGCTTCGGGCCAGCGCGGCAATGCCGTTGACGAAACCGGGCCTGGTCACGCGGACGTGCATGCTGTCCGGGTCGTGGCAGTCGATGCAGCCGACCGGATGAGCGTCGCCGATGTGAGCGTGCACATCCTCTCCGTCAACCGCTCCGTCCTCCTCGCCGCCATCGCCTGCCGCGTTCTCTTTCGCCGGGCTGCCGTCCGGGGTCTTGAACAGTTCTGCGTGGGCGGTTGCGTAGTCCATCGTGCTGGCGATACGGAAGCCTTCCATGACGGCCGGCCAGTTGAAGCCGGCGGCCAGGGCTGCCGGACTGGCGTCCTGCTCCATCGACTCGAGGCCCATACGGCGGTAGGTCGGCACGATCGACGCGTGACAGTGCAGGCAGGCACCGCTCTGCGTCCGTTTGGTAACGCGCTCGGTCACTTCCTGATCGTGCAGCATGTAGGCATGCCCGCGGGCTTCGCGGTAGTCGATGCTGAAGGCGTAGCCGGCGTACAGCCGCTTCAGCCAGGGGTGGCTTTCGAGCTTGCTGGCCGGCATGGCACTGGAGCCGCCGTATTCGGTCTCCGACGTATCGACGGTCCGCAAATAGCTGTCGTACTGGTCGGGCCAGTTGACGCCCCACACGGCGGGGTCGGTGGTCACCTCGTCGACTTCGACCAGGCGGACGAACGGCCGGCGGGCTTCCTGCTTGTGTTCGAAGATGCTCACGAGCAGTGCCGCGACGCCGATGGTGACGACGGCCGTTCCGATGACGACGGCAGCCAGCAACGTTCTCTGTCCGCCGGTGCGGGTGGAGTCCGGCAGGGTGTTGCCATGCTGACGGATGGCTGAATGAGTGCGGGGGGCCGGTGTTTTCATGATCCGCGTAGGTTCCGGAGGAAGATCAGAAAGACAGAGACAGACACACGCGAACGGACGACAGGCTATCGCTGAGCGTGACCGACATCACGATGGCAATGGACGCACGAGAGCATTTCCACCTGACTGTCCGCGGGCAGCGTCTGATGGATGAAGTCCTGGTGACAGTGCATGCAGGCATGCTGGGTCACGCGACGGTTGCGCGGCTTGATCTGGATCGGCTCGTGAAAGTTCTGCAGCGTGAACGCCAGCGAGTGAAAGAAGCCGTTGTCCCCTTTGACGACCCACTTGCCGATCGGGTCGTGCGGCAGGTGGCAGTCGTTGCAGACCGCGACGTGGCGATGGCTCGATTTCTGCCAGTCGTCGAAGTGATCCTGCATGATGTGGCAGTTGGCGCACGAGTGGGGTTCGTTGCTGAGGTAGCTGGCCCCCTGACCGTAGCCGAAGGTGAACGTCCCCAGACCGCACATGACCCCGACCATCGCGGCAACAATGATCCATGTGACGGTCCCCCACGACCACGAACGTGATGCGGCGGGCGCAGATTCAGGATCGCTCGGATTCGTTTCCCGGGCCATAGGGTCGTCCAGAATGGTGCAGCGTTGTGTCGAGGAGAGGTTGCCGGCGAGGAAGTATTGCAAACGGTGGACCGGACACAACTCAGTCTAACGCCGAATCGACAATTGCCGGCCAGGATGTTCGAAGAATTCATCGAATGGAGCCCCGCGCGCCCCTCCGGCCGAGTGTGCAACGTCACAACAGTGTGCGGAAACGCACTCGCCACGGCACCGTGGTCCGCCGACTGATTTGACGCTGCAGCGCCCGTGATGGAGAATCGGGCCCGGGTCTGCGGACCTGCTCAGGGTCCGCCTCTCGTCTCGCTTCAACGAATCTGGACTGCACCATGCGCACACCTGACGACATTCTGTCGGATGCATTGCAAACTGTTGGCGATCGACTTCCGATTGTGCGGCAGTCGCTGTTTCGAGGACTGGCGGCGGTTGTTTCTCTCACGGCCCTCCTTGCGGTGCCCCCCGCCACACCTGCCGCGGAAGACACCGCGAGGCCGAACATCGTCGTGATCCTCGCGGACGACATGGGCTACGGCGACGTGCAGGCGCTCAATCCGGATTCGAAGATTCCCACGCCCAACCTCGACCGTCTTGTCAGCGAAGGAATGACGTTCACCGACGCGCATACGCCGTCAGCCGTCTGTACGCCGACGCGGTATGGACTGGTGACCGGCCGGTACTGCTGGCGGACGCGGCTGAAGCGAGGTGTGCTCAACGGCTACGGCGAGCCGCTCATCGCCAGGGATCGCGTCACCGTTGCCGACTTCCTCAAGGATCAGGGGTATGCAACCGGCATTGTCGGGAAGTGGCACCTGGGGCTGGGTTTCGCGAAGAAGGGGGACGGCAGCTTCGACTTCTCGCAGCCGATCGACGACGGTCCGCACACACACGGATTCCAGTTTTCGCACGTGATTCCCGCCTCACTCGACTTTCCGCCGTACCTGTTCATCCGTGACGGCAAACCGACCGAGTTTCCGTCCCTGACGCAGCCGGCGCAGAAGTTCCCCGCGTTCCTGCGGAAGGGAGAGCGGTCGCCGGACTTCGTAATGGAAGACGTCCTGGACGACCTGGTCGCCGAGGCGACCGGATTCATTACCCGCCAGGCAAAGCAGGAGCAGCCGTTCTTCCTCTACTTCCCGCTGACGGCTCCCCACAAACCGGTCCTGCCGCATCCGCGATTCCGCGGCACAACCGACCTTGGTCCTTATGGCGACTTTGTGGCCCAGGTGGATGCCACGGTCGGTGGGGTGTTGAAGGCGATCGACGATGCGGAGATTGCCGACGACACGCTGGTGATCTACACCAGCGACAACGGCTCGTTCATGTACCGGTACGACAACGACCGCAAGGATCACGTCGACGACGAAACGGTGCAGGGGTATCGGGCCGAGCACCATCGTGCGAACGGTCCGTTCCGCGGGACCAAGGCGGATATCTGGGAAGCGGGACACCACGTGCCGTTCTTTGTCCGCTGGCCGGGGCATGTCCAGGCCGGCAGCAAGAACGATACGACGATCTGCCTGACGGACGTGTTCATGACACTGGCGGACATCATTAATGCCGACGACGACGTGCCGGCGGATGCGGCTCCCGACAGCCACAGTTTCGCGGCTCTCCTGGCAGGCCAGACGCCCGAACAGACACGGCCGCCGGTGATTCACCACTCGGTGGCGGGGATGTTCGCCATCCGGGACGGCAAGTGGAAGCTGGTGCTGGGGAACGGGTCCGGCGGTCGTCAGCAGCCGAAGGGCAAGGCGTTTGAAAAGCCGTATGCCCTGTTCGACATGGAGGCGGACATCGCCGAGCAGACCAATGTCATCGACCGGCATCCGGAAGTTGCCCGGCGACTCGAAGCGGCCTGCGAAGAGCTGATCGAGAACGAACCGCGCAGGTAGTCGTCCCCCTGCGGTTCTGAGTCCGTCCGCCGCTCCGCCACCTTTCGCTCAACAGGAATGTTCTGCCATGAACCTGGGCCCGCACTGCAGCAACCGGCTCATCGTTTCCGTCTGCGTCTCTGCCGTAGCGATGGCCGCTGTCGTGGCGGTGGCCGTTCGTGCGGACGATACGTCGCAACCGACGTCGATTCGGCCGCCGTCGCGTGGTCCGGTCCTCGCAGAAAAACCGGAGCAGGTGGATGAACAGCTTGCCGTCGATCTGCTGATCGTCGGCGGAAACGAGTCGGCCGTGGCGGCCGCGGTGCAGGCGGCGCGTCAGGGTGTCGGTTCGATTGCGCTGGTGAACGACATCGACTGGCTCGGCGGACAGTTCACGTCGGAAGGGCTCGGCGCGGTCGATGAGTGGACGATTTATAAAGGCAAGAAGGTGTACTTTCCGCGTTCGGGGATGTTCCTCGAAATCATGGACGCCATCGAGGCCGACATGGAGCGGAAGTACGGTCTGAAACGACCGGGGAATTCGTGGACGGCGTGGACCACCTGCGAGCCCCGCGACACGGAGAAGCTGTTCCGCAAGCTGATCGCGCCCTACCTGGCAGAGCAGGGGGGACCGATCCGACTCTTTTCCCACTACGAGCCGGAGGGAGTTCTCGGCGACGGGGGACACCTCGAGGGCGTTGTTTTCGCGGGTCGTGACGGGACGGCAGCGGCTGGCCGTCGCCTGCGGGTGGAAGCGGAACTGACGATCGACGCCTCCGACTGGGGCGACGTCATCCGCCTGAGCGGTGCCGCGTACATGGCCGGGCCGGACCTGAAGCATCAGTTCAATGAGCCGAGTGCCCCGAAGACGTACGATGACGTCGGCCGGAACGAAATGAACCCGATCACCGGCTGCATGGTGTTGCGGGAGACGACGGAAGAGACGGTCATCGATCGTCCGGAACACTATGACTCTCGCACCTACTACGGGGCTGTGCTGGCCACGAAGAAGGAGTTTGAGGCGGTCGGCTGGCCGCGGGGTGTCATGCGACCGCATTCTGTCGCCTGGGTCGACAGCGATGTCCCGGATGGACCGTATGGCTCGGGGCGAAGCGTCTATACGCACCGGCGTCTTGTGGATCGCCGGCACAACGGACTCGATGCGGGAACGGAGTCTCTGCTGGTCAACTGGCCGCTGCAGGACTATCCGCTCTACAACTTCCCTCAGCACGTAGCGGAGGCTCTGGAAGCAACCGAAGAGGGCGCCTCGCAGAAGAACATCGTGGACATGACGCCGGACCAGCGCCGGATCGTGTTCGCCGATGCCCGTGCTCACGCCCTGGGGATGCTGTACTTCCTGCAGACAGTTGTTGCGGAAAGACAGCCGGACGATGCGGTGACGTTCCGCTCGATGCGCCCCACGGACGAGTTCGGGACGCCGGACGGCATGCCGCTCAAGCCCTATATTCGCGAAGGGCTGCGACTCGATGCGATGTACGTGTTGCGTGAGCAGGACGTGCGGGACCGGGACGGCATCCAGTCGTGGGCGTCCGCAATGCCGACCGACGCCGTCTTCGGCTATCAGTTCAACATCGACTTCCATCCGACCAAGCGGATCTTTCTTGAAGGCAACAACAGCGGCCCGTGGGCCCATATCCACACGAAGTACCGGCACTGGGGGACGCACACCGACCGGGCCGGATTTCCGCTGCGGAGCCTCATCCCGCGTAAGCACCAGGGGCTGATCGGAGCGGGCAAGAACATCGGCTACTCCAGCATCGTCTCGTCGGCTGTCCGGCTGCACGGACACGGGATGCTGGTGGGGCAGGCGGCGGCCACGGTCGCGGCCGTCGCACTGGAAAACGACACCACTCCGGCGCGCGTGGCGCGAACGCCGGCGCTGGTTCGCGAAGTCCAGCGGCGGCTTGTCTCGCCCGGTGTCGATCCCTCGACCGGCACGCAACCGCCGGGCGTGCTGCTCTGGCCCTATCAGGACACCCCGCCGGACGCCCTCTGGTTTGCGGCAGTCAATCATCTGTCGACGGCCGGTATCCTGCCGGGTGTCACTGGATACCAGGACTTCGAACCGGATCGTCTCGTCACCCGGCGGGAGGTGGCACGGTCGGTCGTTCGTGCACTCCTGGCAGCTGGTGAGGTCGCTGACCGCAAGTTCACCCGATTCGAATACACCGAAGACCTCAAGGCGGCACGTCCGGTGTTCAGTGACGTCGGCGGCTTCGATCCCGACTTTGCCGCGATTGAATCGCTGGCACGCTGGCGGTTGATCGCGCGTGGCGACGACGACCGGTACTTCCACCCGGATCAGACCGCCGACCGTCAGTTTCTCTACGGTCTGCTCCGGGCTCTCGAAGTCGAGGACCTCCCCGATGTTGACGCGGAGGAGAAGGCCGTCACCCGCGCGGAACTGGCCATGGGGCTGTTTGCACTCGTCGGCGAGAAAGGCCTGACGCCGGTGGCGCCGACCGGGTTCCTGACGCCGGGGCAGGACTCCGACGGGGACGGACGGGAGGATCTGGACGATCCGCTGCCGCTCGACCGTGACAACGACAACATCCCCGATCGGTTTGATGCCGACCGGGACGGCGACGGGGTGGCGGACCGCATCCGGAATCTGTCGATCGGCCCGGTGCAGGCGTTCAACTTCACCGGCCGCCCTGCCGTCATCACGCCGGGGTACGTCAACGACCATGGAGAACAGTTCACGCAGTCGCGAGGCTACGGTTGGCAGGAGGACATTCAGGCGAATCACCGACGGCGCGGCAAGAATCCCGATCCCGTGCTGGATTCGTTTCTGTTCACACGTCAGACCGCCACGTGGGAATGTGCCGTGGAGAACGGAACGTACCGGGTGACGGCCTGCATCGGCGATTCGGGGTTTGTGCAGGAGGGGCAGGTCGTCACAATTGAGGGCGTGCCGCTTGCCCGCAACCGGACAACGGAGATCAACGAGTTCTTCGAGAAGAGCGTTGTCGTCGAAGTGAAGGACGGGCGGCTGACGGTCGAGATCGGTTCTCCCCAGCAGGGGGTGAACACCTGCCTGAACCGCCTCCGGTATGCCCGCGTCGATCAGGAGTGAGTGCAGAATGACCTTCGGCCCGTGCAGGATGCTCCGGCTGGTCCCTGCTGCCAAACCGTTCTCTGCAACATGGCTGACCGCAGCCCTGCTGTCTGCAGTTTTGTTGCCTGCGGTACTGTTGCCTGCGGTCTTCTGCCCGCCGGCGCGTGCCGGTCTGCGAGACGGAACAGACAGGGCCGGCGATGGGCCTCCCCGAACGGAATATCTGACCGGCAGCCGGTTTGAACGCGAACTCAAGCGGCCTCTGGTAGCGACACGGGCCGACGTCGGCATTCGGGAGTGGCTGCGACGACTGAGCGACGACCGGCAGGTCGCAATCGCCCTTGATCGCAGGATCGATCCCGGACGTTCAATCGACGTCGACTTCCGCGAAGTCCGTCTTGAGGACGCGCTCGACCAGGTGGCTGCCTCGGTCGAGGGAGCCGCCGCCATCGTCGGCGATACGGTCGTCATCGGCCCGACGGTCTCGCTGGGACGAATGCGAACCTGGATCGCGCTGCGTCACGGCGAGGTTCTCGACCGGGGTGACGATCTGGGGCGGCTGTCATTCGAGTTGACGCGGCACCGCGAGTTGCGGTGGGAGCGTCTGACCCGCCCAGTGGACCTGATCACGCAACTGGCCAAAGAAACCGGACTGGAGGTCGCAGGCCTGGACCGCATCCCCCACGACCTGTGGGCCGCCGGAGCGATCAGCGGGGTGAACCTGACCGAGGCGGTCATGTTCGTGCTGGGACAGTTCGATCTCGCATTCGAGTGGACGGACGGGATGCGGGGCATTCGAGTGGTGGATCTGCCGCCGGATGTGCGGATCACTCAGCGACACTTCCGCGGTCGACAGTCGACGAAGGAGGCGAAGGCTCTGATCCTCGAAGCGTTCCCGGATGTCGAGGTTACGGTCGAGGGGACGCGGCTGGTCGTGAATGCCCGTATCGACGAGCAGGAGGCGATCGCGGAGCTGCTCTCTCCTCGCAGAGACCGGGGTCCGCGTGCGTCGGCCGGCCTGGGACCGCTGGTGGCCCGACGATTCACGCTGACGATCGTGCGGCAGCCGGCGATGTCGCTGATCCGCACCCTGCAGGCCCAGGGAGTGACGGTCGACTACGATCCTGAGGCACTCGCAGCGGCCGAGATCGACCTGAACCAGAAGGTCTCGATGGAGCTGGAGCAGGCGACGGCGTTCGAGTTTTTCCGCAGTTTCTGCGATCCACTCGGCCTGGATTTCGAGCTGAAGGGGACCACGGTCCGGCTGTTCCCGGCAGACCGGACCGGCAATCGCTGAAGGCCCGCCGGACGGCAGCGGAGATCGCCCGTAGAGCCGGTCGTGGCCTGCTGTTTTGAATTCCGCCCGGTCGACGACTATCATGCCCGGATCGCTGGCGGTCGCGCCGCCCCGCTCCCGGTGCAGGCGCAGGACGACACTGGTCGGGCCGCATTCTGATCCCGTTACGATGTCAAGAGTTGCGCTCGCCGCACGCCCTGCTGGCGGCGATCCCTCTGCAGGATTGAAGAGAGCCACATCATGGGCAAGAACATGATCGTCGCCCAGTCGGGCGGCCCCTCGCCGGTCATCAACAACACGCTCCGCGGGATCGTGGAGACGGCCCGTCAGATGGACGAGATCGACACCGTCTACGGCGGCTGGCACGGAATCGAGGGTGTGCTCAAGGAAGAGCTGATCGATCTCTCCGCCCAGTGCCCGGACGAGATCGCCCTGCTGCGGACGACGCCGGCGGCCGGCTCGATCGGCACCTGCCGCTACAAGCTCAAGGACCATCAGAACGAAGACTTCGACCGCATCATCGACGTCTTCAAGGCACACAACATCGGGTACTTCGTCTACATCGGCGGCAACGACTCGATGGACACCGCCAACAAGGTCGCCAACATCGCCCGCGAGCGGGGACTGGATGTGTGCGGCATCGGTGGTCCCAAGACGATCGACAACGACGTCGGAGACTCCGAGTTCAAGCTGATCGACCACACGCCGGGCTACGGCAGCACCGCCCGCTACTGGTCGAACTACGTCCAGATGGCCAACGAGGAAAACAACGGCAGCTGCCCGGCTGACCCGGTCCTCGTGCTGCAGGCGATGGGCCGCAAGATCGGCTACATTCCCGCCGCTGCCCGCCTGGCCGACCCCAACCGCGAAATGCCGCTGCAGATCTACCTGGCGGAGCGGAAGGTGTCGATTGACGAGATCCGGCACAATGTCAACGAGATGCTCAAGGAACACGGTCGGGCGATCCTGGTCGTCAGCGAAGGTCTCGAGATCGACGGGCTGGAGATCCCCGAAGAGTTCAAGGTGCGTGACTCCTTCGGTCACGTGATGCTCTCTTCGAGCAAGATCACCGTCGCCCAGATGCTCACCAACGCCCTGAACGACAAGGAGAAGTTCAAGCTGGCGGTGAAGGGTGCGGCCCGCTGCAACGTCTCCGGCACGCATCAGCGCAACGATATCATCCACGCCTCCAATGTCGACCTGACCGAAGCGTACTATGTCGGCCAGAAGGCGGCCCTGCTGGCTGCCGGTGGAGAGCACGGCTACATGGCCAGCATCCTGCGGGCCGACCGCGAGAACTACACCGTCGAGTACGGCAAGGCTCCGCTGCCGGAGGTCGCCAACAGCGAACGCCACTTCCCCAAGGAGTGGATTTCGGAGTGCGGCACCGACGTGACCGACGAGTTCGTCAAGTACGCCCGTCCGCTGATCGGCGACAACTGGGTGAGCGTGCCGATCATCGACGGCCGCATCCGCCTGGCCCGGCTGAACATGAGCAAAGAGATGTTCGCCGACCAGAAGCTGGACGCCTACGTCCCGCAGGCGGACCGGTCGTAGTCGACCGAACGGACGCTCGTCCGAACGCGGGACCATCTGGCCGGATCATCTCCCATTGCGGAGATGATCCGGATCCGGCGTCTGTCGGGAACCCGAAGAGCGGTCCGGCGATTCAACCTCAGGCTGATACAGCAGAGCCCGGCGTCCCCCAAACATCCCAACCACACTCCTCTGAATACGGAAAGATCCCGAAACATGTCGGAACTCGGTCTGGGCAACTTCAGCAAGGAACATGACTTTCTGGTGGGCGTCGACTCGGACGGCTGCGCGTTCGACTCGATGGAGATCAAGCACAAGGAGTGCTTCATCCCCAACTTCATCAAGCACATGGGGCTGCAGCCGATCTCCAAGTACGCCCGCGAGGCGTGCGAGTTCACCAACCTGTACTCCAAGACCCGCGGTGCCAACCGCTTCCCGGCGTACCTGCTCGCTCTCGACCTGCTCGAAGAACGCGACGAAGTGAAGCGCCGCAACGTCACGCTGCCCCGCCTGCAGGGTGTGCGCGACTGGGTCGAGCGTGAGACGAAGCTCGGCACCAAGACGATCGGTCCGGAAGCCGAGAAGACCGGCGATCCCGACCTGCAGCAGGCCTACGCCTGGTCGAAGGCCGTCGACGATGCCGTCCATGAGATGGTGCACGGCGTGCCGCCGTTCCCCGGCGTGCAGGACGCCCTGGCGAAGATGAACGTCCAGGCGGACGTGATCGTCTGCTCCGCGACCCCCAACGGGGCCCTGCAGAAGGAGTGGAAGGAACACGGGATCGACGAGTTCGTGAAGGCGATCTGCGGTCAGGAATCCGGCAGCAAGAAGGAATCGCTCTCGGCCTGCAAGGAATTCGGCTACGACACCGAGAAGATGCTGATGATCGGTGACGCACCGGGCGACATGAAGGCGGCCAAGGCGGTCGGCGCCCTGTTCTTCCCGATCAACCCGGGACACGAAGAAGAAAGCTGGGTCCGCTTCAACCAGGAAGCACTCGACCGCTTCTTCGCCGGCACGTACGCTGGTGAGTATGAAGAGAAGCTGATTGCCGAGTTCGAAACCTTCCTGCCGGAGCACCCGCCCTGGAAGAAGTGAGATCGCGATAGCCAGCCGGTACAATGGGAGCTGCGGGCCGTGACTCTTCTTGTAACCAGCCGACTTGCACCGTGGTTCGTCGACGCCGCCACGGTCTTCGGAGTAGCGGGGACGTTCGCAACCCTCTGCGGACTGTACGTTACCTATCGGCAGGCGAGAGAGTCACGGCGAGCCGCTGATGCGGCCCGCGATGCTGCGTACACTATGGATGTCGAGAACAAGCGGCGATTCGCCAGCTTCGTTCTGCAGCAGGCCCGTGGAATGGCGAAAGAGGCCAGGGTCTACTGCGACAGCAGGAACTACCAGCTTGCTGCCGTAAAGGTCAGGGACCTCGCGGAGACCGTTGCTCAGATCGGGACGACGTTCGATCACTACCTGCCACGATGGAAGGAGTTTGCCGACGAATTGAGGGCCTGGGACGACACGTTTCTGCGTGCGGCAAAGGAACCGGGCAAATTCAGCAGGACGAGTGAGAGAAAGTGGCTCGACTTCCAGCGGGAATTTCATTCAGAACTGGACGCTGTGGCCGGGCCGTTTGTTGTGCCTGACAGCGGAGGAACTGACAGATGATTCCGATGGATCGACTTCATTCGCTGGTGGAGAAACTCACCGTTCGATCACGCGAGAACAAGGTCCGCTGGCAGTCGATCAAGGGGGCAGATCTCCGCGATCGCGGGGAGTTCCGAGGGTACCGCGTCGTTGCCAGCAACCTGCAGATCGACATCGGCTTCGTGGTGACCAGGACAACTGAAGACTATTACGTGTTTCGCGTGACAGACGACCAGTCAAACATCATCGGAGAGCTGAGAGCTGCGGCAACGTCAAGCGATGTCGAGGATTCCGAGGAACTTTCAGCGCTGCAGTCTCTGTTCACAGAAGCCGAACGTTGCGCCACCGGTTGGGACCGCGCCGTCTCGACACTCGAGAAACTTCTGGAGAAGGACGCTGTCATCGGAGAGCTCAGTTACGATCAGCAGCATGCTCTCCGGGACAGTGATGTGGCGTTCTGACGAACCGAGAGTCCGGCACAATCATCCAGATCGAATTCCCGGCCCACGTGCCACGCCAGGCAATAACTCCCGATGACCACCGCCGTAACCGACAACCTGATGACGGAGGAGGAGTTTCTCGCCCTCGATGAGGACGAGACGGTCGATCGGTTGCTGATCCGTGGTCGGTTGTGGGAGAAGCCGGCCACGCTTCGCGACCGCTGGCACAGCAGTACGGAGTCGCGCATCGTCCACCTCCTGATGAGCTGGCAGGATGCTCATCCTGAATCGGGGGGTGTGGTCTGTTCCGGCGAGGCCGGCGTCCGGCTGAGGCAGGATCCTCCCACGCTGGTCGGCATCGACGTCTGCTACGTCTCCTCGGAAGTCGTCAGCCGCAACACGGAAGACACGACGCTGATCGACGGGCCGCCGGTCCTCGCCGTGGAGATCCTTTCTCCCAGTGACAGGCAGGACGAAATCGCCAGCAAGGTCGACGAGTACCTGGCTGCTGGCGTGGCACTGGTCTGGATCGTCGATCCCCATTTCCGAACGGTGGTGGCCTACCGGCCGGATCAGCCGCCACGGATGTTTGCCGGCGAGGACGAGATTTCGGCCGACCCGTATCTGCCCGGTTTCCGGGTGAATGTCGCCCGGTTTTTCCAGCGTTAGAACACCAGAACGAGCGTTTTACGATTCACCGAAGAACGGATCTGAACACCGATGCCAAATCATGACATTGCCCTGATCGGCCTGGCTGTGATGGGCCAGAACCTCGTCCTCAACATGGCCAACCACGGCTTCTCCGTGGCGGTCTACAACCGGACCACCAGCACGACCGACGAGTTCGTCGGCGGACTGGCCAACGAGCCGGAAGACAAGGTTCACCCGGGAACGGCCGAGCGGATCGCCGGCTATCACACCATCGAGGAGATGGTCAAGAACCTGAAGCGGCCGCGGCGGGTGATGATCATGGTCAAGGCGGGCGGCCCCGTCGATGCCGTCATCGAGCACCTCAAGGGCGTGCTCGAGCCGGGCGACATCATCATTGACGGCGGCAACTCCGACTTCGTCGACACCAACCGTCGTTCGAAGGAACTGCGGGAAGCCGGGCTGCTGTTCATCGGCACCGGCGTTTCCGGCGGTGAGGAAGGGGCCCTGAAGGGACCGTCCATCATGCCGGGCGGCCACAAGGAGGCCTGGCCGCACGTCAAGGACATCCTGCAGTCGATCTCCGCCAAGGTCGGCGAGAACAACGATATCCCCTGCTGCGAATGGGTCGGCGAAGATGGTGCCGGGCACTACGTCAAGATGGTGCACAACGGCATCGAGTACGGCGACATGCAGCTGATCTGCGAGGCGTACTTCATCCTCAAGCACACCCTGGGGCTGACGAACGACGAACTGCACCAGGTCTTCAAGGAGTGGAACGAAGGGGAGCTGGCCAGCTACCTCATCGAGATCACCCGCGACATCTTCACCGTCAAGGACAAGGAGACCGGCAACGACCTGGTCGACATGATCCTCGACACGGCCAAGCAGAAGGGAACCGGCAAGTGGATGAGCCAGCACGCTCTCGACCTGGGCGTGCCGACCACCCTCATCACCGAAGCCGTGTACGCCCGCTGCCTGTCGGCCCAGAAGGACGCCCGCGTGCGAGCCTCGAAGGTCCTCAGTGGTCCCGATGTGGAGTTTGACGGCGACAGGAAGCAGTTCATCGAAGACGTCCGGCAGGCGCTGTACGCTTCGAAGCTGGTCAGCTACGCCCAGGGCTTCGTGCAGCTCGATGCAGCGGCCGAAGAGTTCGGCTGGAAGCTGAACAACGGCGACATCTCGCTGCTGTGGCGTGGTGGCTGCATCATCCGCTCGGTCTTCCTGGCAGACATCAAGGCGGCCTTCGACAAGAACCCGGAACTCGAGAACCTGCTGCTGGACGACTTCTTCAAGCAGGCGATCGACAAGGCCCAGCCGAGCTGGCGGCGGGTGGTTTCGGCGGCAGTCAACCTCGGCCTGCCGGTGCCGGGCTTCAGCGCAGCCCTGACGTACTACGACGGCTACCGTCGCGACCGTCTGCCGGCCAACCTGCTGCAGGCCCAGCGGGATTACTTCGGTGCTCACACGTACGAGCGGGTGGACAAGCCGCGTGGCGAGACGTTCCACACCGACTGGATCCGCGAACGGACGCTGTAACCTGCCGCCTCGCGAACGTTGAGGCCAGACAGTTCCGTGACGGTTTGCCGTAACAATTCGACGTTCGACGCCCCGCAGGGTTGCGCGTGAAGCGCCCCTGCGGGGTGTTTTCGTTCAGGAGTCAGGAGTCAGGAATCAGGAATTAGCTCGCAGGTCGAGCTGAGCGGGAGCCCTGTCGGCAGGCGACCGCTACTCACCCGCGGTGCTCGCCTGGAGCGCATAACCGACGGGTGGCCATGGCTGGAGCGAGCAATGCGAGTGAAGCCACGGACCTGACGCTCGATGGCACGCCCTGGAACGAGGCGCAGCGAAGTGACGGGCGTGGCTGCAACGGCTTGAGGCGAGAAACCAGAGCCAACATCGGCCGTCCCCTCTGCAGGAACCGCGTGCCGACTTTGAACGCCCCGGAGGATGAAAACGAGGGCGATTCGGGTGGCATGCTTGCCCTTGAAGGCAAGCATGTACGCCTGATGTGTCTCGGCCTCTTGCCGGCTGCGCCGGCCGCGGTTGACGAGCAACCGCGGCTACCCGATTCCTCGCACCGAGTTCCCGGGTCGCCCAGCAACAGGACGAACAAGTCGTCCGGGCCACCCGTGAGGATTGCCATGAGTCAGGAATTGGGGGGAAGGATCGCGGAGTGTGTGTCGTTGCTGCCCGTTGAAGAGCAAGGTACTCTGGACATTCACGCCTTGGGCGCCACTTCAACGTTCTAACAGGAGAGATACCTGTCTTCACGGACCGACAGTCGTCCAACGTGCTCAGTCAAATCGGAATCGGTTCTCAGGCGGATAGGTTGTCAGCGGGCCACTCATGCGACGCGTTCTCGCAACACTCCTGGTAGCAGCTGTCATCGGCATCGTTTGCTACGCATTCCAGACGAACCGTCACGACGAGATCGGAGCGATCGGGAACTGCGCATCGATCCTGGGACTTATCCTGACAATCTATGTCTCATGGTCAGTGCGCGATCTGCGAAGTCGCTACATCCAACGGATCATGACGAGGTCCGGTTACCGACAGCTGCGCAACGCGGAACGCGAATTCGCAACGGCGCTCAAAGAGGACGACAGACGTGAGCTGCGTCCGATTGCGGGACGCATCCTCTCGCTTGTTCAACAGTCTACAATCGCCCGGAGTGATCCCGAGCGTGTAGAATTACTCCTTGAGAGACTGAGCGCATTGATTGACTGCTCAGATGGACGGAAGACGCTGCAGAAGAGCCATGACGTCCATCCACACCTTGCCGCGTTTCTCACCGTCCTCGAAAGCGAAATCGAGGAGGACGACTGGAGGGAAAGCCATGGCTGATGACTGGGACAGGGCAGTTCGCAAACTCATCGAACTGACCGAGGCCGGCAGCATCCGCTGGGAGACCGTGCCCCGACTTGGAGGGGACCGCGATCGCAATCTCCAGCAGATCGGCCCCGCCTACGTCAGCACCGTCAACGGTCGCCGGATTGCCGTCTACGAGTTTCAGGAACTCAGCTGGGTCGAAGAGCTCGAAAAGATGATGCCCGGTGCCTCGAAGGTCGCAGTCGAATTCGTCAATGAGGCCCTGGAACCGATCTGGAAGTGGCCTGCCCCGGACTTTCGCTGGGAACTGCTCGATTCAATCCGCTACCAGCAGGCGGACGGCAACGAGTTTCTCAAGAGCTTTCTTGCTGACTCACCCGCCCCTTGAGATCGACCTCCGCCCCGGCAATGTCAACGGCTCCCGCTCTCAAGCCGCATTCCGCTCGCTCACGCGCGCGTTGTACCAGGCTACGGTGACGACGATCACCAGACCGCAGATCAGGCCCGCCCCGGCTCCCTGGGTCAGTCCCAGTCCGAGGCCTGCCTGAGCCGGGTCGATCGAGACGCCGGGCGGTATCCGGAACACCGTCCGGTAGTAGTCCGGAATCGCTCTTCCAATGGCGTAGCCGGCGGCTCCGCCCACGACACAGAACGCGATCATGCTCGCGATCGTGATCGCGAATCCCCGCAGTACCGTCATGGTTGACCTTCTCGTCCAGAGGCGCTTCGACAAGAGCCGGCCCGCGACCGTTTCAGCATCCGTCAACGTGTGTGGACTGTCAACATGAAGGCCGGAGCAGGATCGGACGATCGCTGTTGCGCGGCCGGCTGGCCGGCTTCCCGGATTGACCGGGCCAGACATGCACGGCAGACTGGGCTGCAGGAAGCCTGCCATCGTTCCTGCCCCTGGAAGATCCCGCCATGTCCCGCCCGACGATCCACTCCCGCTCGACTCCGCTCTCCTCCCGCCGCCGGTTCCTGGCCGCCACCGCCGGGCTGATGGCGACCGGTCTTCCCACCATCGCACGCGGCGCGGAACGCCCCGCGGTGAACGGTCCGCGCGCGACCGATGGCGACGACCGGCACGAACCGGACTGGGACGAACGGTTCACGCTGACGGTCGGCCAGAAGGACGGCGATCTGATCGGTCGGGATGACCGCGTCCTGCAGGCGGCCGTCGACTACGTGGCCCGGATGGGGGGCGGCACCGTCCGGATCCTGCCCGGTGCTTACACGCTGCGGAACTCCGTCTTTCTGCCGTCCGGCATCCGTCTGTTCGGCTCCGGTTCGGAAAGCATTATCACCAGAGGGCCGTCCGAGACCGTCAAGCTGGCTGCCGACTCCGACTGGTACGATCAGGAGATCACGCTCGCGAAGGCAGGAGGGTACCGCGTCGGCGACGGCGTCGTCCTGAAGACGAAGAACCCGCACAACGGCAGCGTCGACGTCATCCGAAGGACGCTCGTCGCGCGGTCGGGGAATCGCTTCAAGCTGGACGACGGCATCCGCAAAAACCTGTGGCTCTCCGGCCAGCCAACCTGCTCGTCGCTGTTTCCGCTCCTCACCAGCGAGCGAACCGCCGACGTGGTGATCGAGAACCTGACGCTCGACGGGAACAGGTCGAACACCGAAAACCTCAACGGCAATTACGGTGGGGCGATCTTTCTGCAGGACTGCAACCGGTACACGATCCGGGGTGTGGAAGCGCGCAACTACAACGGCGACGGAATCAGCTTTCAGATTTGTCACGACGTCGTCGTCGAAGACTGCCACAGCCACGACAACGCCGACCTGGGTCTGCATCCCGGCTCGGGCTCGCAGCGACCGCTGCTGAAGAACAACCGGCTCGAACGCAACACGATCGGACTGTTCTGGTGCTGGGGCGTGAAGTTCGGGCTGGCCGAAGGAAACACGATGGCGGGCAACCGCAACTACGGCATTTCGATCGGCCACAACGACACCGACAACGTGATGCGCAATAACCATGTCAGCGACAGCGGCAAGGTGGGGATTCTCTTTCGTGACGATGCCCGTGGTCAGGACTTCTGGGCCAACCGAAACCTCGTCGAGGGGAACACCATCGTCGATTCGGGAGGGGAAACCGGCGTCGCGATCGATGTGCAGGGACAGACAAAGGATGTCCGGCTGGTCGGGAATACGATCCAGGAGACACGACGGCCGATGCAGCGGATCGGCATCCGCATTGCCGCCGCGGCCGGACCGGTCGAAGTCCGCGACAACGCGATTGATGGCGTGTCGCAGGCGATCGTCGATGAGCGGGCAACCTGACCGGATCGCGGCAGATTCATGTCGCTTCCCGGGCGGTTCCACGATACGCTTCATCTGTCCTGCCATCCCTCAATGCGGACCGGCAGGAGGATCCCACCCGCACCACATGTTCGAACCGGGAAGCTGCCGTGACCACAGTACACAACCGAGCGTTCGTCTGGGGATGTGCCGTCCTTTGTGCCGCGATGCTTGGGGGGACGACAACATCCTTCGCAGACGACGCTCCGTCGCTGGCCGGCAAGTACCGATGCGTGGGCACGAATCCCGGCGGAACGAAGTACGAGGGGACGGTAACAATCACGAAGAAGGGCGAAACGTATCTGCTGACGTGGTCCATCGGCGGCGGGACTCATCAGGGCGTCGGCGTGGTTCGCAAGGGCCTGCTGTGCAGCAGCTGGGCCACCAACGCCGGCGGCCGCGGCATCACCGGAATCGTCGTCTACGAAATCAAGGGCACCTCACTCGCGGGGACGTGGACAATGCTGCCCGGCACGGGTGAGGTTCTCACCGAGACACTGACCCCATTCAACTGACGCCGGCATCGAGCATCACACAGAGGGGGCCGGCAGCCGGCGTGTTGAGTACGACAACCGACCAACGAGGAGTGTCTCCGGAACCGTATGACCAGCGACATGGATGGCGAACCGCAACCGGACGGTGCCGCGCGGGATTCCGCGGATCATTGGATCGGCGAGTGTCCGCTCGGCGAGACAGCGCGTGTCCGCTTCCGGCACGTCCGGCCGGACGATGCGGAGTTGATCGCGGATGCAATCCATACCGCGTCGCCGGAAACGATCCTGCACCGGTTCTTCACACTGATTGACGGTGTCCCTCCGCGGCGGCTGCGGGAGATGCTGACGATCGACCGCTCCCGCGAGGCGTGCATCGTCGGCGTGATGCGGGATGGTGACGCGACGCGCATCATCTGCGGCGCACGCTACGTGCGCGGGTCGACGCCCGGCCGGGCGGAGATCGCAGTCACGGTCCATGACGATGTCCAGCATATGGGGCTGGGAACGTTCATGCTGCGAACAATTGCCGACCTTGCCCGCCGGGAGGGGCTGCGGGAGTTTGAGGCGTGGGTGCTCCCCTCCAACAGACCGATGCTCCGCCTGCTCCGCAAGCTGTTCCCGGAGCAGCAGCGCAGGCTGAGTGGCGAGGTGTATCAGATCATCGTGCCGCTCGATGGAATTGCCGGTGAAAGCGCCCCTCCGGGAGATCCGGATGGGGGCGCGTTACCAGGCAACGCACCTTGATTTCGCACGGCCACGTTTCGCCGAGGCGTTACACGTCACCTTCGAACCGTCGGGCAAGGTAAGCATCGAGGTCGGCCTGTTGGGGCTGGAGTGCCGTCTCAATCCACGCCTGTCGCTCGAAGCAGAGAAGCTGCAGATCCCAGACGCAGGCGATAATCCCGCGTGGCGTCAGACACTCGAAGCGTTCGGGGGACTCCAGCGACGACGTCCACACGTGGTGATTGAGTTCGTTCTCGTCGCTCCACCAGCTGACGAAGAGGAAGTTGCCGGTCTTCCCCGCGTGGACACCAAGAAACCCCACGCTGTAGTGCCCGGCCGGAGCATCGATCAGTTGGGTCCGGGCCAGCCGCTTCGCGGCATCTACGAGAACTGCATTCGGCCGTTCTCCCTCGTAAGCAATGCCGTAGACCTTGATCGCCCAGTCGCCCGGTCTCCAGAGCTCGAGGAACCGGAATGCACGAGGGCGATACGAGAATCGGAGTGCAGTCATCGGCGGCGTCATGACGTTTGGGAATGATTAGACAGCGGTGTGCGACAGGTTGCGTGCCGAGCATCGTGGAGATGCGACCGCCGTGATTCTACCAGAAGTCGTCGGGGCGCGAGGTGATCGCGGGGAGGCAGGATCGTCACCTTGAGATGCCGTCGCTATCATCAACAGCCGAAACACTCTGGCACGGTCTCGCCTCCCACCATCACCACACTCCCTGCACCTGATCGGCTCCTCATGACCGGACGTTCGCTGCTCTCGATGCTCGCAATGTTGTCTCTGGTTGCATCAACTGCTTCGGCGGAGCCCGACCGTGTTCACCGCATCACGCTCGACGAATACGAAGCCACACTCGAGTACTGGGCCGAGAAGTACCCTGAGACGCTCCGTGTCGAACGTGTTGGCGAGTCGGCAGCCGGGCTGGGGATTCATCTGCTGAAGATCAGCGACCCGCGTGTCGACGATGCGAACAAGCAGATCGCCCTGGTCACCGCGCTGCATGGTGGACCGGAGCGGTCGGGGACCACGACGATTCTGCACTTTGTCGAGTGGCTGCTGGGAGACTCGGACGAGGCCCGGGAGACACGCCGAAAGCAGATCCTGCTCGTCATGCCGATCAATCATCCGGAGGCGTTCTTCCAGACGGACCGGTTCCGCAACTCCGAAAAGATCGATCCGTACACTGGTGGCGGCCCGGCTCACTGGGATCTGGAGCGTCTCGAGTACAAGACGCCGGAGAAGGCCCCGGAAGTCATGGCGGTACTGAACGTCATTGACCGCTGGCAGCCGGATGTTCACGCGGATATGCACGGAACCGGGCTGCAGGAGTATTCGCCGGAACAACTGGGCGACCGGACGCGTTACCAGGGGCAGATCATGTTCGAGGTGACGGGTTCGGCCTACTCGAACTTTGCGTTGCGGCCGTGGGACTGGCGGGTCACCGAAGCGATCGTCCGCGCGGGACAGGAGGCGGGCTTTCCGTCTGACCGGTTCGAAGCCGACGCCCAGCGATCGTTTCACGGTCCGGTCATGGGGCCGATCGCCGACCGGACCTGGAGCGGTCAGCCGAACTTCTACACGGCCCAGTACGGCTACGCCAAATATCACACGATGGTCTCCGCGTTCGAGATTGCCTGGGAGCAGAGCGGAGTCGCCCGTCTGCGGGGACTCCTGCGCATCGGCAACGGGCACTGGCAGAACGAGCCGCATGAGGGGTATCCGGTCGACCGGATTGCCTCGTACACGGGGCACTTCGTGACGTCTTACGGCAAGACCGCAGCGGAACGTCGGCGAAGTCGGGTGGAACTGTGGCAGAAACAGGGAGAGTTCAGCCACGCAACGCTGTATCCGCAGACGGATGGACGCGAGACGTACATCGTCGCGACGTCGGCTGATGCCGCTGCGGTGCTCCAGAAGGATCTCGACCTGTTCCTTGCCGGCGTATCGGAGCGCGAGGATGTTGACGCAACGGCGATCCAGAAGTTTGTGCGGTCGGGGCCTGAAGTCCTGCTGGCGGTCAGCAAAGCCCGACGCACCGTGGCAGCGCCCGAGCCGCTCGAGCATGGCATCGGCTTTCGCCTGCGACTGCCGTACCGACAGCCGGAAATCGACTCCGTGCGACTTAACGGGACTCCGCTTCCAAAGGACGTCGATCACGGCTGGCAATCGTGGAACGCCAACGGCTATACGCAGGTGCAGATCAATCTGTCGCCCGAGATCGCAGCCCGTCACGACCTGTTCATTGTCACCTGCGAATACACACCGGATGAGGCGCGACCGATCGGCTGGACGCCCCCTCAGGCGGTTCTCGATCGGCTCAAGTGACGTCAGATGCCGTTCTGGTCCGCCTGCGAGCGGAGCAGGGCCTGCAGCTCAAGCGGGTAGTCGGTCAGAATCGCGTCGACACCAACCTGCGAGACCCGCCGCCAGTTCTCCGGCTCCTGTCCGGCAACCGTCGAACCGGCGATGAAGCTCTGCCTGCGAGCCGCCTTCAGCCGCGTCATCTCGGCGTCCGTCGGGATATACCGGAAGTAGACCCGGTCGGCATCGGCAGCAAGTGCGTCCTCAAACTCACCGGCGTTGTTGGCAACGGCCGCCACGCGGGCGTGTGGCGAGGCAGCACGAATCTGCCGGCGGACGGATGGATCGGAGATCGTGCGGCCGATGAACAGCAGGCGATCCAGGACCTTGTGCTTCTGCGCGAGACGAACCACGTCGCGTCCGGCGTTGCCGGTCTTGAGGTCGACTGCGACCAGGATGTCGTGCTGCCGGTACTCCGCGATGAGGGCGAGCACTTCTTCGACCGTCGGCACCTTCTCGCCGGCAAACGCGGGAGAAAACCAGGCTCCCGCGTCGAGGCGCCGGACGTCGGCGAGCGTCATGTCGGCCACGCGTCCGGTGCTGTCGGTGGTGCGGTCGACCGTGTCGTCATGGATGCAGACGAGATGCCCGTCGCGGGTCCGCTGGACGTCGAATTCGAAGCCGATGCGCAGTTCGAGGCAGGCGCGGAAGTTGGCGAGCGTGTTCTCGGGCGCGTGCCGGAGCAGTCCCCGATGGGCGACGACGAGCGGCCGGGGCTCGGCGGCGGGGGAGAGGGAGGCGTGCAACAGGACGAGGACGCAAGCGAAGAGAAGTGAGCGGCAGGGCATCATTGCAGCGGGCCTCTGGAGGGGACTGGACTGCGACTGACTCGTAGCTGCCCGCTATTTTCGCAGGTACTGACGCGCCAGTGAGACGGTGACGATTGCAATCGTCACTGCACCGACGAGCGCCTCGAATGCCGCGACAATCCGCAGGGCCCCCGTGGGGTGATAGTCCCCGTAGCCAAGTGTCGTGAACGTGACAATGCTGAAGTACATGGCCCGCCAGACGTCGGCGGCATCCCCCCGAATCAGCGGAAGGTTGTTGCTGTCGACGATACTTCCAATCAACGGAATCCGAATCGCCCCTGCAATGACATAGGCCAGACAGAAGAAGACCATGATAAGTCCTCCTGTCAGTATCGTTCGGGAAGGGTACAGTCCGGCACTCAGCAGCTGGAGGAACGTGCGTCGGGCAGTCCACCGGCAGAGCAGCCGGAAGTCGAAAGACAGTGCGTATGCCGCCAACAGCATGAGCCCCGCGAACTGGGGTGTCACAATCAGGAGCCGTTTCAAGTTCAGGTCTGCCGGGTCGAGCCCCGCGTTCGCGTCACCATGGACACCACCTACGACCGTCTCCACCACGTACCATCCCACAACGGCGAGGGGGCTGAGGGCAAGTATCGCCAGAGTGCCTGCGACGACCAGGCCGCCTTTCTGGCTCCAGTGAGAAGGATACGGAGCATTATCGCGGGCATTCTGTTCCAACGTCAGATGTTCAGCCTGCTGGCGGTAGTCGATAGCCTTGAAGTGGCAGTAATCTTCTTCTGCGTCGGTGTTTGGAGAACGAGAGAACGCGTTTCGAAGATCCTCGTACTGCTGGGCGATGCTGTAGCATTGGAGCTTCCAGCGCGACAACCGCGCCCTGTACTCATACAGTCGATTTTGGCGAACGAGATGAGTCGAGAAACGAGGACGTTCGAGGCCGTTCATCAGGCGTTCTTCGTAGATGATACCGCACAGTTCAGCATCGAGGCTGAACGGGCTGGTCGACTCGTCGAACAGCAGGCAGGAAAAGATCATGCAGAGCCCGATCATGGCGGAACCGACTGCCAACCAGACGCCCGCGGCGATCACACTGGAAGATGCGACGGACGCCGAAAAGAAGACCGCTGTCACCAGCATCAGTACGAACAGCGTCAGCAGCCCCGTGATGTTGACGTTGTACAGTCGCTCCAGCGCGATCCGGGCCCAGCTGTTGGAATTCGTAGATTCGCCATTGTCTGACCGATCAGAGTTCGGCCAGTAGCGCGTGATGAGACCGGGATCGGTGAGGAACACTTCCCCACCCAGCATGGCAATGCGGTCGAGATTGAGCCACCGCACCCGGACGTGCTGAAGGTTGAGTGAGCCGGAGAGGGTGGAACCGCTGAGGTTCACGCCAAGTCCATAGCGGCGGTCGTACTGGCCCGTGGGGAAGGAATGTTCGCGGATCACGATTCGTCCGGCGAGGTTCGAGTTCGTGAAGCGGAGGTCGACGTCGCGTCGATCAAAGCTGATATCGGCGGAGAACTCGTCCTGCCCTTTCTCGCGGAAGCGGAAGAAGGAGGATTCTGCGGGGACCATGGTGGGGCGTGCCCCCAGATCGTGCATGACTCCTCGGCCGCCTGGCACGGTGACCTGCGTGCCGATGCTCTGTTGCCCGCCGTCGGCAGAAGCCGGAGTCGCATTTCCGTTGGTTCCGGGCTGCTGGCAGAGGTACGGGAAGACCACTTCCAGGTACTGCCCCGCCGCAAAGCTGCACATGTACCATGTCGCCTTGACGCGATCGCCTCCGAGATCGATGTAGCCGCGGTCAGCGAACCGGCAGCGGTGCCACATGAGGACGGGAATCGCAGGTGGCCCGGCCTGGCCGTTCACCAGAGGTGCATGACGATTGCAGCGGTACGTGAACCGCCCGTTGAATACGCTGGCATGGAACCAGGGAGGGTCCGTCAGAAAGCGGTTGTACTCGAAGACGGCGTCTTCCTCGAAGCGGCAGCGGTCGACGACGAGGGCGGACTGAAAGTCGCAACATTGAATGCGAATCGTACGCACTGCCCGGGCACGGTACACCAGGACTGGTTGCTGGAATGTGGAGCGTCGGATCCGGAGTCTGCGGACGGCCTCGTCGGCGTCGGGCAGGTAGATGATGACGGGACGGTCGAAATTCCTGCCATCGAGGTCGATTTCCGACTCCGTTCGCCCCCGAAGGGAGGCGGCCTCAATGACGTCGACATTGAATTCGTCCAGCGCAACCCGGCGACGCGTGACCCGGTCGCCAATCTGGTCCAGCCGATCGAGCACCGGACCGAACTGATGAACACTGCGGATATACAGGAGATGGTTGAAGACTTCGTCCCACGGGTTGGTGACGTAGTGAAACAGCGGCTTGAACGCGGTGAATCGAAATCGTTCCGTCGGCGGCGCCTCGAAGGCGTCGTCGTGGGGAGGATCCTCCGGCAGCGTCGACACCAGATAATGCTGTCCACGCGACCTGCCACGCGCCTTGACGATGTATTCGATACACTTCCGGGCAAGCGTCGGCTCCTCCTTGCTGGTCTGGAACCAGATGTCGGCAATGACGGCGTCGGGCCAGATGTCACTCCCGTCCGGCCCGATTGCAGTACCAAAGCCACATTTCCGTAGCGTCGCTTCCATGTCGACCGGTCCCTGCCCGTCCGGCTCGAGCCGGGTTTCAGTCAGCAGGACGATCTCCCAGTCCGGCAGCAGCCGTCGCGCGAGCCGTTCCACTGCTGCAATGATGGAGGATCTCGGTACCCCCGTTTCGACCTCCGGCGGGTCTTGTTGGGGTGAATCTGCGACCGGCCAGATGCACTCGACCAACCTGTACAGCCATCGAAACGGAAGGACGCGGATCCGGTCGATCGGTGGCGGGACCTTCCCCTCCCGGGAGCGATAGCACCACTCCTCGCACTTCTGACGGACTCTGAGTGTCCCTCTCCGGCTCGATTCCTCGAGAGTTTCCGGCGCGGATGGATCCGGATCCGATACATCGCTTTTCTTCGTGCCTGGGGCACGTCGCCGTGAGGCTCGCTCCTTGCGGTATTGCTCGAAGTGAAGTTGAATCCGTTCCCGAATCCGCAATGAGAATGGAATTGGTTCCAGCGCAGCATCATTAAACACCAGCAGGATCGTAGGCTTCTTGCCCGTGTTCATTGCAGGAGCCTGTGCAGGAGTTTTCCAGAGAGGAGGCAGGTGTCGCAGACGCTCCCGTTGCAGAGGCGCAGCGGGAACGGCATCAGGCCATCGAGGCAATCTGACGTGAACAGGAATGTGAGGACGCCGTCCGGTTCTAAACCGTCAATACATCAGACGATGTGACAAAGCCCCGGGGAGTCCCCCTCTCACACCAGTTCCCGAATGATTTCACGCTCGTCGAGAATCGCGATCGGGCGACCGGCGTGATTCGGAAACGTCATCGCCGGGTCAATCCCCAGCAGGTGGTAGACCGTCGCCAGCAGGTTCGCCGGCTCGAGCGGGCGTTCGATCGGGTGCTCCGCCTTGTCGTTCGTCGCACCGACGACCTGCCCGCCGCGGATCCCTCCCCCGGCGATCATTGCCGAGATCGCGTTCCCCCAGTGATCGCGCCCGGGAATCGGTATGCCGGGCTGCCCGTTGTTCAGTCGCGGCGTGCGGCCGAATTCGCCCATCACCAGAACGATCACGTCGTCGAGCAGGCCGCGATCGGTCAGGTCGGTCAGCAGGGCCGAAACCGCCTGATCCACTTTGGGAATCTTGTCACCGTGCCCCTTCTCGATCCGCGAATGATTGTCCCAGTGCGGCATGTCGACGGTGACGAAGCCGACACCCGCTTCGACGAGCCGGCGGGCCATCAGCGTGTAGTGCCCCCAGGGACCACGACCGTAGCGGTCACGCGTGGTGGCGTCTTCCTGCTCGATGTCGAGTGCGTCGCGAGCCTTGCCGCTGAGCACCATATCGACCGCCTGCTGCTGGAACTCGTCCATTGACTCCATCATGCCGGTCCGGTCGATCTCGCGGCGAACCGTGTCGAGCCGGGAGAGCAGATGAACGCGATCGGAGGTGCGGTCGGTCGAATCATCCTTGATGCTCGACAGCAACGTGGGGGGCTTGATGGGAGCGGAATAGGTTGCGGAGAGATACTTCTGCTGTGGCTGCACGTCAAACGGGTTGTAGGCCGGCCCCAGATAGGCCGCTCCCTGATAGCCGGGGTAGATGTAGACCGACTCGGCTGCGGGAAGCCCGACGTAGGTGGGCATGCCCCCGGTAACGGGACCGCGAATGCGGGAGACGTAGGAGCCGATGGAGGGAAACTTCGAGTCCTTGCTGGCCGCGGTACTGCCGTACTTTCCGGTCAGCATCCAGTGCGCCGCCGCAAAGTGGTCGCCGTTGTTGTGATGCAGCGACCGGACGATCGCCATCTTGTCTGTGTGTGCCGCCTGGAGGGGGAACTTTTCGGTTAGATGGATTCCCGGCACGTTTGTGGAGATGGCCGTCCAGGGGCCGCGGTACTCGGCGGGCGCTTCGGGCTTGGGATCGTACGACTCGAGCTGGCTGGGGCCGCCATCGAGCCAGAGCAGAATGACCGATTTGTCGCGCGATGGTCCCTGTGCCTGTGCTCGCTGCCGCAGCAGATCGGCCAGCGAAAGGTTGAGCAGCCCGCAGGCCCCGACCTTCAGGGCGGTTCGGCGGGAATGGCCGGCGCAGTTGGAGCGGGCGTCGCCGCGAGAAATACGAAGCATCGTGGGGACTCCGTGAGACACTCATCAACAAGCGCTGATGGGCAGGGTAGCGTGAAGAGGACGGCGTCCGCAAGCAGAGAGAGGCAGGCGGTAGGAATCAGGAGATAGGAGATAGCAATCGGGGTGGGAGAGGCTGCGGGCAAGGCGTGCATTTCCAACTTCGTCTTGCCTGATCAGGGCCGGGCAGGGTACAACGCCGCGCGATCTGCACGCTGGCTTCATGACGAGGACCAACCGATGGCTGACGGAACAGCAACCGGACGCTGGGAGTCCCTGCGGATTCACGTCCGCGACTTTCTCGCTGAACGGATTGCCCAGACAGAACCGGATCGCAAGCCCTTTCCGCACTTTGTGGTCAGCGGGCTGTTTCCGGCCGACGTCTATGAACAGATGCTCGACTGGCTTCCCGATCCTGAACTGTACGCCCCGGTCGACGAGTACAAGTACGCCAACACCGGCGGCGACAGCGTCCGTGACAAGCTGGCGATGACCAACGAGAGTCTCGACCGGCTGCCGGAGGAACGGCGGGAGTTCTGGACGGCGATTCGCAATGCCCTTTCCGATCCGCTTGTCAAACGGACGGTCTTTCGCCAGCTGAGCGACGGTCTGGTCCACCGCTACGGCGTCTCGAAGAATGCCGTCGCCGACCTCCCCGGCTTCCCCAAGCCGGAACTGTATCGGGAAGTGAGCGGCTACCAGATCAAGCCGCATCCGGACACGCGGAAGAAGGTGGTCACGATGCAGATTGCACTGCCTCGCGACGAATCCCAGGTGGAACTGGGGACGGCCTTTTACCGGCTCAGCGTCAAGCCGAAGGCCCTGATGTCGAACTTTCGGGGCTTCGAGAAGGTCAAGCAGGTGCAGTTTCTGCCCAACTCGGCCTATGCGTTCTGTGTCCTGAATACCGTCACAAAGCGGAGCTGGCACGGACGGGACATGCTGCCGGACGGTGCCGGCGTGCGAAACAGCCTGCTGCACCTCTACTACGAGGATGCCGCCAAAGCGAACCCGGACCTCGTCTCAAAGTACTACCCGGATGCAGCCCCGCAGACGCGGGCGGCATGAGAAGTCAGCGGCCGGACGCGAGCCACTCACTGGCTTCGCGGGCACACTCTTCGATGCGGCTCGTCACCAGCTTGACGAGCCGCTCTTCATTTCCACGCTGCAGTCCTTCCTGCAGTTCATCCTCGCTCAGCGGATCGCCAAAGACGACCCGCACCTTACGGGGACGCGGAATCTTCGTTCCGCGCGGCATGATGCGATAGGCGCCGGCAATGCCGACCGGATAGACCGGTACACGCGCCCGGCGAACCAGAGCGACGAAGCCAGGCTTGAGTGGTCCAAGGCGTCCATCGCGCGTTCGCGTTCCTTCCGGGAAGACGCCGACCAGAAACCCCTGCTGCATCCGTCGAGTCGACTCGCGAATGACGTGCGTCCCCGCCGATTCGCGATTGATCGGAATCACGTAGGTCCGCTTGAGGATCCAGCCGACGATCGGCACCCGAAAGAGATTCTCACGAGCAACGAAGCTGACCGGTCGCTTCAGCGGGAGCCCGACCAGCAGCGGGTCGAGCATGCTCTGGTGATTGACCAGCAGCAGAGCACCGCCGGGTGGCAGTTTGTCATAGCCGCGAGCGCGATAGCGGAAGAGCAGGACAAACAGCACCTGCAGGAGCTGCTGGATCGAGAACCAGACCCAGTTTCGTTTCAGCGGATCGCCGGGATCCGCGAGTGTGGGGCCATCACTGCTGCCGCTCATTCGCCCGGTGCGCTCCCGGGGAAGACACTCACTCGAATCGGGCTGCCGGGCGAACTGATCGCAGCGACCGACACGATGCCGTTCTCTCCGTCGATACCGACGCGTCCCGGCACCAGAAACTGACACATCTTCGATCCGCCGGGACCAAACCGGACGACCTGCAGATCGTCCTGCGTGACCGGTTCGACTGTGGGCCAGTCTGTAGCGAGCTGGCGATTGACGGCATCGCAGAGTTTCAGCGTTTCGGTCTCGCCCCCGGCCCGCACGACGGCAGCCAGGTTGAGCATCCGCCGGCGGCAGTGGGCCAGCCGGTGCAACGCGTCGACTTCGGGAAAGCGCCGTTCCAGCAGGGGGACAGCGTGGCAGCAGACTTCGTGCGTCGTGTCGCGTGTCGTGATCTGCAGGACCGTTGTCGATGCTCCGGCAACATCAGCACCAATGCCACGTCGGGCCCCGGCCAGCTGCAGCTGCTCGTGCAGATCGAGCGTATCGCAGGAAAGGATATCCTGCTCGCCGACCATCTCGGTGACCAGCTGTTTCAGTTGAGCACGGGTCAGCCGCCCGTGGGTCGTCGGATCGGCGGGATGCTCGCCACGAACGATGACACGCCCGTCGGCGAAGACTTCCATCCAGGGGGGAGCGGAAGCATCCGGAACGGAATCGGGAGGCAGCAGTGTCATACTGAGTACGACGGCTGTCGGTTCAACGGGAAGCACTGGCTCGCCTGTAGTCGCCCGGGAGGAGGCGTTGGACGGCGCGACCGGTTCTGCTGCGATACCGGACGGGACCGCTGGCACCAGGGCGGCCAGAACGCAGGCCCCGGACAGGAGAAGCGCCCTCGGAGAGCACTCTCGCCCGGCCATGATGGTGAGTTTCGAGGTCATCTGCGATACTGATTCATTCGGCGAAGACCGTGCCAGGCAGCGCCCGCCTGCACAATCCGACACGGCAGGAAGACCGGCCGCTCCAGTTGCGGCAACCGTCCTCCCGCCGGTGGCGGAGCTTAGCCGAATCCCGCAGTGACGTACAACGCGAATCTGCCATGCTGGATCCAGTGAGAACGGCCGACATCGAAGAGGCGACCAGGGCTTCCGGCGAGGAGGAGTGGATCTCGGTCGGTTCGCGCTGGCGGGAATGGTGGCTGATCCTTCCAGCCCTCGCCTGCGTCGCAGCGCTGGCGATCGGTCTGGCGACCCTGCAGGCTCGCCGTCCCGCATTCGCCCGGCTCTCGATACTGATTGCCGCCACGTCGGGTCTCTGGGCGTGCGGCTCCGCAATTGTGATCTGGCGGGGGCGACGATGGATCCGCATTCGTCCGGATGGATTCGATGTGCGATTCCGGGGCGGGGAGACCAGCTGGTTGGACAGACAGGTCAGCGCGCTGGCCTGCGTGCGGATCCCGACATTCTATTCCGGGCAGATCACGTCCGAACATCGGCAGCTCTCGCTCTGGATCGACGGAGGTCCCGTACCGACACGAATGACCGCCACCAATCAGCTTGCCCCCGGAGCCCCCGATCCATTGCAGCCACTCGTCGACCGGCTCTCGCAGCGACTGCTCGAACAGGGGCAGGACGCCCTGCGACGGCACATCCCGGTATCCGGCGAGCGGTGGCACTGGGACGGCCAGTTCCTCGACTACGAAGGGGAGGGGGGACGATCGGGGCGCGTCTCCATCGACGAGATCAGTTCACTCGAGAGCCTCTCCGGTCGCCTGCGGATCTGGAAGTCAAACGAGCCGCTGCCCTTCTTCACGGTCCCGCTCAAACTCCGCAATGCCTGGCTGCTGCGGGAACTGCTCGACGCCGCGCTGACAGAGCGAGGTGGCCGCGTGCCAACGACCGAGACGGAAAACGGCCTGGGACGTTTGCTGTTTGAACGACACCCGACACGGCTGTTCGGATGGCTGATCGGCGGAGTGGGCGTCGCCATGCTGGCCGTCGCAGCCATCCTGATCACGTCGGGCGCCATACGGGGACGCTGGCCCGCGTCCATCATCGGAATCGCACTCATCCCGGCGGCAGGGCTGGTCATGCTGGCGGGTCGCCGCCTGGCCCGCAGTGTGTTGCGATGCTACGAGCTCGGGCTGCGCAAGAACGGGTTTTCCGGGACCACCGAGCTGCGGTTCGACGAGGTCGATGTGTTCTCGTTCGACGCCCGCCGGCAGTATTCGCACGGAAAGTACACCGGAACGGCGGTCACTCTCATCCTTGCAACGCATGCACGGCCGAGTGCCGGGATCTTCCACACCGAGACTGTCCCCCACATCAACGATGAACTCGAAGAACTGTGCGAGCGTGTCGCCGAACACATCGCTCGCCGCATGGCCCGGGCATACGCCATCCGGCGACTCGTCCAGTGGACGCCGGAACTCTGGTTCGAAGAGACCGGCCTG
>ENA-ORCW01000327-ORCW01000327.1-marine-metagenome-genome-assembly--contig:-NODE-327-length-37097-cov-6.786089_pt1 | contig 37097 bp, 33 predicted proteins | sample MGYA00237784_ERZ508517 | MGnify/ENA primary metagenome ERZ508517 (study PRJEB26187, sample SAMN06268979) | marine metagenome | isolation source: Tt ae E1 feedstock associated aerobic enrichment on... | reverse complement strand
TGCGATTCCATCGGCGAAGCGGTGCGTGCCACGCGCACCGGGGCCGGATCTCCGCGCCAGGTGGTGGACCTCACATTCGATGCTTTCGATCATGAAGGCGGCGGTGCGCTGGCCAGCTGGATGCTGCTGTCGGGAAACGAGGATGCGCTCGATCCCATCGTCGAGACGATCCACGAACTGGTCGACGAACTCCACCCGCAGGAACTCGAGCACGGAGCCGAGCGGACTATGCACGAGACGACCTATACGCTGGTGCTTCTGGCGCTGGGCGAGGCATTGATGGGCCAGCAACTTGCCGAATCCCTGCAGGTCGATCGCGAGACCTCGCGCCAGCGAGCGACGGACATGATGACCGCCTCTTTCATGAAGGCGGGCGATATCAAGAGCTAGGCGACTGGCCTCAGGTCGAGGCCTTGTCCTCGTCGGTGATCCAGTGCGGCAGCACGCCGCGCGGAATATCGTCCACCCTCAGGTGATCGACCGCAAGCTTGAGATCGCGATAGAGTGCCTTGCGCCGCTTGGGGTCGGAGAACTGGAACGGTACCACCACCAGCCGGCGATTGATCTTCTGCCGCCAGTTCATCCGCGCGGTGTTTTCCTGTCCGACATAGCAGCCCTTGGTGAAGCTCACGCCGTTGAGCTCGCCGGCATTGGTTTCCAGCCACAATATGTCGGCCATTTCATCTTGCCCTTCTGGCACGCCGAGGCTCAGCCGATGGGCAAGGTATTCCTCGTCGACGGCTTCCTTGTGGCATGGTTGGTTAAGGACGGCGCGAAAGCCCAGCTCGGGCAGTCGCGGGTCGTTACCCTTGCCTTCCTCCTGTTCATTGCCGGGAGGGGCCCAGACGACGCAGCGGTTCGCATCCACCGCAATGTCCAGCTTGCGGCGGAGGCGGTAGAGCGAGAGGCGTTTGACCAGTTCGTCTGCCGCGCGCTTCTCGCAATCGAGAAGATAGCCTAGGCCGTGCTCGAAACCTTCCGGCCAGACGAAGAAATCGAACAGCATCTTGCCCTGCGGCGAAAGCAGCGCGGCGTAGACCGGTTTGCCCTTGCTTGCGAGCGTCACGTCATTGGTGACGAGGCCTTGCAGGAATTCGGTGACATCCTCTCCCGCCGCGGCGGGAGCGACGCGGACAATCGTGCGATTCTTCAGCGGACTGCTCATTCTGCCAAGGTGGCAGGCCCGCAGCCGAAATCAAGCCGTGCCGCATGCAGGAAATTACCAAGAACTACCCTGTTAACGCACCGGAGGCTGTGCCATTGGCCTTGCCAAGCCCACTGCCTGCAATTCAGGATGCCTGCATGACCGTTTCGAGCATCACCGTCCCGCGCCCCGATGACTGGCACCTCCATCTGCGCGACGGCGCCATGCTGGAAGGCGTGGTGGGATATACTGCGCGGCAATTCGCCCGCGCGATCGTGATGCCGAACCTGACGCCGCCGGTCACCGATGTCGCCGCGGCAGTGGCCTATCGCCAGCGGATCCTCGATGCTGTGCCAGAAGGCATGGACTTTACCCCGCTGATGACCGCCTATCTCACCGACAATTCGGACCCGGAAGAAATGCGCCGCGGCTTTGCCGAAGGCGTGTTCACCGCAGCCAAGCTCTACCCTGCCGGGGCTACGACCAATTCGGATAGCGGTGTAACCGATATCGCCAATATTCGCGGCGTGCTCGAAGTCATGGCGGAGATCGGCATGCCGCTTTGCGTGCATGGCGAGGTGACCAGCGCGGATGTCGATATTTTCGACCGCGAGGCGGTGTTCATCGATCGCATCCTGGCACCGTTGGTGAAGGAATTGCCCGAGCAGAAGGTAATCTTCGAGCACCTGACAAGTGAGCAGGGCGTGCAGTTCGTCGGAAGCGCCGGAGAGAATGTCGCGGCAACGATTACACCGCAGCACCTGCATATCAACCGCAATGCCATGCTGGTGGGCGGCATGCGACCGCATGCCTATTGCCTGCCCGTGGCGAAGCGCGAACGGCACCGGCTGGCGCTGCGCCGGGCAGCGACTTCCGGCAGCTCCAAGTTCTTCCTCGGCACGGACAGTGCGCCGCATGCGCGGGAGGCGAAGGAAAGCGCTTGCGGTTGCGCGGGCATCTTCAACGCTCCCTATGCGCTGGAAAGCTATATCGCCGTGTTCGAGGCGGAAGATGCGCTCGACCATTTCGAGGGCTTCGCCTCACGTCACGGCCCGGCCTTCTACGGCCTGCCGGTCAATGAAGAGACCGTGACGCTTGAGAAGCGTGATTGCGTGGTTCCCGACGAGATCGATGTCGGTGCGGCGAAGCTGGTGCCCTTCCATGCGGGCGAAACTCTCGGCTGGACCTTTGTCGGATAGAGTTTGCTTCAGCATTGTCGAACCGATTTCGGTACTGGCCTAATCCCACACCGCCTCCCAAGGTATTATCCTGTTCGGGAGAGTGGGCTGGCGCCGCTTCCACGTTAATGGATCGGACTCTAATCTCCTGCTCCACGTGAGGCCACTTCATCGCCCGAGGGCGGCTTGGCCCCGCGCAGCAATTCCCATGTGAACAGCCCCGCTGCCGCCCAGATGGCGATGAAGCAGGCGAGCTGGACGGGTTTCAACTCCTCGCCAAAGTAGAGCAGGCCAAGCAGGAAGACGATTGTAGGGCTGGTGAACTGCAGGAAGCCGATCACCGTATAGGGCATGCGCCGGGCCGCCGTGGCAAACATGATCAGCGGGATCGCGGTCATCGGACCGCTTCCGGCAACCGCCAGCGCCACGCCCGTTCCCTGGCCCATTGCCGGGCCTTCCGCAGTGGTCCAGTACCAAGCGACGATGCCTAGCGCGACGGGCATGAGGATCATCGATTCCACTGTCAGGCCGACCAGCGGACCAGCCGCAACCGTCTTGCGCAGCAAGCCGTAGACGCCAAAGGTCACACCCATGGAAACGCTCAGCCAGAGCGTGGTCAGCGCGCCCGCAGCCAGCGCCGCTACGCCGACGGTGGCAATTCCGACCGCCCACCATTGCCGCCTGGACAGTCTTTCTTTCAAGAACACCAGGCCGAGCAGCATCATGGTCAGCGGGAGGATGTAGTAGCCAAGGCTGGCGGCGTAGACATAGCCCGACTGGATCGAGAAGATGTAGAGGAACCAGTTGACCCCGATGAAGGTCGAGCTGGCGAGCAGGGTGAGCATGGTACGGCGATTGCGCAGCACCTGAACGAGCTCGGCGAAATCGGCAAACAGGGCGATTATGAGCAGGCACAGGGGCAGGGTGAAGACCAGCCGCCAGGCAACGAATTCAAGGGCCGGGACGCTTTTGACCAGTAGCAGGTAGAGCGGCATGGAGCCCCAGACCGCATGTGCCCCCAGCGCATAGAAGAGGCCGCTGGCATTTCCCTGTTTTGCACTGTCCATCGCAGCACAGCTACGCTTTGCCGCGTCGAACGGCAAGCGGTCGTACCCGTTGTAACCGGTTCATTGTTTTTAACGTAAAGACAAGGACATCGGGCATGAAGCTTGATCTTCATCTGCAATGTCCGGATCGGCCATGCCCTGTTGGGCCGGTTCCGGAGCGCGGCCCTCGGGTCGCAATATCGGGGGTCGCGCCAAGGCGTCCGCGTGGTCGATGATCGCGTGGACGCCTTGTTTTTGTGCCTGCGCGAAATTTCGCCCGTGTGCGTTAAATGCTCCTTGGCGATTGGCGTGCTAGGAGACACGCATGTTCGCCTTGTCCGATCTCGTTGAGCCTCGGCTCTTGCTCTGCGCTCTGCCGCTGGCCCTGTCGCTCTCCGCTTGCGGGGAGGAAGACAGCGTGACGGCGGTGACCACGCATCACGAGGATCCGCTGATGGATGCCGCGCTGGCTGACCAGATCATGGTCGATCCCGACATGGTCAACCGCAATAGTGCCAACCTTGTCGCCAGCTTCCCCACGCAGGAAGGCATCATACCGGCTCCCGATGCGGGCAGTGCGGCGATCATGGCGGCGCGCGAGGAGGCGATTGCCATGCTCGGTGGCGCTGCTGCCCTGCGCGATGCCCCGCAGCCCGAACGCATCGACGGCACCTTGCCGCCCGAAGCAGCGCTCAGCGTGGCAGCGCGGGCCGCCTCGGCGGGCGAGGGAATGGAGGATTGCGCGGCGCTGGCGGAGTTCTCGGCCGTCTGGGCCGCGCGCCTGCCCGAAGTCTTTCCCGTATATCCGCGCGGTGCGGTCCATGAGGCGGCCGGCACGGATGAGGGTGATTGCTCGCTGCGCGTGGTCAACTTCACCACGCCCGTCCCGCTGGGTGACGTGATGGATTTCTATTTCACCCGCGCAGATGCCGCGGGGTACGAAGTCCAGCGCGTGCTGCAGGACGGCGACGATATTCTTGGCGGCACGCATGGTGCGGCGAGCGTCATGGTCTTTGCGAGGCTCCGCGATGACGGCATGACCGACATCGACCTGGTAACCAGCGGCGGGATTTGAGCTCCTGTTTGGTGCCGCTCAGCCTTCCCTGAAGCCTACGCCCACGCTGGCGCGCGGCTGTTCTACTTCGGCGCTGGTAACCGGATAGGCGCAGTAATCGGCTGCGTAGAAGGCGGCCGGACGATGATTGCCCGAGAAGCCGATCCCGCCGAAGGGTGCTGCGGAAGACGCGCCATTGGTCGGCCTGTTCCAGTTGACGATGCCGGCGCGGATATTGGCCCAGAAGCGGTTGTAGTCCGCAGGCGATCCGCCGATCATGGAAGCGGAAAGGCCGAAACGGGTATTGTTCGCCTCGGCAATTGCCTGGTCAAGCTCATCCACCTTGATGACCTGGAGTAGTGGACCGAACAGCTCGACGTCGGGACGCTCGGCCATGTCGGTCACGTCGATCAGGCCTGGCGTGACGAAGGGCAGTTTCTCGTCCGGGCGGCGCATATGGGTGATCGGCTTGCCGCCATTGGACAGCAAATAGAGGAAGCTCTCGGTCAGCTGGTCGGCCGTATGATTGTCGATCACCGGCCCCATGAAGGGCTGCGGTTCGTCGAACGGCCCGCCGATGATGACGCGGCCGATAAGCGTCTTCAGTTCGGCGATGATGTCGTCATAGAGCTCCGACTTCACGATCAAGCGACGCGCGGCGGTGCAGCGCTGCCCAGCCGTCGTGTAGGCGGACTGCATGATCAGGGCCGCGGCATCGCTGATCTTGGGCGTGTCCCACAGCACGATCGGGTTGTTACCGCCCATTTCCAGTGCGAGGATCTTGCCCGGATCGGTGGCGAGCTTGCGGTTGATGGCGATGCCGACCTGCGCCGAGCCGGTGAACAGCACCCCGTCCACGCCCTCATGCGCGACCAGCGCCTTTCCTTCTTCGGGACCGCCGACCAGCAATTGCACCAGCGCGGCCGGAATGCCGGCGCGGTTCATGTATTTAAGCAGTGCCTCGCCTACGGCAGGGGTCTTTTCACTCGGCTTGAGGATGATGGCATTGCCAGCAATCAGCGCGGGGATGATGTGCCCATTAGGCAGGTGCGCGGGGAAGTTGTACGGGCCGAGCACCGCCATCACCCCATGCGGCTTGTGGCGCAGCGCAGCGCTGCCCTGCAGGGCGCTGTCGAGCTTTCGCTGGCCGGTGCGTTCGGCATAGGCGCGAATCGAGATTTCGACCTTGGCGATCACCGCCTCGACTTCGGTACGCGCTTCCCACATGGGCTTGCCCGTCTCGCGCGCGATCAGTTCGGCGAATTCTTCCTGCTCCTTGCGCACTTCGTTGGCGAAGCGGCGCACGCGCTCGATCCGCGTGGCAAGTGGCATGGTCGCCCATTCGGGCCATGCACGGCGCGCACGGGCCACGATTTCGTCAACATTGCCATGCGGGCCGCGCCACAGTTCCTCACCGGTCGCGGGTTCGTAGGAGACCAGTATCTCTTTCGACAAGTCAGCCAGCCTTTCTCACCTGAATTGGCCAGTCCCTTAAGGAACTTGTCCCGATTTGGCTACGGATGGTTGCATCCGCAACCTATTCCGCTGTGGAAGCCTGTCAGCCGCACTCGCCGATACGCTCGCCTTCGATCTCCGCGGTCATGTTCATGGCCCCCATCGGGCTCTGCATCTGGACGTTCGAGACCATGGAGTATGTCGTGTCGGTATAGCTGCCGGTCATGGTCATGTTCATCGTACCCTGTTCCGTCGCGCATTGCGCTTCGGCATCCAGAACGCCGTCGGCCATTTCGAAACGCGAATATTCGCACTGGCCTTCGGTCTGGTCGAACATCTGTTCGGGCGCATTGTCGATATCTTCCTGCGTGACGCAGCTGGTGGAGCTTCGCGCGTTCTGCATCATCTGCGTGCGGATCATGTCGGAAACCTGCGCGGGCATTTCGCCGGGGAGGTCGATATCGACCGTGCGCATGGTCGAGCTCCAATTGCCGGGTTCGATTGCGGCGGCGGAAGTGGCAAGTGCAAGGGCACCGGCGGCAAGGACGATTGTGTGACGCATGAAGGACTCCCCAAGTCTCTGATTGGCGAGCAGGCTAGGGAACAATTATTTCCGAGTCATGCCCCCATCTGCAGCCCGGCTGGTGCAGGCGGCGGGCCGAGCGCGCGACCAAGCTCGCGGATTGCGTCGATCTTGGCCTGCAATGGTGCCCAGTCGTCGCCTTGGTCGATGGCGGCCCAGATGCTCTCGACTTCCTCGATCAGCATGCTTTCGGGCTCGTCGCGGCCCCAGAAATCACTTTCTGGACTTGATGGCGCGTGGTCACGCAGGGCCTCTGCCAAAGCGCCCGTGGCATTGCGTCCTCCTCGATGGACATGGAAGAACTTGTCCGGCCCGAAGCCGCCCTCGCGCATGGTAAGCTCGGCGGCCTCGATAATGGCGCCATCCTGCTCGGTACCCTTGCTTTCGACGCCTAGCCGCCAGCAGAAGCGGCGCACCATGTTTCGCTGATAGAACTCGCCATAGCGGTCGAGCGCGGCGATCAGCAGCTCGGCCTCTACCAGCGGCCTCAGCGAAATGGCCAGTTGCGCCAGGTTCCAGCGCAGTGCCTCGGGCTGGCGGCCGAAGGCGTAAAGCCCGCCATGATCGAAATAGGCAGCGGTAAAGGTCGGGTCCCAGCGGGGCAGCCAGCGCCACGGGCCATAGTCGAAGCTCTCGCCGGTCACGTTCATGTTGTCCGAATTGAGCACCCCGTGGACGAATCCGGCGACCATGTAGCTCGCGGCCAGGTCGGCCAGCCGTTCGACCGACTGGTGCATCAGCACGATGGCCGGCTCGTCGCGTCCCGGCGCATCCTCGGGCGGCAACGGTCCGGGAAATTGCGCCAGGCAGTAATCGACCAGTTCGGCAAGGTGCTCTTTCTCGTCGAGCGCTGCAAGCCGCTGGAAACTGCCGATGCGGATATGCCCGTGTGAAAGGCGCGTGAGGACGGCCGATCGTGTTGGTGAGGGCTCGTCGCCACGCTCAAGGGCTTCGCCCGTTTCGATCACGGAGAAGGTCTTGGAAGTGTAGCAGCCCAGCGCTTCGAGCATTTCGGTCGCCAGGATCTCGCGCACCGCGCCTTTCAGCGTCAGCCGCCCGTCGGCCGTGCGGCTATAGGGCGTGGTCCCGCTGCCCTTGGTGCCCAAGTCGAGCAGCCTGTCATCCCCATCGCGCAATTGCGCATATAGGAAACCGCGCCCGTCGCCGATTTCGGGGTTGTACACGCGGAACTGGTGGCCGTGGTAGCGCAGCGCGAGCGGACGGGGCAAATTGCCCTCGAGCGGCTCGAAGCGCGCAAAATGGCCGATCCACTTGTCGTCCGCCAACGATTCGAGGCCCACGGAGCGCGCCCAGCGATCGTTCCGGAAGCGCAATCTCGCCTCTGGAAACTGGGCTGGGGTAACTTCGTCCCCGATCCAGTCGGCAATTGTCTCGATTTGCGGGTCGGGGCGATAGGCAGCAGGTTGCGGTTCGTCGCGCATCTGGCATTAGTGGCGATCCGACAGGCGCGGCGCAAGCCGCACGGCAGGCAGGGACCAAGAGCATCGACATGACCGACAAGGCCTATGAGGATGGCTTTTGGGAAAGCACCGATGGCCTCAAGCTGCATTATCGCGACTACGCGGGACGCGCGGATCGTCCGCCGATCCTGTGCATTCCCGGCCTGACGCGCAATGCCCGCGATTTCGAGCCGATCGCAGATGCCTTTGCCGGCGAATGGCGGTTGATTTGCGCGGAGCTTCGCGGGCGCGGCGAAAGCGATTACTCCAAGGACCCTTCGACCTATGTCCCGCTTGCCTATGCCGAGGACATTGCCGCACTGTTTGAACAGGCGGGGCTCGACAAGGTTGTGGCCATCGGCACTTCGCTGGGGGGTATGGTCTCGGTCATGCTCGCATCGCAGATGCCGCAGCACTTCGCCGGGATCGTGCTCAACGATATCGGCCCGCTGATCGAACCGTCCGGTCTCGCGCGTATCCGCGAATATGTCGGGCAGGGGCGCAGCTTCCCGACCTGGATGCATGCCGCGAGGGCGCTGAAGGAACAGCATGGCAAAGCCTATCCCGATTTCACCATTTCCGAGTGGCTGCGCCTGACCAAGAGGCTTATGGTGATCGGCAATAATGGCCGCATCGGCTTCGACTACGACATGCGCATTGCCGAGCCTTTCGCGAGCAGTGATGCCCAGCCGCAAGTCGCCATGTGGCCGCTCTTCGAAGTGCTGTCGAAAATGCCGTCCCTGCTGATCCGCGGGGAGTTGTCGGATATCCTTTCCTCAACCACCGCCTTGCGCATGGAGCGTGACATAAAGGGGCTGGAACTGGTCAATATCCCCCGGACCGGCCACACGCCGACGCTGGACGAGCCCGAGGCACAGGCGGCGATCGCCCGCCTGCTTGCGAGGATCGCATGAGCAAGGCACCGCGCATCCTGCACATCCATTCCACCTTCGATCCGGGTGGCAAGGAGGTGCGCACCACTCGCCTGATCAATGCCTGGGGCAAGGAATGCGACCATGCCATCGTCTCCGGCGATCCGGAACGGCGCGGCGCGGCGCATCTCATCGAGCGAAGCGTGCGCGTTTCATGGCCCAAGTTCCCGCCCCTGACGGGCAAGCCCCTGCCGGGAATGCTCAACCGCATCGCTGCGGCCATGGCTGGGTACGACCTTGTCTGCACCTATAATTGGGGCGCGATCAACGCGGTGATGGCGCACACATTGTTCGCTGACCTGCACAAGCTTCCGCCACTCGTGCATCACGAGGATGGCTTCAACGAGGATGAGGCGAGCGGCCTCAAATGGCAGCGCAACTGGTTTCGCAGGCTTGCGCTGGGGCGCAGCGGTGCGCTGGTGGTGCCGTCGAAGAGCCTTGAAAACATCGCGCTCGAAGCATGGGCGCAGCCACGCGCCCGCGTCCGTCGGATCGCCAATGGCATCGATACCCGTGCTTTCTCCGCACCGCCCAAGCGCGATTTCCTGCCGGGCCTGATCAAGCGCAAGGACGAATTCTGGATCGGCACGCTGGCCGGCCTGCGCGAGGTGAAGAACCTCTCGGCGCTTGTCCGGCTGATCAAGCGTCAGCCGCCCGATTGGCACCTGGTCATTGCCGGGGAAGGCCCCGAACGCGAGAAATTGCAGAACCTGGCGGAGGAATTGGGCGTGGAGGACCGCGTCCACCTGCCCGGCTTTGTCGAGAGGCCCGAAAAGATCGTCGGCCTGTTCGATATCTTTGCGCTGTCCTCCCTGTCGGAACAGTTTCCCATTTCGGTGGTCGAGGCGATGGCGGCGGGCCTGCCCGTGGTCGCCCCGCGCGTCGGGGACATCGGCGACATGGTGGCCAGCGATAACGGGCCCTACCTCGCTGCGCCGGGAGACGAAGAGGCGCTTCACCAGGCGCTGTGGACGCTCACCGGCGATGCCAAGGAGCGCAAGCGCGTGGGGCTAGCCAACCGCGCCAAGGCGCGCGAGGAGTATGACTCGCTCAGGATGATCGAACGCTACCGCGCGCTCTACTGGGGCCTGATGAACCGCCAGAAGGGCAGGGATGAGGCTTAAGCCGCCATTCACCGCCCGGGGAACAGGTGCAATTGTCAATTGAATTGACCGCCCCAGCCGCTAAACAGCGCCCCCAAAGTAATTAACCGATTTCCGAGACAACGTGGCCCAAGCTCCAACGACACCTTCCACCCCCGGCGGCAAACCCCAGCGCGACATTGGGCAGGAAATGCTCATGCGCGAGGTGGACGAAGCCGTCCGCACCGACGAAGTCACCAATGCCTTCAGGAAGTATGGTGTCACCGCCGGGGTGATCATCGTGCTCGGCCTGGCAGGTTTGGCAGGCTATCTGTACTGGCAGGACCAGTCGGAATCCGCGTTGGAGGAACAGTCCGAAACGCTGATCCAGGCAATCGACGAGTTCGAGGCGGGCAATTTCCAGATCGCCGACGAGGAACTGGCCCTGCTGTCCGAAACGGGTAGTCCCGGTGCCATGACCTCGGCGCAGATGCTGCGCGCTGCCGCTGCCCTTGCCGAGGGACGGCAGGAAGACTCGCTGGCACTGTACCAGCGCGTGGTAGACAATGCAGACGCGCCTCAGGCCATGCGCGATGCCGCCAATATCCGCTACGTCGCGGCCAATTTCGACGCGATGGACAAGCAGGAGGTGATTACCCGCCTCGGCCCGCTCGCCAATGCCGACAGCGCCTGGTTCGGCAGCGCGGGCGAACTGGTCGCCATGGCCTATCTCGAAACGGGCCGTGATGAGGATGCCGGTCGCCTGCTGGTAGAAATCGCCAAGAACGAAGATGTGCCGGCCACGATCCGTGCCCGCAGCCGCCAGCTGGCAGGCTTCATGGGCTTCGATGCGATCGAGGATGTCGAGGAAACTCTGGCCGAAATGCGCATTGATGACGAAAGCGTCGCGGCGGCACAATGATACAGGATAACTGCATGAAATCGAAGCTCCCGAACGCGCGCGCTCTCTTCGGCCGGCTTGGCAAAATCGCCGTTGCTGGCGGATTTGTGTTTTCGCTGGCAGCCTGCAGCGTGATTGGTGGCGGCGATGACGAGCCGGTTACGCCAACCCGTGGCAATCGCACGCCGATCCTCTCGCGTATCGCGACCGAAATCGTCGCTGATCCCGACCTTGCCGGTGTCGCGGTGGTGGTTCCGACTGCGGAAACCAATGCCGACTGGCCGCAAGGTGCGCGCAATGCTGCCAAGACGACCGGCCATGTCACGCTCAGCGCCACCCCTGTTCGCGCCTGGACCGCGAATATTCCCGGCACCACCAATACGCGCCGCCTTGCCGCTGCACCGGTGATCGGGGACGGCAGGCTTTATGTCGTGGATGCCAATGGCTTGATTCACGCCATGGACGCGCAAACCGGCAGCACACTTTGGACGCACCGAATCCAGGTTACGGGCGATTTGCGCGATGCCACTTTTGGTGGTGGCGCGAGCTTCTACCAGGGCAAGGTTTTCGCCACGAGCGGTACCGGTGACGTGGTCGCTCTCGATGCGGCGACGGGTGCCGAATTGTGGCGCAAGAAGCCCGCCGGCCCGCTGCGCGGCTCGCCCACCATTGCCTTCAACTCCGTCTATGTGATGACGCAGGACAACCAGATCCACGCCATGTCCGTTGAGGATGGCGAACCGATCTGGGCGGATGCAGCCGCGTCGGGCCAGTCGGGCGTGTTCGGCGTTGCTGCTCCCGCTGCTGGGCAGGGCTCGGTGATCGCCGGTTATTCCTCGGGCGAAGTGGTCGCCTATCGCTATGAGAATGGTCGCAACCTCTGGTCCGACGCACTGGCGCGTACCTCGATTTCGACGCAGGTCGGTGCGCTGACCGACGTCGATGCCGATCCGATCATCAACTCCGGGCAGGTCTTTGCGCTGGGGCAGGGCGGCCGCATGGCAGCTTACGAGCTCAGCACTGGCCAGCGTATCTGGGAATTGACGATTGCGGGTATTTCCACTCCCGCGCTTGCCGGGGAATGGCTGTTCACGCTGACCGACGATGCACGCTTGCTCGCCCTGCAACGTTCGACCGGCCGTGTGCGCTGGGTCACGCAGCTTGAACGGTTCCGCGATCCCGAGGATCGCCAGGGACCGATCTTCTGGACCGGACCGGTGCTGGCAAACAATCGCCTGTGGGTCGCCAGTTCCGAAGGCGAAGTCCGCACAGTCGACGTCATGAGCGGCGAATCGACGCTGTTTACCGATCTCGACAAGTCGGTTTCGCTGCCGCCGATCGTGGCCGACAATACGTTGTACATCCTCGACGATAGCGGTCGCATCACCGCCTGGCGCTAATTGCGGCGCTAGCGGGCGGAAATCCGCGATTTTCGTCTATCGGTTACCGGCCTCTTAACCAATTTAATGCAAGGCGGGCGCATGAGTGCGCAAGCTGCCTCTCCCGCGCGTCTGCCGAGCAGCGACGTCAGCCCCTGGGTTGGCGCCGTCGGGCTGTGCACGCTGCTTGCCTATATCGCCATCTGCCGCTTGTGGCCCGAGGTCGTAAACACTTTCGGCCTGCCGGGCCCTGCAGAACGCCTTTCGGGCCCCTATTCGGCGCTGCTCGCGATGATCCTGACGGGTTTCTCCATGGCTGTCTATTCGCTGCTGGTCGAGAAGGTGCATCGCAATCCTTCGACCGGGATCGACTGGAACCTGCGCCGCGCAACGTCCGAGATCATGGAAATCTCGGTCACCAAGTTGGCCGGCCTCTGGGCCACCTGGATCATCATTGGCGGGCTTTACTGCCTCGGCCGCTGGTACTGGGAGGGGCAATATCTCTTCGCCATGCAGGTCATCGCGGTTGCCGCCGTACCGATCTTCCTGCTCTCGATCCCCTACATCTTCTGGCTTGACCGCAGGATGGTGAGCCCGCGCGACCATGCCTGGCATTTCGGTGCCATGCTGATCGGCCGCGAGGCCTGGGACATGGACGAGGTCAAGAAGCACTGGCGCGCATGGATCATCAAGGGCTTTTTCGGTGCCTTCATGATCTCGATCCTTCCCGGCGGATTCGCCGCCGTGGTCGAGGTCAATTACACCGAAATCATCGACAATCCGGTCAATCTCGGCGTTGCGCTCTTCGAGCTGCTGTTCGTGGTCGACGTGCAGATCGGCACGGTCGGCTATCTGCTGACGCTGCGCCCGCTCGATGCGCATATCCGCAGCGGCAATCCCTTCATCGCCGGCTGGCTCGCCGCGCTGCTGTGCTACCCGCCCTTCGTCTTTGGCTTCATGGGCAATGGCGGCGTTATCCAGTACGAATACAACACTGCCGGCTGGGACTACTGGTTCGAAGGGCATGACGTGCTGCTCTGGGGCTGGGCCGCCATGCTGGTTGTCCTGACCGCAATCTATGCCTGGGCGACCGTCGCTTTCGGAATCCGCTTCTCGAACCTGACCTATCGCGGGGTGCTGACAAACGGTCCCTACCGCTTCTCGCGCCACCCGGCCTATCTCTCCAAGAACCTGTTCTGGTGGTGTACCACCTTGCCCTTCCTCGTCACCAGTGATTCACTGGTCGACGCAATCCGCAACACCTTCTTCCTCGGCATGGTCAGCGCGATTTACTACTGGCGCGCGCGCACCGAAGAGGCGCATCTGCTGGGCGAAGATCCAAAGTACCGTGAATACCACGCCTGGATGCAGGAACACGGCCTGATTACCTCGCGCATGGCCCGCTTCTTCAAGCGCGCCAATCCGCGCCCCGTGCCGTAGGTCCAGCCCGCGGAGTAGGCCTTCAGGCGTTGCCCGCGACGAAGCAGGCCGCTGCTACCAGCAGACCGGCGAAGCGATTGGAGCGGAAGCGTGCCAGGGGGTTGTCGGGATCTTTCGGATCGAGCGTGAAGGCTTGCCACAGCAAATGCACCGCTGCCGGTATGAGCGCCGCCAACGCCAGCCAGTCTCCGCGGAACAGCCAGAAGGCGAGGCCCCACATGGTCACGGCGAGGCAATAGAAGCCGATCACGCCCGCCTGCACATTCTCGCCTAGCCGCAGGGCGGAAGATTTGATGCCCACCAGCGCATCGTCCTCGCGGTCTTGCAGCGCGTAGATCGTGTCATAGCCCATGCACCAGAAGAAGGCCCCGGCATAGAGCGCCAGCATGACGTCGAGCCGGTCGCTCCTCAGCGCGATCCAGCCGACCGGTGCGCCCCAGGTGAAGACGAGGCCGAGCCAGGCCTGCGGCCACCAGGTTATGCGCTTCATGAAGGGATAGGCGGCCACCAGCAGCAGGCTGCCCAGCGCCACGACCTGCGCCTCCCAGCGCAATTGCAGCAGGACGACGAGGCCCACCGCGCACAGCGCCAGCAGCCATGCCCAAGCCGCTTTCAGGCTCACGCGCCCGCTCGCCACGGGGCGGCTGGTGGTACGCGTGACCTTCCGGTCGAGATCGGCATCGACAATGTCGTTGTAGACGCAGCCCGCGCCGCGCATGGCGATCGAGCCGAGCAGCAGCCACAGTACCAGCTGCCACTGGATTCCCGCTCCGGTCAGCCACACGCCCCAGGCACAGGGCCAGAACAGCAGCCACCAGCCGATCGGCCTGTCGAAGCGCGCCAGCATGGCGAAATCGCGCATGCGTTGCGGCAGCATGGAGACGAGACCGCGATGTTCGCTATCGGGGGTGACCGTGTCATTCATCGCAGCGGGCCATAATCGGGTTGGACGCGGGGGGAAAGTCTTGGCTAGGGAAGCGCCATGACTGATGTAGGCGAATATAACCGCGAACAGTGGAACAGGCGCGTCGAGGCGGAGGACGAATGGACCGTGCCCGTCTCGCCAAAGGAGATTGCCGCCGCGCGGCGCGGTGAATGGGAAGTCGTGCTTACCCCGATGAAGCCGGTACCGCGCAGCTGGTTTGGCGATATTGCCGGCAAGGACATGCTCGGCCTCGCCTCGGGCGGTGGGCAGCAATGCCCGATCTTTGCCGCGGCAGGAGCCAATGTGACCTGCCTCGATGCTTCGGAAGGGCAATTGGCACGCGATGCGGAAGTGGCCGAGCGAGAAGGCCTTTCGATCCGCACCGTACAGGGCTTCATGCACGATCTCTCTGCTTTCGAGGATGAGAGCTTCGATATCATCTTCAACCCCTGCTCGACCGCCTTTGCCCCCGATGTGCTGCCTGTCTGGCGTGAATGCGCGCGGGTTCTGCGTCCGGGCGGTGCGCTCATGACCGGTTTCTACAATCCGGTCTTCTTCGTCTTCGACCAGCTTGCGCTCGATCGCGGCGAACTGGTTGCGAAACATAGTCTGCCCTACAGCGATTTCGACCTGCCCGAGGATGAGAAGGCGGCGCTGCTCGCCAGCAGCCCGGACGACAAGACCCTGTGCTTCAGCCACACACTCGAAACGCAGATCGGCGGGCAATTACAGGCCGGCCTGATGCTGACCGACATGTTCGAGGATGGCTGGGAATATCTCGAAGTGCTGACAGAGAAATTCCAGCCCTTCATCGCCACGCGTGCGGTGAAACCTGCCTGATGGGGGCGACTCCCGCCTGGCCTCCGCGGAGCGCGCCGCGCCTGTTCGTGGGACAGGAGATCGCGCAAGGCGTTCCGGTGACGATCGAGGGCACGCAGGCGCATTACTTGCTGCGAGTCATGCGCGTCGGCGAGGGCGATACAATTATTCTGTGCGACAACGTAACCGGCGAATGGGCCGCGCGCGTCATCGAGGCGGGCAAGCGTAACTGCATGGCCGAACCGGTCGAAAAGCTCAGGGAGCGCGAGGAGGTACCAGATTTCTGGCTCTGTGCGGCGCTGCTCAAGAAGGACCGGTTCGACATGGTGCTGGAAAAGGCGACAGAGCTTGGCGTGGCGCGCATCCAGCCTGTCATCACGCGGCGCTGCGTGGCTGACAAGCTCAACATGGACCGCGCGACCACGATAGTCACCGAAGCGGCCGAGCAATGTGCGCGGACCGCGCTGCCCGAAATAGCCGAGCCGGTAAAGCTGGAGGCCTTGCTGCGCGATTTTCCCGAAGATCGGCTGATCTTCTTTGCCGATGAAATGGGCGGCGATCCGGCGGCCAAGGCCTTTGCCGAGCATCTGCCGACTGCCGCTTTGCTGGTCGGCCCCGAAGGCGGGTTCGACGATGCCGAGCGCGAGGCAATCCGCGATCATGTGCAGTCGCGCCCCATATCGCTTGGACCGCGTATCCTGCGCGGAGAAACCGCTGCCATCGCCGCCACCGCGCTGTGGATGGGGCAGGCGGGCGACTGGTCGTGAGCATTTCGTTGCAATTTGAGACTGGCGCAGCGGCGCTTAGTCTCCTAACGGCCTTGCCATGAGCACGCGCACAGCGTCCGCAGGAGAGGAGCGGCCCATCGAAAGCCGCGACCAGCTGGTCCAGCCTATGCAGGCGGGCGAGAAGCCGCGCGCCGATTGGCGGATCGGTACCGAGCACGAAAAGCTCGTCTTCAACCGTTCGGATTTCCATGCACCGTCCTATGACGAGCCCGGTGGCATTCACGACATCTTGATGGCCATGCGCCGCTATGGCTGGGAGCCGGTCGAGGAGAACGGCAAGGTTATTGCCATGCGCGGCGATGACGGGACGATCAGCCTCGAGCCCGCCGGCCAGCTCGAACTGTCGGGTGCTCCGCTGGAAAACCTGCACCAGACCTGTGCAGAGACCGGCCGCCATCTTCAGCAATGCAAGGAAGTGGGCGAGGAATTCGGCGTCGGCTTCCTCGGGCTGGGCATGTGGCCCGACAAGACACGCGAAGAACTGCCTGTCATGCCCAAGGGCCGCTATGAGATCATGATGCGGCACATGCCGCGCGTGGGCGACCTAGGCCTCGACATGATGCTGCGAACCTGCACCATCCAGGTGAACCTCGACTATGCGAGCGAGGCCTGCATGGCGAAGAAGTTCCGCACTTCGCTGGCGCTGCAGCCGCTGGCGACCGCGCTGTTCGCCAATTCGCCTTTCACGGAGGGCAAGCCGAATGGCTACCTCTCCTATCGTAGTCATATCTGGAGCGATACCGATCCGCACCGTACGGGCATGCTGCCCTTCGTGTTCGAGGACGGCTTCGGCTATGAGCGCTATGTCGATTACATGCTCGACGTGCCGATGTATTTCGTCTTCCGCGACGGCAAATATATCGATGCGGCGGGGCAGAGCTTCCGCGACTTCCTGAAGGGCGAATTGCCCGCGCTGCCCGGCGAATTGCCGACGCCGAGCGATTGGACCGATCACCTCTCCACCGCCTTCCCCGAAGTGCGGCTCAAGAGCTTCCTCGAAATGCGCGGCGCCGATGGCGGTCCGTGGAATCGCATTTGCGCATTGCCGGCGCTGTGGGTTGGCCTGCTCTACGACGATGCGGCGCTCGATGCCGCCTGGGATCTCGTCAAGAACTGGTCGATGGAAGAGCGCGAGGCGCTGCGCGATGCCGTGCCGAAGCTGGCGCTCGATGCGCCGATCCCCGGGGGACGCAAGCTGCACGACATGGCGGGCGAGGTGCTCGACATTGCCCATGCCGGGCTGGCGGCGCGCGGCGCGACCAATGCCGCGGGTGATGACGAAACGGGCTTCCTCGAGCCGCTTCGCGAGATCGTCGATAGCGGCAAGGTCCCTGCCCAGATCCTGTTGGAGAAGTTCGAAGGGAAGTGGGGCAGGGACATGTCGCGGGTTTACGAAGAGGCATTCTGAGCGCCACGCGCTCAGGCGCAGGCCAGCCTGACCGATGGCCTCAGCCGCGGCACGAATGACAGGCACCACCATTTGAGCGCATCGAAGCGGATTGCCGGTTCGTGCCCCTGAGACTCGTGACTGTAGGGCTCGGCTCTGCGCGCCCGGATCGGGCGCCGCTCTTTAACGCGTCGTGGACCGAAGAGCGGTTCGCGGATGATCGGGTCAAACATAGCTCACCACCTCGAACTCGATGCCGTCCCAGTCGAAGAAGTAGAAGCGTCGGCCCGGATCGTAATCGTCGTGGCCCCAGGGCTCGAGCCCGGCGGCCTTTACGACCGATTCGGCCGCATCCAGATCGTCCACCAGCAGGCCGACATGGTTCATCGGGCGACCCTTCTTCTGGCCGGCATGGTCCTCCCGGTCGGTGTAGAGCGCGAGATAAGTCACATCCTCGCCGACATGGATCGTCTCGCCGCCATTCATCGCTTCCCCGCGCCATCTTTGGTGCCATCCCAGCAAGTCGCTGAAGAAGCGGGCAGACCTCTCTATGTCGGTCACCGTCAGGTTGACGTGCTCGATGCGTCCTTTTGCCATTTCTCAAATCCTTTGCACAAACGTCTGTTTCACAAGCGACTTTCGGTGACCGAAATTGGACGTTCCGAATCGCTATTTGCCCATTCTGCAACCTCAAGCTAAGTTGAGGTCAAGAGATTGGGGAAAAGAATTTCGTGACACAGGCAAACTTCATTTCGATCGGGCAATTGGCCAAGCGCACCGGCGTCGCCGTTTCGGCAATCCGGTTCTACGAGGAAAAGGGGCTGCTGCATCCGCTGCGCACGCAGGGCAACCAGCGCAAGTTCCTGCGCGGCGATATTCGCCGGGTCAGCTTTATCCTGATCGCGCAGAAACTCGGGCTCGGCCTCAGGGAGATCGAGGAGCAGCTGGCCGCATTGCCCGAAGGGCGCAATCCGACGCTGGCCGACTGGCAGAAGATCAGCCGCCGCATGCGCCATGAAATCGACGAGAAGATCAAGCTGCTCAACCGCACGCGTAACCAGCTCGACCAGTGCATCGGCTGCGGCTGTTTGAGCCTGCAGAAGTGCCAGCTCTACAACAAGGATGACCGGCTCGGCCTCAAGGGTCCGGGGCCCAGGGCGGTTCTCGATTAGGTTTCGATTGCGGGCGGATTTTCCGGCGGCAGGTCGATGAATCCCAACCGTTCATAGAGGCGTTCCGCACCCGTGGGATTACCCCTTGTGACCTTCAGTTCGACCCTTTCCACGCCCGCCGCTGCGAAATGGGCGAAGCTGTGCCGCAGCAGGAATTCGGCTATGCCCCGCTTGCGCCAGCCGGGCGCCACCGCCAGGTCATAGACGAAACCGTTGCGCCAGTTGATGACGATCCCCGCTACTTCGCCCTCATTGCTTCGGGCAAGGAATATGGCCTCGCGACAATAATCTTCGTCCGCCAGCAGGGCCGACAGCCATTGTTCGAACGGGGCAAGCACCATGCCGTCATCGACTTCGTCATAGGTGGGGGCGAGAACGGCATAGAGCTCTGCCGCATCGCGCGCGGGATCGAATGGCGCGAGGACAATGCCCGGCGGCGGCTCGGGAAATGCATCCGCGTCATCCACCGGTCTCGCCATGTGGCGATAGGGCAGTTGCTCAGCCACTGACGTCACTCTGCTGCCAGAGCTTCCGCTTCGCCCAGGTCTACGCTGACAAGGCGCGAAATGCCCTTTTCGACCATGGTCACGCCAAACAGGCGGTGCATGCGGCTCATCGTCACGGCGTTGTGAGTGACGATCAAATAGCGCGTCTGCGTTTCGCGGACCATGGAATCGAGCAGGTCGCAGAAACGATCGATATTGGCATCGTCGAGTGGCGCATCGACCTCGTCCAGCACGCAGATCGGGGCCGGATTGGTCAGGAACAGTGCGAAGATAAGTGCTGTAGCCGTCAGCGCTTGCTCGCCGCCCGATAGCAGCGAGAGCGATTGCAGGCGCTTGCCCGGCGGCTGGGCGAAGATTTCGAGCCCCGCTTCGAGCGGGTCGTCGCTGTCGATCAGCGCGAGATGCGCCTGCCCGCCTTCGAACAGGCGCTCGAATAGGCGCTTGAAATGCTCATTCACCGCCTCGAAGGCGGCGCGCAGCCGCTCGCGGCCTTCGCGATTGAGATTGCCGATCGAATAGCGCAGCCGATTGACCGCCTCGACCAGCTCGGCCTGCTCACCGGCATTGGCGCCGTGCTCTTCCTCTATCTTGGCCAGTTCATCGGCGGCGACGAGATTGACAGGACCGATACGTTCGCGGCTCGCGGTCAGGCGTTCAAGCTCTTCGCCTTCCTTGCCCGAATCCTGCACCTGTTCGGCCTCGAAGCCGAACCTCTCCGCCAGCATGATCGGCGGACACTGGAAGCGTTCGCCCGAGATGCGCGCCATTTCCTCGCGTCGCGATTCCTCGTTCTCGGCGCGTGTCGCCAGCGTGGCACGGTTCTCTCTAGCGGTGGAGAGCGCCTCATTGGCCTGGTGAAGCTGTGCATCGAGACCGCGCATTTCCTCGTTTGCCGCGGCGACCGCCTCTTCCGCCTTGAGCAATTCCTCGCCCAGACGCGCACGCACCTGTTCGCCGCCCTCGATCTCGCGCATCAGCCCCTCGGGCTTGGCGGCGACCACGGCACGTTCTTCCTCGATCTCCTCGAAACGGGCGGCCATGCCGGCCAGACGCTGCGCTGCTTCGCCTGCACGGGCTTCCCAATTGGCCTTGTCCGACCGCTGGGCAGCAACGCGCTCGCGCGCCACGGCCAGGCCCTGGTCATGCGCGGCAAGCGTGGCGCTGGCCGCAAGCATGGCATCGCGCGCCGCCTCGTTCTTCGCCCGCGCGGCATCGAGCGTGGCGCGGCCGCTTTCGGGATCGGGCAGGGTGGAGCGCTTTTCGCTTGCCGCGGCGACTTCGGCTTCCGCCTGCTTGCGCTGTTCGGCCAGTTCGGTTTCGGCTTCGGCCAGCTCGGCGAGGCGATTGGCGAGGCGCTCGCGCTGCGCTTCTGCCTGGTCGAGGGCACGCAGGGCCTGCCGCTCGTCCTCCGCCGCCTCGTTGACCGCGCGTTCGGCACCGATCAGGCCGCGCTGCAGTTCCGCCGCCTCCTCGCTCAGGCGGTCATGCGCAGACTGTGCCTGCTCGACCGCACTGCGCAGGGCAGGAAGCTGCTTTTCCAGTTCGGCAAAGCGGTTGTCGGCTTCGAGCCGGGCCGCCTCGGCAGCGCCTTCCCCGCGCGCGATGAAGCCGTCCCAGCGGCGCAGCAGGCCGGACTTGGTGACCAGCCATTCGCCGGGATTGAGCACGCGCCCATCATCCTCCTCGGCGACATGGACAAGGGCGAGGCGTGCAGCCAGTTCGTCGGGGCAGGAGCCGAGATGGTCGGCGAGGCTGTCTGCTACCTTGGCGGGAGGCTTGGAGCCGGTCCAGAAGCGTCCCTCGGCTGCCTTGTCGGGCATGCCGAGCGGGGCCTTGCCATCGCGGCCCAGTACGGCGGCGAGCGCGCGCTCATAGCCGGGTTCGGCGGCAAGCCGGTCCAGCGCCGCGGGCAGGCCATGGGTATTCTTTTGCCGCTTGGCGCGGGCTTCGCGGTCGCGCTGCAAGGCGTTGAATTCGCGTTCGACACCGGCCAATTCGGCGCGGGCGGTGGACAGGGCACTGGCTGCCTCGTCGCGCTGCACAGCCAGTTCATCCTTGCGCGCGCGGGCACTTTCCAGCGCGGTCTTGAGTTCTTCGCGTTTGGCTGCGCTCGCTTCGGCGCGGGATTTGGCGCTGGCAACGGCTTCTTCGGGATCGCCTTCATTGGTCAGGCTATACCGCTGGCTGGCGATACGCTGCGCCTCATTGCCCAGCCGATCGAGGCGCGCCTGCGCCTGTGCCAGTTCGGCCTCGGCGACGCGCCATTCGGCCTCGACCCCGGCATGGTCTGCAGTGGCCTTGGCCAGCGCCAGTTCGGCGGCACGGCCCGCGCGCTCGGCCTGCTCGACCTTGTTGGCGAATTCGGGACGCTTGGCCTCGTCATCGACCAGCGCCTTGGCATTGGCCGAGAGATTGGTCTCGAGCTCCTTGAGCGCCTGTGCCGCATCCCGTGTCAACCGGTCGGCTTCGAAACGGTCTTCCTCCAGCCGCTGCTTCTGTCGGTCGAGATCGCGCAGCTTCTCTTCCGCCGCTTCGAGTTGGCTGGATAGCGCCGCCATGCGGTGGCCATGCGCGCTGGCATCGTCCCGCCGATCGGCCAGCTCGTCACGCAGTTCGGCCAGTTTTTGGGCCAGCTCGGCCTGCGCCTTTTGTGCCTGTTTCGCCGCTTCCTGTGCACGGGCGACGCCCTCATCTGCGGTCTTGGCCTGCTCGCGCGCTGTTTCGGCAGCCGCAGCGGCATCGCGCCAGCGGGCGAAGAGCAGCTTGGCCTCGGCCACATGGATCTCGTCGCTCAGCTTCTTGTAGCGTTCGGCCTGCTTGGCCTGCCGCCGCAAATTCGACATCTGGCTGTCGAGGCCCGACATGATGTCTTCGAGCCGGGCGAGGTTGCGTTCGGTCTGCTTGAGCTTGTTCTCGGCATCGCGCCGCCGGACATGCAAGCCGGCAATGCCCGCCGCCTCTTCCAGCATCATGCGGCGTTCGGCGGGCTTGGCGGCGATCACCTGCGCGATCTTGCCCTGGCTGACGAGGGCGGGGCTGTGCGCGCCGGTGGCGGCATCGGCAAAGACCAGCGCCACGTCCTTGGCGCGCACGTCATTGCCGTTCACGCGATAGGCGCTGCCTGCACCCCGCTCGATCCTGCGGGTCACGTCGAGCGCCTCGCCCTCTTCGTCGACCGCGTGCAGAACTACTTCGGCGAAATCGCGCGGCGGCCGTGCGGCGGTGCCGGCGAAGATCACGTCCTCCATCCCGCCCGAGCGCATGCTCTTGGGTGAGTTCTCGCCCATTACCCAGCGGATCGCCTCAAGCAGGTTTGACTTGCCGCAGCCATTGGGCCCGACAACCCCGGTCAGCCCGGGCTCGATGCGCAGTTCGGCAGGCTCTACGAAGCTCTTGAAACCGGAGAGTTTGAGCTTCCTGATCTGCATGCCGAATGCGCTCTCCTTTCGCCCCTAGCGTGCGCCAGCCTGCTGCAGGGCAGGTTCGACCACCGACCAGGCAGTACCGCTGACCAGGCGTCCATTGAGGAAGAAGGTCGGCGTACCGGTCACATTGTCCTCCTCGGCGGCTGCGGAGGCCTTTTCTGCCAGCGCCTGCACAGCCTCGAAATCCGACAGGCATTGCTGCGTCATGTCGGTGCTGAGGCCGCGTGCGGCAAAGAACTGGTCGATCTGTCCGGCCTGCGCCATCGCGGCAAAGCGCTGGTCCTCGGGCAGGTTGAAGGCTGCCGTCATACCGGCCTCATTGGCCTGTACCGGATCGATCACCGCATCGATATTGGACCAGATCTGGTCGGCCAAAGGCACGGCCACTTCCTTGGGCGCGCATTCGAGCACGCGGGTCAGCAGCAGGTCGACCACGCCGTGGATCATCACGCTGCGCAATTCGTAGCTGACCACGCCCGAGGCGATGTACTTCTCATGCAGGGTGCGCGAGCCGTCGATCGAAAAGGCAGCACATGCTGGACAGGTGAGCGAGCCATATTCGAGCAGCTTGACCGGGGCATCGGGATTGCCGACCAGCCAGCCGCCCTCTTCTGTGCGCACGACCTGCTGGTCCCAGCTGGAGCCTTCGGGTGCAGGAATAGCCGCAATCGGCTCGTTCGATACGAGGGCGCTGTCGTCTTCGGATCCACAGGCTGCCAAGGCGAGTGCCAGCGGTGCGACGAGGACAATCTTGCTGAAGGACTTCATGGAAACTCTCGATCCTCTCTGATTCAAATAGGGCTAAACGATAGGTCGGGGGAGACAAGCGCCTCACCCTCCGGCAGGGCGCTTTTTACACAGGGATATGCCCCGTTACTCGCCGGTGGAGGCGGCAGCGGCGGACAATGCGGGCTGCAGGGCGGCCCAATTGTGCACGCCAGCGAGCATATTGCCGTTGATGGCAAAGCTTGGCGTACCGGCAATTTCGAACTCCGCATCGTCTGCTTCCTGGCGTGCTACCAGTGCCTCGATCGCAGCCTGGTCGGACAGACAACGGTCGATTTCGGCGACGGAATAGCCGCGCGGTTCCATCAGCTCGTAGAAATCGAGATCGTCGGCGATGGCGCGCATACGGGCGGGCAGGGGGCCGCTCATCCAGCGATTGGTGGTTGCCTGACCGGCGTTGACGGCCACATCCAGCCACTCTTCCTGCGCTCGCATGATCGCTCGCATATTGCCGAAATAGCGGCTCTCGGGACCGCATTCGGCGGTCAGGGCAGCGGCAAGATCAAGCGGGTTGCGCAGCACGTTGCGGACCTCCAGCGAGAGCATTCCGGGCTGGACGTAAAGCAGGCGCATGGGCGCATCGCTTTCCATTTCGAATTGAGCGCAATGCGGACACGAATAGCTCATGAAAACGATGAGTTTGATCTGGGCATCGGGATTGCCAGTCCGGAAACCGCGTTCCGTCTCCGCATAGGTCGCGTCCCAGTTACGGTCCTGGCTTTGGGCATGCGCCGGTGCAACAGGTGCCAAGGCAAGCACGGAAGCTGCCAGCAGCAGGCGTTTGATCACGTATCGTCCTCCCTCGATCCCAGCGACCGCGCCAGACCTTCGAGCACGGCGCGCAGTTCGGGATCACCAATATCGCGCAGACTGTCGCCAAGCTCCATCGGAATGGGCTTGAGCGAGGGCGGCGCGGCTTTCTTTTGTTCACCAGATTGCGGCTTAACCTCACCTTGCCGCATCTTCACGCGGGCAACGGCCTTGTAGCCGAAAAAACGGTTCACCCGCTCGATGATCTCGGGGATCACGTGCTGGATCAGCGGGGCATGGGCGGGCAGCACGACCAGCTGCAAAATGCCATCGCTCTTCTCGCCCGGAGGAAAGCGGATTGATTCGGGCGCGCAGACCTTGGCGTGGGTTTCGCCCACGATCTCCGGCCAGCGCGTGACGACCGAGCTTTGCACGAAGCCGTAGCGGCGAAAAGCGGCCCGCCCGATCTGCGGGACAAGCTCCGCCACGGGGCGCGCCTCGCCCCCGCGCGGCCGCTCATAGGGGCGGGCCACCTTCTTCTTCGGGCTCTTCCCCGATTTTGGCTTGTCGTCGCGTTCCATGGGAGCGGCGCTCATGCCATAGCTGCGCCGTGACCGCCACCGTTTCGCAAGAGCTTCTCGACTGGTATTCGGCCCATGCGCGCGCGCTGCCCTGGCGTGCACCTCCGGGTGCGCCGGCACCGGACCCGTACCGAGTGTGGCTGTCCGAAGTGATGCTGCAGCAGACTACCACATCGGCCGTGGCACCCTACTTCGCGAAGTTCGTGGAAACATGGCCCAATGTGCATGCGCTCGCCGCCGCGCCGGAAGAGGAGGTCATGGCCGCTTGGGCGGGGCTGGGCTATTATTCGCGGGCCCGAAACCTGGTGAAAGCGGCGCGCGCAATCGCCACCATGGGTGATTTCCCCAGGACCGAAGGGGAGTTGCGCAAACTCCCCGGTCTGGGCGCCTATACCGCGGCGGCCATCGCCGCGATTGCCTTTGGCGAGCGCGCCGTTGTGGTCGATGCAAATGTCGAGCGCGTGGTGGCGCGGCTCTTTGCGATTGAGGAGCCACTGCCGGGCAGCCGAGGCCTGATCCGCGAAAAGGCGGACTCGATCACGCCGGATGAAAGCGCGGGCGATTTCGCGCAGGCCATGATGGACCTCGGTGCGACCATCTGCACTGCGCGCGACGCCAAATGCCTGCTCTGCCCGCTCAGCGCATCATGTGCGGGGCGGGCGACGGGCGATCCCGTCCGCCTGCCGAAAAAGGTCGCCAAAAAGGCCAAGGCCAAGCGGACCGGCACCGCGTTCTGGATAGAGCGCGATGGACGCGTGTGGCTGGTCAAGCGACCGGGCAAGGGCATGCTCGGCGGGATGCGTGCCCTTCCGGACGACGGCTGGTCGGCAAAGCAGGACGGCGACGAGGAAGCCCCGCTCACAGGCGCATGGCGCGCCGGCGGCGTAGTGCGCCATAGCTTTACCCATTTTGACCTCGAACTGGGCGTGGCGATCTATGCCGGGGAGACAGAGCCGCAAGGCGCAGGCGAGTGGTGGGACGTAGCGGATATCGAGGCCGCGGGCCTGCCGACGCTTTTCGCCAAGGCTGCGCAATTGGTGCAGGCTTGAGGAGGGGCGCTTCCACCCGGCGGCCCAACACTACCTATCGGCAAGCGCCACCCTGCTATAAGGGCAAGGCATGATCCAAGCGACTGACTGGAGCGGACAATTCCATCTGGCGACGCATTTGCTCGCGGCGCTCAGCGCCGGCCTGCTCGTGGGAATCGAACGCGGCTGGCGCCAGCGCGAAGAGGAAGAGGGTATGCGCGTTGCCGGAGTGCGCACCTTTGCCCTGATCGGGACATGCGGCGGCCTGTTCTCGCTGGTCAGCCTTCAAATCTCCACGGCCATGGCGGCAATCCTGTTGTCAGGCTTTGTTATCCTGCTCTTGGGTGCATTCCTGCGACCCCGGACCAATCCATTACGGCGCGACGCGACAACCATGGTTGCCGCCATGACCACGCTCGGGCTCGGCCTGCTGGCAGGGGCGGGCTATGCGGCGTTGGCGCTTGCTGCCGCCGCTGTGGTGACATTCCTGCTCTACATGCGCGAGCCGATGCACGGACTCCTCAAGGTGCTGACCGACACGGAAATGCGCGCCATTGCCCGCTACGGGATCATTGCCATTGCCGTGCTCCCCTTCCTGCCCGACGCGAACTACGGTCCCTACGGGGCGTGGAACCCGTTCAAGCTCTGGCTCGTGGTTGCGCTGATCACCGGATTCTCGATTGCTGGCTATGTTGCCAATCGGCTGGTTGGGGAGAGCCGAGGGACGATCGCCACCGCGCTGATTGGCGGCGCCTATTCTTCGACGGCGGCAACCGCCGCCTTTGCCAGTCAGCTGAAGGATGAAGATACCGGCCGCTTCATGACCGGCATCGCGCTGGCGAGTGCCGTCATGTATGTACGCGTGGTCATATTGGCGGCGCTGCTGGCGCCTTCTCTGGTGCTTGATTTCGGATTGCTGCTGGCGCCCGCGACTATCGTCGCCTTCCTTGCCGCAGGTGTGATGTGGCGGATCGAGCGGAGCGGCGATACCGGCTCGACCGAGCTTACCCGCAAGCCCTTCGAGCTGCTGCCCGCGCTCGGCTTCCTCGTCGTCGTCGCGCTGGCTTCCCTGCTGGTCCACTGGGCGCAAACTGAATTCGGCCAACAGGGCGCTGCGCTCTCTCTCTTCATCGCCGGCAGCTTTGATGTCGATGCGGCCCTGGTCGCCTATTCTGTGCTTCCGGAGGATGCGGTTGCCGTGCCGATGGCGGCGCTGGCGCTTGCCGGTACGGTTGCGGTCAATATGGCGCTGAAAGCCGGCATAGCCTATTTCAATGCGCGTAAGAGGGCGGGTCGGACTGCCAGCCTGGCCTTGCTTTCCAGCTTCGCCATCTTGGTGATTACGCTCGTTGTGCGTGCCACCATGTTGTTCGGCTGAACAGTGCTTGCTTGAGGACTAGAAGACCCCGCCGCCCAGCATCAGGCGCACCACGGCGATCGCGAAGACCACGAGGCAGAAATTCCGTCCGCTATTGGTGCGCGACAGGGCGCCCAGGCCTGCGCCGACCACGACTAGCGGCAGGGCCAGCCAGTTGCCCCAGCCAAGCAGCGGGATCTGCGAGGGGATGACAATGACCAGCGAGACGAGGCCGAACAGGATCGAGAGAATATTGAGCATGTGTCTTATATAGATAAGACAGTTGTATCGCGCAAGTCTTGCGGGCGTATTTCGGCCTGCTAGGTTCCGCGCCGGATCACGATTCCCCGGGAGAGAAATGATGACAGAGCGCGAGCTCTTCGCCCCCTACATCTCGCGTCGAGGCATGCTCCGCTCGGGCGCCATGCTCGGGGCCGGGGCGGCTCTTGCTGGCGGCCCGCTGGCTGGTCCCGCTTTCGCGCAGCCTGAAGACTGGCCCGCCCTGGGTGCCATGCTCGGCGAATATGTCGAAGGCGGGAAGGTCGCGAACATGGCGCTGGGGCTGGGCTGGGGCCAGCAGTATCCCGAATTCCTCACCGCAGGGGAGACGAGCTTCACCAGCGGCGTGGCGGTCGATGCGGACACGCTTTACCGCATCTATTCGATGACCAAGCCGATCACCGGCATGGCAGCAATGATCTGCGTGGATGAGGGGCTGATGGGCCTCGACCAGCCGATTGCCGAGATCCTTCCCGCCTTCGCCGAGATGCAGGTGCAGAAGGTCTATGACGGGCCGATCACGGCGGACAATCTCGAGCCAGCCACACGCCCGATCACCATCCGCAATTTGCTCACCCATACGTCGGGGCTGGGCTATTCGATCGTCCAGACTGGCCCGTTGGCAGAAGCGTACACCGATGCGGGCCTTGTGCCCGGGCTGGTCTCGCGGCTGCAGGACCTGCCGGTGTTTCGTGGCACGGCGGTGCGCAGCCTCGAGCTGTTCGCAGACCGGCTGGCGGAGATGCCGTTGGTCTACCAGCCGGGCACGAAGTGGTCCTATTCGGTCGGGCTCGATCTGATGGGCCGGATCATCGAAGTGGTGAGCGGCCAGGCATTCGATGCCTTCCTCAAGCAGAGGATTTTCGATCCCTGCGGCATGACCAGCACCTTCTTCCGTGTGCCCGAAAGCGAGGCCCATCGGATGACGGCCAATTATTTCGTTCTCAATGGCACGCTGTTGCCGATCGACCTGCCCCACAACTCGGTCTTCTATGACGAGCCGCCCTTTGCCTTCGGCGGGTCGGGCCTGGTTTCCACCGCGCGCGATTACGACCGTTTCCTGCGCATGCTGGCCGGTTGGGGCGAATTGGATGGCGCAAGGGTGATGAGCGAAGAGGCGGTGAGGCTCGGCACTTCCGACCTTTTTCCCGATAGCATGCCCGAAGGCGAGGCTTTCGAGTTTGGTGGGCGGCAGTTCGGTTTCGGCGCGGCGGGCCTTGTCGGCAAGGACGATGCGGAAGGGCTGTATGGCTGGTTCGGCGCGGCGGGGACTTGCGGGCTGGTGAACCTCAAATGGGGCCTGCGGCACAATCTGATGACGCAATATATGCCCGCCACGACCTATCCGATTTACGAGCAGTTCGCGCTCAATGCGGCGCAGGATGCGATCCCGCAATTGCTGGGCCAGCGCGGCTGATGGCGGCGGAAATTTCCTTTGCCGGGCACGGCCTCGACCGTGCCGATCACCTGCGCACAGATCCGGCGAAACTGGCGGCGATGCGCGGGGATGCTGGCGCGCTGATGCTGGCGCTCGATGGCCTCGCGCCAGAACTCGACGATGAGGACCGGCTGACATGGCGCGGTGTCGATACGGATGTCGAGACGGTGTTCCTCGGATTGCGCGATGGCGCGCCACTCTTCGCCGCTGTCCCGGCAGAAGGCGATAACGAACTCGCCTATGCCCGCCGCAAGAGCTGGGCGGCGATTTCGCGCCTCTCTTCCGCCGAACTGGCGCTCTATGGCGGCGCGCGCAGCCTGGTGGACTGGCATGCGCGGCACAAATTCTGCGCCCAATGCGGCGCGCCCACGGTGATCGCCAAGGGTGGCTGGCAGCGCAATTGCCCAAGCTGCAATGCGCAGCATTTCCCGCGTACCGATCCCGTGGCGATCATGCTGGTCGAGCATGACGGGGATTTGCTGCTCGGGCGTGGGCCCAACTATCCCGAACGCTCCTATTCCGCGCTCGCCGGCTTTATCGAGCCGGGTGAGAGCATCGAAGAAGCGGTGGCGCGCGAAGTGCTTGAGGAAGCGGGCGTCGTGGTGCGCGATGTCTCCTATATCGCCAGCCAGCCCTGGCCCTTTCCGAGCCAGCTGATGATCGGCTGCCACGGCTATGCAGAGGGGCGCGAGCTGGTGATCGACTATACCGAGATAGAAGATGCGCGCTGGTTCACCCGCGCCGAAGTCGAAGAAGCGATGGCGAAACTCAGGGATGCGAGCAGCTTCATCCCGCCGCCAAGGCACGCTATTGCCCACCACATGCTCGACTGGTGGCTTGAAAGGCAGGAATGATGGCAGACGAATTGCAGGTCGATATCTGGTCGGATGTGGTCTGCCCGTGGTGCGCCATTGGCTGCACCCAGTTCCTCAAGGCGGTGGAGCAGTTGAAGGGCGATGTCGACGTGACAATCCGCTTCATGCCCTTCGAACTCAATCCGGAAATGGGCCCCGAAGGCCACAACCAGGTCGATTTGCTGGCCAAGGCCTACAACAAGCAGCCTGCCGAAGTGCTCGCCATGCGCCGTAATGTCGAGGCGACGGGCGAGGATATCGGCTTTCCCATGACCTGGCAGGGCGAGGGGGAGGAACCCGTGCTGATGGTGTGGAATTCGCATGAGGCGCACAAGCTGCTGCGCTGGGCGCTCACTGTCGATGACTGGCAGGCGCAGGTGCGGCTGAAAATGGCTCTGTTCCGCGCCTACTTCCAGCTGCGGCAGGAGATTTCGAACCGCGACGTGCTGCTCGATATTGCCGAAGCCGAGGGCTTCGACCGCGCCGCTGCATCCGCCGCGCTCGACGATGAGGCGCTTTCGACGGCGGTGAAGATGGAAGAGCAGCGCGCGCTGCAGAGCCAGATTTCCTCGGTCCCGACTTTCGTCGTGGCGGGCAAATATATCCTGCAAGGCGCGGCGACGCCGGAGGAATATTCCGGCGCGCTAATCAAGCTCGCCAGCATGGAAGCGATGGCCTAGCCTGCGCCGCCGAGCGGCCCGCCGAACAGGTTTGCCGGATCGTATTTCGCCTTGATCGAAGTCAGCCGCGCGGTCTTGGGGCCAAACAATTCCGCTGCGCGATCGATCTCGTCGCGGTCGAGATAGTTTATATAGACGCCTTTATCGGCATGCGGCGCAATCGCATCGAACAGTGCGCGCGTGCGAGAGATCGCTTCGTCGTCCAGTGCCGGGTCGATCCTGCCGCAGGAAATGCCGAGATTGTAGCGTGCACTGCGATTGGCGAAGGCAGTCTCATCCGCACCCACCTGCGATACGGCTCCTCCAAGTCCTTCGGTGAAAATCTGCGAGAATTCGCCTGGAAAATCGCGCGCCGCCTCGACCATGATGTCGATCACCTCGTCGCTCAAGTCGTGGATGAAGTGCGATTTCCAATAGTAGCGATTGCCGTGCGGTGAGCCGTCGGCAAGGCATCGCTGGAAATCCACGTAGGGCATCGGATCGACAAAGCCGAACAGCATCTCGCCCTGCTCAAGGAAGGGTTGCAACGCCTTGCGCGCCTCGTCTGCCTCTCCGACATGGCTGGCGATCAGCGCGAGGCAGGGCTTCCCATGCGCCTCCTCGGGGAAGGGGTCGATCGGCGGCACGCGCAGGAAGGAGGTGGCCAACCCAAGATCTTCCGATGCGGAATGCATGTAGTCGCGCAGCCAGGTCAATGCGGCTTTCGCATCGTCCATCGGATAGTAGGCCTGTGCCACCATCACTTCGGGCCCAATGGGGTGAACGCGATAGTCGAAGCGCGTGACGATCCCGAACTGGCCCCCGCCGCCGCGCAAAGCCCAGAACAGGTCAGGATGTTCGTCCGCGCTGGCCGTCACCACGCTGCCATCTGCGAGCACGACTTCCATGCTGGCGAGATTGTCGATGGTCAGGCCAAGCTTGCGGCACAGGAAGCCGATCCCGCCGCCAAGCGTAAGGCCGCCGGCGCCGGTGCTCGGCTCGATGCCGGCCGTCACCGCGAGACCATGCTCCTGCGTCGCGGCGTCGAGATCGCCGAGCAGGCAGCCGCCCGCGACATGGGCAATGCGCGCTTCGGGATCGACCGTGATGCTGCGCAAGCCGGTAAGGTCCACCAGTACACCGCCTTCGGGAAGCGAGGCGCCCGAGACCGAGTGCCCGCCGCAGCGCGCGACCGCGGTCAGCCCGTTGGCGGCGGCGTGTTTCACAGCGGCCACCACGTCTGCGGTGCTGGTGCATTGCGCGATCAGCGCCGGTTTGCGGTCGATCATGCCGTTCCAGCCGGGGCGGACTTCATCGTATTCGGGATGATCGGGACCGATCACATTGCCAGCGAAACCTGCGATCATGCTCATGGCTGCCTCCCCAAGGAAGCGCGCAGCCTATCATTTCCTTTTCAGGTGGCAATCGAAGGTCAAACGAGACCGAGCTTGCTCAACTCGCTGACCAGCTTCCCCGGCATGGCATCGCCTGCGACTTCGCCTTCCGCAAGGTCTTTCGGGGCGTCTTCATCCTTGAGATAACGCCAGCCCTGGTGGGCGCGCTTGGGCTTGGGATGCACGCGGTGCAGCCGGTTCTCGAGCAAGATGTCCCAATGCCCGTCCTTGCGCTGTTCGAAGCCCTTGATCTCGGCGCGGGCGACCAGCGCATGTTCATGGATCCAGTAGAGTGATCCGCCGATGAGTTCTTTGAAGCGCGTGGGGCGATAGCGTGTGCGCAGGCGCTTCACTTCCGTCTTGCCATCGAACCAGTCCTGCAAATCCTGCAGGCTCTCGGCCCGAAAGGCGATCTTGGTCATGTGCAGCGGCATGCGGCCCAAGATAGGGGCCCGGTGATGCCCCGACAATGTCTGCAGTGCGGGGGAGGCGCGAACCTCCCCCGAATGCTTTCGGATTAGCGGCTGAGTGCCGCGACTTCCGGCCCTTCGGCATCGGCTTCCGCACGTGCCTGACCGGCACCCGGCTTGCGGACCTGGATGGCATTGCCGCCGCCGAAGCCCGGGGCACCGCCGCCGCCGATATTGCTCTGCGCCGTGCCGCTGCTGGCAGCCACGATCTTGAGCCAAAGAGCATCGTCGCCGGCGAAGTAGGCCGTGCTGTCGGCGGAACGCAGCGCATCGAGGCTGGCCACTTCGGTGCCGTTATTGGCGCTGGTGAAGCCGGGCAGTTCGAAAATCACCCACGAACCGTCATCCATTTCGGTCATGTTGATGTTCATCTGCAGCGCTTCGGTCTCTGCGCGTACCTCTGTGCCCGCCTCAACCGTCGTGTTGGCCTGGCCAGCACCGAAGAAACCAGCCGACTTGCCCGTCAGGAACGAACGGCCATTGCGGACCAGCGTGATTTCCGCCGTGCCCGATGCCGGAGCGAAGGGCGAGGCACCGGCAGCGCGCGGTGCGCCGTCGCTGGTGGCCAGCGTGACGCGACCGAAATCGCCTTCGCAGATCGCGGCATTCCAGCTCGGCTGGACGACGCAATCCTCATTGTTCGACGCGATGCCATTGTCGATCACGACATAGGAATCCGGATTGCCGCCGAGCGAGCCGTCAATGTCGTGGATGACGGCGCCCGTATAGCCGATTTCGCTACCCAGTTCGAAGGCCCAGCGCGGCTCGATCTCGGGGAAATGGACCGGCTTGGCATTGTCGAACACCAGTCCCTCGACCGAGTTCTCGGTGCTGATCGGGAAGTTCGAATAGAGCAGGTAGGAGATGGCACCTGCCTGGCGCGTCTCGTTATCCTGGTAATTGCGGAAGGTGACATTGGTCAGCGAGTGACCGAAGTCGTAATATTCATAGCCACGGATGGGGAAGTCCGGAGCATGCGGAGGAAGCGTGCGACCGGCTGCGATTTCCTCGGGCGTGCTCGGATTGCCGACATTGTCGGTTTCGCCCACGAACAGCGAATCCACCACTTGCGAGGTGAAGGCCGCACCGCCCGGCGAGATGCCGGGGAAGGCATGGGTGTAGCCAATGGCGTTATCGGCCAGGCGCAAATCGCGGAACACGTGGTCTTCGCCGCGTGCCCAGATGGCCGCGTGGTTCTTGTACCCGGTGAAGTTCTCGATCGTGCTGACCACGTGGCCGCTATCGCGTTCGCCCGGAATGCGACGAGCCAGGTGCGTATTGCCGCCGAGGTTGAAATTGCCCTCCGGCGAAGGACCGCGGTCGAACATCAGCCCGTCGAAATTGGAGTGCGCTACATTGTCGCGGAACTCGCGAAATTCGGTCTGGCGCGGGAAGACGGCGTTGCCTTCCTCCGTGCCTTCGAACTGGCCGAAGCCATTTTCTGGCAGGGCGATCCAGAAGCCGATCTGCTCGGACCCGGCAGCCACATTGCCGCGATAGACATTGTCCGGATTGGTAATCCAGAAGGTTGCCGCGGTGTTGTCCGAGGGGATCAGGATGTCGTCGGCCTGCTGTCCGGTCGGCGCGCCATTATAGGCGTTTGTCGGGACGCAGGGCTTGTCGAAATGACACTTGGTCAGGATGCCGAGGTTCTCGACGAACTGGTTGCCCGTTTCGACCGCGTCCTCAAGGAAGAAGCAGTGACCGATATTGTTGAAGGTCACATTGTTTTCGATCTGGAGGTTGTTGGTGCCGTGCACGGTCACGCAGCGGCTGTAAGTGTCATAGACGGCCGAGTTGCGGATGTACTGGCCCTGGCCTTCGCCGATCAGGTGCCAGTGGATCGGGTAGCGGGCGAGATGCATGTTCTGGCCCATGCGGTTGAGCCCGACGCCATCGACATACATTTTGGAGCCCGACATCGCCATGATGTGGCCGCCAAAGCCGTCTTCGGCCGAATCTTCGGAAGACTGGACGACGATATTGCGCGTCAGCATGCCGACCTCGCCACGTTCATCCACGCCGTAGGTGATCTTGCCGAAGTGCATATATTCGAGCGGCTCGGCAAAACTGATCGTATTGCCGTTGACGGCCGTGATGGTGCGGCGCTCGGCCTGGTAGGCATCGTAATCGGTCGAGGCGAGGACGATCTCGTCGCCTACGCTCCAGCCGCTGGCATCGAGCACATTGATGCTGGTTGCACCAGCCTCTGCCGTACCGGAAAGCTTGGTCCAGGTGTGTTCGGTCGTGCCGTGGAGGTTGAGCGTGCCCTGCATCAGCAGGATGCCGCGATCGCCCATCGTGTTGATGTCTTCATCCTTGAAATTGTCGGTCAAGGTGATGGTCGCATTATGCTCGAAGGGATCCGCCTCGGTGCCGACCTCCAGCTCGCCACCCGGGACGTAGATCCACTCGGTGGTGAGGTCGAGATCGCTTTCATCGGCGAAGCTGAGCTTGCCCTGGATGGTCAGGCTGCGCAGCGCCGGCGGGCTGACATCGAGCACGACATTCATGCCGCGGGCGATGGTTACCGCATCGCCTTCACCCGGGACTTCGCCCGACGGCCATGTTGCCGGATCGGACCACATGTCCTGGCCAGCAACGGTGGTCGCCGCGCCGAGCAGGCAGGAAACAGGAAGCAGCGAAGAAGCAAGAAGCAGGCGAGACTGCATACGCATGAAGTTTTTCCTCTCAACCGGGACGATTTCGTCCCATTTAGATTTTACATTGCAGCCATGCGCGGCGAGGCCGGTATTCAGGCTGCTACATTGAAGTTCCTGGTGCGTTACTCCCGCCGGGTGCTCTGGTCGTCAAGCAATGCCGTGCTGATCGGCGCGTCCCCGCCCATGCCGAGCCTGCTGACTTCGAGACGGGCTCCCGCTCCGAATGCGCCGCCGGGGCCGGGGCCGACCGTGCTTACGCCGAAACCGGGTGTTCCGATCTGCACGCTCTGGCCAGCGCCATTGTCGACCACCAGCTTGACCCAGAGAGAGTTGTCTCCCTTGAACCAGGAGGTTTCCTCGGCAGCGCGCAGCGCTTCGAGGCTTTCCTGCTCGGCTCCGCCTGCAGGGGTGGTGAAACCGGGAAGCTCGAAAACCACCCAGGACCCGTCATCCATCTCCGTCAGGGACAAGGAGAGGTTGTCCCGGCTGGTCTCGACCCTGACATCCGCACCGCTGCGGATCGTGGTCTGGCCGGTATATTCCCAGCGCCTGCCATTGCGACTGAGCATGATCGGGTCTTCGATCGGGGCGGTGCCAAAGCCCATATTGCCGCCGAGGCCAAAGTGCCCGAAGTCGCCGGCACAAACGGCAGCACCCCAGGTCGGCTTGATTTCGCAGGCGTCTTCGTCCGACGCGATGCCGTTATCGAGCACGATGAAGGCATCGGGGATGCCCCCGACCGAACCGTCGCGGTCGTGGATTGCCGCGCCCCTCCAGGCATTGCCGCGGCCGAGGTCCGAAGCCCACCGGCGCACATAGGGCGGGAAGCTGACCCGCTTGGAATTGACGAAGGTCGCGCCTTCGATGGCATTCTCCGTGCTCATCCCGAAGCTCGTGTACATCAGGTAGGATAGCGCCCCCGCGTCACGCAGGTCGTTGGGCTCGAAATTGACGAAAGTGGTGTCCACCACATCGTGGCGCATGTCGTAATATTCGTATCCGCGGATCGGGAAATCCGGGAGGTCGTTGGGCAGGCTGCGGCCATAGGCGATTTCCGCAGCCGTGCTGGGATTGCCGATATTGTCGGTCTCGCCCACGAACAGCGAATCCTGCACCTTGGACGTATACTCGGCGCGGCCGACGGCCGAAGCCGCGTGGGTGTAGCCGATAGCATTGTCGGCCACGTGCAGATTGGTGAACAGGTGCAGCTCCCCGCGGCCCCAGACACCGCCATTGCGGTTCTTGTAGCTGGTGAAGTTCTCGAAGTGCGAGACAAGCGGCTCACTGTTCGGATCAGCCGGATCGACTGTGGGGAAATGGTAGTTGCTGCCCCCGACGCTGAAGGTGTTGTCGGGATTGGGCCCACGGTCGAACATGAAGCCGTCATAGTTGGAATGCGCCACATTGCCGCTGAATTCGCGCACCTTCGTGCGGCGCGGCCAGGTGTTGGCGCTCACATCCGTGCCTTCGAACTGGCCGGTGGGATGAATGGGCAGGGCGTACCAAAAGCCGACTGCATCGGAACCGGCCGCCACGTTGTCGCGATAGATATTGTCCGGATTGGTGATCCAGAAGGTCGCGGCCGTATTGTCCGAAGCGATCAGGATATGTTCGGACTGCTGGCCTCTCGAACCGGGCTGACTTGCCAGGGCCGATCCGGCCGGGCCGAGGTTCGAAGGCTCGCAGGGAAGGGTCGGGTGGCACTTTGTCTGGATGCCGAGATTGCGGACGAACTGATTGCCGGTTTCCACCGCGTCCTCGAGGAAGAAGCAGTGACCGACCGTGTTGAAGGTCACATTGCCTTCCACCAGCAGGTTATTCGTGCCGTGAACCGTCACGCAGCGGCTGTAGGTGTCATGGATCGCCGCATTGCGAATGTACTGTCCTTCGCCTTCGCCGATCAGGTGCCAGTGGATCGGGTATCGGGCGAGGTGGAGATGCTGGCCCATGCGGCTGAGTTCGACACTGTCGACATACATTTGCGATCCCGACATCGCCATGATGTGGCCGCCGAAATAGTCTTCGTCCGCATCTTCCGAGGCCTGGATCTTGATGTTGCGGCTCAGCATGCCAACTTCGCCGCGTTCGTCGACGCCGAAGGTGATCTCGCCGAAATGCATGTATTCGAGCGGCTCTGCAAAACTGATCGTGTTGCCGTCGAT